>WBZO01003804.1_pt1 | contig 17069 bp, 15 predicted proteins | sample 5204261 | NCBI WGS metagenome assembly WBZO01 (sample SAMN12412400, study PRJNA552823) | activated sludge metagenome | isolation source: activated sludge from anammox sidestream of wastewater treatment plant... | place: USA: North Carolina | collected 2017-09 | reverse complement strand
GGCGGTGTGGGCTGCTCTCCAGGTCGCAAAACGCATCGACGACCCATCCGCGCTGATGGTCGTACTGCTGCCTGACAGCGGCCGCGGCTACCTCTCCAAGATGTACAACGACGACTGGATGCGCGAGAACGGTTTTCTCTCCCGTTTCAGGGGGCCGAAACGCATCGGCGAACTCGTTTCCCATCATGGCCGCCCGGTCCCCGACGTCGTCTGGGTATCCAGTGACGACACGGTCGCCCGAGCGATCGAAGTGCTACGCGAGCACGATATCTCGCAGGTACCCGTCGTGCGGCCGCCCGTCGACGGGCCAATACCCATCCAGACCATCATCGGCAGTATCCAGGAGCGGACACTGCTCGACCGGTTGTACGAGAATCCGGATGTTTTGACCGCTCGTGTCACCACGATCATGGATAGTGGATTCAGTCTCGTGGATGCCGGAGAGGAAATCGAGCGGGTCTTTCCGCTGTTCAATTCGGGCACATCCGCGGTGCTCGTCCAGCGAGAAGGCATACTTGTCGGCGTCGTAACCAGAGCGGACCTGCTCGAGTTCGCGATCCATCAGCCAACGTGAATCGGGCAATGCACAGGGAAAGGAAGAACACGCCATGAGCAGATCTGACTGGTCGCACAGCCAGTTCGAAACACGGGCCATCCACGCCGGTCAGGACGCTGACTCAGCCACCGGTGCGGTGATCACCCCAATCTATCAGACCAGCACTTTCGTCCAGGAAGCGGTTGGCGTGCACAAAGGCTTTGAATACGCGCGCACGGACAATCCCACTCGTTCCGCGCTTCAGGAGGCGATCGCTTCTCTGGAAGGCGGATCGTGGGGACTTTCCTATGCCAGCGGACTCGCGGCCACCCAGAATCTGCTCTATCTCCTCCGACCCGGCGACCATATTTTGCTTTCCGATGACACCTACGGCGGCACCTATCGCCTGGTGGCCAGAATCATCGCCAATTACGGTATCGAGTTCTCCCTTTGCAACATGAGCGATCCGGCCGCCGTCAAAGCCGGTATCCGTCCCAATACCCGCCTCGTCTGGGCCGAGACTCCCACGAATCCCTACCTGAAGATTGTCGATATCGAAGCGGTGGCGGGCATCGCTCATGCGGCGGGCGCCCGGCTGGTCGTCGACAACACCTTCGCGTCTCCCTACCTGCAGCGGCCCCTCGAGCTCGGCGCGGATTTCGTCCTGCACAGCGCAACGAAGTATCTGGGCGGTCATTCCGACGTGGTCAACGGTCTCATCGTCGGCCGGGATCAGGCCGTGTACGACACGCTCAAGTTCTTGCAGAATGCCGCCGGCGCTGTGCCCGGCCCACATGACTGCTGGCTGGTGCTGCGCGGCATCAAAACGCTCGGCATCAGAATGGAACGGCACAGCGCCAATGCCTCCGCCGTCGCTGAGTATCTGCAGAGCAATCCCCTCGTCGAAACGGTTTACTACCCCGGTTTGACCAGCCATCCGGGCCATGAAGTCGCCCGCCGCCAGATGCGCGATTTCTCCGGGATGGTGTCCTTTGCCGTTACTGGCGGCTTCGAGATGGCCAAGGAGTTCGTCACCTCGACCGAGGTTTTCCAGCTTGCCGAAAGCCTGGGTGGTGTCGAGTCGCTGATCGAGCATCCGGGCCAGATGACACATCTCAGCGTGCAGGGAACCGGCGCTCAGGTTGCGGATAATCTGATTCGGCTCTCGGTGGGAATCGAGCATATCGATGACCTGCTTGCGGATCTGCAGGCCGCCTTCAGCCGCGTGGCTACCGGCAAACTGGTGACTCACTAGCGGGAAACCGGTCACATTCCAGAAAAGCGAACCGGGGTCGGCGAATGCCGACCCCGGATTCAGTTTATTGACTGCGGAGTTCGCGGGCGGTGCGAGGTCCTAGACCATGAGCAAAAACGCCAGCGACCCGAAAACGAGTGCGAACACGGTAGCGAGTCGCACTGCACAGTCGCGAAGGTCAAGCGCCTCCGCCTGTTCAGGCCGGTCCCCCATCATCCCCTCCCGGATGAATCGTTGTCACCCTGCAGCCATTCGCGCCATTGTGGTAGCGCATCAGGGTCGACGGGCCCAGTGTACCGGTCAGTCTGACGCACTGTCAACGACTCGGCGCACTCAGCCGCCGATCGTCGTTCCGGCCCATACCGCACCGCATGAGGGCCGCAAGCGTGGCCATGCCCAAAACATCGACTGATTTTCGCCGTGATTTACAGTTCCGGCGGCACGGGCTATAATGTGAACGTCAGCAAGCTGAGGGCGAACGCCCTTGGCTTCTTTGTCAACTGGACACAGAGCAGCCCCGACTGTCACAAACGCGCCAGTGTGAGCGACTCACGAGAATCGGGCACCTGCGGCCCGTTTTTTGGCATTGTGCGAGAGGGTCGGTCACTCTCTACCCATTGACAGCTGACCTGATGGCAGGAAACGGCCCGCTACGTTGTATCGAGTCCGCCTGCCGGAACGAAAGGTCATGGAGATGGTTCGCGATCAAGTGGTTCAACTGACGCCGGAAGGTCGGCAGAGGCTCACCGACGAGCTGGAAAATTTGCGTACTGTCAAGCTTCCTGAACTGACAGCCCGTATTCAGGACGCCAACGAACATGGCGATATTTCGGACAACAGCGAATACGAAGAGTTGAAAGAAGAACTGGTTCTGACCGATGCCCGGATTCACGAACTCGAGTTTCTCCTGGAAAAAGCTGAAGACATCGCCCCACCGGCGAAAGGGACAGTCGGGCTTGGCTCGACGGTCACGCTGCGCAGCGATGACGGGGAAGTGGACACCTGGCGTCTGGTGAGCCCCCAGGAGGCCGACACCAGGGTCGGGGCAATTTCCACCGATTCACCCGTCGGCCGCGCGATGATTGGGCTGAAAGTCGGGGACACGACTGATGTCAGCACCCCGGCTGGTGTCATCTCCTACAGCATCATCGACATCAAGTAGCGGACGTTCGGCAAACGTGACGACAGAACTCCCGGAACTCTCCGCACTGCAGCAAGTCCGCCTGCAAAAATCGCAGGTGCTGCGCGATCAGGGCGCCAATCCCTATCCGACGCGCGCCAACAGGGACAGCATGACCAGCGACGTCGTGTCGCTGGTTGACGCTGCTGAGCGCGAAGGAGCAACAATCTCAGAACAGCGCGTGACCATTGCCGGGCGGCTGGTCAGCGTGCGGGATATGGGGAAGACCGCCTTTGCACATCTCCGGGATGCCGCCGGTCAGGTACAGCTGTACATCCGCCGAGATGAGTTGGGCGAGCAGTCGTTCGAGGATTTTCTGGGTCTCGTCGACATTGGCGACATCATCGAAGCGACCGGCACGGCATTTCGCACCCGCACCGGCGAACCGTCGCTGCGGGTCTCAGGATTCCGGATGCTGGCCAAGTCACTGAATGCGCCTCCGGAAAAATGGCACGGACTGCAGGACGTCGAGCAACGTTACCGGCAGCGGTATGTTGATCTGATCGCCAATGCCAGGGTCGGCGATGTCTTTCGCATGCGGGCCCGGATTATCTCGGCGATCCGCCGCCATCTGGATGGTCTCGGCTACATCGAGGTAGAGACGCCAATTCTGCAGCCTCTTTATGGAGGCGCCGCCGCTCGCCCGTTCACTACACACCACAACGCGCTCGACCAGACGTTTTATCTGCGAATCGCCGATGAACTCTACCTGAAGCGACTGATCGTCGGTGGATTCGAGCGGGTGTATGAGATCAGCAAGGATTTCCGCAACGAGGGAATCGATCGCAACCACTCTCCCGAATTTACGATGCTCGAGTTTTACGAAGCGTATGCCGATTACAACTCGATCGCTGACCGCACCCGGGAGATGCTGCAGAGCGCGGCCATGGCGGCGTTTGGGGAACTCACGTTCACCAGCGGCGGTCATCAGATCGATCTCTCCGGCAGCTGGCGAAAAATCACGCTTCGCGAGGCAATCCGTGAAAAATCGGGCATTGACTATGTTCAGCACCCCGATGCCACCGATCTGATCGCCGTGGCTCGGCGGGCGGGAGCCGATATCGAATCGGGCACGGTCTGGCCCCGCGTTGTCGATGAATTGCTCAAACAATTCGTGCGACCGAATCTGATCGAACCGACCTTTCTCGTCAACTACCCGGTCGAACTCTCACCGCTGGCTAAACGCATACCGGATGACCCAACTCACGTGGAGCGATTCCAGCTCTACATCGGCGGCGCGGAACTGGCCAACTCCTTCACCGAACTCAATGACCCGATCGACCAGTGGCGTCGCTTCAGGGAACAACAGGCGGACCGAGAGGCCGGTGACGCCGACGCGATGCCACTCGACGATGATTACGTCAATGCGCTGATGTACGGCATGCCGCCAACGGGTGGTGTGGGTGTCGGCATCGACCGGCTGACAATGCTTTTCGCCGATCAGGCCACGATTCGCGATGTGATTCTCTTCCCGGCGATGCGCAAACTACCCGCCGCCGCGTCTCAGCTTGACGACGAGACGACCCCAGACGACGATGAGGGTGCGCTAGAATAACCGCACAACAGCCTGCCTGGGTGATGCAGACGGCGTGACGGGACTGTGGACCACGAGTCCGAGGAAGAGCATGACTGAGCGATTTGAAAAAGACTTTGGACCAATCGATTCGGCTCGCGAACGATCAGGTCTGTACAAACTTGGTTTCGACCCGGAGTCGTTCAAGGGTTTGATGCTCCCCTTTATTCTGGCTGGCGGCGGCATCATTGGGGCGATTCTGATTTCTCGTTACCTCTAGGTCGCAGCCCGGCTTGCCATGCGCCCCCTGCTCCCGCACCTGCCGGCGCGATCGCGATCACGCGTCGCCGTGTTCGGTGACCAGTGGAGACGGACTGGTCTGGCGGCGCTTCTGGTGGTCCTGAGCACATGCTCGGGTGTTTATCCGGCCACGACCAATGCTGCAGCGCCGGCGGCGTTTTACGTTGAGGCAACCGGTCATACCCTGGGCCACGGGTTCCTCCAGGCATGGATCGAACTGGAAGGCGAGCGCACGCTTGGCAATCCGGTCAGCGAACCGTGGCCCGCGGCCGATGCAACCCTGCAGTACTTTCAGTATGGAGTGCTGGCCCAGTTGCCAGATGGCTCCGTTGTGCGGGAGAAAGCTGCTCTGGCGCTCCTGGAACTGCGCAGCGGCGATGCCCTACCGCCCGACCGGGAACTGGAAGTCGTCACTCCTCCCGGGGTTCTGACCGAACTGAGATCCATCCGCTCGATGACCCCTGCCGGGAGCGGTTTCCCATATTTTGTCGATTCGTCAATTCACGACTTTTATGACGCACACGAGGGCCGCATCACCTTCGGGCGTCCATTGGGACCGTCAACCAGAACCAGCGAAATCATCGAGCAGTGGTTCGAGTTTGGCCGAATCGAACTGAGGTCCGGCGGACCGATCATCGCACCGATTGGTCTGGAACTGGCCATCGCTCGGGGGGTCGACACCACATCATTGCCACGGGGCGACCTGCCGCCGTTCGATCCGGGTCGCTACGTCGATTTCCATGGCGACGGCACGATTCCGGAAGCAACTGGTGTTTTCATCCCAGCGCGCATCATGATCCCGGCCATCCAGGTGGATGCAGCAATCGAGCCGGTCGGTGTGGTGGGTGGCGTGATGCAGGTGCCGGTCAACGAATGGAACGTTGGCTGGTACGAATCGATGAGCAGCCCTGGTCAATGGACGAACATCGTGATGGCCGGCCACAAGGACTGGTGGGGCGTCGGCCCGGTCGTTTTCTGGAATCTGGATGACCTCGTCGCCGGTGACAGAATCTACGTGGTGGGAGCGGATGGTTCCGGCGCGACGTTCGAAGTGACCCTCTCGTGGCTGATCGATTCGACGATGCCCGCCGATCCGCTCATCGCCGACACCGGCTACGAAGCGCTCACCCTGATAACGTGCGACGGGCAGTGGAATGGCACCGAATACACCTCCCGGCGCATCATCCGGGCAAAACGCATCTAGTCCGACACGGCGGCGGACAGGTGAGCTGGCAATCGGACGGTCATCACCGTCCCGTGTCCCGGAACACTCTCCACTCCGATGCTGCCGCCGTGCGCCTTGACGATCGCCAGGGCGATCGGCAGTCCGAGCCCTGATCCACCTCGCCGCGAGGAGCGGGAGGCGTCCGCGCGGTAAAAACGCTCGAACACGTGTGGAATATCATCCGCTGGTATCCCCGAGCCTTTGTCAGCGACAGCAATCTCGATCCAGTCGTTTCGCCGTTCCGCATGCACGGAAACCGGAGCCCCTGGTTGCGAATGCAGAGCGGCGTTGTCCAGCAGAATAACCAGCACCTGTTCCAGCTGCTCCTGATCGCCGGGTAGGGTGGTCACCAGTTCGTGGTCGACGCCGAACGGCGTCGCCGGGTGCATTGCCGAAACCGTTCGAATAGCATTGGCAATGACCGACATCAACGCCACAGGGCGAATAACCATCGTCGACGCGACTCCAGCATCGAACCTGGCCAGCGTCAGCAAGTCGGCCACGAGACGGGTCATGCGCCGGCTCTCCCGGCGGAGATCGTCGATCGTTTCGGTCGTTTCCGGCGTATCGTCGCCTCGGCGTTGTAGCTGACGTTCCAACAGGTCCACATTGCCCTGCACAGCCGTTAGCGGAGTTCGGAGTTCATGCGACGCGTCAGCGACAAAACGACGCTGTAACTCGATCGACTCCTGCAATCGGTCGAGCAGACTGTTGATCGTTTCTCCCAGACGAGCGATCTCGTCGCTGGTGGCGGGGACCTCCAGTCGCGTCGTCAAGGGCAGAGCGTCCGCCGAGGGTGACGCGATCCGGCGAGCGGTTCTGGTCATCCGATCGACGGGTCGGAACGCTCGCCGGGAGATAAACCAGCCTCCGAAGGCAGCCACTATCGATCCGGCGATCGCCGCAATGATGAAGGTGCGCCGCAAGTCCTGCAGTGTCTGGGACAACTGCAGCATTGGTTGACCAGCTATGACTGCGCCGAGCAATTGATCATCGACCTGAATGGGTTCGACATGCACCCTGATCGTCACGCCATCCACCACGACCGTGCTGTCATAGCGCTCGCCGGTGGTGAGAATGGCCTGATCGACCGGCAGGGTGCGGGTACCCAGATTCTCCGATGCGAACCGGATTCTCCCAAGGTTGTCCACAACCTGCACCAGTTGACTTGGAAACGTAAAGGCGTCCGGAGGCAAATAAACCTGCGGCCGGTTCTCGATGAATGCCTGCTCCACCTGTTTCCGCATGGCCAACGCGGTCTCTTCCAGCCGGAGATCGACATCCTCACGCAGTTCCTGCTCGATCCACCATGCTGTGCCAACACCAAGCAGAAGCATGGCAATCAGAAAGAGCAGGGCATACCAAAGCGTCAGCCTGCTGCGGATCGAGTGGAACGGCCAGATGGAGCCCATCAGCGTTCCGGAGCCTTGCGCAACACGTAACCAACACCCCGCACGGTCTGGATGACACGCGGCTCGCCTCGCGCCTCCAGAGAACGCCGCAAATTGGCCACGAAGACCTCCAGCACATTCGACTCACCCCAGTTGTCGCTGCCCCAGATCCGCTCCATGATCTGGTCCCTCGTCAGGACAATATTGGGATTGCGCATGAAATAGCAGAGCAGATCGAACTCACGCGGTGTCAGATCGAGCCGTCGCTCACCGCGCCAGACCGTTCTCCCCGGCAGATCGACCAGCACATCGTCGAACTGCAGTGACTTCTCACGCGACCCGTCCTCAACCACCATGGACCGACGCAACAATGCGCGCACCCGTGCCAGAAGCTCATCGAGGGCGAATGGCTTGATCAGATAGTCATCCGCTCCTGCATCCAGACCACGCACACGATCTGGAACCGTGTCGCGTGCAGTCAGCATCAGAATAGGCAAATGGGTATGCGGCTCCTGCGTATCTGCCAACCGCACCCGGCGCGAGACTTCGATGCCGTCGAATCCCGGAATCATGATGTCCAGAATCATCAGGTCCGGCATCTCGAGCGCCAGCGCACTGATCGCTTCTGGTCCTGAAGTTGCCGTCCGCACGCGATATCCCTCAAAGGTCAGGGCCCGGCGGACCACGGCCGCCACCCCTGGATCGTCTTCGACGACCAGAATCCTGTGCTGTTGACTGCCGGAGATTGACATCGTTCGTTGCCCATCGTTCTCGTATCGATCGATCTCTGTAGAGAGTATGAAGCGACCGAGCCCGGCGATGCCGGACTCGGTCGTAGCAGTGGGAGGGTATGTCATCCGCCGTGACGCGGACGAATCTCAGGAAACGACCTCCATTGGTCGCTCGCCGAGGGTGAGATCAATGGTCATCGGCTGACCGTTGCGCAGAATCTCCAGCGTGAGAAGGTCGCCGGGGCTGCGATCGAAGAGCACGGTATCCAGCGCTTCGTTCGGATCATTGCCTTCGACGCCAGCAATACCGGTGATCACATCGCCGACCTGGAGTCCGGCCTGTTCAGCCGGTCCGCCTGCTTCGAGACTGGAGATTTCCACGCCGTTCTGTGTGGCCTGAGCCCAGATGCCCAGATATGCGCGTTCGTAGTGGCCATCGGCAATCAGTTCATCGACGATCTTTTTCGCCGCATTCGATTCGATCGCGAAGTTCAGTCCTTCGTCGACAAATGCGCCCATCGACTGATCGACCGCTTTGGCGACGTTGATGCCAATGACCTCTCCCGAGGCATTCAGGAGCGGACCGCCCGAGTTGCCCGGATAGATCTCAGCGTCATGCTGGATCAGATTGGGAAGATCGTAGCCGGCGCCGGCGTCGAGTCCTCGCTCAACGGCATTGACGATCCCTGTCGTCACCGTGTTCTCGTATTCACCGTAGGGCGTGCCGATAGCGATGACCGGATCCCCCGCTCGCACGAGGTCGGAATCGCCGAACTGCACCGTGCCCGGTACAGACTGACCCGCTGCCAGTTCCAGTTGCAGCACCGCAACATCCTGGAACGGGTCGGCGCCGACCAGAGTGGCCATGGCGGTCGTGCCATCGTAAAACTCGACCTGAAACGCGGTGCCCCCCTCGACGACATGGTTGTTGGTCACCACATGGCCCGCCGTGTCGATAATGAAACCCGAACCACTGCCGACCGGCACGAGTTCTTCGTCACCAGCTTTGGGGACCGACTCTTCGCCCGGCTGTGTCGGCACCTGCTGAAAACCGCCCTGCAGGGTGCTCATATCCTGAAGATTGAGAATGGTCACCACCCCAGGATTTGCTTTGGCGGCAATCTCGGAAACGCTGGCCGATGGCGCCGCACTCTGCGCCGCCACACTACCGGGCAGCAGCGAGGCATGATCGGCGACGCCGATACCCAGCCCCAGTGCCAATGCCAGTGCGAGAGCTGCCGCGGATCGCCGGAGCTTCTCTGCCCAGCGGGGGCTTTGATAGTCAGTAAGACCTGATTGGGTCATGTCAGTTCCTTTCCAGGATGCAAGCAAGTGATAGGTGATCTGCGGTCAACGATCCGGACATCCGGAACTCGTGCCCACCAGAATCTCGCCAGATACTCGCTGATCAACCTGAACGAACACTGAAGGAGAGATTAGCAAATGATAAATGGACCCTGCGCGAATCCGCGCGGGAACTCGCCGAAAATGCGTCCCTGCCTCGATTGCCTGTCAGGATCGTGCTAACTGGCGAGAGCGGCGCTGACCAGACCTGGCACATCGGAAGGTTTGCTGGCCATGCGCACACCCGCCTCGGTCAGTGTTCGGATCTTCTCCGCGGCCGTTCCGGTCCCACCCGAGATGATCGCCCCGGCGTGTCCCATCCGTTTGCCTGGCGGTGCGGTTTGACCGGCAATAAAGCCGACGACCGGTTTGGTGACATGTTCACGAATGTAGGCAGCGGCAACTTCTTCATCGGTGCCGCCGATCTCGCCGATCATCACGATCGCCGACGTGGCGGGGTCCGCTTCGAAAAGCCCCAGCACGTCGACGAAAGACGTCCCGATGACCGGGTCGCCACCGATGCCGACCGCGGTCGACTGCCCCAGCCCGGCTCTCGTCAGCGCATCGACGACTTCGTAGGTCAGGGTGCCCGAACGGGACACCAGCCCCACCGATCCCTGCGCATGAATGAATCCCGGCATGATGCCGATTTTCGCCTCACCCGGGGTGATCAGACCCGGACAGTTCGGACCGAGCAGACGAGCGCCCTTTGCTTTGACGTAGCTATACACTGGGACCATGTCCAGAATCGGAATCCCTTCGGTGATGCAGATGACAAATGGAATCCCGCCATCCACAGCCTCATAGATCGCGTCTGGCGCGAACCTGGCCGGGACGAAAATGATCGAAACATTCGCCCCGGTCGCATCCACCGCATCCCGCACGGTATTGAACACAGGAGCGCCGGCCACGTCTTTGCCGGCACCGCCCGGCGTGACGCCACCGACCACATTGGTGCCGTATTCCACCATTTGCGTGGTGTGAAACGACCCTTCCTTGCCGGTAATGCCTTGAACAAGGAGGCGCGTATCGTTGTTTACCAGTATGCTCACCGAGTCCCCACTCCTCCCGATTCAGACATCCTGATCTGCTGTTGTGTCATCAGGCAGCGGCAGCTACAACCTGGCGTGCCGCTTCGTCCATTGTCTCGTAGGCCGTCAGTCCGGCTTCGGCCAGCAGGGCGCGGCCCTGCTCGGCATTCGTGCCGGAGAGGCGGACGACGATCGGCACATTGACCGCAACTCGTCCCAGCGCCTCCCTGATCCCCTGAGCGACGACGTCTCCCCGGGTAATCCCGCCGAAGATATTGATCAGAATTGCCTGGACGTTCGCATCGCTGGTGACCAGCTGAAATGCAGTCGCCACCTGGTCGGCCGATGCCCCACCGCCGACATCGAGGAAATTGGCCGGTTCGCCACCATGCAGTTTGACGGCATCCATGGTGGCCATAGCCAGACCGGCCCCATTGACGATACAGCCGATATTGCCGTCCAGTTTCACGTAGGAGATGCCGTGTCCACGGGCTTCCAATTCGGTGGCGTTCTCCTCTGCCAGATCACGCAAGTCCTCCAGACCCTTGTGTCTGAACAGCGCGTTGTCGTCGAAGCTCATTTTGGAGTCAAGGGCCAGCATCTCTCCGCCTTTTGTGACGATCAGCGGATTGATCTCAGCCAGCGTGGCATCCATATCCACAAAAGCAGCAAAGAGCCGAGCCGCGATAGTGGCAAATGGGTTGATGAGTTCCTTTTCCAGACCCAGAGCAAAGCCAACCTCGCGAGCCTGATAGTCTCGAAGTCCCAGATAGGGATCGGCACGGGCCATGATGATCTTGTCCGGGGTTTCCCGGGCCACCGTTTCGATGTCCACGCCACCTTCGGCGCTGGCCATAAGCACCGGGACCCGGTTCGGTCGGTCGAGCACAACGCCAAGATAGAACTCTCTGGCGATATCGACACCAGGGACCACCAGCACTTTGTGTACGGTGTGTCCCCGAATGTCCATGCCCAGAATCTGTGAGGCAGCGACTTTCGCCTCGGCCGGCGTTCTGGCCAGTTTGATCCCGCCCGCTTTGCCCCGTCCACCGATGTGAACCTGGGCTTTGATCGCCACCAATCGACCGAACTCGGCCGCAATCGCTTCGGCATCTTCAGGCGTAGCAGCGATCTTGCCGGCATTCACCGGTATACCGCGTGCCGCCAGAATCTCGGCCGCCTGATATTCATGCACATTCATCGACAGACATCCAATCTTCGGACTGTGCGGCGCTGCGGGAATCGGACCCGCGCGCACCTGTTCAACGCTGCAGCATGCTAGCACACCGAACCATGTTCAGCGGTCGCTTCCCCCTCCCCAGGACTGCTCGAATCGCACACTCAGCGAGGATGAGCAGTTCGACATGCATCAATCTTCATCGGTCTGCAGCTGTCTGAGGTAGTGGACCAGTGACCACCGTTCGTCCTCGCTCAGTGCCACATCGAAAGCCGGCATGTCGGTGCCAGGAACGCCCTCGCTGATCCACGTAAAGAGATCGCCGTCCGCTGCTCGGCGAGTCGCCGAAACCGTCAGGTCGGCATCGGCTGCCTGATGCGTCATCCCCGGACCGGCGGTGGCGCCTCGTCCGTCGGCGCCATGGCACAGGAGGCAATTGGCCGCATACAGCGATTCACCCTGCTTGAGCACGATCGCGTCACCTGGCAAGGGGTTCACCAGGTACCGACCGTCTGTGACCGGCACTGTCTGGCGCGTCGCCGAGACGATGAAGCCGGAAGTGATGAGCACGCACAACGCCAGTATCACTCCACTGGCCACTGGCTCCATCCCGGTCAATAGACGCATCCCAGCCAGCCCAGCGACCAGAACCACAATCGCCAGAATCAGAAATCCCCAGGCGGCCCAGGTCATGCGCGGCAACGGTGTCCACGAATCGCGAACGAGCCTTGGCTGCCCGGCTACCGTGCCGCTGGTGTCGACCTGGAATCCGGCTTCAACATCTTCGACCCCGGCCCGGCGCACGACGATGTTCACCGCCCATTCGCCTGCGATTCCGAGGCGCGTTGCGGGAAACCCAAATGTTGCGTCGCTACCGCCGATCGAGTCGGCATCGAATCGGTCGCCCAGACCGGCATCGGGGCCTGTCAACAATTCCGTTTCGATAATCACGCGCTGCACCTGGTCCGGAGGCTGACCATCTGCGTCAGCAACATCGATAACGAACCGATCTCCCGGATTGCCTCGCAGTTCAGTCTGCACCGCGATGCTCAGATCGTCGGCCTGGAGAGTCTGGTCGACGATCAACGCCCGCCCAGCCACCGTGACGGCCTGGGGATAGTCGGCCGGCACACTCAGGGTCAGCACGGCGCTGGCCAGCAGGATCAGCGACGCTGTGGCCACCTCTAAACCGGCAACCGCCCGGGTCGATCGCAGAAGTGACCAGGCACGTTCACTATCGCTCTGGCTCAGGGCATGCCGGATCTGCGGCAGGAGTATCAGCAGATTGATCGTGGCGGCCACCAGCACCACCACCAACAAGGCGATCTTTACCAACAGGGTCAGCCCATAGTCTTCGCTCCGCAATGAGCGATAGCCGCCGACATGAAACGAGGCGCTGAGCACACCCGAGCCGATGATGGTCGCCATGGCCAGCAGCGACGTCCGGGAGTGGTTGCGCACGAGACTGGCGCAACTCGAAGCGTTCGTCGGATCGCCGTCTGCGTGCGCCTGACGAATGGCCAGTACCAGAGCCACCAATCCACCCAGCCAGATCGCCACGCACGACATGTGCAGCACATCGACGAACACCGCCAGCCACTTGCGCGTCTCACCCCCCGCATGCCCGGTCGCCGAAATAGTGACCATGGCAGCGATTGCCAGCAGCGTCATGACCAGCCACGACCAGCGCCGGTCCAGCCGGGGCATGATGCCCGGCACCAGCAACAAAACGACTCCGATGGCCAGTCTCAATAACCAGCCTCTTCCGTAATCGGTATCGGCCAGCACACTGCCCAGATCGTCGGCGTTCGGTACAGCGAGGCTCGTCGCCCCTGACACTTTGAGTGTCTGCGCGGCGATGTCGGCAATCATGCCGGACAGCGCCAGGGTGAAAGCGAAAAACCACGCTGACTTCCAGCGATCGATCGCGCCTCGCCGCCAGGTCGTGTTCACACTTCTCATGACCTGGTAATTGAGCGCGCCGAAACCGGCCAGTCCGGCCATCAGCACCCAGCCGGACAACTCGAACCAGCGTGGCCCGATCTGCCACCAGGGCGGGCGTTCGTCAGCGCCGGTAGTGACAGTGACCGGAGCCTCCCCCGTACCCACACTAAATGGCACCGTGCCCGAGGTCACGTGTCCGTCGACTGCAGAAAGCACCCGCCAGACCAGCGTGTACACACCCGGAGGTGGATTCAGAGCATCGATTCGGAAGGTCAGCACAGCCGGATTCGCCGGATCGGGAATCGCCTCACCAAGCGGCAGCGTGGCGCCGGTGGCATCGGTCAGGCGAAACTCACTCAGACCCGGATCGAGCGCCTCATTGAACATGAGTTCAATGGTCCCTGGCATCGCCGCCAGCGCGCTGCCAGCGGCCGGAGTCGAGGCAATCAATCGAGCATGGGCATCGACTGGCGCCGGTAGCAACCCTGTTGCGATCGCCGCCACAACGGCGACGAGGAACAGCCGCAGGTGGTGGAGCGAAGGTCGTAATCGGCGGCGGATGAGCAGGTCAGCAGAAACCATTGCCACGGATTATACGAGTCCGCCAACGCATGGCACCTCGCTCGACTGGTATAGTCACTGACTCGAACAGGTCAGGGTCGCCGTCGCGTTTCAATCGAGGACCCGGACAGCCGAACCGGGATCGGGGAGATGGCGAGCGGTCGATCGTTACGGGCGAGAATACGGACCTATTGGCAGAAAATACCGACTTCGCCCGGGGGCGGAGCGAAACCTGCCAGTCCCTCTGAGACAATCCAGGCGCAGCACTCGATGGCGGAATCGATCAACACCCCGGTTCGTGGCGAAATCATCCGGGAAGGCGCGCGTGTGCGGCTACGCCGGCACGTTCCCGCTAACCGTGAAGCATTTCAGCGATGGTACGCGGATCCGGAGATCGCCACGCTCCTCAGACACGATCTGCGGCCACTCAACGAGCGGCAGTCTCGCGGTTACTTCGACACGCTGATCCTGCCGATGTCCGCCCGGGGTCTGGCTTTCGCTATCCACGAAAAGGCGACCGACACGCTGATCGGCACGACGGCGTTGACCGAAACCGACGACTATGCTCCCCACGCCCGCCTGTTTCGCATCGCCATTGGCGAAAAACACTGGTGGGATAAGGGGATGGGCAGTGAAGCGACCGCGCTCGTGCTGGACGAAGCGTTCGAAACGCTGAAGCTCGCCGAAGTCCGTCTGGAGGTTTTCGCCCACAACCCCCGGGCGATCGCCGTCTACGAACGCGTTGGGTTTCGCCGCACCGGGGAGCACCTTGAACACATCGGTTCGGACCGACCTCTGCTCCACGTTTTCGAGATGGCCATCAGCCGCGATGCATGGATCAGGCAGTACGACACCTCCGACGAGACACCACCTCCAGTTTGACGGCAGTCGCCGGGTTCCATAGAATTGAGCCGCCACCGAGTCGGTGGCGTCGTCATGCGGACACCCATCTAACCAGGGTGCTGCATTCGGTTCAGTGAAGGGAGCGGCGTTGGACGCCGGCAGTTCTACAAAGCCTGAACTTGCCAGCCCGGTCTCCCGGTGGCACAGAGCCGAGTAACACCTCAGTCATTTCAACTGCGCGGGGTCATCGCTCTTCTGGCAGGTTCGGGGTGAACCCGAGGGACACGCGTGTCCCCAATCTGCAAGAGGAGCATGAATGATGCAGAAGCCCGTGCGGTATTACATCACGGAGTCCGACGACCAGCCTGTCGTGCGCAGTGTCCCTGTGGCTACGCGTAACGATCGGGAAATCGAGACCCCGACACCGCAGACGCAGGAAACGATCACCACGTCCCATGGGCGTCTCTCCCGAGACGCCATCACCAGAAAGCTGAAGCCAGGACGATCAGCCTCATCCAGCGCCTGACGCGCTGGATCGGCAGAAACATCCAATGGAGTCAGCTGGCGGAACTGTGCTTGAGCTGGAGAGCCTGGCCGAGCAACTGCATGCCGCACTAACCATTCGCAACGGCGAACTGGCGCGTCAGCTCATCTGGGAGCTGGACGACGACCAGGCGGAGCATCTCTTTGAGTTGATGTCGCCTGACGAGGTCGACGTCCTCTTCCAGCTGGTCGGCAACGACCGTTTCGCCGATCTCCTTGTGCGGCTGGAGCACCAGCAGGCCGCCGACGTTCTCGAACAGTTCCCGGTCGATCGCGCTGCTGATCTCCTCGAGGAAATCGAGCCCGATGACGCGGCAGACATCTTCGGCGAACTCGACGAAGCGGTCAGCAGCGAAATCCTCGTGGCTATGGAGCCGGAAGAAGCTGAGGAGATTCGCGAACTGCTGGCCTGGCCCGCTGACACTGCCGGCGGCATCATGACACCGGCATTTGTGGCGATCAATCCGAACCTCCGCGCCGACCAGGCCATTGCCGCGCTGCGCAAGCTGTCCGAAGAAGCCGAAACGATCAATTACGTCTATGTCACCGATGCCGACGACTATCTACTCGGGGTGTTGTCGTTGCACAAGCTGGTGCTGACCCGGCCGCAAACCCCGGTCGGCGAACTGATGTACACCCGCCCCATCACCGTTTCGGCCTCGGCCGATCAGGAATTCGCCGCCAAAACGCTGATCGACAACAACCTGCTGGCCATTCCGGTGATCGACGATAACAACCGGCTTCTGGGCATCATCACTGTCGACGATATCGCCGAAGTCATCGAACGGGAAACCACGGAAGATATCGAACGCCTGGGTGGTTCGGCTCCGCTGACGGAGCCGTACCTGCTCGCTTCACCGCTGCATCTGTTCAGAAAACGCGTGGTCTGGTTGTTTCTCCTGTTCATGGCCCAGTTCATGACCGTGTCGGTGATCGGCCATTACGACTCACTCCTCACCCAGTTCACCATCCTCAGCTTTTTCATCCCCATCCTGATCGGCACGGGAGGCAATATCGGTTCGCAGACAGTGACGACCCTGACCCGCGCGCTCGGCGTCGGCGAGGTCGGCCCCCGGCACGCGTTGCTCGTTTTTTGGAAGGAGTTCCGGACCGGCATCCTGCTGGGCATCGTCATGAGTGCGTTGATGTTCACTCGCGCTGTGCTGGTCGGCGGCAGCACAACAGAGATCGCACTGACAGTCGGGGCCGCGGTATTCGCTATCGCGGTCTGGGCGGCGTCCGTGGCTTCGCTGCTGCCTCTGATTCTTGTCCGTCTGAAGATCGATCCCGCCGTTGTTTCGGCGCCGTTGATCAGCAGCCTGGTCGATGCTACCGGTCTGATCATTTACTTCACGGTCGCCAAGTTCCTGCTCGATATCACCTGATCCTCTGGTTCGCGCTGCTGCAATCGCTGTATGATCATCGCGTGACATTTCGACACACGTTCTGTGTGTGTATGTACGCGATGATATGGAAGATCAATCTTCAGTACGTGA
>WBZO01003803.1_pt1 | contig 17070 bp, 14 predicted proteins | sample 5204261 | NCBI WGS metagenome assembly WBZO01 (sample SAMN12412400, study PRJNA552823) | activated sludge metagenome | isolation source: activated sludge from anammox sidestream of wastewater treatment plant... | place: USA: North Carolina | collected 2017-09 | reverse complement strand
ATGATGTGAAATGCTGGGCCACGAGATTTGAAACCGATCTGCTATTTCACCGGCAGTCATATCTTTCTCTTTCAGCAATTCCAGGATCTTTCTCCGGGTGGGATCATTCAATGCTTTAAAAACTGTATTCATCCTGATGGTCTCTGATTATATATTTAGGCAAATGTCTAAATAATTTCCGGAAGTACCAACTTTTCCGTTCACCCTTTTGTCCGGTTTGTACGGTTCCGTACACCCATACTATGAGTGGCTAAAAAAAATGCCGGGCGGTTGTGTTCTGCAACTTTTGTTAACGGTGTTTAACATGGCTGCCCATTAATCATAATTCACTTGTCATGGGCTGTAACCTGATCTACATTTGTGACGTCAAACAAGACAGAAAAAAATTTAAAAACAATTATAAAAACTAAAGTCATGAAAAAGATTATCTTATCAATCGCAATGTTTGTAACACTCGGTACTATGAGTGCTTTTGCTGATTCATCCAGTGTAAACCCCAAAGTGCTTACTGCTTTTAAAAATGATTTTAAAAATACAGGGAAAGTAGAATGGTCCGAAGGGGTGAATTTTTTTAAAGCGACATTCACATTTAACGGAAATTATGTCTTCGCCTTTTACAGCGCTGACGGGGACCTGTTGGGACTGACCCGCAACATCAGTTCACTGGACCTGCCGATGAATCTGCAAAGAAGCCTTAAAAAAGATTATTCTAATTACTGGATCTCCGACCTGTTTGAGTTAGCCAGTAAAAATGATACCAGTTATTTTGTTACGCTGGAAAACGCAGACACGAAAATTGTGTTAAAAGCAGATGCAAACGGGGAATGGAGCTCTTACTCAAAAGAGGCTAAAGAATAAGGCGTTAGTTTTAGTGTGAGTCAATATCAGCCCCATCGCAAGTGGGGCTTTTTGTTGTGTCCGGAACGACGACAGTAAACAGGCCGGTGATATTTTTTAAAATTTGCTGGCTTTAAATGGTAACCCGGATCATGAACTGTACGTCACAGGTTATGTAAGTGGAAAACAAAAAAATGAATCATAAAAAGTAAAACCATGAAAAAGTATTTTTTATTCTTAGCATTTGCACTGGTCACCGGCATAAGCTGTGCTTTTGCCGGTGTAAAACCGGAAGTAAGCCCAAGAGTGCAACACTCGTTTGAAAAAGAATTTCCTAAGGCTTCTGTCATTGCATGGGGAGAAGATGAGGGTTACATCAAAGCTACATTTGTGATGAACTACAGCAGGATGGAAGCCTGGTTCAATGAAGAGGGAAAATTACTGGGAGCAGTGCGCAATCTTTCTTTTAGCCAATTGCCTTTAAATGTAGTGAAAGGTATCAACAACAGGTATCCTTCTGCAAATGTCATTGAGATCCTGGAGATCACTAATGAAGAAGGCACAACTTACAGGGTGACCGCAAATGAAAAGAACAAAACGATGATTTTAGTCTCCACTCCTGAAGGGCATGTGGTAAAAACAGGCCGGGTCAGAAAGTAAATTATTACCTTCGGGAACTGAAGTAAAGCTCTGTTTCAAAACAGGGCTTTTATTTTTTCAAATCTGTATTTTTGCGCAGCAAAATTTTTTATAACCCGATAGAGAACATTTAAAGGAAAGTCAATATGAACAAAGGCCCTGTTTCTAATTTTATCCGGCATCATTACCGTCATTTTAACGCTGCAGCATTAATGGATGCGGCAAAAGGATATGAACAACATCTGCTGGATGGCGGAAAAATGATGGTAACACTTGCCGGCGCCATGAGTACTGCTGAACTGGGAATCTCATTAGCGGAGATGATCCGGCAGGGTAAAATTGATATTATCACCTGCACCGGCGCCAACCTCGAAGAAGACGTGATGAACCTGGTTGCTCATTCACATTATAAGCGGGTGCCTCATTACCGTGATCTGACCCCTCAGGATGAATGGAACCTGCTGGAGAATCATTACAACCGGGTTACCGACACTTGCATTCCCGAAGAAGAAGCATTCCGGCGTTTGCAAAAACATTTGGTTCGTCAATGGAAAGAATCTGAATCAAAAGGAGAACGTTATTTCCCGCATGAGTTCCTATATAAGGTTGTCCTGAGCGGTGACCTGAAACAATATTATGAGATAGATCCTAAAGACAGCTGGATCATTGCCGCCGCAGAAAAAAATATTCCGATCGTTGTCCCGGGCTGGGAAGACAGTACCACCGGAAATATTTTTGCCAGTTATGTGATCAAAGGAGAATTGAAAGCATCCACCGTAAAAAGCGGAATTGAATATATGGTGTGGCTGGCAGACTGGTACCGGAAAAACTCTTCCGGCAAGGGAGTTGGGTTTTTCCAGATAGGCGGTGGCATAGCGGGGGATTTCCCGATATGCGTGGTGCCGATGATGTACCAGGACCTGGAATGGCATGACGTTCCTTTCTGGAGTTATTTCTGCCAGATCAGTGATTCCACCACATCTTATGGTTCCTATTCAGGAGCCGTTCCCAATGAAAAGATCACCTGGGGTAAACTGGATATCCATACTCCGAAATATATTATTGAAAGTGATGCCACCATTGTGGCTCCGCTGATTTTTGCCTGGGTATTAGGCTGGTAAATGATTGACGCTTTAAAAAAACAGACCCCGTCATTTTTATTGGCGGGGTCTTTATTTATAATAAAAAGGTAAGGATCGGGCTTTCAAAAGAAGGATCATCGGTTCTGACACACGTAAAATATTACTCAAATAACGTACCACAGAAAATAAAATTGTCCACATATTTCGGGATAAAAAAAATCTCTCCGTTTAAGAAGAGGCTTTTAAAAAGCTTTAACACCTGCAGGAGTTAATCCAGTTTCAGATCACGTTTCAGCATTTCATTCCGGTTGGCCATATCCCATGCCGTGTAGAAAACAAGCTGTGCTCTTTTAGCCAGCAGCTTATAATTGATCTTGTCCGGAGTATCGGTGGGCCTGTGATAATCGGGGCTAAGCATTCCGTCAAAATAGAAAATGATGGGAACGCCTTTACTCGCAAAATTGAAGTGATCGCTCCTGTAATAAATGCGGTTCGGGTCCTTAGGATCGTTGAATTTATAATCCAGTTCCAGTTTAGTGTATTTCTTATTCACCGATTCACTGATCTTTCTCAAATCGGTACTCAGCTTATCATCCCCCACCACATAAACATAGTTTGTTGAATCCCCGATCTTACGGCTTGGATCAATACGGCCGATCATGTCAATATTCAGGTCAACCGTTGTTTTATCCAGTGGAAACACGGGATGATTGGTATAATATTCAGAGCCCCATAATCCTTTTTCTTCCCCGCTTACGGTCATAAATACCATGGTGCGGCGAGGGCCTTTTCCTTCTTCTTTTGCTTTGGCAAATGCTTTTGCGATTTCTAGGATGCTTACCGTTCCGGATCCGTCATCATCGGCGCCGTAATAAATAACCGTGTCTCTCTTTCCAAGATGATCATAGTGTGCCGTAACAAAAACATATTCATCTTTCAGGTCAGTGCCTTCAAGAACACCCAACACATCACTGCTTTGCAGGTTCAGTGATGCCTTTTCAAAATTCAACATTACATTGGCCTTATAGGTTTTCGGTTCTATTTTCCCTGCTTTTGCTGCATCATAATCCGGACCCATGATGGCACGGGCTATTTCTTCGGAAACACTGTACTGATTAGGCCTTATCACCGGGTGATAGGCATTCAGGTACATATTGCCTTTGGGATTGGTCTTCATGGTGTGTGGAAAATTCGTCGCAATCACCAACAATGCCACAGCTCCGTTTTTCTGTGCTGCATCTGCTTTGGCAAAAAAACTTCTAAAACGAAAACCTCCCTGCCTTCCTCCGCTCTGAGGTTGATTTCCCAGGGCCAACACCACTTTGCCTCTCACATCAAGGCCTTTATAATCATCATGAGTGGAGTCGCTGATGCCGTTGCCCACAAATACCACTTCTGAAAATTTGTAGGTTGCATTGTTGCTTTGTCCCACGTTGATGGAAAAATCCTTATCCAGTTCATAAGCTTTGCCATTCACTTCAACTCCGGTATTGACCAATGAATCTTCAAAAACATCAAAATGAAGCTGGTACTGCCCGTGGTTTCCGGGAAGCAATCCAAAAGACCTGAACTGATCTTCGATATAAGCTGCTGCTCTTTTCTGTCCCGGTGTTGCAGTTTCCCTGCCTTCCATTTCTTTTGAAGCCACAAAATAGAGGCGTTGCTTCATATCATCAGCGGTGATCTGGTTGGCATATTTTGTAGCAGGGTCTTTTTTCTGAGCTCCCGCCACTACAGTGATACAGGTGAGGAAGATCAATAGAAATTTTTTCATGTATGTTTTTTTAAAAAGTTATTTCAAACTTAAAGCAATTGCACAAGTACGGAATCGCAATTTGATAAGCGGTAAGTCTTATTAATAAAATTTCAGGTTTTAAACGCAGGCAACTTTTTCCACTCTTCGCTGATGCCTTCCTCCTTCAAACGGAGTGACAATAAATACATCAACCATTTTTTCTGCTGCTTCTTCTTCTACAAACCTCGCCGGAATACAAATGATATTGGCGTTATTATGCTCTCTTGCCAGCTTTGACAATTCCTCATTCCAGCAAATGGCTGCACGGATCCCCTGATGCTTGTTGGCCGTCATGGCCACTCCGTTGGCGCTTCCGCATAACAGAATTCCAAAGGATGCTTCACCTTTTTCAACTGCGGATGCAACAGGATGAGCATAGTCCGGATAGTCAACCGAATCTTTTGAATACGTACCGTAATCATGAAAAGAAAAACCTTTGTCTTTCAGGTAAGCGATCAGCTTTTCTTTATAGTCAAATCCTGCATGGTCGCTGCCGATGGCAACCGGTTTGTTTTTAACAAAAGAAGAAGTCATATTATTGCATGTTGTTTTTTATTAAAAAACGGGGCTAAAGGTAGTGAACCTCTTATTCCCGGCTTTTCTTAACTCCATTCCTTTTTTTCTTCTTCTTCCTGACGCTTATTAATGCGGGAAGCGAGTGAAATGCTTGCTTCGAAAAGAGCATATAGAGGAACGGTGACGATCATTAAGCTGAAAGGATCTGTAGAAGGAGTGATGATAGCAGCAGCGATCAGAACGATCACAAAAGCGTGACGCCTGTATTTTTTCAAAAAGCTTGCTTTCAGAAATCCAATCCGGGCAAGAAGTGAAACCAGTAACGGCATCTGAAACAACACGCCAATGCCTACAGTAGTGTACACCAGGTTTTCAACATAATCCGAGAAGGTAGGCATGATGGTGACCATCGGGCTTAATTTGTAATTGAAATAGAAGTTCACCATAAAAGGAGTAAGTATGAAGTATCCGAAGGCCACCCCGGAGAAGAAAAGAAGAGACACCCAGAAAATAACCCCTTTTGTTTTTTGAGCTTCCTTTTCAGAAAGAGCCGGCCTGATAAAACGCCAGAATTCCCAGAAGACATAAGGAAAAGCAATGATAAATCCGCCCACGAAGGCAATAGTGAAAGTGGTCACAAACTGCTCTGTCATTGCAGTGGCAATAAACTGGGTCTTTACCGAACTAAAGCATAAGGTGTCCCCGATGCCTACTAAATGTCCCAGTTTGCAAAACCATGAATATGTGATAAAGCCTTCATGGGCTGGGCCTAACAATATTTTATCTACAATGAAATTGGCAAAATAAAAAACAACTATTGCCCCGATCAGAATGGCGATCACTGAGCGGATTAAATGCCAGCGAAGTTCTTCAAGATGATCTATGAATGACATCTCACCCTGAGTATCCTTGTTCCTCTTATTGAAAAAATCCATCAATGCCATCACACCTGAAATTGAGGCAGCAAAGATAAGAACTAAGGGGTTTTAGAAAGATTTACCGGCCGGTCTAAAATGAAAGAAATTGCAGGGAACCGGAATTAAAGCCGGCTGTTTATTTCAGCTTTTTCATTTTTACCATTTCAATACGGGTGTCGCTAACGCTTACGATCTCAAACTCATAATCATCAATAATGATGCGTTCTTTCTGGCCGGGAATCATTTCCGTGTAGTTAACGATATACCCTGATAAGGTTTCAGATTTTTCTCTTGGGAATTCAAACCCGTATTTTTCTTCCAGGTAGTCCAGCTCCAGGCGGCCTGAAAAAATGTATTCGTTATCGGCCAGTTGCTTTTCAATGAATTTCTCAATATCGTATTCATCCTTTATTTCGCCGAACAGTTCTTCCAGCACGTCTTCCATGGTAATGATGCCTGCCGTACCGCCAAATTCATCTACCACCCAGGCAATACTTTTTCTTTCCCTGTTAAACTTACTGATCAGGTCGCTGGCACTCATACTTTCCGGTACTGCCGGAATCGGTAAAAGGATCTCTTCAATGGTCACGGCTCTTTTAAAAAGGTCCAGCTGATGAAGATAGCCTTCAACATGGTCTATGTCATTTTTAAAAATGATCAGCTTGCTGAGTTTTGTTGCAGCAAATTTTTTTCTCACTTCTTCCATCGAAGAGCTGATGTCGAGCCCGATGACTTCTTTACGTGGTACCAGGCATTGACGTATCCTGATTTTAGACAATTCCTGTGCATTTTCCAGCAACTGTGTATTCCGCTCCTGTTTATCCTCGTCCATGTTGTGCTGAAACAGGTTTTTCAGGTCGCTTCTTTTAAAAGCTTCTTTGGTTTCGTGTACTCTGACATTGAAAATATATTTAAGAATCCATTCTGAAAGACCAATCAGTCCGGATGCGATCGGATAAAACATTTGATAAAAAAAGTCGGTGACATAAACCATTCTGCCCAACATGGAGGTGCTTCTTGCCCGGAAGATGGCTCTCGGTATGAATTCAGTAAATATCAGAACTATGAATGTGGCGATCGTGATCTCTACAAGAATATGAACCAGGTCAGACCCTACATGCAGGTAATTCCAAATCGGGCGCAGCACATTGCTTACCTGCAACCCAAAGAACACCAGGAAAATATTGAATCCGATAAGTGTGGTGCCCAGGAAACGGGCCGGATACTCAACAAAACGGGTAAGGATCTGGCTGCCTTTACTGCCTTGCTTTTTGCGGAGCTCAAGGTTTAAACGGTTAGCGCTGTAAAAAGCCATTTCGATACCTGAAAAAAAGCCCATCAATACCAGTGTCAGTATAAACCATGTTAATGTCTTCCAATCGATCATGGAGTAAAGATAGAAAAGAGTTTATTGATCAGGAATTGCAGATAAGCCTGGTGAATATCTTAAAGTATAAGAATGTCGGGTAAGAGATCTTACTTCATAAAATTTTCAACGATCTGCTTTGCTTTTTCACATGCTTTGTCCAGGTCATCATTGATGATAATATGGTCAAAATGATCGTGAAAGGAAAGCTCGTACGCCGATTTGTTGAGCCTTGCCTGCAGGGATTCTGCCGTTTCCGTTCCCCTTGATTCCAGTCTTCTTCGTAATTCATCAACGGAAGGGGGTTGAATAAAAATGGACAGGCTTTCATTCCGGTATTGCTGCTGCACATGAATGGCTCCTTTTACATCAATGTCCAATAGAGGGATCTTGTTTTCATTCCAGATACGGCGCAGTTCACTTTTGAGCGTGCCGTAATATTTCCCTTCATACACCATTTCCCATTCTGCAAATTCTTCTTGCTGTATCTTACTTCTGAATTCTTCAACACTGATGAAATAATAATCTTTACCGTTTTGTTCATAATTTCTCGGCTGGCGGGTAGCGGCAGAAACTGAAAAAGACAATTTATCCGGAAATGTCTTCAGCAGATACCGGGTGATGGAAGTCTTGCCGGCACCCGATGGTGCAGTTATGATAATGATCTTTTGAATCGTTGAACTCATTTTTTTTGAATAGCGGCAAAAATAAAGATTAAAAAGTTCCTTTTCAATATCAAAATAAAATCAGGGTCGGTATTTGCATTTTTAAAAATTCCGAATTGGCAAACCTCTTACTGTTTATTTTCTGATGAAACTTTATTGCAAACAAAAAGATCGGGTTTAGAAATCATTATTCAAGGCATGGGTATTAGAAAAGTTTAAGCTTTTAAATACGGAAAATGGTTCGCCAGGGATAAATAAAATTTCATACTTGACAGCAGAGCCTTTTACTTCTAATTTTATCTTATTTTATTACAAACTTTTTGATCATGAAGTTCCGTAAAAATGATTACCTGATCTCGTACCACTCACTCCGGCAACTTATCGGCATATTAGGGATCCTGTTACCTTTCCTGTGCTGGGCAATCAATACTTTTGTCAATCATACCGGCTTGCTTGACAACCCCTGGTTCGTTGATAAAAATCAGACAGCAGTGTATGTAGCCGGGCCGGATCTCAAACCTTCCATCAGCCATTTTTATTATACGGTATCAGGCCCCTTGTTCACTGGCATACTGATCACGGTATCGGTCTTTCTTTTTTGTTACACCGGTTACCCTAAAAACGAGGAAGAAGATCGTTGGGCATGGCTCACCGATAAAAAGATCACGGCATTTGCAGCTTGTTGTGCATTGGGGATCGTCATTTTCCCGACCGACTCGGCACAAAAGATCACCGATAACATTTACATCTTCGTGTCTTCCGGAAAAATCGGAAGGCTGCACCTGACCTTTGCTGTCTTATTCTTCTTATCCATGGCAGTCATGAGTATTATTAATTTCAGGCGGCATCCCGGCAAAAAATTACTCAGTGATGAAAAGGGAAAGCTGTACCTGATATGCGGCTGGGGGATCATCGGATGCATTTTGCTTCTCTCCGTTTACAATTTCTCTCCCTCAGGAAGCAAGTGGCTGTGGGGAAAATTCGTTTATATCATGGAGGTCGTCATGCTAATCTTCTTCGGAATAGCCTGGCTTACAAAAGGAAAATCTTTTCCTACTGAATATATTTTAAAAAGGCTTCATGCAAGAAACATTTATCGCCGGGTAAGAAGAGCACAGCCTTATAATGCCTGATGGTTGATTAATAATAAAAAGAATTTTTATTCGCTTCTTTAATCGCCATAGATTTTACTCAGGAAATCGAACAATGATTCTTTTTCGGGAACATCTTTCAGTTTCACATTCAGTAAGGAAGCGATCTGCCCGAATGTTTTAGACACCCTGTCGTCATCGCTGTTCGTAAACAACACGATCATCAGCTTTCTCTTCGGATCATGATAAACGATATTATGAAATCCCGTGCTTTCTCCGGAATGAAAATAAACCGTGTTGCCGTCATCATTCCGGGCAATGAACCAGCCATAGCCATAATCAAGCCCTTTTTTTATGGAGGCATGAGGTAATAGTGGATTGGAATTACTGTCGGGGAATGATTGTTCCCAAAGGTGCTGTATCCACTTTCTGTATTCATTCAGTGAAGTGTAAACAGATCCGTCTCCCATAGTAGCGCTTGTGACACTCTGATCGGCAAATTTCCATTGGCTATTTTCTTTGTGATAACCATAAGCTCTTTCAAAAATCCCACTGTCTTGCTGGTAAATGGTTGAATGCTTCATTCCAAGAGGAATAAAAATATTTTGTTTGATGAATTCCGGATATGAAATTCCGGAAACTTTTTCAACGATCTGTGTCAACAGGCAAAAACCGGTATTGCTGTATTGAAATTTTGTACCGGGAGCAAAATACAGGCTGTCGGACCTGCTGATGAGCCGCAATACATCTGAATCAGAAACCTGTTCTTTCTGATCTTCCGGTATCAACGATTCATAATCTGCAATCCCCGAAGTATGCGTTAATAAATTTTTGATAGTGATGGCAGATGCAAAAGAAGGAAGCGAAGGAAGGTATTTTAGGGCAGCATCATTGATATCAAGCTTTCCCTGCTGTTGCAAAATCAGGATACACATGGCCGTAAATTGCTTGCTTACCGAAGCCATTCTGAAATGAGAATCGGGGCTTACTTTTTCCCCTGTTTCCATATTGGCGATCCCGAAACCTTTATTGATCAGAATATCGTTGCCATCGGAAATGAACAATGCCAGTCCGGGTTGATCGGCCGGATATATCTCTGCTGCAACGGCTTCAATTTTTTCTGAAAGAGACTGCTCTTTGCAGCCAGCCAGAAATAGTATGGCTGACAGTAAGAATAAAATCTGATTTTTAAAATTCATGTATTCCTTTTAAAAGATACTATGTATAAGATTGGGGTCAAACTTCCTTCTGTCTGAAAAATGATTGTGTTGCTGATCTTATTTATCAGTAAAAATAAAGCTAAATCAATTCAAACAAAGACGTTTACAGAAATTTACAAAGAGTATCCCGGGACATTAAAGCGCCACTGGTAAAAATAAGGAGCTGAGCCAGTCTTTATGACGGTTAAAGACAAACTTCTAAGAAGAATTTACCGGAATGAACTATGTTTTGAAAAGTTGCTTTCGGTTTGTCAATTTATTTTTGGACTCAGGTAACCTTTTTGTCAAATTAACAGCAGGGCTTCTACTATTTACCGGACAATTTGTATTTTCGGCCTCGTTCGATAAAAAGGTTTTACTATGCAACTAAAGCCGGTTACCGTTGTCGATACCATCAGTCCTGAGGACTTTAAAAAAGACTTTTACAGGACCAATACTCCGATCGTAATTAAAAACCTCTCCAAAGACTGGCCTGCAAGGGAAAAATGGAACTGGGATTATTTCAAACAGCTGGTAGGAGAAAAAGAAGTTGCTGTTTATAACAATATAAAAAGCAACGCCTACACTCCCATCAACAAAGCGGATGGCTATATGAAATTCGGTGACTACCTGGACATGGTGAAGAAAGGCCCGGTGGAATTGCGCATCTTTCTTTTTAATATCCTCACTCATGCACCACAACTGGTTAAAGATTTTACCTGGCCTGAAGAATACATGAAAGGCTTTGTAAAAAAATTCCCCATGCTGTTCGTCGGCGGTGCGGGATCCATCACTCACATGCACTTCGACATTGACCTTTCTCACATCATACACACTCAGTTTGCAGGAAGAAAAAGAATATTACTTTTTCCATTTGAACAGCAACACCGTCTGTACCGCAAACCTTTTGAAGTGTTGACACTTGCCGATTTTTCCCGTTACTACCAGGACAACAGTAAGGTTGACTATGAAAAATTCCCCGCATTGAAACTGGCTGACGGATTGGACGTAACACTGGAACATGGCCATACTTTATTTATGCCCGCCGGTTACTGGCATCATATGGAATATCTTGACAGCGGATTTGCACTAAGCCTGCGGGCATTGCAATCTTCACTGAGCGGAAAGATCCATGGTGCGTGGAACCTGTTCGGCATGCGCAACATTGATACCATGATGAAAAAGACCATGCCCAAGACCTGGTACAACTGGAAACAGAAAAAGATCAAAAAAAGTGCAGAGAAAGAACTGGCAGGTAAAGTTTAGTTTCCCTGAAATATTACTTCCTGAAATATTTTAACCCTGATTAAGATCCGGAATGTTATATATCAAAACCAATAATTCATTTCAGCAGAACGGCCGTTCAATATTGTTTTCCCAATGTATCGCATGCCGCTTTGATAAGTGAACGGTCATCGGTTGCATCCTGGCCTATTTCCCAGAACATGATTCCTCCGGCAACCGAGCGGGCATAAGCCGCTTTCTTTTTTACTGTGGGCTGTCCGTTATAATAGATCGTATAGTTGGTAAATCCGCCTGAAGATACAATGGCAGAATCAGACAGAGGGCTTCCGCCCTGCGACAAAATGGTTTTATAGGTTAATACGGTATTTGTCTGAGTCATTCCCGACGGGCGGCCATAAATAGGGATGCCCAGCAAATATTTATCCTTCGGCATTCCCCTGGTGTTGATCCAGTAGTCAAGTGAAATGCTGGCTAAGGAAAAAGGGCTGTGTTGCTGATATTGAATTGCCGGATTAGTGGTAAAATCATCATAGGTCATCACATTGAACCAGTCAATGAACTGAAACACTTCATTGCCGATACCATCCCGCACACTGCCTGCATATTTACCGGGAGTGATGGCGGCAGTCAAAAAATATTTTCCGTCCACATGCAATGAATCGGAAAGTTGTTTCATTAAGGCACTGAAGCCAAGGCCTGACCCGTCACTGCTCAAAGGATACTCCCAGTCAATATCAATACCATCAAGACGATACTGCCGGACTTTTTGCATGATGTCCTTAACAAAGGTGTTCCTGCCTGAGGAAGAACCGCTCATGACGGCAAACAGCGAAGGATCGCCGGCAACAGAAAGAAAAACCATCGCACCATTTGATTTTGCTTTTCTATAAACAGAATCGAATTTTTGCTGATCCTCGATCGTTGAAGTGCCGGAAGAATTTATATCTGAGAAAGCATAATTCACCACATCGCACATACGGAACATTCTGTCGGGATATTCATTTACCGTCCGGTAAGATGGAAAATATCCGACCACAAGAAAACCCGGCTTTACAGGGGGATGAATATCAACATGCACCGGCGGTTCCGGAGTGTGTTCCTTTTTACAGGCACTCAGATAAAGCAGAACAGTCAGTAAGGCAAGAAGAAATTTTCCTTTTTTCAACAGATCGCCGGTTAGTTTCTTTGCTAAATTAGCAGGTATTATTCAATACCCGGTTATAAAGCCTTAAAATTCTTATAGTCCTCACCAACCGTTGGAAATAAACAGTACAGGCATCACTGATGATAGCGATACCAAAAAAATAAGAGGAATGACAGATCCGGCAGCGATCCGATAAAATGAAACCAAATATTCCATACCAGTTTGGCATCAACGACCGTCTTTTCAAACCATTTGATGTAAACGAAAAGAATGCAAAACGGCTGGAGCGTCTGTTAAAAATGAAAGATGCAGAACTGATCACCATGATTTGCAAACATTACATCAGCAATTTCATTCCCGACCCGGTACAGAATGAAAATGAATACTGGATCATTTCCTGTTTTCCTTCCACAGACCGCTCACCGGTAAGAGTGAGTATCTGGTTTCCCGAAGTTTTCAATATCGCTTTTGCAAAATCCTATTTCGGCCACACCGATGACCTGCAATGTATGGTGTTCGTGCACCGGGATTATTTCACTGATGCATCACTGCGCAAAGCGGAACGTAAAGTAAAAGGACTTTTCTTCCATCCGGGATACCGTTTTGTTACCGGCATTGATAAACAACTGGCAGCCTTCATGCCGCTTGGTTCTTATTTTCCATTCGTGGAGAATGAAAACAGTTATGAAAGCATCCGTGCACACAATTATGAGCTTTCTCTAAAAGGAAGAACCCCTTTTAAAAAAGGCCATAATTACGAATTTGTGAGGCATCTTTTCCGTTAACTCTTCAGGCCGGATAATTACGCTTTCAAATTTTAACCTTTCAGAAAATTTGAATATTAAAACAAAGGACGATCTGTTTCATTCTGCAAACTCAGAAGTAAACAAATTTTCTCTCACGATACAAAATGGATGGTGTACTTTTAATACAGGAACGGCCAACCATTACAAAATTTTCATCTGATGCCAGCTTCATCTCCCGGTCTCTCCTTGCCAAAAAGGAATGTTGCACTGGATGTTTTCCGGGGAATGACGCTTTGCTTCATGATCATTGTGAACACACCGGGCAATGAAGCCACTACCTTTTCGCCTTTGCTTCATGCACAGTGGAATGGCTTTACCGCTACCGATCTTGTATTTCCCTCTTTTCTTTTTGCCGTTGGCAATTCCATGAGTTTTGTCTGGAAAAAATGGGAAACCTGGACCACGAGGCACGTGGTATGGAAAATATTGAAACGGACCGCCATCATTTTTCTTCTCGGTTATCTGATGTACTGGTTCCCCTTTTTCAGGCTCGATGCCAATCATAACATCCATCCTTTCCCGATATCAGAAACCAGGATCATGGGCGTGCTGCAGCGGATCGCTTTGTGTTATGGCATCGCTTCGCTGATGATCTATTTTCTGAAAGAAAAAACAACCGTCATCATTTGTGTGATCTCTCTTTTCGCTTACTGGATCATCCTTTATGTATTCGGTAATCCGGCCAACCCTTTATCTATGCAGGGAAATGCAGGATTTTATTTCGACAGGTGGCTTATGGGAGAAAAACACATGTACCACGGAGAAGGAGTGGCTTTCGATCCCGAAGGCTGGCTGAGTACACTGCCTGCTATCAGTAACGTGGTTGCCGGATATCTTGCCGGCAAATGGATACAAAAGAAAAGCGATTATGAAGGAGTGGTGAGGTTGGTCTTCTGGGGGTTTGCATTAATGGTGTGCGGTTATTTCTGGGACCTGCTTTTCCCGATCAATAAAAAATTATGGACAAGCAGTTACGTTGTTTATACCGTCGGCATTGACTGTGTCATCATAGGGCTGCTGGTTTATCTGATACAAATAAAAGAAAAAGTAAAATGGACCGGCTTCTTTCAGATATTCGGGAAAAACACGCTATTTGTCTATCTTCTTTCCGAATTGCTGGCTGTCGTTTTATTAACAATTCCGGCAGGAAAAATAAATTTTTTCAGGTGGTTATACGTAAACGTTTTCAGTCATGCCGGTGCATATCTCGGATCCCTTTTGTTTGCGTTATCCTTTACATTTCTATGCTGGGCCGTAGCCTACCAATTGGACAAGAAAAAAATATATATCAAAGTGTAAGGCTTTAGTATGGTCTCAAAATGAATTTTTATAAAAATCACAAGAAAGCTTAGAATCTTTTTCCTGCATGGCCCTACTTATCATCTACTGATGCAGGCTTTAATCATTGCGGTAAGTGAATAAACGATAATTTTACCGCACATAATTTATTTTATCAGATCATTCTCAAATCAAAGAAATGGTAAGATCAGTTTTCCCGGCAATTATCCTGTTCCTTTCATTGTTTACAAATGCACAACAGGAGATAAACATCATTCCCAAACCGGTAAGCCTGCAGGTCAGTGAAGGGAATTTTGTCATTGACCATAACACATCCCTGAAATACGATGCAAACAGGAAAGACCTTAAGGCCGCAGCAATGTTTTTTACTTCCTATATCAACCATATTTCAGGTATCAGCCTGCCTGCAAATATTCATAAAAGCAAAAGCATAGAATTCAGAATACAAAAAACAGGTGAGATCGGCGATGAAGGTTATTTGCTTAAGGTGACCCAGGATGCCATTACCATTACCGCAAATACAAAAAAAGGTGTGGTATATGCAATGCAAACCATTTTTCAGACCTTGCCTGCCATCCGCACCAATGCCGTTTTGCAGGTGCCCTGCATGCAGGTAAAAGATTTTCCACGCTTCCGATGGAGGGGAATGCATCTCGATGTCAGCCGCCACTTTTTCTCCCCGGAACTTGTAAAAGAATATATTGACCTGCTGGCTATGTATAAGATGAACACTTTTCACTGGCATCTTACCGATGACCAGGGCTGGCGTATTGAAATAAAAAAATATCCGAAACTCACTTCAGTTGCTGCCTGGCGCCCTGATGAAGGACCAAGCTGGGTAAGCAGGTCAGAAAAAGATATAAACGGCCCTCCGACATATGGAGGTTATTATACACAAACACAGATAAAGGAAATTATCCGATATGCTGAAGAAAGGAACATAACCATCGTACCGGAGATCGAGATGCCGGGCCACAGCGCTGCAGCCATTGCCGCATATCCGTTTTTAAGTTGTTCACAGCAGCCTCAGCCAGCAATGACGGGTGGAAATTATGCCAACATCACTTCTGTTTATTGCGTGGGCAATGACAGCGTTTTTACATTCCTGGAAAATGTACTTACAGAAGTAATGGAACTTTTCCCTTCAAAGTACATTCACATCGGCGGTGATGAAGTGGACAAAACATCCTGGGAAAACTGTGCTAAATGCCAGGCGCTGAAAAATAAGCTGGGATTAAAAAATGAAGACGAGCTCCAGAGTTATTTCATTAAGCGCATTGAAAAATTCATAGTGAGCAAACACCGAAAGATGATCGGGTGGGATGAGATCCTGGAGGGTGGACTTGCTCCTGAAGCCACTGTGATGAGCTGGCGTGGTGAATCAGGAGGCATAGCTGCGGCGAAAATGAAACACGATGTGGTAATGTCACCGGGCAAACCTCTGTACTTTGACCATTACCAGGCCGATCCTTCCACAGAGCCTGTGGCTTTCGGTGGTTTTAATACATTGAAGATGGTGTACGACTATGATCCCGTTCCAAAAGAACTGGAGAATGGTTATGAACAATACATCCTGGGTGCCCAGGCAAATCTCTGGACAGAGAACATCTCCACTGCACTCCACGCGGAATACATGATGCTGCCCAGAATGCTGGCATTGGCTGAAGTGGATTGGACACCAAAAGAAGAAAAAGACTGGAATAATTTCAACGATCGATTGCAATATCATTTCAAAAGGTTCGGCCAGGCAGGTGTCAATTACAGTCCGGGCAACTTTACTCCCGATATAAAACCTTTCATACAAAACGGAAAACTGTATGCAACATTGTTTACCGAAATATATAATGGGAAGGTCTATTACAGTACCGACGGGAGTGATCCGTCACCGTCAGGAAAACTTTATACAAATCCCATAAAAATTGATTCTTCCGTCACGTTGAAAGCGATCACTGTTGTGAACGGAAGAGTGCTGAGCAAGACGGTGGCACAACAATCATTCGTGATGGATAAAGCAACCGGCAAAAATGTTGTCTATGCTAACCCCGTAAGCAGGAACTACAGCGCTAACGGGCCGAATGCTTTAACGGATGGCATAAGAGGAACAGATTCTGATATCAGCAAGTACTGGCACGGCTTTGAGGGCAAAGATCTTATAGCCACTATTGATTTAGGAAAAGAAGAAACTATTCATACGATCTCTATTGGATGCCTGCAGCATTACCGCGACTGGATCATGATGCCTCTATGGGTGAAGTTTGAGATCTCTGACGACGGAGAAAATTTTAAAGAAATAAAAACAGTGAACAATACGGTTCCTTCCAATGTGCAGTCTTCAATAAAAGATTTTACGGCTGATTTTCCGGAGCAGAAAGCAAGGTATATCCGTGTTACTGCAAAAGCATTAGTCGGTTTACCCAAAGGCCATCCGGGCGAAGGAAAGCCCGCATGGATCTTTGCGGACGAGATTAT
>WBZO01000307.1_pt3 | contig 17071 bp, 15 predicted proteins | sample 5204261 | NCBI WGS metagenome assembly WBZO01 (sample SAMN12412400, study PRJNA552823) | activated sludge metagenome | isolation source: activated sludge from anammox sidestream of wastewater treatment plant... | place: USA: North Carolina | collected 2017-09 | reverse complement strand
GCTCGACTAGATACCCGAAGCGGAAGGTCTCCAGGTAAACGCGGGTGACCCCACGTTGCTGACACCACGCCACGGCCTTGTCCAGGGTCTCGTTATTCTGGAACAGCGCCTTCATCTCTTGCGCTTCGATTGCGCGCCTCAGGTCACAAAAATTCGCCGGGCGTGGCGTTCACTTAAAGGCACATCATTTGCACAACCGGCAGCGATGATTGTCATCGTTCATCAACAGATCGCCAATGGCAGATCGTCAATGGCTGGAGAGAGTGAGGGAGGCTATCTCCTGCCATGTCCCAAACAATCCATATTACAGAAGGAGCATCAAGGTTATGGCAGATGATTACAGAGCCAATGAATTCGGAAGCGATGCCAACGTCATGAGCGGCAAAGGCGCTGGTGAAGGTAAGAGAATGAGAACGAAGAAGAGACGCTCCGCTTCATCAGCTTCCAGTGTGACCGCCAGAAGAACCACTGGCAAAATGACGACGAAAACGACTGGTAGAACTGGCGCCAAATCAGGCAAGGCCAAATCAACCAGAGGCAAATCAGCCCGTGTCAGATCAACGACCGGCAGAACAGCCGCCGCGACCAATAAAACCAGATCGAGCGGCTCCAGAAAACAATCGGCAAGCTCACGCAAAAGCGGTTCAACCTCCCGAAGCCGAAGCGTTAAAGGAGCCACGAAGAGCGCCAGCAAAACATCCGGCGGCGCTCGCGCCCGCAGCAGTTCCGCAAGCAAAAGCTCCAGCGGAAGCCGAAGCAGAAGCTCCCAAACCACTCGCCGACAATCATCAAGCGGCAAAAGCAAGAGCAACCGCTAAGGAGCGCGCTATGGAAAGAAGGCGGAAGCGGATTAACGTCCCGCTTCCGCCTTCTCCTTGGCCTCTACCTTGCCCTGCTGTATTGGACTCGCCTTCCTCACTCTCTGGATCGCTTCACCTATCAGATCATTCTTCAAGACTGGCGCGGCGAATCATCCGAATGTCTCGCGAAACATATCGCGCTCTTAACGATAAAACTGGGGAGCTATCAACAAAAGGTATTTCACATCGGAGATAGAACTATGGCGGCAGATGAAAGAACATTCGCAAATAACCCGCAGTATTCGACGCCGCAGCATTCAGCGGCGCGCCATCTGGAATCACGTCTTTCAGGTGAGCGCGCGGGACGCTACCGGCCAATAAACATCAGCGGAAACGAACGATTGATTTCATGCGTCGGTGGAGGCGCGCTGGCGCTGTATGGATTTTACAGATTCACGCGCGGCGGCCTGGGAGGAGCGCTGCTGGCGGTCATCGGCGCCGGACTGGTCTATCGCGGAGCGACCGGCCATTGCGACTTTTACGCGGCGATCGGCGTCAACACAGCCAAAGGCAAAGGACGCCGCGCGAGCGTCAAGCACGGCGCCGGCATCAAGGTCGAAAAGATTGTCACCATCAACAAGCCGGCGGAAGAGTTATTCAGGTTCTGGCGAGACTTCGAGAATCTGCCACGCTTTCTGAATCACCTGGAATCGGTGCGCGTGATTGATCGAAGCCGCTCGCACTGGTCGCTCGCCGCCGCCGGGATGACCGTCGAGTGGGACGCCGAAATCATCAACGAAGAGCCGAACGAACTGATCGCGTGGCGCTCGCTCGAAGGCGCGCAGATTCCTAACGCAGGCTCGGTGCGATTCGAGAAAGCTCCGGACAGTCGCGGCACGGAAGTCAAAGTCTCGCTCGAATACGCTCCGCCGGCAGGAAAGCTGGGCGCGTTCGTCGCAAAACTCTTCGGCGAAGAACCTGAGCGGCAAATCGAAGAAGACCTGCGCCGTTTCAAACAGTTGATGGAGACGGGCGAAATGGCCTGGGGCGATGGAGAAAGGCGAGATCATCAGCCACGAGTTCATGGGCGAAGTCATTGAAACTGGAACGAATTCGTCGAGGCGAGATTGATCCCTCTTTCGTCATAACGCACCGGCTCCACCTGGGAGATGCGCCGTATGCGTACGAAATCTTCAACCGCAAGCGCGATAACTGCATCAAGGTCGTGCTCAAACCATAGTCATTTGTATCTGCTCAGGCAGTGGCGAATGGGATTACGGCATACACAGAAAAAATGGAAGAGACGGAAAGTTTCCTGGCCCGGCTCAGTTTATTCAGTTTTATCTGTGCGCTCCGTAATCCTCTTGCTTCTTCCTTGATTGGCCTTCGATTTACTTCATGAACATAGGCAATGCGAGGTCTGGAATTTGCTACAACACAGTGTGTCCCCGCAGAAGGTAATAAGCTCTATGCTCATTGCTGAGGCGTTTAGCGGTCAAACGCGGAATGCGGAGTCCCGACCCGGTTGCATTAAATAAGAACTGCTGTACGTTTCGAGTGCATTGAAACTGTAGCGCGGTTTCAGGCCAGCGTTTATTCGGAAGCTGGAATCCGGCGCTCACAGTGATCGTCGGGCCGTTACCAGAACGCTGCGCAGAGATTTCAAGTAGAGGAGAAGGACAGGCAGGTCATACGACCAACTCTTTCTGTTCAATTGTGTCTATCAATTTCCCTGGGAGGTAAAACATATGTGCGACTACTCTTTGCATGGCATCAAGAACCGGCTCGCCACCGAAGGCGAGCAGTTGTTCATTCACAAGTTTCACACCGGCTCGAAAGGGCTGGCTTCAGTGACTGATCTGAAGAACCTGGAGAAGCCGGCGCCGGCCCCGGAAGGAGCTGGTGTCTGGGCAAAATTCAAATGCTGGCTTGAAAGTCAGCGGAGATGGATCAACGACGATATGAAGAGAGCGCTTCCTGCGGTGTGCATTCCGCCGGGCGCGCGTTTGCAAGTGGACGGAATCCCGGTTCAAACGCAAAAGCAGTTCGGCGTAGGACCGCGCGAGCAGGTGACGTTCGTCCAGTTGACCGCTGAACCGTTCAGGTATCGCGACGCCATCCGCTTCAGCAACGGCCAGGAAGTTCTGCTGCAGAAGCTCTCTGACGGGCTGAAAATGGATGTGCTGAGCCTTGCGCTGGTCGAAGAGGCGCCGGAGCCGAAGCCCGCTGCGAGAGCTTCGATCCTCGAACAGATCAGCGTCGGATAAGTTTCCCCTGCACGTGTTTTGTCTCCTCCCCTGCGGTAAAAAAAGATGGAATGCAGAATTTGCAATCAACGGATCAGCTTCGTTAAAGGCAGCCACCCGGGACGGAAAAGAAAATCCACCCGGGCGGTTCACGAAAGCGAATTAACTGAGGCTCTGGCACAGGCGAATGGCGAAGTCGTGACGCCGCATCCCGGCGTCCAACGCAAGCTGCGGCAGGAGCTTGAGGGGAAACACCGCCGCGAACAGCAGGTGTTAGGCGAAACGCAGGAAGCCGCCGCGCCCTCCGATTCCGCCGATCAGTCTGAAGGCGCCGAAAGATATTCGAAGGCGACGGCCTGAAGTCAGACCGAACATGACAAAGCCGGGAGCGTCAGCAGATGGGCGCCCGCGGAAGAAATTTTCGTGGACGCTCATTTGCCGGCGCTCTCGGCCTTATCTCACTACCCGATAATCAGGCGTCTTCGTTATTCAACGGGGCGGAGGCGGAACCATGCGCACCGATCTATCGCCCTGCGTTTCCAGCCATGAAGAAGATTCCCCACCCGGCTTATCTCGCTGACTGCCGCTAAAATGAGGTTTAGACGATTTCTTCCCCGATGATTCGCAGTTCTTTTTCAACATCCTCGTCAGCAGCGCCAGTATGAACCGGTTGACGGGAATTCACGACAAAGCAATCGCCGTGGCTGAGAACGTGCAGCTTGACGCCGAATACCGACAAGGCGCGGCTGAATGACGCCTCCGAAATGTTCGTGTAGCTGAGGTCGTGGCCGTCAACGACGTAGACCGCGCCGGAGCCGAGCGCATAAAACTTCCCATCACTCTCTAACGAGATCGCCGTGTCTTCATCAATGCCGATGCCGAGCATGCGCGGGTTTTGCGCCACCGCGCCCAGCAATCGCCTGATCCGCCCGCGTTCGGAAAAATGCTGGTCAATGATCATGTTTTTCGCCAGCCCCAATCCAGTCGTCATATGCAACACGTCGCCGACCTTGTTGATGCCTCCGCCCGGAATACCAACGAGCATCATCTCGCCCAAGGCCGTAGCGCCCGCTGAGGTGCCGGCGACGATCCCGCCTCGCATGTAAATCTCCTCAATACGTTCAGCCAACGCGGCGCCGCCCAGCCGGGTTGTGATCTTGAGTTGATCGCCACCGGTAAAAAAAACCGCCGTCGCATCAGCGAGGACGTCCAGACTGTGGTCTTTCAATGATTCTTTCCGATGATCCACGTCCAGATGCTTGATGTTCTTCACGCCCATCGAGGAGAAGAGCTTGCGGTAAGCGTCCCACAACTCGTCGCCGTAATCGGAAGCCACAGTCGAAATCACTAGCTTGCCTGAACCAATCCGTTCGGCCAGATTGCGCAGAATGATCTTTGTGTCCTGCCTGTCTTCGGCGCCGCCGATGGCGAACAGCGTGCCCGCAGGCTCATGACGCGCGAGCGCGGCGTCTTTTTTATCTGCCTTTTCGCTTCTCACGTGTCCGTTCTTTTTCGCCGCTTTCTGATCCGGCTTTTGCGATGAGCCTGTCTGCCCATTCGCCTTGTTGATTTGCGAAGCGGCTTTTCGTTGGCCGTTATGGTTTCCTGCCATAAAGCGAAATCCTCCTGCTGCTGCGCGTCAGAAATTTTTCCGCGACGACAAGCTCTCCGCTACGAACAAACTGTTTTCCCCGCGCGAAGACGCTCGCAATCTCAAGCGTCTGGCGGCGCAGGATCAGAACGTCGGCGTCGCAACCCTCTTCCAGTCTTCCCTTTCTGCCGAGTTTCAGAACGCGCGCAGTGTTCGATGTCACAAGCGGCAACACCTGTTCGAGCGGGAAGCCGTATTCGATGACGCACGAGCGAAGCTGTTCATACAACGTGCGCGGGCTGGAGATCGCAGCGTCGGATGAAACCGTCAGCCGCGTCAGGTCTCCGTTGTCATCCAGAAAGTATCGCAACTGTTCGGGCAAATCTTCAGCCATCGTGTCAATGTCAACGAAGGCGCCGAGCCGCGTGAACGCCGCAGCCTCCCGCATCAATTCCCTTTTGCGCTCGACGTGCGTCGGATAGAGCCATTCCGGCTCGACCGCGTAATTTTCGACGAGCGCGCGCAACGGAGCCAGCCCGTGCGGATGATCGCCTACGTGAAAATGCGTCACGCCCGCTTTGCGGCTGAGCATTCCGCCTACGTACACATCGCTCACCAGCCTGGCCAGTTCGTCAACCGCCGGTTCGGTCGCGCGGTTGTCGGAGATGGCAATCTCGCCTGCGCCGATCACCTCGTCAATGAAAAGCAAATCGTCGCGCAGCGAACCTGTGATCGTAGCCGGCGGGGCGTTGTAACCGCCCGACCAGATGAACGCCGTCAGGCCTTCTTCTCGCAGCGCCTTTGCTCTGGCCAGCAATCCGGACATCGTCTTCGTCGTCGTATCAACGCCCAGGCAACCGACGACGGTGGTGATGCCGGCTGTGACAATTTCATTTAGAAAAATTTCCGGCGTCTGTGTTGCGAATCCTTCTTCGCCGCTGCCGCCAAGCAAATGCTCATGCGGATCAATGAATCCAGGCGTGACCAGGCAATCGCTCGCGTCAACGACGTAGAGGTCGAGGCCCGAAGATTCAATTCTGCGTCTGTCAACGCCGCCGATCTTTGCAATTCGGTCGCCAATGAACAGCACAGATTGAACGCCGCGCGGTTCGGGCGAATAGACGAAACCGTTTTCGATCAATGTCAGCATTCGTCTTTATGAAAAAGGCAGAGAGATTACAGAACAGACGGAAGTAACGGAAAAGACGGAAAATGATTGGGACAGAATCTCCATTCAGGGGCAATTTCGTTCATCCTGTCCAAAGGCGTTCCGTTTGTTCCGTTATTTCCGTCTGTTCGGTAATCTCTCCTGCCCTCTCATCCGGCGGCAGTCCGATAAAGACTCTCCGCTGTAAAAAACATGTGCGGGACGGATTGCGCGGGTCTGGCGCCGAGTTGTTTGAGCAGCGTAAGCGCCGGGTCGAGTTTTTCGTAAAAGATCACGACTACATCGCCCGGCATCATCTCGTTGATCGCCGTCCTGAGCGCGGCGATTTCGTCGAGCACAATGCGGCAATGGTGTTCGGGAGCCTCGATCATCACGGCGCGGCGCAACAACCCGGCTATCTCTCCGCTGCGGCGTCCGCGAAGATCCCGGTCTTCCTTGATGATGATTCGTTCAAAACCTCGCGCGGCTTCGCGTCCGGCTTGTTCCACCACCCAATCGTTTCTGTCGCCGGGCACGCCGATGACGCCTGTGACCCTGCGCCCACGCCACTTCGCCGCCATCCGGCAAACAGCGGCGAACGCGTCCGGGTTGTGGCCGTAATCCACCAGCACATAACCTCCGCGAAGTTCAAACAGAACCGCGCGGCCCGCGTTGTGCAGATCGCCGCGAAAACCATTCAGCGCCATCGCCACTTCTTCGCGGCTCGCTCCGTGAGCGCGGCAGGCGGCGGCGGCGGCCAGCGCGTTGGTGATGTTGAATGATGCGGCTCCGCCCAACGTCACTGGAATGTCGGATGCTCGGATCAGACGCGACTCACTGCCGCCTGTGGCTTCGACGATCCAGCCGTCCTTGTGCAAAAAAGCCGTCCCGCCCGCAGCCAGATGCCTTCTGATCAAAACGTGCGGCGGACGCATCGAGAAATAGACGACATTCTTCTTCACTCTGCCTACTCTCTCGTTCTCCATCAGTTGCGCCAGAAGTTCGTCATCCGCGTTGAGAATCAGCGTCCCGCCTTCGCGCACACGCTCGGCGACGAGCGATTTGATATAAAGCAAATCGTCGAGAGTCTCGATCCCGTCCTGGCCGACGTGATCGAGACTGACGTTGCTGATGATCGAAACATCCGACCAGTCGTAACCAAGCCCGCCGCGGACGATTCCTCCACGCGCGGTTTCGAGCACGGCGATTTCCACCGACGGATCGGACAACACCGCGCGGGCTGATAGCGGGCCTGTGGTGTCGCCTTTGGCGATTGCCCTTCCGCCAATGTAAATCCCGTCAGTCGTAGTCGCGCCGACGGTCAAACCTTTTTCGGAAAACACGTGAGCGATCATCCGGGTGATGGTCGTCTTCCCGTTCGTGCCGGTAATTGAAATGATCGGTATTCGGCCCGTCGCGCCGTCCGGGTAAAGCATGTCAACAATCGCCTCGCCGACATCGCGGCTTCGGCCTTCGCTCGGCGCAAGGTGCATGCGCAAACCGGGCGCGGCGTTGATTTCGATGACGCCGTTATCCGATCTCAGAGGCGCGGCTATATCGTCGAGGATCAGATCAATGCCGCAGATGTCCAGGCCGATGATCCGCGCGGCGCGTTCACAGATCGCGGCGATTTGCGGATGAACAAAATCAGTCACGTCTCTGGCCGTCCCGCCTGTCGAGAGATTGGCGCATTCGCGCAGGTAGACGACTTCGCCCGGTCGCGGCGCCTGATTGACGGCCAGGCCGCGCCTCTTCATGAATTCCATCATCGCCTGATCAATCGCGATTTTGGTGAGCGGCTTTTCGTGGTCTTCGCCGCGCGCGGGATGGCGATTGGCGCTTTCCACCAACTCCGCAATCGTGCTCTGGCCGTCGCCGGTGACGTGGGCCGGAACGCGTTCGCTGGCCGCTGCGATTCTTCCGTTGATTACGAGCACACGGTAATCGCGGCCTATGAACTGCTGCTCGACGACGACTTTCGCCGCGTATTGTTTTGCGATGCGGCAGGCCTGCTCGACCTGCGCGGGCGTGGTGAGATTGAGAGAGACGCCTTTGCCCTGGCTCATGTTGAAAGGTTTGACGACGACCGGCGCCCCGATAATTTCCAGAGCTTCGACGGCTTCAGCCTCCGACTCCGCAAGCATCCCATACGGAACTTCGATCCCGGCGTCTCTCAACAGTGTCTTTGTCAATTCCTTGTCGGACGCGATGTCAACGGCGACGGCGCTGGTCTGTTCGGTCATCGCAGCCTGTATGAAGCGGCGATGTTTTCCATAACCGAGTTGCACAAGACTGTCTTCACCGATGCGCCGCCAGGGAACGCCGCGGCGCGCGGCGGCTTCGGTAATCGCTTTTGTGGTTGGGCCGAATTCGGTTCGCGCGATGAACTTTCTGGCTTCACTGAGCCTGTCTTCCAGCGGAAACGGCTCGCCCTTCAGCAGCGATTCGACAATCTCCACCGCCATCCGCAATAGGCGCTTCGTTCCCTTCTCCGCCTTGTATTCGACGATGATGTTATAAGAGCCTGGCTCTTCCGCCTTTCTGGTTTTTCCGTGCGCGACGGGGACGCCAGCCAGCTCTGTCAGTTCGAGCGCGATGTGCTCGACGATGTGGCCGAAGTAAGTGCCTTCGCGCAGCCGCTCCACAAAACCTCCCTTGCGCTCCTTCGAGCACCGATGTTTTGCAAGACCGGGCAGCGACTCCAGCAGCAGTTCGTTGAAACCTGGAAATTCACGGCTCTCTCTCTCAACCAATTCTTCCAGGCTAAGCTTCATTGAAAGAACAGGACGATAGCTGTAAACATTCGGTCCCGCCAGCGTGCGGATTTCACCGATTCTCATTGGAAAACTCTCCGATTGTTCCGTATCGGCAACCCGGCTGTGAGAAGGCGCCGATTGATTTTCAGCCCTCTCACAGCCGGGTTACTGACGCGCTTTCTATAACAGCCTTTGCCATTTCAGGCTCAATTGGCTGAGCAATAGCGGCGCCAATACGCCGCGAGCCCCCGGAACCGCCATTGCGCGAATCGCGCCGCGATTGCAAACGGAACAGCGACGTACCACGACAATACCTCGCTAAGCAGGCTGCGCGGTTGTTTATGTTCGGATCAATAAGCCGCTGATAAAGATGGCATATCTATTGCCCGTTATGATTTGCTGGCAGGACTGGCGCGGTCTAAACCAATCAAAGCTGGAGGAAGATATGAGCAGAAAACGAGATGCGCGCCGCATTGATCCGAGCGCGCCCGATCCGCAAGCGGCGATCAGCGAGAGCGAGATCGAAACAGGGCGCAGGATGATGGAGCGCGAGTTCGACGAATACCATTCGGTCAGCCCTGAGTTGACCGCTGGCGATGTGGATGCGGAGTGGCAAGAGGCTGAGGATTCCGGATCTGAGACTCCGGGCGGTCATGTTGCGACGCCCGATCAAGACAACGTGGATGAGATCGGGCGAGCGGTAGGAATGGAGTTTCAGGACAATCAGGAACTGCGCACTCATGACGAAGTGCTTTCCAAACGCGATCGCCATCGCTGGGAGTTGGACAAGAGGTCTGCCGACGGCGAGTCTCTTTAAACCGGATGGCGAGCCTCGGCGACAGTCGGGGCGATAGTGGGGTTAATCGCGGCTGTGAGCGCATTGGTTCGAACTCCTGATGTATTCCTAAATTGATGAAGTCAATTTGCCGGAAACGGCTATCGGGGGATTGGCTTGTACCCGTTGCTGTGAAAACTGAGATGGCTCACCTCTTCGACAGGCGCCGATGAATCGTTGTGCAGGTGGTTTGGCAAAACTCCGAGACGGATTTCATTTGTCAGGCGTCGTTCGTCAAATGACAAGTGAGACGCGGGAAACGGCAAATGAAATGCGGCGCTGCAAATGCGCTTCGGAATTTCTACGTTTGTGTGTAGCGATTGTCGTTCGGGATGATCGGCCATTTTGATCAGTGTTGCTACGGCATCGCCATGGCGCTTTTTGCCAGCAGGCTGCGTAACATCCAGGCAGTCTTCTCGTGAACCTGGAACCGGTCGGTCAACAGATCAACCGTAGCTTCGTCTTTTGCGCGGTCGGCGACTTTGAACGTCTCGCGCGCTGTGCGCGTGACGGTTTCGTGCCCTTCAACCAGAGAGCGAATCATCTTTTCCGCATCGGGCACGCCCTCGTCAAGGCGAATCGAAGTTAAACGAGTGAATTCCTGGTATGTCCCCGGAGCCGGGAAACCCAGCGCGCGGATGCGCTCGGCTATTTTATCAACGGCCTCGCCGAGTTCTTTGTACTGCTCTTCAAACATTAGATGGAGGGTTCGGAACATCGGCCCGGTGACGTTCCAATGGAAGTTGTGCGTTTTCAGGTAAAGGGTGTAAGTGTCCGCCATCATTCGCGACAGACTCTCGGCGATTTCTCTCCTGTCTTTCTCTTCAAGGCCGCTGTTGATCGGCATCGCTTTCACTTCGGCTGCAACTTCGGTCTTCATAAGAAATAAAACTTCGTCCTCAATTACTCTCAGACATAACGTGTTCTCAACACAGAAAACGGCTGCCTGCTCACTGTCCGCCCTCCCCATGACGGCCACTGCTCAGGCAGCCTTCTCCACTCACGACGGAAAGGAACTTACTCCCCCACAGTTCCTCCGAATGCATTGCTGCATTCGCTCCGTACCTGAGCCTGACCAGAATCGCAAGTGATCGGTCGTTCCTGGTTAAAGCAATCATGGCGCCACCAAACCGAAAAACGACTTCAACGCAAAAAGCTTCACTGGCGCATGAAGATGAGGCGCTGAACAAGAACTAACTGCGTTTTCGTACGCGATCAGCCATTAGGCAAGTAACAAGCGCAACATACTCGTGTTTATTGCGCGGCGATGATGAATGAAAGGAATGCAACAGGCTGTATCGGCGAACAGCAGGGTGTACTGAGTCGAATACGCTTCGGTTATCGCTTATGAAGGGCGAACCACTGCGAAAAAATTGCGCTGCTGAAGCTTCGCGGATGGCTTTTGATTTGCCTGATCTTCGTGGGAATAAATCAACCTTGAAGAAATCGAATTGGTAAATAACGCTTGCCAGTAAAGCCTATGGAGAGCAGATGGCCGTTATTTGCCGCGTTTCGAGCGTGATCAAGCGTGAAACTGCGCTGTGGTTCGCCCGCTGTGATGAGTGCGCAATCGCGGCGGCGCGTAACCACTCAGGTTCAGCGCTTGCCTGCGCGAATGGATTCGATCAGGTCAGAGCGTTGGCGGATCGTGCAGTTGAACTGTACGGCGTAAGTTTGAAGATGAATAACAAGAAATGGCGCGTATCTCCGGCAAGTTGACGGCGTACCAGGCATTTTCAAGGAGGAGCGATGTTCAACCGAAAAGAAAGAACGTGGATTGAAAGAACAGGATTGTTCGATTGGAAAACCAGAAAATCATTGAAGAGACGATTGGGTAGCTGGGCGGTGACAAGTCTGCTGTTCGGGAATCTGGGACGCATCGGCCCATTTCGCAGCCTGCGTAAAAAGGCGGTGATGATGGGGCTGAGTCAGGTCGGCTCCCAGATAGGCTTGAGGGTGGAATCAGCAATAAGATCGAGGATGCGCAGAAGAGCGCAACCAGGCGGCGCGATGAACCGTGTGATGGCGGTCGGCGCCGCTCTGGGATCAGGCGCGGCGTTGATGTATTTGTTCGACCCCAATCGCGGCGCGAGCCGTCGCGCAACGATCAGGGACGGCTTCATTCACGCGATGAACAAGGCCGGCTCGGCGATGGGCGCGACATCGCGCGACCTGAGCAATCGCGCGCGCGGGCTGGCCGCGCAAGCCGGTTCGATCTTTAGAAGCGGCGACGCCGATGATCAGACGCTCGCCGCGCGTGTGCGTTCCAGGATGGGCCGCGCCGTCTCGCATCCGCATGCGATTGAAGTCACAACGCGGGACGGTTACGTGACGCTCGCTGGCGATGTGCTGGCGCACGAACTTGACGACCTGCTCTCGTGCGTGCGCGCGGCGCCGGGCGTACACGGCGTGAGCAATCTTTTGCGCGCTCACAACAGAGCCGGCGACATGCCCAATCTGCAAGGCGGACATGTGCGGCGCGGCGCTCGCTTCGAGCTGATGCAAAGCAACTGGTCACCTGCGGCGAGGTTTCTGACAGCGACGGCCGGAGGCGCGCTGATAGGCGTCTGCCTGCGACGCCGGGACGCGCTCGGCGCCGCTCTGGGAACGCTCGGATTCGGGCTGATGATGCGCGGCGTTACGAACATTGATACAAGAAGACTGATCGGAACAGGCGGAGGCAGGCGCGGAATAAATTTTCACAAGACGATCAACATTGACGCGCCCATCGAACGCGTCTTTGAATTCTGGAAGAACCCCGAAAACTTCCCTCACTTCATGACGAACGTGCGCGAAGTGCGCGACATGGGCGACGGGCGTTCGCAATGGACAGTGGCAGGCCCCGCGGGATTCTCCGCGAAATGGAATGCTGTGGTGACCGAGTTCATCCCCAACGAAGTGATCGCGTGGAAGAGCGAAGCTGGTTCGCCCGTCGCAAACGCCGGCATAGTCAGATTCGATCCGGGCAACGGCGGCGGCACGCGCATCACCGTCAGGATGTCGTACAACCCGCCCGCCGGCGCCATCGGCCACGTGATTGCGACGATCTTCGGCGCGAACCCGAAGCGCGAGATGGATCAGGACCTGTTGCGCATGAAAACGATGATCGAAACAGGACACGCGCCGCATGACGCCGCGCAACCGATACGAAGCGCGTCGCGCAGCGGTGGATCAACGCGCAGCGCGACTATTCACTGAGATCAGGCGATGGCCCCGTCATCGCCTCCATCAATTTGGAGCCCTGATGGTCTCACTCCACAATCTTCGCCAATCCGCGTTGGCGCAAATCATGGGAAGGAGTTGGCAGAGTCATGAATCAAAGCAATCAAAGTTCGAGTCAGAATTTTCCGGTGGACAATCTCGTTTATGATCTGATGATGATCATTACCCGAAAGTCCAAGGGGCTGGAAGCCATAAACAAGTACATGCAAGACGCTCGGAGCAACCAGAGAGTCAAAGATTCTCTCGAAAAAATCCGCAAACAGGACACGGAATGCGTCAAGGAGTTGACGCTGCACCTGAGCTACCTGATCGGCCAACTGGCCTCAGGCCAGGCGGGAGCGGCAGCGGCCCAGCGACCAGCTCAAGGCTCAGGCCAGGGTACGCCCGGCGGCTCTTCCAACCGCTGACGCGGCGCGGCAACGCATAACCGATGAGCGCGTAAACAAGTAAATGCCAGACGCGTTGGCCGGAGCGCGGACATCCTGTCCGCGCTCCGGTTGATCAATTTGCTTTGCTGACTTTTAGAAAATAACTCCGGTTGAGAACCGCACGTTATCCTGTCGTTGCCCGTCGAGCGTAATGGGGACAATCGCTCCGGCTGAGCCGAGCACGTTGATTGTTCGGTCGCGCAGGAAAACCGGCGCCCAATCAATCTGGAAGAGGCGAACGCTTACCCCGTCATTCAGCCGGACATCCAGTCCACCACCGAGAGCCGCTGCGAAATCGGTCGAATTTGTTTCAAAGCTGCTGCGCGTAGTTCCGCCAGTCACCGTGCGAACCGACGCCACCTCGAAGCGCGTATTCGCCCCGCCAGCCAGCGCGTGAACGAACGGCTCGACACGAGAGCCGTTGCCGAACCTGAGCACCGGGCCGCCGAGGAAATAATAGACATCTGTCTTGATCGAGTTGTTTCCGCCGGCGAAATTCGTCGAAGACTTGTCGGTGTGAAAAGAAAAATCACCTTTGAGTCCGACCACCGAATTGAAATAGCCGCCGCCTGAAACTTCAAACCCGTTCAGCCCTTTCCGCCTCTCGAAGAAATTGTCGTTGAAAACATTACCCGGACTGTCGCGGTCAGGTATGCCTTCGGCCTGCAGTTGCGAATAGCCGCCGTAGAACTCATGCCTGCGTTCGCTCTGAGCCTGCGCCGCCGACGCCGTGATCAGCATGCAACCGAGCATGATGAAAAGTTTTCGCATAGGGTTCCCCTTCCTTGTCGTTGAGTTGACTGTTTTGCAGCAAATGCCGTAGCCGGCGCGAATACGCCGTTCTCACGTCATTCTCAGCAATATTTATTCCTGGGGTTAGATGCATGAAGTCAGGGCAGATTGCAGATTGCAAGCCTGATGATCGTGTACGCTCGATGTACAACAAGTCCGGTCGCGATACGGTCGCGGCAAGCGGGATTTATTCACCTGCCACTGGCCGTTAATCGTTGCCCGGTGATTGGCGGAGCGGGCGGCATAAGCTTGAAGGAATGTTCCATGTGCCTGAAAATATCCAGCAACGCCAGCGTGACCGCGATGACGACCGGGCCAAGCACCATGCCCAGCACCCCCCAAATCTGTAACCCGCCGATCACGGAAAAGAAGATCAACAGTTCGTGCAGCCTGGTTCTTCCGCCGACCAGTTTCGGCCGCAGGAGGTTGTCAATCGTTCCGATCACCAGGGATCCGACCGCAGTCAGGATCAACGCCTTGCCCCAATGCCCGCTCACCGCCAGAAAGATCGCCGCCGGAACCCACACCACAAACGATCCCGCGAAAGGGATCATTGACAGAAAAAACATCGCCACACCCAACACCACTGCGCTCGGCACTCCGAGGATCGCGAAAGTCAGTCCGCCGAGCGTACCCTGAATCCCCGCAATTACCAACACGCCGTAAACGCTGGCGTAAATGACTTCGCGCGCGCGGTTGAAAATTTGCCGCGTCTGCTCGCGCTCCAGAGGAATGACATCAAGCGCCGCATCGTAAATCCAGTCGCCGTCGCGAAACAGGTAGTACATCGTGAAGACGATGAAGAATACCTGGATGAAACCGCCCAGAACGCCGCCAACGATTCCGAGCGTCCGCCTTCCAATCGCCTCGGCGAAGTTATTCACCCGCTCCAGCAGGTACTGCTGCGTGTCGAGATGGCTGACATCAATGTAGCGGCTCAGCCAGCCGATGATTCTCCCCATCACCGGAGAATTCGGATCGAATAAGGAACTGATGAAACCTTGCGCGCCATTCACCACATTACCTACCTCTTCCACTACCGCCAGCGTCAGCAAAATTACCGGAATCAGAATCACGACGATCACGATCGCGGTTGAAAGCAGAGCGCTCCATCCGGGCTGCCCCGTCCAGGCGATGATGCGTTTATGAAGCGGGTGGAAGAGGATCACCAGCACCGCAGCCCACGCCAGCACGTTGATGAAAGGCTGCAGCATCAGCCAGCAAACATAGAGCGCCAGCGCGGTAGGCGCCAGCAGCGCCACCCACCGGACGTACATTTTGCGTTCGCGCGCTCCCACTACCTTTAGCGTTCAAACCATATTTCATATTTCATATTTCATATGAGCTATGAAATATGATCGGCGGTTTCACAACGAAACATTTGCTTGCCTGCCTGCTTCAGGCTCTTCGGGATCATCCGGGTCATAACGTCCGGGAGGCGGTCCAGGCCAACCCCCAGGCGATTGTCTGCCCGGCGCGGGATCGGGGGCGGAAGGCATTGTCACAGGAGGTAACAGGTCAGGGTCTTGCTGAAAAGGGTCGTCGGGGCTGATCGGGATGTTTGGCAGTTGCGGAGCGGGCATTGGCTGCGACGATGAATCTGATTTCAGGCCTTCTTTCATAGCACTCTCCTCACTGGATACAAGGCAGGGATCGGCGCGTTGCGCACTTACCGTCAGCCTCTTCTAAAACTCCTCAATGGGAATCACCTGGTGGGAGAGCAAGCCAAATGCCATCGCGCAGCGGAGGCTTTGGGAAGTGAAATGGCTGATTCGTTTTCCGCTGGGTAAAGATAATTGTTCGGTGACTGCTCAAGCCCTCTCCGTCTCCTCCAGGACGAGGAAGGCCTGAGCAGTCACTCAGAAAGGTTCTCAGAGTTTAATAGCGGAACGGCGCGCTCTTCGTAAAATGGAGTCCGCTCGTATCAGGGCCGCTCACATTCGGCGGAACAGCGCCTTCTCCGGATGACTCGCGCGCAGCATTCTCAGTAGCGGCGAAACTGCGTTCCGCCATCTCCTGATCCATTTCCTGATTCACCGCTTCTGATTCGGCTATGTCGCGCTCCATATTTTCCGAGACATCGCTATCCACACTATCCGGACTGTCTGGCGCATTCTGCTCGGATTCCCTGATCGTGTCGTGCAGGTTGTGTTTCCTGAGCATGCTGTAAAGGCGCGGTCGGTAAAGCCCAAGCAGGTTGGCCGCCGCCTGTTTATTACCTCTGGTGCGTTCGAGCGCAGCCCGAACGATTGCGCCTTCAAGTTGCGTGAAGACGTCCACGCGTGAGCCGCCGCTCTTCGGACTGGGCATTTTATTTACAATCAGCCTCGCCAATTGCTCCAGCGTCAGATCGCTGACGTTGACGGGCGGCGGCGCTGAAACGCCGGATGGAGCGGCGGTTCGGTTGATTGGCGCTGCGGAAGGCGCAGTCGCCGCTACCGCCGCTTTGGCTACGGGCTTCGGCATCGGAATGGCGCTCTCTTCGATGACTCCGCCTTTCGCCAGCAGCACCGCGCGTTCCATCACGTTCTGCAATTCGCGCACGTTGCCGGGCCACGTGTAGGCGAACATCCGCTCGTAAGCCTGCTGAGAGATGGCGTCCACTGTTCGATTGTATTTTTGGGCGTAGATTCGCAAAAAGTGTTCGGCCAGATGCTGCACGTCTTCAGCGCGGTCACGCAGCGGCGGCACCTGAATCTCAATCGTGTTGATTCGGTAATAGAGGTCTTCGCGCAGCGACCCGTCGCGGATCGCTTCGAGTGGGTTGCGGTTGGTGGACGAGATCAGGCGGAAATCGGCTTCGAGCGCCTTCTCGCTCCCCACTCGGTAATAGACGCGCTCCTGCAAAACGCGAAGCAGTTTCGGCTGCAACTCAACCGGCATCTCGCCGATTTCGTCCAGCAGCAGGCTGCCGCCCGCAGCCTGTCCGATCAATCCCATCTTCTCCATCGTCGCGCCCGTGAACGCGCCTTTGGTGTGGCCGAACAGTTCCGATTCGATCAGTTCTTTCGGCAGCGCCGAGCAGTTGATCTTGACGAATGGTTTTTTCGAGCGCGCGCTCTTGAAGTGGATGGCGTTGGCGATCAGCTCTTTGCCGGTGCCCGATTCGCCGAGGATCATGACGTTGGCGTCAGATTCGGCGATGTTCTCGATAATCTCGTAGATGTTCTGCATGGGCCGGCTGCTGCCGATGATGTTGTAATACGACGTGCGTTCACTCAGCCGGTCACGCAGTTGCTTGATTTCCTCGGCCT
>WBZO01003093.1_pt2 | contig 17087 bp, 7 predicted proteins | sample 5204261 | NCBI WGS metagenome assembly WBZO01 (sample SAMN12412400, study PRJNA552823) | activated sludge metagenome | isolation source: activated sludge from anammox sidestream of wastewater treatment plant... | place: USA: North Carolina | collected 2017-09 | reverse complement strand
ATTATTTATGGTAGTGAAACAACCAGTGGGCAAAGCGTTATGATTAAAGATTTGTCGTCTCCACAAAATAAACTGATACCTATTGTAACAAATTTTGATAATGAGTATAGTATCATTGATAATATCGGGAATCAGTTTTATGTACTTACAAATCATAAAGCTCCACGTTATCGTTTAATCCGAATAAGCTTAAATAACCCAAGTCAAGATAACTGGTCGGAGATAATTCCTCAACACGATGATTTATTAATGGGTGTGTCTTTTTGCGGAAACAAAATAATTACCAATTATTTACATCAAGTTAATTCCAAATTGTTTTTACACGCTATAAATGGCAAGATAGAAAACGAAATAACTTTATCAGAACTTTGTAAAGTAACCTATGTGAACTCAAGTAGAGAAGAAGATATTGCATTGTATTCTACCGTTTCATTTACACATCCAGAGGATATTTATTTTTTTGATACACGCTCTATGACAAGTAAACGAATATTTAATCCAATTATTCCATTCAAATCTTCTGACTATGAAACGAAACAAGTTTTTTATAAAAGTAAAGATGGAACTAAAATATCTATGTTTATTACTCATAAAAAAGGAATAGAGTTAAATGGTAATAATCCTTGTTTTATGTATGGTTATGGAGGGTTTAATATTTCGATAGCACCTGAGTTTAGAATAGATAGGGCTTTGTTTTTAGAAGCTGGGGGTATTTATTGTGTTCCAAATATTCGTGGCGGAGGTGAGTATGGTGAAGAATGGCATTTGAATGGAACAAAATGTAAAAAGCAAAATGTGTTTGATGATTTTATTGCAGCTTGCGAATATTTAGTAGCTAACAAATACACTTCACATCAAAAGATGGCTATTCATGGAAGAAGTAATGGAGGGTTATTAATTGGCGCTGTTATGACGCAACGTCCTGACATTGCAAAAGTAGCATTGCCTACAGTTGGAGTTTTAGATATGTTAAGGTTTCATTTATTTACAATTGGTAGAGCTTGGACAGTAGATTATGGTTGTAGTGAAAACAAAGATGAATTTGAGTGTTTGTATAAATATTCTCCATTACATAATGTAAAACAAACTGAATATCCAGCTACTATGGTTTTAACAGGCGATCACGATGATAGAGTAGTGCCAGCACATTCATTCAAATTTGCAGCAATGCTTCAAAAAAATAATACTGGTAAAAACCCTCAATTAATTAGAATTGACAAAGATGCCGGTCATGGAGCAGGTAAACCTACCGATAAACAAATTGAAGAATTTGCTGATATGTGGAGTTTTGTGTTTTATAATTTAGGAATAGCGTTCTAAATTTTCGTCAGTATATTTTGAATATTAAAAACATAGTTATAATTGGTACTGGAAATGTGGCACGGCATATAGCTAATTCTTTTACCTGTCATCAAAATATAAAACTAGTTCAAGTATTTAATCATCACTTATCTCCAAAAGCAAAACAGTTTGCAAAACATTTTCATCTAAGTTTAGTTACAGATTATAAAAAACTAGATACTTCTGCTGATGTATATTTAATAGCTGTGAAAGATGAAGCTATTTTGGAAGTTGCGCGACAATTAGAATCACTTAAACTAAAAGGTATAATAGCTCACACATCTGGTAGTATGGATATCAACATATTGAAGTCTGCATCTACACACATTGGAGTTTATTATCCTTTACAAACGTTTTATAAAGGAGCAGAAATTGATTGGAAGAGAACCCCCATCTTAATTGAGTCTAACCAAACTAAAGGTCTAAGTTTATTACGAACAATTGCCAAAACAGTTTCTCATCATGTACACACGGTAGATTCAACCAAGAGATTAACTTTGCATTTAGCCGCTGTTTTTGCAAATAATTTTACTAACGCTTTGTATGCTGCCTCATATCAAATAATTGAGAGTAATTTAACTAAAAAACAAGCTAAATTACTTAACCCAATTATACAACAATCGGTGGTAAAATTGCAAAAGCATCACCCTTTAGAGGCACAAACGGGGCCAGCTAAACGACACGATAAGCTAACTTTACAGAAACATATTAATCTTCTTAAACATAAACCTAACTTGTTAAAGGTTTATAAAACAATGACGGATTTAATAGTTCAGCAACAAGCACATAAATAATAACTATGGAAAATTTTAAACAAAAACTTACTCGAATTAAAACACTCATGTTTGACGTAGATGGAGTTTTAACAAATGGACATATTCTATTAGCCGAAAGTGGAGAGTTTTTAAGAAACTTAAACAGTAAAGATGGTTATGCAATTCAACTGGCTTGTAAAAAAGGGTATCGTATTGTGATTATTACAGGTGGTAATAGTAAATTAGTTAAAAATGCCATGAATGGTTTAGGAGTTGAAGATGTTTTTTTATCACAACATGATAAACTACAATGTTATAAAGATTACATCAATGAGCATAACTTAAATGAAGAAGAGATTTTATACATGGGCGATGATTTACCAGATTGGGAAGTAATGAAACGAGTTGGTATAGCTTGCTGTCCTAATGATGCGGCACATGAAATTAAAGAAATTTGTATATATATCTCAAGCCGAAAAGGCGGAGAAGCTTGTGTACGTGATATGATAGAACAAGTGATGCGTTCGCAAGGCACTTGGGAAATTGCTGGTTGGTAACTATAAAATTAATTCACCTTTATCCAACATATATTTCACCTTATAGATTGCAGAAACACTGATAGCATCGGTAATTTCGCCATTTAGCACCATATTAAAAGCTTCATGAATATGAACTTTTTTTAGTTTTAAGTCTTCTGTTTCTTCAGGTTCTGCTTCTTCAAAACTTAGATCGGTAGCCAAAAAAACATGGGCTGTTTCGTCGGTTGCTGAGTTACTTAAATGTAATTCCATTAATTTACTATAACTTTTAGCCACAATACCTGTTTCTTCTTTCAATTCTCGTTGGGCAGTTTCAATAGGTTCTTCGCCTAATGGACCTCCCCCTTCTGGTATTTCCCAACTGTAAGCATTTAATGGATAACGCCATTGTCCTACAAGCCATGTAAAACCATCTTTGCTTAATGGAATTATCCCGATGGCTAGATTTTTAAAATTTACAACACTATAAATGGCTGGTTTACCAGCAGGGTTAATAGTTTGATGCTTGTGAACAGCTATCCAAGGCGATTCATAAACAAGTTCACTTTTTAAAGTTTTCCATGAATTTAATGGGTTTTGAGTGTCCATTCGTGTTATTCAATGTTTATAGTTAATATTTTACACAGTTAAAATGTTAATATTAGGTTTATTTTCTTATATTTAGAAACAGAAACTGATATAAATTCGTAAAAAGTTAGAAACGGTATATGTTGAAAAAACTTTTACTATTTTTTGGGATACTTTATTTAGGGCATTTAGGTGCCCAAAAAATGTATTGGGTTGGAGGTTCTGGTTACTGGAATGACGTTTTGCATTGGTCCTATACAAGTGGTGGTTCACCTGCAGGCATTCTTCCGTCTGTAAACACATCAGTTGAGTTTGATAATAATTCAGCTCTTCCTTCTGAATCACAAATCACAATTCATGCCTTGCATAGTTTTGGATTTAAGAATATTACAGCACTAAACACACAATTTAAAATTGACATTATAGGATCGCCTACGGTAGATTTAACTATTAAAGGCGATGTTGAATTAAATGAGAATTTTTATTTTAAATTAAATGGTAAAATTAATTTAAACCCAACTACAGTAGCAAAGTATCAGTTCTCGCACAATAAATTTAATAATGATATATATCTTGTTGCTAATCACGACGTGGCAATGGGAGTGATTTCAACTACCAAGTCCTTAAACATAAGTGGTAATTTTAAATTACAAAATTCTATCATCTTTGCTAAACATTTGGTTTTGAATAACCTTAACTTGAATTTGCAAAATAACACAATTCAAATTGCTCAAAATATTACAATAAATAATGTTCAAATAACAAATACGTCTGGTGTAAAATCCAATATAATTTGTCAGAAAAATACTTTACCATCGCCTGTTCTATCTCATTTTTCAAGTGTTCCAAATTTAAAAATATCTCAAATAACGCCACAAGCTTGTGTAGTAACTTTAACAAACTCTACTAATCCAACATGTTCTGGAGCTTGTGATGGAACAGCTACATTTAATTTATCAGGTTGTACTAATGCACCTTATTCCATTCAATGGTTAAACACTGATCCTTCTACACCTTGTCAAACTTTGCCACCAGCTGTTGATTTTTCGGATAATTTTACAAGTACCACTTATACAGTAGGTAATTTATGTGGTTGTGGTACTCAGTACATTGTATTATTTGAAAACTCTCTTGGCGAGCAGTCGGCAGTTCAGGTGTCTATTATTAACCCAGCAGCAACATTACTATCTTTTTCAAAGGTGTTGCCAAATTGTAATGGAGATTGTAATGGAGAAATTAGAGTTTTAGTAGTAAGTGGTGTTGTTCCTCTTACAATAAATTGGAATCCGCCTAATACTAACCATACAAATATATTTACAAGAGATACCTTGAAGAATGCATGCGCAGGAACATACTCATTAACGGCAACAAATAATAATGGCTGTATTACTACATTTACAACTAATTTAAGTCAGCCTTTGGTATTGGCGGCTAATGGAACTGCAGCAAGTGTAACATGTAATTCAGCTTGTAATGGTTCAGCAGCAGTTGCACCAACTGGTGGTACAGCACCATATTCATTTTCGTGGAGTTCTCCTACATCAACACCTTCTACTTCATCTACTAATTCCATTACCAATTTATGTCCTGGAGTGGTAACAGCCACTGTTACAGATAGCAAAACTTGTACAGCAACTTATTCATTTAATATTACACAGCCACCTGCAGTAACTTTAACTGTTACTAAAACTGATTTAACTTGTGGTAATGTTTGTAATGGTACAGCTTCTGTATCGGCTTCTGGGGGATTAGGCCCTTTTACCTATTCTTGGTCGCCTAGTGGTGGTACTGCTGCTCAAGCTACTGGTTTGTGTGCTGGAAATTATACCTGTACTGTTACAAATAATGGTAATTGTATTAATACAATTACTGTGAATATTGCTACACCTCCTACTTTAACAGCCACTCCAACTCAAACAAATCTAATCTGTAATAATGCTTGTATTGGCGCTATCAATTTGAATCCATCGGGAGGAACAGGAGCTTATTCGTATTCATGGTCGCCATCGGTTTCTACTGGTTCAACTGCAACTAGCTTGTGTGCTGGTGCTTATACGTTTACTTTAGGTGATGCTTTAGGATGTAGCTTTACTAATACAATTACTATAACAGAACCGCCATCATTAACATTAACTGCTACAAGTACAAGCGTTACTTGTAATGGCGCTTGTGATGGTTCAATAACGCCTACTGTAACAGGCGGTACAGCTCCATATACTTTTACATTACAATCACCTTCATCTACGGTAACTACTTTGCCTCCATATAACAGCCTTTGTCCTGCTACTTATACATTACGTGTTACAGATGCTAATGGATGTTTAATTACTAGAACAATAAGTATAACCCAGCCTAGTCCTATAACCGTTAATATTACAACTGTTTCGCCAACATGTAATGGCTTGTGTAATGGTTCAATTTCTGCATCAGTTTCTGGTGGTAGCGCTCCCTTTTCATTTACATTACAAACCTCATCTTCTACTATTACATCACCTCCTCCATACAGTAATCTTTGTGCGGGCACTTATACACTAATGATTGGCGATTCTAAAGGTTGTGTGCAGAATCAAATAATAACTCTAACACAACCTAACCCAATAAGTTTAACTTTAAATGCAACACCTATAAATTGTGCTAATCAATGTAATGCTTCTATCTCTACTGTAGTAAATGGAGGAACACCTGTTTTCACATTTACTTGGAGTTCGGGTGGAACTGGAAGTTCTATTAATAACCAATGTGTTGGTGTACATACCGCAACCGTTACAGATGCTAATGGATGTAAAGCATCAGCCTCGGTGAGTGTAATAGCACCACCTGCACTTACAGTAAATATTACACCAACTAATCCGAATTGTAATTCTCAATGTACAGGTATTGCAACTACTTCAGTTACTGGAGGTACTCCTAATTATACTATTAATTTTAGTAATGGTAGTTCGGGGAATGTAATAAATGGTTTGTGTCAAGGTGTATATACAGCTACTGTTACAGATTTTAATGGTTGTACTCAAACACAAACAGTCGCAATTACAACTCCTCCTGCTTTAACATTAACTCCTTTAAATGGAACCGTAAGTTGTGCTGGTTCTTGTGATGGAACAGTTTCTGTAGTGGCAACAGGAGGAACATCTGGATATTTTTATACTTGGAGTCCAACAACACCTACTCAAAACACTCAAACCGCCACAGGCTTGTGTCCAGGGAATTATATAACAACTGTAACTGATTCAAAAGGTTGTATTGCTTCTGCAACAGCTAATGTCTCACAACCTACAGCACTTACGGCATCTATTAGTAATGTGCAACCAAGTTGTAATGTTTGTATTGGTGCTGCTACAGCTCAAGGAGTTGGAGGAACCGGCCCTTACACATATTCCTGGTCGCCAGGTGGTCAAACTACTGCAACTGCTAACAATCTTTGCGTGGGTGTTCAAACAGTTACAGTTACTGATAGTAAAGGTTGTATAGCCACACGCACCGTTCAAATTAATCAAACAGTTATAACCTTAATTACTACAAATGGAGCCACTTTAGCTTGTAATAATGCTTGCACTGGTATTGCAACAGCCAATCCTACCGGAGGTTTAGCGCCTTACACTTATACCTGGACATCGCCACCAGTTTCACCTACTCAAAATTCACAAACAGCAACTGGTTTATGTTCAGGAGTTCACACCGTTCAAGTAACTGATGTAAATGGTTGTTCTAGTACCAATACGGTTTCATTTGCAAATCCACCTGCTATTACCTTAACGGTTAACCAAACGAACGTGAGTTGTAATGGTTCTTGTAATGGAACTGCATCTGCTACGGTAACAGGTGGCACAGGTACTATAAATTATTTATGGCAACCAGGTGGGCAAACTACTCCTTCTATAACTGGATTATGTGCAGGCGATTATACTGTAACAGCAAGTGATGCAAATGGATGTTCTAAAACTCAAGTCATTTCAATTACAGAATCAAGTTCTATTACCGCAACGTTTACATTCACTAATCCTGCTACCTGTACCTCAACAAATGGTAGCATAGGTGTTTCGATAAGTGGCGGTACCTCGCCATACACTTTTACTTGGAGTCCAGGTTCATCTACATCAAATCCTTTAACTAATGTTGGGGCAGGTACTTATTCTATTGTAATTAAAGATTTTGCAGGTTGTACGCAAACATTAGTTACAACCTTAAATAATCCAACTGGTCCAACGGTTACAGTAACCTCCAATTCAATAAGTTGTTTTGGTTCTTGTACTGGTTCAGCTACATTGTCTATCTCAGGTGTAGCTCCATTTAGTGTTAATTGGCCAACGATACCTTCTACTAATACAGTGGTAACTGGATTATGTGCAGGTGTATATATACCTCAAATTACAGATGCTAATAATTGCGTAACCAATCAAACGGTAAATATTGCTCAACCAGCACAAATGACAAGTACTGCTACTATCCAAAATGTATCTTGTAATGCTGCTTGTAATGGTTCAATTAATATTACACCTACTGGCGGAACTCCTGGATATACGTATGCATGGTTGCCTACTGGAGGTTCTGTAGAAGACCCTACTTCATTATGTGCAGGTACTTATTCTGTTAATATTACAGATGCAAATAATTGTGTAGTTACCAATACATTCGTAATTACAGAACCTTTAGCCCTAAGTTTAAGTTTTAATAAAAAAGATGTTTTATGTAATGCTAATTGTACTGGTGGAATTAAAGTTATGGCAACTGGCGGAACAGCTCCTTATTCTTACACGTGGTCACCAACTGGTTCATTTACTGGAGCAAATATAGATACTGTAGTTAATTTATGTTCTGGAATTTATACCGTTTCCGTGGGTGATGCAAATGGTTGTGTAACTACTGCAACTGTTGATATTAATGAACCAACTGCATTAACTTCTACAATAGTAACACAAGATGTTAAATGTAATAATCAATGTAATGGTACTGCGACAATAAATGTATCGGGAGGTGTATCGCCTTATAACTATTCATATAATACAACACCTATCGTATTTACCCAAACTGTGGGAGGCTTGTGTGCCGGAACTTATACGGGTAATGTAACAGATGCTAATGGCTGTGTTAGTACTCAAAGTTTTGTAATCAATGAACCATTGCCAATAATAGTGTCGGCTAATGTTACAAATCCTAATTGTAATGCCACATGTAATGGTAGCGTTGCTACTTCGGTAAGTGGAGGAAATACACCATATTCTTATAGTTGGGTGCCATTTGGTGGTTCTGTTCCTAATCCAATAGGATTATGTGCTGGAAATTATACTCTTACCGTTACAGATGATAGTTTATGTACTGGGCAAACAATTGTAACATTAACTGATCCGGCTATTTTATTAGCGAATGCAAGCTTCACTAATCCAACATGTGCGAGTGCTTGTAATGGTATTGTTACCGCAAGCCCTATTGGTGGTACATTACCTTATACTTATGCTTGGTCAGCCCCTACGAATACGAATCAAACTGTGAGTGGCTTGTGTTCAGGAACTTATACATTAGTGTTATCTGATGCTAATGCCTGTCAGGCTACACAAACAGTTACATTAACTGATCCTACGGCTATTACAGTTAATCCTGCTATTACACCTGCAACTTGTGGCTCTAATAATGGTTCTATTAATGCAACAGCAGTTAATGGTACAGCACCATATACCTATAATTGGCTACCGCCAGTTTCTGGCGCACAATCTACTAATACTTTAGTAACTGGATTATCAGCAGGAGTTTATACAGTTGTTGTTACCGATGCAGCATCTTGTTCTACTACTGTCAGTATTCCATTAAGTAGTTCCAACGGGCCAAGTGGTGCCACAATTACTTCAACCAATGTTACTTGTGTGGGTAGTTGTAATGGTGCAGCTAATATTACAGGTGTAACAGGTGGTTTAGCACCTTATACAGTTAGCTGGATTAATCCTGTTTCTACCAATAGCTTAGTAACTGGTTTATGTGCTGGTACTTATACTGCACAAGTTGAAGACGCTAATAATTGTGTATTTTTTCAAAGCGTAACTATTACAGAACCACAAGCCATTGATGATAATGAAATTATTACAAGTGCGACTTGTTTAGGAATTTGTGATGGAAGTATAACAGTTAATCCAACCGGAGGTAACGGAACTTACACTTATTCTTGGAGTACAGGTGCTACAACTTCTTCGCTTACAGCTTTATGTCCAGGAACACTATCTTTAACAATTACTGATGGATTAAATTGTACATTAACAGCAACTTATGTTGTGCCAGGTATTACGAATATAACGGCTAATACCTTTGCAACGAATAACGCTTGTTTTTCAAATTGTAATGGTAGTATTGTTGCAACAAATGTAGCAGGTGGCTTACCACCATATAGTTTCGTGTGGACTGATCCTTTAGGGCAAACAACCGCTCAGGCAAACGGACTTTGTAATGGAACATATTCTGTTACTATTACTGATGCAAATGGCTGTTTGAATCAATATCAATCAACAATTACCTCTCCTTCTTCCATTACTATTAATCCAACTGTTACCGATCCGGCTTGTGGAATGTGTAATGGTTCGGTGGTTTTAAATCCTACAGGTGGAACACCGTCGTATTCGTATTTATGGAGCAATGCTCAAACAGGTAATACGGCTAATGGATTGTGTTCGGGTGTTTATATGGTGCAAATAACAGATGGAAATGGCTGTGTGAGTAATTCAAATGTTGTTATTAATAATTCTTCTGGTATCACAAGCGAAACAGTTTTAATTGCCAATCAATCTTGTTCTGCAACCTGTGACGGTAGTGCCACAGTAACAGCAATTGGAGGCACAGCACCTATTTCATACCATTGGTTGCATGATAATTCTACTTCGCAATCAGTAACTGGATTATGTCCCGGGACTTATTATTGTAATATGACCGATGCTAATGGTTGTACAAGAACAGCTACTGTATTAATAAATAGTACACCAACTTTAACACTTACTTCTCAAGTTGCTCAAACATCTTGTTCGGTTAGCACTGGCTCAATTTCAGTAAATGTAACAGGAGGAAGTGGTTCTTACACTTATGCGTGGTTACCTTCTGGAAACACACCGTCAATTACTAACTTACCTGCTGGAATTTATACTTTAATGGTGAATGATGGTAATTGTTCACAAACGCAAACATTTGCAATTAATTCAATTAATGGTCCTTTACTAAGTACAAGTCAGCAAAGTGTAAGTTGTAATGGAGTTTGTGATGGTAGTATAAATATGAGCATCACGGGAGGAACGCCTGCCTATACCATTGCTTGGTCGAATGGAGCTAGCACAAATTCAATTAATAATTTATGTGCAGGAAATTATTCGGTTTTGGTAACTGATGCTGCTGGATGTTCGGCTGTTAAAAATTTCTCCATTGCTACGCCTCCACCAATTGTATTTAGTGTAGCAGACGTTGATAATCCTTTATGTAATAATAATTGTAATGGTGTAGTAACTACGATTGCAAGCGGAGGTATTTTGCCTTATACTTATACTTGGACAACTTCAACCTCTACAACCAATATAGCAAATGGATTATGTGCAGGAAATTATTCTGTAACTGTAGCTGATGCAAATTCTTGTCCTTCTACTCAAACCTATACTTTAACAGGGCCGCCAACTATTAGTATCACCGCTAATATTTCTCATGTTACTTGTAATGCTGCAACAAATGGAACCATAGATATTACCGTTTCGGGTGGTGTACCAGGATATTCTTATACGTGGACGCCAACTGGAAGTATAACAACTGAAGATTTACAAAATATTGGTGCAGGTACTTATAGTTTACACTTAGAAGATGCTAATGGTTGTAGTGTAGATACTAGTTTTGTAGTAACTGAGCCAGCAGCTATTGATGATAATGAAATCATTACAAGCGCTGCGTGTTTTGGAAATTGTAATGGTTCTATTGCTTTAACTCCATCTGGTGGTCTGGCTCCTTATACTTATTCTTGGACACCAAGCGCGAGTACTGGAACATTAATTAATCTTTGTCCTGGACCATTAACTGCCACAATAACAGATGCCAATAATTGTTCAATTGTATTTACATATAACATTCCGAGTATTACTACTATAACAAGTACAACTTTAGCTATCGATAATGTTTGTTTTAACGATTGTAACGGTGTGCTAACTGCTACCAATATTGCGGGTGGTGTAGCGCCATATACTTTACAGTGGAATGATCCATTAGGCCAAATTGGAAACTCGGCATTTGGTTTATGTACTGGAGATTATTCGGTTACTATTACCGATGCTAATGGGTGTTATAATCAAATTCCTGCTCATGTAGGTTCTACATCTCAAGTTACCTTCACGCCAAATATTACTCAACCTAGCTGTGGTCAATGTAATGGCTCGGCAGTAATAAATCCAGTTGGAGGAACACCGGGATATACTTACTTATGGACCAACAATCAAACCTCTAACACGGCTTCGAATTTGTGTGCAGGATTATATGCTGTTCAAATTACAGATGCTAATGGTTGTGTAAATACAACGAGTGTTGTTATTAATAGTTCCTCTAGTATTACAGGTGAAACAGTTACAACAACTGATGTAACTTGTTCGGGTAGTTGTGATGGTACAGCTAGTGTAACAGCTGTAGGTGGTACTGCACCAATTTCTTATCATTGGGTGCACGATAATTCTACTACACCTAGTTTAACAGGCTTATGTGCAGGTGTTTATTATTGTAATATGATTGATGCGAATGGTTGTTCAAGAACGGCGAGTGTGGTTATTAATGCAGTTACCGACTTAACTGTTACCTCGCAGGTTAGCCAATCGTCTTGTACTTCATCAACTGGCTCCATTACCGTGAATGTTAGTGGTGGAACTGGAACTTATACTTATGCTTGGCTGCCAGCTGGTAATACAGCCACACTAACCAATTTAGCACCTGGAGTTTATACTTTAACAGTAAGTGATGGTAATTGTTCTAAAACTGAAATTTATACCATTCAATCGCTTAATGCTCCGTCTATTGCATCTGTAGAAGAGGATATTTCTTGTAGTGGATTATGTGACGGAACTATTTCTATTACTATTTCGGGTGGAACACCATCTTATACAACAGCTTGGTCGAATGGAGCAACTACAAATACCATTAGCTCATTGTGTGCTGGTGTGTATTCGGTAGAGGTAACTGATGCTGCTGGTTGTAAAGCAGTGAGAAATTATTCGCTTAATATAGTAAGCCCTATTGCGTTCAGTGCACCTGATTTACATAATCCAAAATGCCATGATGATTGTAATGGTACTTTAACAGCAATTCCAGTTGGAGGAACCATGCCTTATACATTTACTTGGACTCCAAACAATGTGAATACTGCTACTACCAATAGTTTGTGTACTGGAAATTACACGATTACCATGCAAGATGCCAATGGTTGTTCAGCTACCGACAGTTATTCATTATCTAATCCACCAACTTTAACACTTACAGCTACTATTACTGATGCAAGTTGTAACACAGCGCCTGATGGTGCTATTGATGTAAGTGTATCGGGTGGCGTAACACCTTATTCATATTCATGGACTCCAACTGGTTCTACTACAGAAGATTTGACGAATGTATTATCTGGTACACACACTTTAGTGTTAACCGATAATGGCGGTTGTGTGATTGATTCTACGTTCATTATCAACTCTACACTTACAGTAAATGCAATTGCAGGTAACGATACTATCTTCTGCCAAAATGGAACTTTACAATTAGATGGTTCTAACTCAAATGGTGGTGTTACTTATCAATGGTCTGAAATTCCTTCGGGTACGGTAATATCTAATACTTTAATAACAACAGTAACACCTGCTACTGGAACAAGTACTTATGTATTAACAGCTACTAATGGGCTGTGTATAGATCAAGATACTATTGTTGTAAATTCTTTACCATTGCCGAGTGTAGATGCAGGACCTATGGTGAGTATTCCAATTTTTGGTACAGGTACCATAGGTGGAAATCCAACAGCTCCAGGTGGAGGCACCATTACTTGGTTGCCAATCTCAGGATTGGATAATCCTACAAATTCAAACCCTACTACTAGTACAACGGTTACAACTATTTATACAGTTACTTTAGTAGATGCGAATGGTTGTACAAATTCGGATACAGTTACCGTGTATGTATATCCTGAAATCACAATCCCTAACGGATTCTCACCTAATGGTGATGGTAAAAATGATGTATGGCAAATTGATTTTATTTATCAATTCCCAGATTGTGAGGTGGAAGTGTATAACCGTTGGGGAGAACAATTATTTTACTCAAAAGGATATGCAGTACCATTTAATGGAAAATATAAAGGTAAAGATTTACCAGTTGGAACTTATTATTATGTGGTTAAGTTAAATCATCCATCATATCCAAAACCATTTACAAGTCCGTTAACGATATTTAGATAAAATGATAAAAATAAAATACATAACGGTTTTAATACTGATGCTAAGTATGCAGGTAATGGCGCAACAATTGCCACAATATACACAGTATATGTTAAACGACTTAGCTATTAATCCTGCTGTTTCAGGAAAAAATGAATTTGGTGATGTTCGTTCTAATAACCGTTACCAATGGGTAGGAATGACCGACGCTCCACGAACCTATATGCTTACACTTCATAGCCCTTTTAAAAACAGACACATGGGCTGGGGTACGCATATTTATACAGATATTGTTGGTCCTACACGAAGAATAGGCATTAATGCTTCTTACGCTTATCATATTAATCTTACCAAAAAAGTTAGAATTTCATTAGGACTTACGGCTGGTATTCAACAATGGGGTATTGATGGTCATAAGTTACATTTACATGATGCGGGTGATGATAATTTATTAACGCAATATCAAACTAAAATAGTTCCTGATTTTGGTGCAGGTATTATGGTGCACCGCGAGGACTGGTATATTGGATTTAGTGCGCCACAGTTGTATCAAAGCCCTATCAAGTTATATCCTAACGGAGATGATAGAGGAACTTTAGTAACGCACTTTATATTAAATGGTGCTTATAAAATTAAACTGAATGATGATTTTAAAGTTGAACCTTCGTTCTTAGTTAAATATGCTAAGCCAGCTCCTGTTGAAATAGATTTGGGAGCTAGAGCTATTTATCAAGAACAAGTATGGTTAGGTGTTGGGTATCGCCATCATGATGCTGTTACGGCTTTAGTAGGATTTATGTATAAAAATTATTTAATGATTGGGTATTCGTATGATTTTACAACCACTAATCTTCGTAAATATTCTTCTGGAACGCACGAACTTATGTTAGGGTTACGTTTCTCTAAACAACAAAGTAAACATTGGAAAGAAGACGCTCAATATTAACTTTTTATAATACTTACGTATATTTACGCCTCTAAAACATTATACATGAAATTTCATAAAGAAGGTTATCCAACATTATTACTTACTATTTTATTTAGCACCATTATTATTACCATAGCTAAATTAATTTTTCCCGAATTTATCATCGCACATTGGTTTGCATACATTCTATCTACGTTTTTATTAATTGTAGTGTTACAATTTTTTCGTCATCCAAGCCGCGCGCACACCATCAACGATAATGCTATTATAGCACCTGCCGATGGTAAAGTAGTAGTAATAGAAGAAACAGAGGAGACAGAGTTTTTTAAAGACAAACGTATTCAGGTATCTATTTTTATGTCGCCTATAAATGTGCACGTGAATCGCTTCCCAATTGCAGGAGATGTAACCTATGCCAAATATCATCCTGGTAAATTTTTAGTCGCATCCTTGCCAAAGGCTAGTACCGAAAATGAACGAACAAGTGTTGTTGTAAAACATAGCAATGGTAAAGCAGTATTATTTAGACAAGTAGCAGGAGCATTAGCGCGTAGAATTGTGATGTATTGCAAAGAGGGAGATAAAGCAGCGCAATGCGGAGAAATGGGATTTATTAAATTTGGTTCTCGTGTTGATTTATACTTACCCTTAGATGCCAAACTAAAAGTGAAAATGGGGGAGGTAGTAAAAGGTTCTCAAACTATTATAGCAGAATTTTAAGAAGTTAGGCAAAAAAATTACTATTTTGATACTTCACTCTCAGAAGAAATCTGAGTTGCAAACAAAAATATTCTTCAGAAAAATAAAACGGTTTTGGATGCTTTTGGTAACAATAGTATCGTAAAAGAAATTTTCTTAAATATTTGTTATGTAAAAAAATTGTAATATCTTAGTTATAATAAAGCTTAGCTCTATTTACCATAATTTATGTATAAAAGTTTACACTCATAAATAATACATGTAACTAAACCAATGCAAAATAATGGTATAAGGTTTTGTAAGCTAAGTGTAGCTTTCTTGTTCCAAAACAATGTCAGTTTGAGCGAATTCGAGAACTATTATTTAATAAACAAACTTTATTAATTGAATAAACCTTTATATATTTTTCTTTTTATAATACTGTTTTGCTGCGATGCTAAAACACAAACCGAGTATATAACTAATGGTAGTTTTGAAGATATTGATACTTGTTATGGTTATCCTGCAGGTATTGGTTTTGATGTATTTGAATGGAGCGGTTGCAAAGGATGGAGCAACCCTATTGGAAGTAGCAGTGATTTATGGTGTAAAGACCCTAAATATGGCATGAGTTCACCACCAAATGTAGGAGTGGGTTTTCAATATCCAAAGACTGGTTATAATATGGCAGCATTTTTAGTAAACTCTGGTATTACACAAAATTATAGAGAATATATTCAAAATGAACTACAACAACCATTACAATTAGGCAAATCCTACCAATTAAGTTTTTACATAGCATTACAAGCTGTAGATTGTTCACCTACTAGTTTCGGTATAAAATTCTATAATAGTAAATATAGAGATACAACAAGATTATGGCTAACAGATATTATGCCTGATGCAACAAATGACACTACGCTTATTAAATTTGACACATTAAATTGGCAATTAGTTACAATTCCATTTAAAGCAAATGGAAGTGAAAAATTTGTAATAATAGGGAACTTTGAGGATAGCCTAAGATTAAGCTACACTTTTCCATGCGATACGTCATTTTGGGGAATTTATCATATGGCTGGTGGATATTTTTTTATTGATGACGTATCTCTAACAGAATTGCCATTTCAAGAACCACAATTTCCTAATATATTTACACCAAACAATGATGGTGTTAATGATTTATGGAAAGTGGATTTAAGTGAATTTAACGAAGTACATTGTGTAATATATAATCGTTGGGGTATAAAAGAATATGAAACTACTAAACAGTTAATAAATTGGGATGGCAGAACAACATCAGGAAGTAATTGCGGAGATGGTGTTTACTTTTATGTTATACAAACAGAAGAGAAAAATTATAAAGGACATATTCAGTTAATAAGATAACATGTTATTTATCTAGTTGTGCAGAATTGTAATAGGTATTAAATCAAGCATAAAAAAACCGTAGTGAATAGCTACGGTTTTTTATGCATTAGATAAATAAGAACTATAAAGTACCTCTTCTTTCTTGTTCCCTTTCTATAGATTCAAATAAAGCTTTAAAATTACCGGCGCCAAAACCTTTTGCACCCATGCGTTGTATAATTTCATAAAACAAAGTTGGGCGGTCTTCTACAGGTTTGGTAAATATTTGCAATAAATACCCTTCTTCATCAGCATCTACTAATATGGATAATTTTTGAAGCTCTTTAATGTCTTCTTTCATAATATCCATGTGTACACCAAGTCTTCTAGGAATATCGTCGTAATAAGCTTGAGGTGGTGGCGGTAAAAATTCTACACCACGAGCTTTTAAATCGGCTACAGTTTTTATAATATCATCAGTAGCTAAGGCTAAATGCTGTACTCCCGATCCTTCATA
>WBZO01003799.1_pt1 | contig 17090 bp, 19 predicted proteins | sample 5204261 | NCBI WGS metagenome assembly WBZO01 (sample SAMN12412400, study PRJNA552823) | activated sludge metagenome | isolation source: activated sludge from anammox sidestream of wastewater treatment plant... | place: USA: North Carolina | collected 2017-09 | reverse complement strand
AGTATCTCCACCATAAGGGCAAGACCGGCTCCTTTGTAACTTTTATCGAACGGACGAAGTGCACCGTCCATGGCTTTGCCCGGATCATCGGTGAGTTGTCCGTATGCATCATACGCGATATCGGAAGGAATTTTTTTACCCGCGGTTTTTGCTTCAATCAGACCGTAATAGGCCATCGCCGCCGTTGCCATGTCGAGAACCAACGGGTCGGTGTCGGTAGGGACACCGATTGCCATCGGGTTGGTGCCGAAAATCGGCTCATAGGAACCATGATACGCGACGGTTTCGGGAGAGCCGGCAAACACGAATCCGATGAGGCCTTCCTTGGCTATTTGGTTTGCCCAATAGCCGAGTGCTCCCGTGGAACTATTCGTGTCATGGGTTCCCACCATGCCGAATCCGTGTTCTTTTGCCTTGGTTATGGCGGTACGCACCGCGTTATGCATGACGACCGCGCCGGGATTTTTCGCGCCGTTAATTCGTGCGGAAAGTTTTGTCTCCCTTTCTACGGTAATCGTTCCCGCTTGCGGATTTTTCGGAATACCTTTGCCGATCAGTTTGACGATGCCCTGGTTGTTGCCGCGGAGCTGTGCATACAAAAGCATATCCAGAATAATTTTGGCTTCTTCATCGTTATATCCCTGTTTTTTGAGCGCACGCAGGCAAAGATCGGTTACTTCGTTTATGGTTATCGTCATATATCCTCCTTTGGATACCTCTCCCGCTTTATTTGATGTTCCCTGGTTATTTTAGCAACAGCACGCCGATAAAGGCTAGTATTGCCGCTATGATTTTTCGCTCCACATGACTCCGTTCATGAAGAAGGAGTATGCCGCCCGCGACGGTGAAAATACCTGATGTCGCGGTGATAGGATTGACGCGGGATGCCTCGGCAAGTGACATCGCCCGGATATAGAGGATGTATCCTATGACGTTTAACAGTGCCGCGAACGCCACTTTCCATCCGCCGATATGAAATTCCCTTACCAGTTCTTTTTTCCCCAGGCCGGGAAACGCGATAATGACGATGGGAAAACACCATACCGCAAAACTATAGAGTGTGGCGGGAAGGGGAGCGGATGCCGGTTTATCAAGTACCGCGGTGAGTCCCAAAAGAACGGCACACACGATGGCATACCAAAAAGGGCGGGTGAACGAAAATTTCGGATTTTTATACACCAAGAGCAATGAGGCGAGAATGATACACACGACGCCGATACCTTTTGCCACGGTCAACGGCTCGCCGAGAAATGCGATAGCCCCGATAAATCCGATGACGGTGCTGAGACGGAAAATAATTGCGAATGTGGATGCATCTACTCCCTGTCGTGCGTAAAATTGGGTACGTTCATAGAACCCGTAGAGAATAACCGTCGAGGCGAGAAGAAGATATTGCATCGGCGTTAATCCGAAGAGTCCGGAAAGAGAGCCGCGCTCAAAAAGAAACAGGATGACGGCAAAAAGCGCCCCCCATAAATTAAAGAGCACCGCAAAAATACGGGGTGAACCCGTGCGTATTGCAAGCACCCGCATGAGAAGCTCCTGGGCGGCAAAAATAAGTGCGCTGGCAATCGCCAGAAAAAACCACAACATGACATGCAGTATACGCTTCCTTCATGAGGTTTTCGAGAACATGTTATAAAAACGATGGTATAATTTGGTCAATGAAGAATATTTTGGATGTCGAAGAAAAATATTTCGGATTTCTTTTCCATTATTATCGGGCGGAAGTGTATCGCGAAACGAACTGGAGAAACCGCATGGACGTTTCGACTAATTGGGCGATCGTCGTAACCGGCGTTATTCTCTCGTTTGCATTCGGCGAGGGAGACGCGCCGCATACCGTTATCATTTTAAACTATCTCATTGCGCAGTTTTTTCTGTATATAGAAGCCCGAAGATACCGGTATTACACGATGCTTCGTTCCCGAACGAGGCTTATGGAAGAGCACCTGCTTGCTCCCATACTGTCCGGGACGGAAAAACAACAGACCGGAGACTGGGCTAAACAGCTGGCGCAAACGCTTGCCCGGCCGAAAGTGTCGATGTCCAAAATTGAATCGTTCGCATGGAGGTTGCGAAGACAATATATGGTGCTACTGGGAATCATTTTTATCGCATGGGTCGCAAGAATATTTATGCATCCGACTCCCGTAACGACGTTGGAAGCGGCGATAGCACAAGCGAATGTTTGGGTGATACCGGGGGGCATCGTGTTTGGTATATTTGTCGGATCACTGCTTTGGTGTATGGCCTTGGCCTATATTTACGTCCCGCGGGTCGCCGCCTTAGTGGACGACCTCCCCTAACTCGCTCTCCAGCCAGGATCGGTATTTTTTCGTAACGAATTGAAGAGGGATGCCTATGATTTCGGGATTTTCATACGTGTGCGCCGAAAGAAGCGTTTTTTCCAAGTGTACCCATTTGCTTTGTAATGTTTTGATAAGCAGGATCGCCTCCTGCGCGTAATCGATCTGATGCTTCCCCGGCGGCCAAAGGAAAAGGGAATCCGCCTGCGGGATAATTTGCACGCACGCGGCGAGTTTTTTCTTGAGCAAAAGTTCTCCCAGTTGTTCCGCCTGGGTCTTATCCGCACACGAAACCATGACAAGCAACGCATCGGTCATATTAATTCCTCCTTATCGTTCCACTATATGATGTTGTTTCGGTTTCCACGTCGGAGTGCATACGATAAATAATGCGAAGTGTCCGTCCCAATAATATTTTTCCTTCGGCTTCAGCAAAATGCAATCACCCATCTCAATGGACGTTTCTTTCCCTCTGTGGCCGATGACCCCGTTGCCGCTTAATACCAAAACCAGCTCCGTTGAAACGGCATTCGTCGCAAATCCTTCTTCCGGGTACCTTCCTGAGATAATTGCGGTAGCGCCACTTATCCGCCTCTCATGCATGACATACTCTTCGACCGATGTCGTTGCCGATGCGTCAACACGCCTGGTTTTTTTCTGTTTAATTATCTGCATACAGCAGGTTTTACACTTCGCCCGTTTTTTTTGCGGCTTCGAGAAACCGTCGGCGATACAGTGCTTTTTCTTCTTCAGAAAAAAGCGAGAGCATCTCAAACGTCAGCGTTGTGGTGCGGTTTTCGGTGACACATTGGTGTACCGCGGCATACCCGTAAAAATTCCATTCATGATCAACGACCAGAACGGCGATACGGAGAGGAAATGCACGTTCCCGCTCCAGGGTTACGGTATATCGCGCTCCTTCGGTAAGTGAAGAGAACTCAAACGATTTGGGGGGACGAAGCAACGTATTTAATTCCGTCAGGTAACCCATAGGTGCATGAGGTATTGTACCGCGCGAGTTATCGTTTGTCGAAAAACCCGTGAAGGAGCAGGGCAACGATAATGGTGATGCCGCTCACAATAACCATCATGACCAACTGCGCCATCTTTTCGCCGGTGAACCAGCTTTCCTTTGCCGGCGTGACGGTGGGAAGGGCGGTGATTGCCGGGGTGGCAGTGGGTGCCATGGTCACCGTCGGTTGATTGCCGAAAAACAACAGGGGCTCGTCCGAGGCGGCGGAAGTGGGCGTCAGTGACGGTGTCGGAGTGCGTCGCGGTGTCGGGGTCAGCGAATTTTCGGTAACCACCACCGTGTAAGTGCAGTAACTCGGATAGGAGGAAAATGCCTGATTGTTGTCTCGCACCCGGCAGGTGGTGTTATAGGTTCCCGCCTGAGTATAGGTGTAGGTAGTCGTAATCGAACCGAATTGACCCGCTCCCTTTTCCACCAGCCGTTTTTCACTGCCGCCGAATCCGAATTCGACCGCGGTGATGTCATTATCGGGATCGTAACCCGCACAGGCAAAGGTCACCGTGAGCGGCTTGACTCCCGATCCAGGGCTTACCGAAAGCCCGGTGCATCGCGGAGGGCTGTTGGTGGGAGTCGGCGTAATCGTCGGGGTAATCGTCGGGGTCGGTGTAACCGTCGGCGAAGGAGTGACGGACGGAGTGGTTGTCGGTGTCGTTGAAAGATCTGCCCTGCTCCGTACATCGGCGTTATCGGTTCGTACCGCCCACAGAAGTATGGGAAGACCGAATACGACGATAAGAATAATGGTGAGAAACGGCAGGCGCTTCATACAAAATAATAGGCCACTCATGAGTATATACCTATTCCGCGAAAAAATGCGAGTATGCCCATTCCGGGTCGGAATCGTCCATGAAAACGGCATGCATCCTCACGTTGCCATGGTATAATGCGATACATGCAATCGACCGACGTACGGAAAAAATTTATCGCCTACTATGTACAGCGGGGACACACCGAAATCCCTTCCGCTCCCATTGTTCCGCTCAATGATCCTTCAACTCTTTTCACCAGTTCCGGCATGCAACCGCTGGTGCCGTATTTATTGGGTGAACACCATCCCGCGGGGACGAGATTGGTTGATAGCCAAAAATCATTTCGTTCACAGGATATCGAGGAGGTCGGCGACAACCGGCACACCACGTTTTTTGAAATGTTGGGCAATTGGAGTCTTGGGGATTATTTCAAAAAGGATCAGTTACCGTGGATCTTCGGGTTTTTGACGGATGAACTCGGTCTTGATCCCCGGCGGCTGTATGTCAGCGTATTTGAGGGAAACGATTCGGTTCCCAAAGACACCGAGTCGATCGCGATCTGGAAAGAGTTATTTACCAAAGCGGGCATTGATGCAAAAGAGGGAGAGCGAATATTTACCTATCCCGCCAAAAAGAATTGGTGGAGCAGATCGGGAGAGCCGGAAAAAATGCCCCCGGGAGAACCGGGTGGACCGGATAGCGAAGTGTTTTTTGATTTCGGCATCGAGCGGGGCATGCACGAGAACTCGCCGTATAAAGGGGAGGTATGCCATCCGAATTGTGATTGCGGCAGATTTATGGAAATCGCCAACTCGGTGTTTATGCAGTTTCAGAAACAGGCCGACGGAACGCTTCGGGAACTGTCACAAAAAAACGTGGACTTCGGTGGCGGATTGGAACGGATGGTCGCCGCGTCAAATGATGATCCGGACGTTTTTACTACCGATTTGTTTGCCCCCATTATCAGCGCGATCGCATCATATGCCGGGAAAACCTACGGGACTGATATCAAAGAAACGCAGGCGATGCGGGTTATTGCGGATCATCTGAAAGCGGCAACGTTCATGATCGGAGAAGGTCTTTTTCCAAGTAACAAACAGCAAGGGTACGTATTGCGCAGACTCATCCGCCGTGCCGTCGTCAAAATGCATCAGCTTGGAGGGACGGGATCAAAAGCGGAGTTGGGAGTGACGGTATTCCGCGCCGTGGGGAATATATATAAGGACGTGTATTTTTCTCCGGAATCGCCCGAGTTTTCCGAAAAAGAACAGATTCTGTCGGAAGAAATTCTCCGGTTCGAAAAAGTGCTCCGAACGGGGATGACGGAACTCAAAAAACACGAAACGATTACGGGTACCGTTGCCTTTGATTTATTGCAAAGCTACGGATTTCCGTGGGAACTTACCTATGAATTGGCGCTCGATAAGGGTCAGCAGGTTGATAGGGAAGAATTCCAGAAGGAATTTAAAAAACACCAGGATCTTTCCCGTACCGCGGCCGCCGGTATGTTTAAAGGAGGACTCGCCGATCATTCGGAAGCCACGACGAAGTTACACACCGCGCATCATTTGCTTTTGGCATCATTACAACAGTTGATTGATCCGTCTATTAAGCAGAGGGGAAGCAATATTACGGCGGAACGACTGCGTATTGACGTGAGTTTTGCCCGTAAGTTCACCCCCGAGGAACTCAAAAAGGTGGAGGATTCCGTGAACTCCGCAATCGCCAAAAATCTTGCGGTAACGCGTGCGGAAATGCCGCGTGAGGTGGCCGAAAAAATCGGTGCGCAAATGGAATTCGGCACAAAATATCCGGAAAAAGTAAGCGTATATATTGTCGGTTTGAGCGATGGTGTATCTCCCGAACAGGCGACTCCCAAACACTACTTTTCGGCCGAGTTTTGCGGCGGACCGCATGTCACCTTTACAGGTACTCTGGGTCACTTTACAATAGTAAAAGAGGATGCAAGTGGCGCCGGAGTACGAAGAATATACGCAAAGCTCAGTTAATACGTCCGATGATGAAACTTCCCGATGTCTTTTCAGGATTCCTGCCAAAAAAGGAAGAAACGAAGGATTATTTTTTTTCCTTATATCTTGATGTTGATGCGGCGGCCGTGGCCGTTTGGCACATCGACCCTTCCGGAGCCCCCAAAGTAGAAAGTTTTGCCCATGCGGTGATCGCAAACGACACATGGGAAGCCCGCATTCAGGTTGTCGACCGGTTACTTTCCGCCGCCGAGGAGAAAGTCGGAGTGGCAAAGCCCATTACAAAAACGGTATTCGGTATTGCCGGTTCGTATCTTACCCCGGACGGCAATATCACCGAATCTGTCCGTCCGCACTTAAAAAAGCTGTCGAAAATGTTGGAGCTAACTCCCGTCGGATTCGTACCGTTGTTTCAGGCGATTGCTTTTTCGATCAAACGTGAGGAAGGGGTACCGACAAGCGCGGTGTTACTCGGATGTTCGGGAAAGACCGCCCGCATGAGTTTATTCCGAGTCGGCCAGCTCACGCATGACTTCATGATGGTCTTCGGCGAAGATCCCGCTTCGGCGCTCGAATCAGAATTGAAAAAGATGCAGGACGGCGACGTCCTTCCTTCCCGAATATTGCTGTACGGAGGAAACGCGCAACTACTCGAGGAAGCCCGAGCCAAGTTACTCAAACATCCTTGGCCGTCCCGGGCAAACTTTCTTCATTTTCCGAAAATAGAAGTGATTTCCGTGGAGGATCTTCTGACGTCGGTATCGCTTGCGGGCGCTTCCGAGCTTGCTTCAGAAATCGGGGAATCCGCCGATACGGCCGATGCGGGTGAGGAAGTTTCGGTGGTGGCACAAGCACCCGCCGTCGCCCATACGGATTCCGAAACCGACGAAACGGCGACCGCCGATGACATAACGGCGGAAGCCGATGAGGAAGAAGAGGCGGAAGAAGTGTCGGACGAAGATACGGAAGAAGACGAAGAGACGCAGGAAACCGAGGGCGAGGAGGAGGAAGAAGAAACACACGAGGCGGTCGCAGATATGCAGGGCGTGAGCATCGGTGATAATGATGGACAGGATACGATGCCCGGCAATGCGGTCGCGACTGACGAATCCGTATCCGTGGACGCGGACCGGGAGGAGTTGGCCAACGTGACGATGGTTACTCCCGAGTCACTCGGTTTTCGTCATGAGGACGTACTTGAAAAACCGTCAGCACCAGTCTCTGCAGGACATACGCCGCGGGGCTCAAGCGCGAAAAAACTTTCGTTTGCGGCCTTGTCCGGGGGAATGCCGAAATTTTCACTGGGGGATACAAAATCCGTACTTACCGGCATGCTGTCCCGGCTTTTCAGAGGCAAAGGGAAAGCCTTGCCTATTGCGGGGGGGATCGTTGTCGTGGGGATCATCCTTTTTGCGCTTTATTACACGGTGCCGAAGTCAACGATAACGGTGCTTGTTGCCTCGCAATCTCTTGATGAATCAACGGTCGTTTCCGTCGATCCCAAGGCAACGGTTGCCGATCCCGAAAGTAAAACCATTCCCGGAAAAAATCAGGAACAGTCGGTGACCGGTGAAAAAACCATTGCGGTAACCGGCAAAAAAAACATCGGTGATCCCGCAAAGGGCACGGTCACGATCTATAACAAGGTAACCAGCGGGAGATCGTTCCCCAAGGGAACAACGCTTACCTCGCAGGGAGTAGCATTTACCCTCGATAGTGATGTCAGTGTGGCATCCGCAAGTGAAACGATCGGTTCCATTACGTTCGGCAAGGCGATCGCAAACGTAACCGCAAAAGAAATCGGACCGAACGGAAACCTTGCGGCAAGTTCCGAATTTAGCTTTGCCAATGTGAGCCCTACCAGCATATCGGCGAGGAATGAAAGCGCATTTACCGGAGGAACAAGCAAGCAGGTGACCGTGGTGTCGCGTGCCGATCAGGATGCGCTTGTATCGGCAATTACCGAGGAGTTGGTGGGACAGGCAAAAGAACAGCTTCGCAGTACCGGAGAAGCGGGAGACCGCCTGATTGATGCCACCATCAAAACGGAAGTGGCCGAGAAAGTGTTTGACGCGGAACTGAATCAGGAGGCGACACAACTCCACGGAAAAATAACCGTCAAAGTATCCGGGATAAGCATCGGGGACAGTGACGTCAAAGCGGCACTGCTTCCTCTCGTGACGGCAAAGATTCCGTCGGGATACCGCTTGGCTCCGGAACAGACCAATGTGACGACCAGTAATGTTACCGTAAAGAAAGACGGCACGATTACCCTTACGGCCAAACTTACCGCGGTAGCGCTTCCCGAAATCAATACCGAAGCGCTTCGTGCCCAACTTGTAGGCAAGCCGGTCAATGAGGCGACCGCTATCTTACGGCAAACGCAGGGAGTAGCCGGAGCAGAATATCGCTTTACGTTATCACCCTCGCATTCACGGCTTCCGATGAGCCGGAATAACATCACCATCACCGTCATGGTACAGTAAATGAAGGGGATATCCCTTTCGAAGTAACGTCATATGGCCATGTACCGCTATGTCAAAACTGTTCCCCGTCCGCCGGTGGCACGCCCGGTTGTTTTTTCGTATGTTTTGATGTCTATCGGGGTCCTCATCATCATGTGGACCGTATGGCCGATCCTTTCGTTTTTCTTTGTCGATCAGGTGGTGTTAGCCAAAACGGTGAGTCCGCTTTCTGACCCAACGGGTATGAGTACGGGAGCGGCGCTCGTCTATGCAAACGGCGCAAAAGATACGACGGATCCCAATACCTGGTTCCCTACCAAACCGCAGAAAAAAAACTCGGCGCAGGTCAACAGTTACACGCTTACCATACCGTCGCTGGGGATTTCATCGGCCTCGGTCATCATCGCGGGAGATGATTTGGCAAAAAGCCTTATCCATTACGGCGGTACCGCAAATCCCGGGGATTACGGAAATACCGTTATTTTCGGGCATTCGACCTTGCCGCAGTTTTTTCGCGGCATCAAGGACTACAAAACAATATTCGCTACGCTCCCCACAATCAAAGTGGGAGACGAGATACTGGTAACGTTTGACGGTTTGGATTATAAATATGTCGTAACCGAAAAAGTTGTCGTGGAACCTACCGACTTAACGCCGCTTGAACAGCGGTTTGATGATTCGTATCTGACGCTTGTTACCTGTGTGCCGCCGGGAACCTATCTGTATCGACTGAATGTCAAAGCAAAACTGGTGCGTATATAACCAATATTTATCAAAGAAAGGAACCGTATCCTATGTCCGCAAATTCACAACAAAAAGCAATTGATGCGATCAAAAAAAAGCTTGTCGGCAAAAGTTTAAACTATGATGAAATTTACGCCATCATGGATGAAATAGCCACCGAAAAACTCAGTCCCGTGCTCACCACCTATTTTGCGGCGGCGGGGTTCAAAGAAGGGTTTTCCGATGATGAACTGTACTCGCTCACGAAAGCGATGGTGGCGACGGGTCCGCGGTTAAAATTCAGCGGGATTGTGGCGGACAAACATTCCGCGGGAGGGGTTGCCGGCACACGAACGACCATGATCGTCGTCCCGATAATTGCGGCGGCCGGCTATAAGATCCCGAAAACTTCCACGAGAGCGATCACGTCTCCCGCGGGAACTGCGGACACGATGGAAGTAGTTGCTCCCGTGACCTTTACGACCGCACAGATTACCCATATTGTCGAAAAAGTCGGCGGCTGTATTGTGTGGGGCGGACATGTGGGGCTTGCTCCCGCCGACGATATATTAATCCAGGTCGAACGACCGCTCGCGTTTGAATCCTACGACAAAATCATCGTTTCGGTCATGGCGAAAAAAATCGCCTCGGGAGCAAACCATCTGGTGCTTGACCTACCGGTGGGACCCACGATGAAAATCCAGCATTTTAAGGATGCGGAGCTCATGGCGAAAAAGTTTATGATGCTCGGCAAAAAATTCAAGATGCATATTGTTATCGACATCAATGAGGTTCGCCAAAATGCCGGTCGTGGCATCGGCCCGGTGCTTGAGGCACGCGATGTGTTTCAGGTATTGGAACAGGCTCCGGAACGACCGCTTGCTTTGGAAGCAAAAGCACTGCGGCTTGCAGGCAAACTTTTGTCGATTTGTTTTGCCGATACGCCCGGCAAAAAAGATATGGACGGTGAAGAGGCGGCAAGAGAAATACTCTCAAGCGGCAAAGCCCTTGCCAAAATGCGCGAAATAATCAAAGCGCAGGGAGGAGAACCGGGTGTCGTGAGCAGTAAATTGACACCGGGGAAGGAAGTCTACGAATTAAAGGCTCCCAAAAAAGGTATGATCGCCGCCATGAATAACCAGCAAATAACGGTGATTTGCCGCATACTCGGATGTCCCACCGATAAACGGGCGGGTATGTATCTGAACCGAAAACTTGAAGAGCGGGTGGATAAAGGTGATATACTAGCTACGATTTACAGTTCGGATAAATGGCGTCTCAAGGAAGCGGCGGAAACGCTCAAGACGATGCCCGTTTATACCGTTGAATAATATGTTTAAAAACATGTTGGCGCCGGTACAGGCATGGCTCCTCAGCCAAGGAAAATGTGTCGGATGCGGCAAGGCGCTTGGAACCGGAACGGGCAATGATATCGTGCGCATCGTATGCACCTGCGGACGAATTTATATGTACGATCCGGCGGCAAAAAAATACCGCCGTGCGCTTCTCAATGAAATCAAATAACACAGTTATGACCAGAGTGACCGTATTTCTTATCGTTCTGATTCTCGTGGTCGGCGGGGCGCTTGCCTGGTGGTTTGACAGTACGAGAGCATCGGACGGCACCGATAAAACGCCGGTGGCGTTTCGGATCAATGCGGGAGACGGCGTACGGGTGATAGCCGCAAATCTTGCGGAGGAAAATCTCATTCGCAGTCCCACCGCGTTCTTCGTATTGATTAAACTCATGGGTATTGAGCGGAATTTACAGGCGGGAGAATTCCGCCTGAATCGTGCCATGGACAGCAGAACCGTGGCACGTGAGTTGACCCATGGATTTCAGGATACCTGGATAACCACGCTCGAGGGGTGGCGCAACGAAGAAATTGCCGCAACGTTATCCAAAAATCTTGATATCCCCGAAAGTGAATTTCTGAAAGTCGCCAAGCTCGGCTATATGTTTCCCGATACGTATTTAGTGCCGCAGGATGCAACGGCAGGGGCAATCATCACGCTTTTTACCGCGGCATTCGATAAAAAAGTCACTCCGGAGATGCGTGCGGATATCAGGGCATCGGGTATGACGCTTCACGAGGTCATTACGCTCGCATCCATCATCGAACGGGAAGGGCACACCGATGAAGATCGTCCGATCATTGCGGGAATCCTCCTCAACAGATTGAAGGCGGGGTGGCCGCTCCAAGCCGATGCGACGTTACAATTCGCGCTGGGCTACCAGTCGAAAGAAAAAACCTGGTGGAAGAAAGTGTTATATGACGAAGATAAAAAGATTGATTCTCCGTATAACACGTATGCAAACACGGGACTTCCTCCTGGTCCGATCAGTAACCCGGGGATTGCCTCTATTCGCGCGGCGATATATCCCAAGGAAACTTCGTACTGGTTCTATCTCCACGATCCATCGGGAGCCGTGCATTATGCGGAAACCCTAGACGAACATAACGCGAATATTGCCAAGTACCTACGGTAAGCTTATTTTTTTCATGAAGTCACTACTGCGGTTGGTTATTTTACTTTTTTTGTGCGGTATAGCGCTTGTGAGCGTTCGGACGGCTCATGCCAGGCCGCAGGGAGCGGGGAGCGCTTCAAACGGCATTTCGGTGGGGAACGGCTCCGTGCGCATCCGCTATGAAATCAATACCACAACGGGGAGCACGACGGAACAATCAACGACGACGACCGCCACGGGTGAATACATACAGTTCTATGAATCCCATGCGCAACTGATGAAAGACGGATCGGTATCCTTCACCGAACGGATTTTGTATCATTTCCCCGAACCCCGACACGGCATATTTCGGATGATCCCCTATATAAAAACAAACGATAACGGCAAACAGTATGCGATGGCCATTGATAACTTTTCCGTTACCGATGAAAATAATGCTCCCTACAGATTTAGCGTGACTGATGACGGGGGATCAAAAACATATAAAATCGGGGATCCCGATAAAACGATAGATGGCCCGCACTGGTATGTGCTCACTTATACGGTGAAGGGAGCGCTTACGTATTTCCCCGGGCATGATGAACTGTATTGGAATGCGGTAGGGACATCCTGGCAAATTCCGATGCTTCAGGCTTCCGCGATAGTGACACTTCCGGAACCGATACCCGAGGATGCGGTGCATATGAATTGTTTTGTGGGAGGTGCGGGATCGAAGGAAACCGCATGTACGACCTCATATAAAAATCGTGACATTACGGTAACGTCACAAAGGATCCTCACCGCCGGAGAAGGGCTTACCTATACGGTCGGCATTCCCAAAGGAACGGTTGCCGTTTTGGAAGCTACCGAAGTTATTCCGTGGTACAACACAGTACAGGGCAAAATACTGTTAGCGGTTCTCGGCATTGCGGCATTCTTTTGGTATATCGTTGCCCCGATTGTCGTCGTCATAAAATGGTGGACATCGGGACGTGATCCGAAACCCGCAATGGGGGAGGTGTCCGCTTGGTTTGCTCCACCCAAGACCCCGGGTCGGAGACTTCTGACGCCCGCGGAAACGGGGACGCTTGTTGATGAAAAAGCCGATTTACGGGATATTTACGCATCGATAATCGATCTCGCCCGACGCGGATATATAAAGATTATCGAGACAAAAAAGAACGCGTTCGATTTCGAGAAAATGAAGGATTGGGTGACCGATACGGCATTGCTTCCTTTTGAACGTGAGCTTCTGAGCGGAATATTTTCATCGGGTGATCGGGTAAGTATCGCGTCGCTTGATGTTGCAAAAACGCTCGAAAAAGTGAAATCCATGTTGTATGAATCATTGGTACATGAGAAATTTTTTCCGTCGAATCCTAATACGCTTCGGGGATGGTATGTAGCACTGGGAGTGTTATCCGTTGTGTTTTTTAATCCCGTGTTGCTCCTGGTTTCCCTTATTTTCGGTCAGGCGATGCCGAAGAAAACGCTTTTCGGAGCGGAACAGGCGGCGGTAGCCAGAAGTCTCAAGAATTTTCTCACAAGCCAGGATAAGCAACTTGCCTTCCAGGCAAAAAATCAGCTTATGTTTGAAAAACTCCTCCCTTTTGCCGTGGCGTTCGGGGTGGAAGGAATTTGGGCGGAGCGATTTAAGGAATTGGGACTCAAGAACCCCGATTGGTATCAGTCATCTACGGGCACGAGATTTAACAGCGTCGTGTTTGCCCGCAGTATCGGCAGTGGCATGAGTGTATCATTTGCCGCATCCATAACGGCACACGCTTCTACCGGACATTCTTCGGGGTTTTCATCGGGGGGAGGATTTTCGGGCGGCGGCGGAGGCGGAGGCGGCGGGGGTAGTTGGTAACCGTTACAGCGGCAGTGTCGGCTGATTATCCGGTACCTTTGGGTGTTGTTCTTTTTTTTCTTTTTCTTCGAGTGTCCCCGATACCATTAGCTCCAACAGATCGTTTCGTAAAATTGCATAAATGCCGTGACCGCCGGCGGAAAGGTGCCTGGCTTTCAGTTTCTTCGTTGCTATCCATCGGCGTATCGTACCCGGTTGTTTGTGAAGAAAATGTGCCGCCTCTTCGACCGTGACGATATCTTCCATAATCGGCTCGAGTATAACACACCCGTGCTATACTCAGTAGCGATATGAAAGTATCGGTGATTTTGTTTGCTGGTATGGTCGCAACACTGGTTTTTCCCCGTGCTATACGGGCACAGGAAAATTCGGTGCTTCGTTCGATAAACCTCAAGCCGGAAACGATCCGGGCACTTACCCGGATAGGGATTCCCACGGGAGCGGAATCGGCAAAATATGACGTGTTTGTATTGGCGGATGCCTCGGAAGAAGGAAGAAGCGGCAAGGTGCTTGTTGATCAACTGCAGTCACTCATGGCAAAGTACCCCAAGGATATTCGCGTGTGGTATGTGCATTTTCTCTTAGTGTATCGGGAAGCACGCGCCGATGTTTTGGTTTCGTCAGGATGTCTGGGTGAGCAAAATGCGTTTTGGTCCAATATCAGGGCCTATGTGGCAAACGAGGCAAAACCGTATCCGCCGCTCGGGCTCTACCCGGGAATAACCGATCCGGAACAATATGCCGATTGCGTGGCAAACGAGAATAACCCGACCCATAAACGAAGAATTACCACCGATAAGGAATTGGGACAACAACTTCTGTCGCAAGTGGATGCCGTGGGTATACCTGCTATGGTCTTTGTCGACGTAAAAAAACCCTCGCAGGCGATACTTTTGCAGGGCGCGTATCCCACCGAGGAGTTTGTCCGCGCATTTGAAGAACTGAAAACCCGTGACGGCGGCAAAGATTTACCGCCCAGTGAAAATAAAAAACCCGAACCCGTTACTCCTTCCGGAAATATTTTTGAGCGGCTTGCCGCCGCGTTGCGGGCTTTTTGGCAAACAGTAACGGCAAAATAAAACGGAGCATTCATGAACGGCAAAATCGGACGATTCATTCCCGCGGTACTATTGCTTTTCCTTTTTATGGGCGGTATGGGATGGCAGTTGGGGAAAGCAAAAAGACCTTCTCCCGTCTCGCTTACCGTTTCTATTCCGATTGTCGTTACGCCAACCCCTTCAGTACAGCGCCTAGTGACTGTCGATGGTGTGTTTTCTCCCGATCATGCATGGGTGAAAACGCTTCCCGCGGAAAAAACGGTGACGCTTATTGCAACGGGTGATGTGATTCCCGCCCGCAGCGTGAATTACAAAATGGCAACGGGGCACGGATTTCGCTGGCCGTTTGAAAAAACCGCCGCCGTCCTCACGAGTGCTGATCTCACGGTAATTAATCTGGAAACCCCGCTTCTTACCCAATGTCCGCTTACGGTTGAGGGCATGCTGTTCTGCGGTGCTGCGGAGGCAACCGAAGGGCTTCGTTTTGCGGGTGTTGATGTTGCGACGCTCGGCAATAACCACGTCGGCAATCACTTTGAGGCGGGGGTAGAAGAAACAAAGCAACATCTGCTTGCGGCGGGTATAACCCCCGTTGCAACGGGCATCGCGTATAAGGAAGTAAAAGGTACCCGATTTGCATTTCTTTCCTATAACGACATCGGGGCTCCCGAAGCGGGTGTTCCGTGGGCGGATGAAGCGATCATACGAAAGGAAGTGGCTGAGGCAAAAAACAATGCGGATATTGTTATCGTTGCCTATCATTGGGGAGTGGAATATGTGTCCCAACCGACGGAGCGACAACGGCAGCTTGCACACCTCACGGTAGATGCGGGGGCGGACGTAGTACTGGGGAATCACCCGCATTGGATACAACCGATTGAGCTGTATAAGGATAAATTTATTATCTACGCGCATGGTAATTTTGTATTTGATCAGGAATGGAGTGAGGAAACGAAACGGGGAGTGGTAGGGCGATATGTCTTTTACGACAAAAAGCTCGTCGATGTGGAATATCTGCCCCTCCGCATCGTTGACTACGGGCAACCGTACTTTCTCGAAGGGGAAAGTGCGCGGGAGCTACTTACCGCAATGCGGGAGGAAAGTACCCGCCTTGCGGATAATTAAGCGATGTAAGATAGTTCACATACAGAATATGGCGCCGTAGTATAATCCGTTTATATGGCAAAGGCTAAAGTAGCGGCAGAGATTCCTGCATTGATGGAAGCAAAAGCGGATAGTGTGGAATACCCGTTGAATACCCGTAATCGATTTATTGCCTGTTGGAAAGTAAGAGACGCACTGTCAACGGAACCGGAAAAGCATTGTCGCAATTTATCCTGGTACTCGGGATGGAATCCTCCGGATACCACAACACTCCAAATGCATTGCCGCGCACAGAGCGCCGCTGATTGTCCGTTACTGCAACAATAATTCGTCCCGTAGGTGATACAATTAAAAGATGCAGCAAGCCCCGAGTTTTTCTCTTCCCGATCAGGACGGTATTATCCGTAATCTTTCAGACTACAAAGGCGCATGGCTTATCCTTTATTTCTATCCCAAAGACGATACCCCGGGGTGTACCAAAGAGGCGTGTAACTTTCGTGACAACACGAACGAATTTCAAAAACGGGGAGTGGTGATCGTCGGTGTATCCCGCGACAGTGTGGCTTCGCATAAAAAATTTGCGGAAAAGTATCATCTGAATTTTCCGCTTCTTTCGGACCCGGTGCTTTCAATGATCAAAGCGTATGACGCATGGGGAGAGAAAAAGTTTATGGGGCGCACATTTGCCGGCGTCCTCCGCAACACGTATCTTATTAATCCGCACGGTGAAATCGTCAAAATATACGAAAAGGTAAATCCGCTCGTGCATGCCGATGAGATTCTGCGTGATATCGATATGCTGAAGGGTTCGGTATGAAACATAACGAATACCGCTTTACGACCAAACTGTGGGAATACGAAGGCGATAGCCCGTGGTTTTTTGCAACGCTCCCGAGAGATCAGGCGGCCGAAATCAAACACCTGTTCGGTACCCCTTGGCGCGGATGGGGATCGGTGAAAGTGGAAGCAAGCATCGGAAAAACCGTATGGATGACTTCCATTTTCCCCGATAAGGAAAGCGCTTCGTATGTGCTTCCCGTCAAATCAACGGTACGGAAAGCGGAAGGCATAACCTCTGGGAGTAAAATAACCGTCGTGCTTCGTATCCGCGGGTAAGTTATTTTTTGATATCGATATATTCCTGAAGCTGGACGATAAAGTCCGCAACAGCGGGGATAAATTCAAACGTGCTGAGTGTTTTGACGACGATCGATAACACCATGGTGGCGCCGATTACCGATCCTAAGCCCCACATAAGGCCGCCGATGAAGTTTTTGGCGATGATATTGCCCCACATGGTTTTTTCGTTTGCCTCGTATCTCTCTCGCTTCATATGGTAAGC
>WBZO01003798.1_pt1 | contig 17093 bp, 13 predicted proteins | sample 5204261 | NCBI WGS metagenome assembly WBZO01 (sample SAMN12412400, study PRJNA552823) | activated sludge metagenome | isolation source: activated sludge from anammox sidestream of wastewater treatment plant... | place: USA: North Carolina | collected 2017-09 | reverse complement strand
CCTCGCGTTAAAACGAGCAACCCCGGGCGCTCTCCGGCCCGGCTTTCCGCGTAAACTGGTCGGTCGCCAGACTCGCGACCGATCGTTGATCTCCCCGAATGTAACCCCAGCAGCAACTCTCGCGCGGCCGGGGCGTCCGGGCTCTCCGAATTGCTCCCGTCCTTCTCCAGCGGGCGAGAACCACCCCTACCTGCGCCTCGACCTCGGCTCGCACGGTCCCGCCGATTCCGACCCCACCGTCAGACCAAGGACTCCATGTACGGCCGCATCACGTTCGCCACGCGGTCGATCGTCGCATAGCGATGCAGCTCGTCCATCGTCGCCTTGCGCTGCCGCAAGCAGTCGCGCAGCGCCTCGATCGCAACGTCCGTGCCGACCTTGTTGCGGAAGCGGAAGCAATCCGCGACTGTCTTGGCCGGGCACGTGACGCGAACGATGACACCTTCGATCGGGTGGCCGACGACGCCCTCGTCGAGCGGCGCCCCTGACGCCCGAACCACCCTGACAGGCGGATGCTTGAGGGCTGGACGATGCGCGCTCTTGTGGATCATGATCCAGACCTCGAAGGGGTTCTGAGTCGTCAGTTCATGGAACCGCAGCGCCGAGAGGAGGCAGACCACGGCGTTCGGCGCCAGCGCGGCGACGGCCGCTAGGTCGGTATGCTCGGTCGGCTCGTGATCCGGAGTCGCGTAGATGCCACGCGCGCGGCGGACCAGCCATCCTCGCTCAAGAAGGCGTTTTAGGACCGCGCGAGGGATGCCGAGCTGCTCAAGATCGCGGGGCCGCACGAGGCCGCGGTCACGGACGTAGCGGAGCAGGCTGTCAGCTTGCTTTTCGGCGGGCATCGGCACCTTGTTCCAATTCCTCTGCCAGCGTATTCTTGGGCAGAGGTTTCGTAACAGAGCGTATCCGAGTAACGGCCCTTGGATCAAGGGCTGCGTGGATGAGCGCGCGGCTGGTCGGTCGCGTTCGGCTTCTTACAATTGCGATCCAAGTCCGGAACGCTCGTTACGTGCCCGTGGAACGCACCGAATGGCTCAGGTCGTAATCGAAAACCCTGTCCTGAACTCCCCTTTTGAGGAGCCTGGTCGCCATTTCCGGTTCGACGACGAAGGAATCACGAACGTCGTCGTGAGCGAGAGACGCAGCAGCGCCTACTTCATCCCAATCGCCAAGCCGCGGAAACGCGGCAAGCAGCTCATCTTCGACACCGAGTGGACACAGGACCGCGTCGAAGAGAACAAGGTCGTCAATCGGGTCCGGCAGCGTGTGAAGCTCTGGCGCGACGGTGGTTACGTTGGCGTGACGCCCACCACCAAGCGCCTGCTCGCCTACTGGACCCGCCCGGACCGCGAGAAGAAGCTCTTCTTCTGCCAGGTCGAAGCGGCTGAGACCGCGATCTACATCACTGAGGTGGCGCGGAAGTACGGCGATGCGTGGATCGAAAACGACCTGCGTGAAGCGAATGACCAGGCCAACCCGGGCTTGCCGAGGATGGCGCTCAAACTCGCCACGGGCGCGGGCAAGACCGTCGTGATGGCCATGCTGATCGCGTGGCACGCCCTGAACAAGTTCGCCAATCCGCAGGACGCCCGCTTCTCGGACACGTTCCTGATCGTCACGCCGGGAATCACGATCCGTGACCGCCTGCGCGTGCTGCTACCAAGCGACCCGGACAACTACTATCGCCAGCGCGACGTGCTTAGCTCGGAGGCCCTCAACCAGCTCGCGCAGGCGAAAATCCTCATCACCAACTACCACGCCTTCAAAGCGCGTGAGAAGGTCGCCGCCGGCAAGCTAACCAAGGCCATCCTGGCACAAGGTGATGGATCACGATTCACTGAGACTCCCGACGAAATGGTACGCCGCGTCTGTCGTGGGCTCGGGAACAAGAAGAATATCATCGTCATCAACGACGAGTCCCATCACTGTTATCGTCGCCGCCCCGACGGCGAGGACGTAAAGCTCAGCCGCGAGGATCAACAGGAGGCGGAGAAACGCAACGAAGACGCCCGCGTCTGGATCAACGGCATCGAGGCGGTGAAACGGAAGATCGGCGTCAAGGCGATCTACGACCTGTCCGCAACGCCGTTCTTCCTACGTGGGTCCGGCTACCCGGAGGGGACGCTGTTCCCATGGGTCGTCTCTGACTTCTCACTGATCGATGCAATCGAGTCCGGCATCGTGAAGGTGCCCCGCGTGCCAGTGGCGGACGACTCCATGCAGGGTGACCAACCCACGTACAGGGACCTTTGGCTGCGCATCCGCGAGGATCTTCCACGCAAGGGGCGCGGGGCCGCCGCCGTCACCGGCGAGCCGAAGCTGCCGGTCGAGCTCCAGGGCGCTTTGCACAGCCTCTACAGCAATTACGAAAAGGCCTACCAGCGCTGGGAGCAAAACGTCGAGGCCCGCGCCCGCGGCCTGACACCGCCGGTCTTCATCGTTGTGTGCAACAACACGAACGTCTCCAAGCTGGTCTACGACTACATCGCCGGCTGGGAGAAGGACGTCGCCGACCAGACCGTCGTTCAGGCCGGCGCGCTGCCCATCTTTCGCAACGACGACGATCGTGGGGGTTGGCTCCGGCGGCCGAACACGATTCTTGTCGACAGCGAGCAACTCGAGTCCGGCGAGGCGATGAGCGACGCGTTCAAGAAGATCGCTGCCCGTGAGATCGAGGATTTCAAAGACGAGTATCGCATTCGCTTTCCCGGGCGCGACGCCGAAAACCTGACCGACGAGGACCTGCTCCGCGAGGTCATGAACACCGTTGGCAAGCCCGGCAAGCTCGGCGAACACGTGAAGTGCGTCGTCAGCGTCTCGATGCTGACAGAAGGCTGGGATGCCAACACGGTCACGCACATCCTCGGCGTACGGGCCTTCGGCACACAGCTTCTCTGCGAACAGGTCGTCGGCCGTGGGCTGCGCCGCATGAGCTACGCGCCGGAATCGCTGACGATCAGCTACCAGGGTAAGTCCGCCGCGTTCACCGGCTTCCCGACAGAGTACGCTGAGGTTTACGGCGTGCCGTTCTCGTTCATCCCGTGCAGCGGCTCAACGAAAGAGCCCAAGCCCGGCCCGCTGCCGACCCGCGTGCGGGCACTCGAGGAGCGCATCGACTGCGAGATCACATTCCCGCGCGTCGCAGGTTACCGCTACGAGGTCACGAGCGAACGATTGAAGTACGCGTTCACCCAGGACTCGAAGCTCGCGCTGAGCACCGCCGACATTCCAACGCGCGTCGAGAATGCCCCGATCGTCGGCGAGAGCAGCATTCACACACTCGACGACCTGAAGCGCCGCCGCGCGCAGGAGGTCGCCTTCCTGCTGGCGAAACTGCTGCTGGAGAAGTACTTCCACGACGACGACGGCAACGCCAAGCAATGGCTCTTCCCGCAACTGCTGCGGATCACGCGCGAATGGCTGGCCACGTGCCTGACCTGTAAGGATCGGGCTTTCCCTCAGCTCCTGCTGCTGATCGAGTTCGCCCACGACGCGGCCGACCGCATCTACAAGGCAATCGTCGGCGCCGAGCCCGGCACGCCGGCGCTCAAGCCGATCCTGCGGCCGTACGACACGCTCGGCTCGACGCGCTACGTCGATTTCGACACGACCCGGCCGGTCTACGCGACCCGACCGGACAAGTGCCACGTTTCCTACGTCGTCGCCGACACGGAATCGTGGGAGCAGAAGCTCGCCCAGACGTTGGAGGACATGGACGAGATCATTCGCTACGTGAAGAACCACAACCTGGGGTTCACGATTCCCTACACGATCAACGGCGAGGAAAAGAACTACATCCCCGACTTCCTCTGCCACGTCGACGACGGTCACGGCCCCGACGATCTATTGAACCTCATCATCGAGGTCACGGGCGAGCAGAAGAAAGACAAGGCCGCCAAGGTCTCGACCGCTCGCACGCTGTGGGTGCCGGCCATCAACAATCACGGCGGCTTCGGGCGCTGGGCGTTTATCGAGGTCACCGACCCTTGGGACGCAGAGAATCTTATCCGCGGTGCACTCGCGCGGCTCGCTCCGGCGTTCGCCCGCGCGTAAGAGGCTACAAAGGAAGTCGTCAACGGAACCGTCATGGACGATAGGCAGCAAGCCAAAGGCCCCCTCATCGAGCCCGTCTATTCGCAGGGCGAGCCTAGCGCGACCATTGACCTGGGGTCTGTTTCCGTCGAGTTCGCATATGGGGGCGAGACCTACACCGAACAGGCTCGTGTCAGCATGCGGTTCGCGCCCGACGACCGGCTCCTATTCGTCGTGCCACGTAACGATTCGCGCCACGATGGTCCCGCTGAGAGGCGGGCAATGAAGGAGGCACTGAAGGCGTTGGTGGACGGCCTCGACGATTGGGACGGCAAGCTAAAGCTCGTCGACAGGAATGTAACTCTGGATACTTTGTGCATTGGCAGGGGCGGCCCGAGCGGCGCCTTCACTTTTGCGCCGCGGACATCGGCGGTCACCGTGACCCAGGCTGCCGATGCGCTTGTCGAGTGCGTCGTTCACTTGTTCAATTTCCCGGACTTCTTCGGGCCGGAGGACTACATTATCACGACGGGCGAGCCGCCGCGTGCGGGTGGGGTGCGATGCGGGCGCGTTGTCCTGAAGGCGGATGGGTGGAGCATAACGATTGCGGGCACCGACAGGACGCAGGACCAGTGCAAGGCGCTTCGCGGCGAAGGCGGTTTCATTATCACGCACATGGGGAAAATCGAGCGCGACGACCGGTCGCCCTTCTCGAGCGAGGAGCTTAATGATCTTTTGCTGTGCCTGCACCGCTTTCTATCGTTCGCCCTCGGGCGCTGGGCGGGTCTGGCACTGCCCATCGGTTTCGACCAAACTGGCAAGAGGGTCTTCGAACAATGGGGCCTGCCGTGGGCGGTTTCGGGGCCGTGGAACGGTTCACTGTCCTGGTTCGACAGCCATCACAGCGAGCTCCTGTCCGAAGCATTCCGCGGATTCGTGGCGCTATGGAAGGACCAGACGTGGCGCCAGGCCGTCAATAAGGCTGTTTACTGGTATGTGCGCGCAAACGAGGGTGGGACCGGCCTCGGCGTCGATACGGGCCTGATCCTCTCCCAAGTCGCGCTGGAACACCTCGCCTGGACGTACTGTCTCCGTGACAGAAAGCTGTTATCCCAGGCCGCTTTCGGCAGACGGGGGCTATCGGCAGCGGACAAGATGCGGCTTCTCCTTTCCGTCTTGGACGTGCCTGCTGCGATCCCCGACCCCCTTCGCGCCCTCCAAGCGAGGCCAGGAAAGCCGTGGGACGACGGTCCGGATGCAATCACGGGCATTCGCAACGCGCTCGTACATCCACGCGAGTACGCCAACCTGCCCGACAACTCGTACTACGAGGCATGGCAGCTATCAATGTGGTTCCTCGACATGACGATGCTGCGGCTGTGCAGGTACAACGGCAGGTACGCCAACCGGGTCAGGCAGCGGCACGCGGGCGATGTTGAGCCCGTGCCCTGGGCTCATGGCGCACCGACGGGCCAAGCGGGTGAGTGAAGATGGCGAAGCGCACCAAGAACGGCAAGCGGGCGGCACCGGTCGCCGCGATCAAGCATAAGGACAAGCGCGCGAACATCCCGACCGAGGAGTTGCGCGACTTTGTGGCCGAGGAGGAGGCGGCGCCGAGAACCATGCTCTACCCGCGCGATCCGTCGCTCGATCCGCAGCTCGTTTGGAAGGGCAAGGACGAGCAGGACGCCGCCGACCTGGCCGTGCCGGTCGTGCCGGTTTACATCCAGGAGAAGATTCACCCGCAGGCGATCGTGGACGACTTGCTCGCCGAGGCCCGCCGGCAGCGCGAAGATGAGACCGCGGCCGAGCCGCAGCAGCTCGACTTGTTCGCGGACTTCAACGGTCTTGAGCAAGCCGACTTCGAAAAGAAGGTCGAGTTTTACCAGCACGAACAGAGCTGGACGAACCGCATGATCCTCGGCGACTCGCTGATGGTCATGACCAGCCTGGCCGAGAAGGAGGGTCTCAAGGGCAAGGTCCAGTGCATCTACATCGACCCGCCGTACGGCATCAAGTTCGCCTCGAACTGGCAGGTCAGCACGCGCAAGCGCGACGTGAAGGATGGCAAGGTCGAGGACGCCACGCGCGAGCCCGAGCAGATTCGCGCCTTCCGCGACACCTGGAAGCTCGGCATCCACTCGTACCTGGCGTACCTGCGCGACCGTCTTGTCGTCGCTCGGGAACTGCTCACTGAGTCAGGGTCGCTATTCGTGCAAATTGGGGACGAAAACGTCCACCTCGTGCGGTCCATGTTGGATGAGGTATTCGGGAGAGAGAACTGGATCGGGTTAATTGCTGTCCAGAAGACCACGACTGCGACAAACGTGTACCTCCCGATGGTCAGCGACTATCTCTTGTGGTACGCGAAAAACCAGGGGCTGGCCAAGTACCGGTCACTATACCAGACCAAGGAGCTCGGCAAGACGGGCGCAATGAACTACATTGGGGTTGAATTGCCTGACGGTACGCGACGCACACTCACCAAGCCGGAGCGAGGCAATCCGACCCTGCTTCCGAAGGGCTCGCGTCTCTTTTCGCCGGACAATTTCACTTCGGCGAGCATGGGACGTGAGAAGGGAGAAGGCGCAGCCTGCTGGTTCCCCGTGGAGTTTCAGGGAAAGACGTATCGGCCGTACGAGCGTTCACGGTGGAAGACGAACGAAGATGGGATGCGGCGCATCTTGGCCGCGAATCGCGTCATCGGAATGGACAAGGCCCTCCGCTACGTCAGATTCTTCGAGGACTTCCCGGCGTTTCCGCTCCACAACCTGTGGACTGACGTGGGTGGCGCCGCCGACAAAACCTATGTCGTAGAAACGACCCCCAAGGTCGTCGAGCGATGCATTCTCATGTCCACCGACCCTGGCGACCTGGTGCTCGACCCGACCTGCGGCAGCGGTACGAGCGCCTACGTCGCCGAGCAGTGGGGCCGGCGGTGGATCACGATCGATACATCCCGCGTCGCGCTGGCGCTGGCCCGCACACGCCTCATGGCGGCCCGCTATCCGTATTACCTGCTGGCCGACTCGCCCGAGGGAATCGAGAAGGAAACCGAGCTCACTGGCCAGCGGCCGCCGCCGCACGCGACCGAGGGCGACATCCGCAAGGGCTTCGTCTATAAGCGCGTGCCGCACGTGACGCTCAAAAGTATCGCCAACAACCCGGACATCAAGGAGGGCATGACGCGGGCCGAGCTCGACGCGGCGATTGCCCGCCACGCCGAGCAGGAAATCCTGTACGACCAGCCCTACCCGGATAACAAGCGCGTCCGCGTCAGCGGGCCGTTCACGGTCGAAAGCCTGTCGCCGCACCGGGTGCTGCCTGCCGCCGACGACGACTTCGACGGCACGGTCAGCGAGCAGGAGGCCCGCAAACAGCAGGACTTCGCCCAGATGATCCTGGAGAACCTGCGCAAGGCCGGCGTGCAGAACACGCGGAAGAACGAGCGGCTGAAGTTCGACGCGCTGGAGCCGCTGGCCGGCCGCTGGCTGCACGCCGCGGGTGAGTACACGGACGCCGATGGGAAGATCCGCCGGGCGGCCGTGTCGCTCGGGCCGGAGCACGGGACGGTTGGGCCGAATCAGGTCAAGGAGGCCGCCAAGGAGGCCGTGCAGGGCGTCGGCTACGATGTGCTGATCGTCTGCGGTTTCGCATTCGACCCGCACGTCAGCGAAGAGGCGAAGCGCTACGGCAAGCTGACGGTCCTGCCGACGAAGATGAACCCCGACCTGGCGATGGGCGACGAGCTGCTGAAGAAAACCGGGGCGGGGAACCTGTTCATGGTCTTCGGCGAACCGGAGGTGGAGATTCGGCGGGTCCCATCAGGATCAGAGCCCGGAGCGTCAGCGACGGGTCGGCGTACGACGGGAAAGCCTGCCGCCGACAAGAGGCACGCTGGGGCGAAAGCCGCGACGCGTTCCGCGTCGGCGCCGGCGGGCGATAGCGAGTGGCTCGAAGTCGAGATCAGGGGCGTGGACGTGTACGACCCGACGACGGGGGCGATCCGCTCGTCTTCGACGGATGATATTGCCTGCTGGTTCATCGACACGAACTACAACGGCGAGAGTTTCTTCGTCCGGCACGCGTACTTCACCGGCGCCGAAGAGCCGTACGAGAAGCTCAAGCGGGCGCTGCGGGCCGAGATCGACGAGGCGGCCTGGAGCAGCCTGTACAGCACGAACAGCCGTCCGTTCCCGACGCCCGAGACCGGTAAGATCGCGATCAAGGTGATCAACCACTACGGCGACGAGGTGTTGAAGGTGTTCGAAGTTTGACCGACCCAGTCGACCGGCCGGAGCGAGTTCGTGCCAACCGCCAGCGTATCGCAACGAGGCGACTCAATTCAGCAATCCTGGCACCGCTGCCTCATGGATCTTGAGCTGGCCAGGCACTACAGGGACGTGTACTTCACGTTCACCATTGGGGCCCAGCCGGCAAACCCGATCATCGATGAACTCCTGCCAGCACTGTTCCTGCTCAGAATCGTCTCAGTCGTCGACGACGCGATGGGTAACTACCAGAGCGCGAGCGCCGGCCCGACGTCGAGGGCGGCGCCGGGATCGCTGTACGGTCGCATCGAATCGCTCCGGGCGGCGGGAATCCTCAGTGGAGCGGATGATCTAAATCGCCTTCGTGAACGACGGAATCAAGTAGCTCATGAGCTGCAGCACTCGGTGAAATGGAGTGACATCGAATACGCCGTGGAGGTCGTTCATCGAGCGCTTCAGGAACTCGCGTTTGTGACAGACCGTCCATCTTTCGAATTCTACGCCGTTCGTGAAGCAGCGGAAAACTCGAATGAGCCCGGAATCATGATGACGCAGCGGTGCTACTATGGCTTGAAGCGAGATGGGCGGAAGGCAATAGAGGTGGCGTGGACCACGAAGTTCCACGACGAAAGCGCATCGGGAGGCGGCGCATGATCGATCCCGAGAGCATTGACGCATTGCGGACAGCGCTGTCTGAGAGCATCGCCGGCGACCGGCGAGTACTGGACGAGCTCTGCGAGGAGATTCGGCCGCTCAAGTCGGGCACGCGGCGCATCCAGCCGCGATCCACGACCGCCATCTCCCTGGTGGGCACGGATGGCGGTAACAACCGGATCGAGTTCGACCCCTTCATGGTGCAGCTCGTTCGGGTCGTCGATTCGAGCAACAACCAGTACTGCCTGGAGGCCGTCACACCAACGACGGATCGAATGTCGGTGAATGCGCGGCATTTGGTGGAGGGACGGGCAACTAGCCCCTGAACAAGCGTGAATTCTCAGTTTTTGGCCGCGGCGGCGCAAGAAGAACTCGAAATGCCCGCGTTTTCGCGTATAAGGGGGCTTGTGAACCAAAGTACCTCTTGCACGCACGGAGGCATTTCGAGTGAGCGCCAGTAGACACCAAAAGCTCGTCAACCGCAAGCGTCGGATTCAGCGGCGGCTGGCCGCGCGAAGCTGGGCGTCGCAGGAGCGGCCGATGTTCGCGGCCGGCAACATTCAGTACGAGCTGGCCGACCGCGTGCGAGCCTTGGGGCCGGGCGGGATCGGGGCGGTTCACCATCTGGCCCGCCGCAGCGGGTTGATCGAGGCGGTGGACCGCCGGCTGCACCTGCTGAAGGTGCACCTGCCTTACCACGAATCGGACCACGTGTTGAACGTGGCCTACAACATCCTGTCGGGCGGGACCTGCCTGCAGGACCTCGAACTGTGGCGCAACGACGAGGTCTACCTGGACGCCCTCGGCGCCCAGCGGATTCCCGACCCCACCACGGCGGGCGACTTCTGCCGGCGCTTCACGGCCGCGGACATCGAGACGCTGCAGGACACGTTCAATGACGTGCGGCTGGGCGTCTGGCGGCAGCAGCCGGCCGAGTTTTTCCGGCAGGCGATCCTGGACGTGGACGGCGTGCTGGCCGAGACGTACGGCGAGTGCAAACAAGGGATCGGCCGGGCCTACGACGGCACGTGGGGCTATCACCCGCTGGTGGTCTCGCTGGCCCAGACGGCTGAGCCGCTCTACCTGGCCAACCGTTCGGGCAACCGGCCGTCGCACGAAGGCGCGGCGAGTTACCTGGATCGGGCCATCGGGCTGTGCCGGCAAGCCGGCTTCCAAAGCATTCTGCTGCGCGGCGACACCGACTTTTCGCAGACCGAGCATCTGGATCGCTGGGACGCGGCCGGCGTGCACTTCGTGTTCGGCCTGGACGCGATGCGGAACCTGGTCGCGATCGCCGAAGATCTGCCGAAAACCGCCAGGAAAAGGCTGCAGCGGCCGGCGAAGTACGACGTGCAGACCGCGCCGCGGCAGCGGCCGGTGAACGTCAAGGAACAGATCGTTGTCGCGAAGGGATACAAGAACATCAAGCTGCAGGGCGAGCACGTGGCGGCGTTCGCCTATCGGCCGGCGGCCTGCCGCAAGACGTACACGGTGGTGGCGCTGCGCAAGGACCTGGCCACCGAGCAGGGCCAGTTGCGGCTGTACGACGACGTGCGCTACTTCTTCTACATCACCAATCTTCCCGACGCGTCGCCGGCGGAGGCGGTGCTGCTGGCCAACGATCGCTGCAACCAGGAGAACCTGCTGGAGCAGCTTCGCAACGGCGTGCGGGCCCTGAACATGCCGGTGGACGGCCTGCTGAGCAACTGGGCGTACATGGTGATGGCCAGCCTGGCCTGGTCGCTGAAGGCCTGGTTCGCGCTGCTGCTGCCGGAACGCGGCCGCTGGAAAGAGAAGTATCGCCAGGAGAAACGGCAGGTGTTGACGATGGAGTTCAAGCGCTTCGTCAACGCCTTCATCCGCGTGCCCTGCCAGATCGTGCGGGCCGGGCGGCGGATTGTCTACCGACTGCTGGCCTGGAACCCCTGGCAACACGTGTTCGTCCGGGGCCTGGCGGCCCTGGACCGCCCGCTGCGGTGTTGAGCACCACAATTGGACGCCGGGATACGGAAGTCCCGGCCGGCCGCGGCCGGCAAAACAGCGCGAAGGAAGGAACGCGAATGCACCAGACAAATCAGCGCGACGCCCCCGACCGCAACCGCGGCCGGCGCGGAGCCTCACGCCCCCGCGCCGCCGACCGCCCGCGCCGGCAGAAGACCTTTAATAAACGCTTGTTTTGGGACTAGCGCCCTGGGCCGTCTCATGGCGAAGCTGGGGCTCGGCACGCTGTGGGAGCTCTCGCACATGATCCCGCGACCACCGGAGCCTGGCCGGAAGGTGCAGCCGGTCTCGCCGAGCTGGGTGCAGGTCTATCGTGAACTGACTGAGTGGGCAGTCCTCCTCGATCTGGTCGCCGAGCGGCAGTTCGGCACCGACACGGTCATCGTCGCGGACGGAAACCTGCGTAGCAAGGTGTTCGCGCACGAGCACTTCATCTCGTATCGCAAGCTTCTGGCGGACGCGATTGACGAGCACCGCACGAAACACCGACGACGAATCTACGTCGCAGGCGTTGCGAAACACAGCAAGGTACTTCAGCGATATCGGCTGGCGATGGCGATCGAAGGCGTTCTGCGTACCGATTACCCCGCGTACGTCGAAGTGCCGCGTGACCTGGAGGCCAAGTCGTACGTTTGGCAGGAGTACGCCCGCGGCGACGAGGAGGCGGGAAAGCTCGGCGGCGAGGCGAACAAGTTCGTCGGCGGCAAGCTGTTCTTCGTCAAGTTCGGCGCACGGCCACACGATCCGATCTGGCCGATTGACATCTTCCAGCCGCAGGCCGCCGAGGCAGCCACCGTGCTAGGCTACATGCTCGCCGACGCAATCGATGGCTTCCCCATCCCCTTTTATCCCCGCTGCCTGCAACGGGCGCATGAGAACGCTGCCTTGGTCGACTTTGACATGACGATCCTCCAGGACCAGGTGGTGCGGTCGGTGCGTTCGATCCTGGGCCAGCACGCGGATCGAATCGACGAATTAACGCTTCAGCCGAGTGATCCTGCCTCGGCACGGTATTGAGTCGCTCAGGAGACGTGCATGATCCTCTTCGCGCGCGAGAAGACCATCGGCATCTTTCGTGGATTCCGCGAAGGCGGCCTTGAGTTCCATGCCGACCTGGCGCTGCCCTACCAAAGTGACTTTCAGCGCATCCCGATGCACGGCCAGCTTGTCGTCGTTCAACTCGAAACGCCAAGCGAGGCGGTGCTCGGGCGGATCACATCGTTGTCGTCAGAAGGTCGGCTTACCGGGTCCGCCGGAGAGGACTTCAACATCCGGGCCATGCGCGAAGTGCGCGCCGTGCCGGAACAGTTGCGCGAGGACTACCTGAAGTACCGGGTTGACATTCGCGTGCTGGGCGTACTCCGTCTGGACGGCGACAAACCAACCTTCGTTGCGTCGCACCGGCGGTTGCCGCATGTTGGCAGCCCGGTGGCATTCCTCGACGATGACATGCTCAAGTGGCTGATCGGCCACGGCGACGGGGGTGCGGTGATCGGCCACTACGCCATGGGGGAATACGTCTTCACTGGTGGAAAGCGCGAGCTGGCCCCCGACGTCTGGGTGCAGCACGTCAATCCTGAGATGCACGTGCGCTTCGCGGCAGACAGCCTCGTGTCCCGGCGCACCTTCGTATTCGCTCGCGCCGGATTCGGCAAGTCGAACCTGAACAAGCTCCTCTTCTCGGAGCTGTACCGCACGGACCCGATGGTGACGAAACGCGGCGGTCGCCAGGTGCCGGTCGGCACCATCATTTTCGACCCGGACGGCGAGTACTTCTGGCCGGACGACAAGGACCGACCAGGGCTGGCGGATGTTCCCCACCTCAAGGACCGCCTGGTCATCTTCACCTCGCGCAAAGCACCGAGCGCTTATTACGGTTCGTTTGTTGCTGCGGGCATCAAGCTCGACATTCGAACACTGAACGCGAGCGATGTCGTCTCGCTGGCTCTGTCGCCCGAGAAGCAGGACCAGCAGAACGTGGCGAAGCTGAGATCGGTGCGCGGCCAGAATTGGGCGGAGCTGGTCGACCTCATCTACGAAGATGGCAACTCAGCCGACGTGGATGAGATCAAGCGGTGTTTGAACGCCCACGACATGAGCGACATGGAGGTGTTCGCGGCGCGCGCGAACATGACGCGAATCGTGAATATGCTGCATGATCCGGCCAGCCGGCTCATGGATGCGCTACTCGCGGCGCTTCGCGACGGGAAGCTGTGTGTTGTGGACGTGTCCCAGCTGCGTGGCGGTCCGTCGCTGATCCTGAGCGGGCTCATTCTTCGACGGATCTTCGACCGCAACCAGGAGGAGTTTACCAAGGAGTCGCCGCAGAGCATCCCTACGATCGCCGTCGTCGAGGAGGCCCAGTCCGTACTGAACGAGCGGTCCTCAGCGTCACAGCCGTACGTCGAGTGGGTGAAGGAGGGCCGTAAATACGATCTTGGGGCGATGCTCATCACCCAACAGCCGGGGAGCATCCCAGGGGAGATTCTGAGCCAGGGCGACAACTGGTTCATCTTTCACCTGCTATCCGCGGCTGACCTGCGTTGCGTAAAGGCCGCCAATGCGCACTACAGCGATGATCTGCTCAGCTCCTTGCTAAATGAACCGATACCTGGACATGGCGTCTTCTGGAGCAGCGTCTCCGGGCGGCCGTTCCCCATCTCGTTTCGTGCCATGCTGTTCGAGAAACTGTACACCACGGCAGATGCCACGTACTCGGGGAGCGCGGTAGAGACCTATGCCAGCAAGCTACGGCAACGACTCGAGGGCGATCTCCAGCAGGCAATCGCTGCTAGTCCAGCGACCCCAACTGTCCAAGAGACTCCTGACGCGCGAGACGACACGTCTTCGCGGCCAGCTGATTTCCGCAAGCTGGCTCGTCAGAAAGCCATCGCGACGCTGCGGGGGGACGACGACTTCTGGCGCAACTTCAATGGTGAGGGGATCACCTGGGGCGTCGTGAAGTACAAGCTGAAGGAGTCGCTCCCGGACTCGATTGAGGATCGCGACGACCTGGCCTACCAGATGGTCGCCGAGGCACTTGACGAAATCGTCGGGCCTCAGGACCAGAAGTGGCACACCGAGAAGAAAATCGTCAAGTCATCGGGGAAAGAAAAAGTGTGGATCGTGAAAGGGCCGAAGCGCTAGGCGACAACAGCGTGGAAGTCGAACTCAGCCTTCGGCGTGCCGTGAGCGCAGGCGAATTGAAGGGACTGTCGCCGGCCGCTATCGGCATCACCAGCGGGAACCACGGTTAGCAGGCGCCATCCCGAATCCGTGAGCGACGCCTTCAACAGTTCGACGTGGTCGGCCTTGCGGTCATTGATCCCTCCGAAGCGCACGACCATCCGCGCGCTCGAAGTCGCTCGCTCGGCAAGCCCTTTCCACACGAGCCGGAGATCAGCAGCGAAGTCGTCGGGTGAACTGTGTCGCACATCTCGCTCGGAAGCTTCGTACTGAACTTCGGGCGGCCCCCCCAAGAACCACGAACGCAACCACTGATCCGGCATGTACGTGCGCATGCCGTAATAGGGAGGCGATGTAACGACGAGCCCGACGGGCACGTCCGTCAGGACGTGTGCCATGCGGCTATCGCCTAGCCGAATAGCGCCGTCCACACGCGCTGGCGTGCTTCTCAAGAATCGCTCGGCACGCACTCTGACCACGTCAAGCACGTCCACTCTCGGCGGTCGGAGTTCGCGCGCTTTCCAGAAGCGAACGGCGTAAGCGGGTTTTGGTGCGAACGTGCGGGGGGACTGATTTGAAAAGTGCGACGGCGCTAACTTCGTCCGTGGACCGTGTAACGCCCCGAGAAGTACCGCGCGCAGGACGATACGAGCTTGGCTTGAACAGTCCCTGATGAGCTCGTTTCGAAGTTGGCAGATCGTTCGGAGCGTTTCGGGATGATACGCCCACCTCCAGAAAGTCCCCTGAGGCATGATAGTCGAATCGGACGCGGTCGCGAGAATCCTCCGCGCCGCCGAGACGACGCGACCGGCAGTCGTCGTGGTCAGTTTCGCCGCCGCGATCGCGACGGCGATGGCGCTGCTGTCGACCCCCAGCGTTGGCCAACCAAGAAGACGCGCCGCGAAGTTCGAGGTGCCGCGGCCGCAGAACGGATCGACCATCCACCCGCTGGGCTTGCCGCGACTCGCGATAACCCGCAACGGAAATGAGAGCGGGAACATCGTGTAATAGGGGCAGATCGCGTTTAGAGCGTGTTGGACTCGGATGTTCCGTGTTCTCCGCAACGATCACTTCCCGCAAGACTTACAAGCAGCCTGATTCGCTCCGTCAGGTCGTCTATTTTGACCGGTTGGACCCGCCAGGGAAAGGAGCACACCCGCGCCGGAGCATGCACTGGCGGTGAAGAGCCAGGCGGACACATCGTTGGCGCCGCGAGTAACCGCGAACACCGTGGCGGCGGTCCAGAAGGTCTGGCACGCGAAGCAGCCCATGAAGTAGGTGAAGGCGCGCCAGGCGAACGACGTGCGGGCGAGCTGCTGAAGCTCGCGGCGCTTCGATTCGACATCGTCGTCCGTGAGCGGCTGCCTGGTGGCGTGTGGGGAGCGGCGGGCGACATCCTCGTCCCACTTGGCGCGGTTGTTGATCTCCCAGTTCAGGCGGTTCATGCGCTGGCGGCGCGGGGCGTCGCGCAGCGACAGGCGGTACTGAAGCTCGGCCGCGGGGAGCGAGCCGAACAGCGCCTTGGCGATGGCACAGACCGCCAGCGTCCAGATGAAGAATGATGCCACGTGCGACCAATCGGTGATCTCGAAGATGCTCGTCATAATCTACGCCTCCGTGCTTTCCTTCCCGCAGTGCTTCGAGCCCGCGGGTACGTCCTTTTCGTTCTTGTCTCTGCAACAACCCGTTGCGCGTTCCGCGTTCGATGCCTTCGGCGCCGGCGCGACGATCGGGCCGGCCGCGTCAATCGCGAGTTCCTGAGCCAGGCGCCCGGCGCACTGTTCAATCCGCTCGCGCAGCAGATGGCGGATGATGCGGGCCTCCGTGGGCGCGTTTCGCGGGTCCACGGTGAAGTCGCCGCTCTTCGGCAGCTTCCATCCGGCGTCGAGCTTGGCGAATAGCGACGCGATGCCCGGGTCGTGCTCGATCAACCACCGCCGCAACTCGGCTTCGGTGGTGCCGTTCAGCAGCTCGACCGCGCGGGCGAGCACGTAGTCGCAGGCGAGCAGACCGAGCTCGTCGTCCGGGCAGTAGGCGGTCAAATGCACGCGTTTCGGGCCGACGTTGATTGAGATCACCGGCATCGCATCACCTCATCGCTCAGACCACGCTTCCGAACACGAGCCGGCGCTCCCACATCCAGCGAATCTCCGTCTGCCACGACGCCGATGCGAACGCGACCAGCGCCACCAGTTCGGCGAAGCGCGTCGCGCCCGGGTCGCGGTTCTCGCCGCCGATGTGGATCGAGCCGACGTTCAGCGCGCCGGTCGCCTTCGCCAGGTCCTGCGCCAGCCGGCGACAGCGGCCGTAGACGTTCGCGTCGAGCATGATGTAAACCATGCGGTAAAGCGGGATCGCGTTCGTGATGTACGCAAGCTGCTCGCTCGTCGGCAAAGAACCGAAGAACGCCGTCGCGACTGAGGCGTTGGCCGGGTGCATCGCGGCGGTCACCATCAGCGCGTCGAACGGGCCCTCGACCACGAACAGCGTGTCGCCGCCGGCGACGACGCGGTCGGGCTCGTAGATCACAACCTTGTGACCGCCTTCGACCGGATGGCTGAGCCAGCGCTTGCGCTGCCTCGCGTCGATCGCCCGCGCTGTGTAGCCCAGGTCGACGCCGCCCTCGCGCACCGGGAACACGACGCGGCGCTCCTGCTCGTCGTAGCGCAGGTCGAACAGCGGGATCAGCGCGTCGAGCCGCTCGGCCGGCACGCCGCGGCTGAGCAGATAGTCGTAGCCCTCTGCGGTTACGCCGCTCGAAGCGAGCGCGGGCAGGTCTTTCAAATCACGCATTGGCCGGCTCCCGTCCACGTCTCGCAGGGGCAATCGTGCATCCACGTCGCCGGGTCCTTGGTCAGGTCGTAGTCGCGCAGGCGTGGCACGCCGCGGCCGGTGTACGGCGGCAGATTGCCGTTGCGGCCGGTGAAGTTGCGGTACGGCCGGCCC
>WBZO01003797.1_pt1 | contig 17095 bp, 15 predicted proteins | sample 5204261 | NCBI WGS metagenome assembly WBZO01 (sample SAMN12412400, study PRJNA552823) | activated sludge metagenome | isolation source: activated sludge from anammox sidestream of wastewater treatment plant... | place: USA: North Carolina | collected 2017-09 | reverse complement strand
CATGGTGCTGCCAGTGGCCGAGTACTCCCACAGCGAGGGCGGCTGCTCGATCTCCGGCGGCTATGTCTACCGCGGCCAGACGATCCCGGACCTGCAGGGCGCCTACTTCTACGGCGACTGGTGCACGGGCAATATCTGGTCCCTGTACCGGGACGAAGCAGGGGCGTGGCAATCCGGGCTGTTTATGCGGCAGCCGGGCAAACTGATCAGCGCCTTCGGCGAAGACGAGGCGGGCGAGCTGTACGTCGTCGATTACAACGGGAGCATCTGGCGCTTCGACCCCACTTCATAGCGGCGGCATTACAAGATCGTGCCGCAACCATGACGGGCGGGGGCGACCCCGTCCGTTTGATTCCCGGGCCTCACAGGTCGCGCACCCACCAGGCGTACGTCCTGACCGCGCTGAAGCCCGCCCGCGCGGCGGCCTCCAGAGTGCCGGTCGATTGCGCCGGGATGACGGCACCGGCCGTGTCCAGACCGTGCCGGACGCATATCCGGTGGGCATAGGCTAGTTCTCTGCGACGGCGGCCTCCCGGGCCGGCGCAGGCTCGCCAAACTGCCCCATCAGCCACCCGGCCCCCAGCCGCAGCGCCGCCCCGATGAGCAGCACGGCGGGCAGGCTGACGCCGCTGTTCGCCAGCGTGCTGCCGATCAGGGGGCCGATGAATATGGCGATGGCGATAGCCTGAGTATAGGCGGTGGTGTAACTGGGGCGGCTGGCATTTTGCAGGCGCAGGTTGTACGTGCTGAACTGGGAGATGTCGATGGTCGCCCAGGCGCCGCCGGACAGCAAAGCCGCCGGCAGGGCCAGCACCAGCACCGGCGCGCCAGCCAGGATGATCGCCGAAAGAGCCGTGACGGCCATGCCCACGACGAAGATGTTGCGGCTGCCGTAGCGCCGCAGCAGCCGGGAGGCCATGGTCGCCATCGTCGCCGCGCCGATCAGCTCCAGGACGGAGTAAGCCGAGACGAAGGTCTCGTTCGCCCCCAGCCCTTCCACCAGCCGGAGCGGAATCACGCTGACGACCGAGAAATACGCGGTGTACAGCACGCCCAGCAGCGGCACCAGACGGAGGAAGCGGCTGTCCCGCCAGGGCTGATCTTCGCCGCGGCGCTCCGCTGGCGACGCTGCCGGGCGGGGGCGGGTGAGCTTCAGCCGGCTGATATGCCACTGGCTCAGCAGCATCATGATGAACGAGACGAGGAACATGATCTGGTAATTGATCGGGAAGCTCACCCGGTTCAGCCACACGCCCAGAATCAGCGTGCTGCCGGCGACGGACAGGTTCAGGATCATCATGCGCCGGCTGACGAGCTGGGTGAAGCTCTCGTCGCCGATGATCTGCCGGGTCATCACCTGAAAAGTGATGTTGGAGACGCTGGCCGGCACGGCAAACAGGGTCATGGTGGCGATCAGCGCCGGGATCCACCACGTTTCTGGCAGGAGCGGAATCAGCGCCAGGACGACGAGCCGCAGGCGCATGATGAACGCCGGCGCCATGACGGCCCGGATCGGGTTATCGTGGCGCCGGCCCCACCACTGGGCGAAAAAAGACCCGACCAGCAGGGCGACCGCGGGCAGAGAAGCCAGCAGGCCCAGGTCCATCGCCGTGGCGTTCATGCGGATCGCGTAAAGGGACAGGAAGGCGCCGATGGAAGGGATGGCCAGGCCGAACCAGCCGGTATCGGCCACCATATGCCGGAAGTTGCTCTTCTCCTGCTGGATCAGAAGCTGCCGCGCCAGGATGGCGGCTTCTTCCTCCTCCACACCGGTGGCGGGTAATGCTTCTGTTATCATCTCCAATGCGGCTGCTGGTTCCATTGCTGCTGCGGCTCCCGCGTTATTCTGGCGCTGCGACCGCCAATTGTAAAGGGTAAGCCCGCCTGGTGGATAGAGATTCTCTCCCGTCCGGTCAGGGCTTTCTACGGGACAAACGTCCGCCTGGCATTTTGCGGGTGATCGTGGCAATACAGCGTATAATGGCGTAGCGGGGAGGGACCTGGCGATCCCCCGATGGGCGCCTGTATTTCTGACGCTCCCTTCAGTTTTATAGGACCGGGCAACGCAAGAGAGAGTGTGATGATGCGCATCCTGATGGCATTAGCGGCGGCGGTCTGTCTGGCGGCTGTCAGCACGGTCGGCCTGGCCCAGGAGAGGGAAGCGATCCCGCGACCGGAATACCCCCGCCCGGATTTCCAGCGCGACGCCTGGTCCAACCTGAACGGGGTCTGGGACTTCGCGTTCGATCCGGAGGACGTGGGGGAGACGGAGGGCTGGTTCGAGCCGGCGGGCAGGGCACTGCCAGATTCGATCGTCGTGCCGTTCCCCTGGCAGAGCGCGCTCTCCGGCGTCGCCGACCCGGGCCGGACCGGCGTGGCCTGGTATCACCGGACGTTCGCCGTCCCCGAAGAATGGCGGGGGCAGCGCGTCGTGCTGCACTTCGGCGCGGTTGATTACCGGGCGCGCGTCTGGGTCAACGGTCAGCCGGTCGGCGAGCATGAAGGGGGCTACACCCCGTTTGAGTTCGATATCACGGATGTTCTGGCGGCGGACGACAACGCAGTGGTCGTGCGCGTCGAGGACCCGGCCGACCTCGCGGAAATACCGCACGGCAAGCAAAGCAGCGATCCGCCCAACCCCTGGGATGACGTAGACTTCACCACAGTGAGCGGCATCTGGCAGACGGTGTGGCTGGAGGCGCGCCCCGCCGCTTATATCGCACAGGCGCATATCACACCGGACGTGCCCGGTGAGCGGGCGATCCTGGCGATTACAGTTGAGACGCCCGCGCCGGGCAGCCTGGACTTGCAGATCGCTATCCAGGCCCCCGACGGGCGGACGTTCTCGCAAACCGGGGCGCTCGCCTTCGATGCTGCCGGCGCGCACACGGTTGATGTCACCTTCGACCTGCCGGAACCGCTGTTGTGGGAGCCGGAGGCGCCGCATCTGTACACAGTCGATCTCACGCTGGCCGCGCCGAACGGCGTGCCCGACGTCGTGCATACCTACTTTGGCATGCGCAGCATTGAGGTCAGCGGGCCGAATGTGCTGCTCAACGGACACCCGATCTACCTGATGTCGGCGCTGGTTCAGGGTTACTGGCCTGACGGCCTCTACACCGCGCCCGACGACGAAGCGCTGCGGGCTGATATCGCCTACGCCCGGGAGCTTGGCTTCAACGGTCTGCGGATGCATCTCAAGATTGAGGAGCCGCGCTGGGCCTACTGGGCGGACCGCCTGGGGATGCTGCTGTGGAATGACGCGCCCAGCCCGGTAGCCTTTACGCCGCTGGCCCGCGAACGCCTGACGCGCGACATGGAGGCCATGATCGCCCGCGACTATAATCACCCCTCCATCGTGATCTGGAGTCCCTATAACGAGTCGTGGGGGCTGGGGTTCCGCAGCGGCGGCGACGTACAGGCTTATCTGAGCGCGCTCTACGACCGGATCAAGGCCCTGGACTCCACGCGGCTGGTTGTGGACAACTCCGGGTGGCGGCATGTGCGAACCGATATTGCCGACTCTCATCGATACACCGACAACGTACAGGAATGGCGGGACTTCCTGGCCCGGCTGGAGGCTACGCCAGAACAGGTTGTGGTCCTGGGCCATCCTTTCTACGCCGAGGGGCGGCGGTACAGCGGCGAGCCGCTCATGATGACTGAATATGGCGTCGGCTGGGGCGAGGATCGCCCGCTGGAATTCCGCTGGCAGACGACGGAGATCCGCCGCCATGGAGGCCTGGTCGGCTATACGTATACCGAGCTGTACGATATTGAGCACGAGCGGGCCGGCCTGGCCCGTTACAATCGCTCCCCCAAAGAGGCGGGCATCGACCTGGCTATGGTCAACAGCGCCGATTTCGTGGGGCTGGACTTCCGTGGGAGCATCATGCAGCGGCCGGGAGCGGCCATCGAAGTGCCCCTCTTCATCAGCGCCTACGGGCAGCCGGCGCTGTCGGCCGCCGTTGTGGACTGGCGGCTGGAGCGCATCGCCGATGGCGAAGTGCTGCTGGAAGGCAGCTACGGCCCGGTTGCGCTGATGCCCTACAGCGTCACCGAACTTGCGCCGTTTGCGCTGACCCTGCCGGAGAGCCGGGGATCGGTCCGGCTGTGGGTTGAGCTTCGCGATTCCGGGGGGACCCGGCGCGGGTACAGCACGCTCGATCTGGGGGTCTTTTAGATGCCGCGCCTTTCGCCCCACCTGCGGGCTGTATTGCAGGCCCTGCTGGTGACCTTCATCTGGTCCACCTCTTTCGTGCTGATCAAGATCGGGCTGGAGGAGGTCCCCGCGCTAACCTTCGCCGGGCTGCGCTATACAGCGGCGGCGCTGATCTTGCTGCCGTTCGCGCTGCTCCCGGCGGGTAACCGGGCGGCCGTCTGCCGCCTGACCCGGCGAGACTGGGGTCGGCTGGTCGCGCTGGGGGTGGTGCTCTACACGATCGCACAGGGAGCGCAGTATGTGGCGCTCGACGGCCTGCCTTCGGCCACGGTCAGCATGTTTTTCAACTTCAGCGTGATTGTGGTGGCTGTCCTGGGCATCTTCACCCTGCGGGAGCGGCTGACGGCGTTCCAGTGGTGGGGGCTGATTATCTCGCTGGCCGGGGCCTATATCTATCTGTACCCGATTATCTTCCCGGAGGGGCAGATCATCGGCGTGCTGGCGGCGCTGACGGGGATGCTGGCGGGCGCGTCGGCTTCGGTGATGGGACGGCAGATTAACCGGGATGGGGCCTTCCCGCCGGTGGTGGTGACGGCCATCAGTATGAGCGTGGGCGCCGTCCTGATGCTGGCGGCGGGGCTGCTGACCGAGGGGCGGCCAGCGCCCAGCCTGACAACCTGGCTGGTGATCTTCGGGCTGGCCCTGGTCAATACCGCGTTCGCCTTCACGCTGTGGAACCGGACGCTGCGCATTCTGCCGGCGGCGGAATCGGCGATCATCAACAACACGATGCTGATCCAGGTGGCCGCGCTGGCCTGGATATTCCTGGGTGAGGCGCTGGACTTCAAGGCGGTGCTGGGGCTGGCGCTGGCGGTGACCGGCACGCTTATGGTGCAGCGGCGCGCCGGGCGACAGCGCATCCCCCGGACGGTTCCTCAGGAGGTCTGACCCGGGGCGGGCGCTTGCTGCGCGTCAGCGTCAGCGCGCTCGTGCGGGGGAATCTGGCTCATGGCGTATTCGGCCAGGGCGGCGATAGTCAGGCTGGGGTTGATGCCGGGGTTGGCCGGCACGATGGAGCCGTCCACCACGTACAGGCCGGGATAGTTGAAGACCTGACACTGGCTGTCTACGACGCCGTCGGCGGATGTGCGACCCATCGGCACGCCGCCCAGAATGTGGGCGGTCGTGGCGATATTGAACAGAGTTTCCAGAATCGAGGCCTGAGGGATGCCGTCCGTGTGGCGGGCGAAGCGGCGGGTTATGTCGCCGCTGGCGGCGGGATCGGGCGCGATGCGCTGGCCGAATTCCAGCCGCGAAGTCAGGCCGCGCCGGAAAGCGGTGAACAGGCTCCGCCCGGGCCGCAGGGAAAGCGTATTATCTTCCGTCTGCATGACCAGCAAGATTGTGCTGCGTCGCGACCACCGGGCTGACAGCCGGACTGTGATGAGGTCGCGAGGGTGGCGCAGGCCGTACCACACCGTCCGGGCCAGCCGGTCCGCGAAGCCGGCGTCGCGGTTAATCAGCGGGGCCGAAATAGCCCGGATGAGATCGGACGCGGGCGGATAAGGGTGGCGCACCGGCTCCACGTGGGTGACGGCATCCACCCGGATCACTGAGGTGATGGCGACCCCCTGCGAGTAATCGTGCCGGTCGTCGCGGCTGGTCGCGCCCAGCAGGGCTTCGCTGTTGGTACGGACGCGGTCGCCGAGGCGCTGCGACAGGGCGGGGAGCGTCCGGGCTTCGTCCCGGCAGCGAAAGAGCAGCCGCAGTGTGCCCAGCACGCCCGCCGCCACAATCACGTTCCGCGCCCGCACCTGACTGATCCGGCCGGGCAGGCCGGCGGTCGGGCGGCGGTAGCGCACTTCGTAGCGGGCGCCGTCAGGCTGGGCGGGGGGCAGGGGGCGGAGGACAGTCGCTTCGGCTTCAGGGCGGACTTCCGCGCCGAGCCGCTCGGCCAGATAGAGATAGTTGCGGTCGAGCGTGTTCTTGGCGTTATAGCGGCAGCCGATCATGCAGCCGCCGCAGCGAATACAGCCGGCGCGGGCCGGGCCTTCCCCGTCGAAGTAAGGGTCGGGCACGAGTTGCCCTTTCTGACCCGCCTGGCCGAAGAACACACCCACTTCAGCCGGGCGGAAGGTGGCCTCCTGGCCCAACTCGGCGGCGACGGCGCGCAGAGCGTGGTCCGCCGGGCCGAGGACGGAGTTGGTCGTCGCGCCCAGCATCCGCCGGGCGGTGTCGTAGTGCGGGCGCAGCACTTCTTTCCAGTCGGCCAGATCTCGCCAGCCGGGAGCCTGGAACATCTCGTCGCTCGGCTCCATCAGCACGCTGGCGTAGAGCAGGCTGCCGCCGCCGACGCCGCTCCCGTGCAGCACCAGCACATCCCGCAGGAAGGTAATCTGCTGGAAGCCGAAGCAGCGCAGCGCCGGCAGCCACAAAAAACGGCGCAAATCGCGGTGACGGTGGGGGAAGTCGGAGTCATGGAAGCGCCTGCCGCGCTCCAACACCAGGACGCGGTAGCCTTTCTCCGTCAGACGCAGGGCGGAGACGCTCCCGCCGAAGCCGGAGCCGATAATCACGAAGTCGTAGAAATCGTCGCGGTTCTCGTTTTGCATAGAGATAGCCGGGCGGGCGCGCTGACGGGCTATGCTCTTTATTGTAGGCCGTTGTTGCGCGCCGGGCTACCCCTCCGCGCGGGGTGCCCGGTTGCGGCAAAGGGCGCGATCCACCATAATTCGAGCGACCCTTGATGAAAGCTGCAGGTGATGGCTGAGTCCCCTCCACTCATCGAGTCATTGTATCAGTCTGGCGCGCAGGCCCTGCAGGCGGGCGATCGCGCCCGGGCGCGCGCCCTGTGGATACAGGCTCTGCAGCAGAATCCGCGCGATCTGAAGTTGTGGATTGCCCTGACGCGCACCTGCGACTCCCGTGCCGAACAGCTTTACTGCCTGATTCAGTCCCGCCGGCTGTTGCCGCGCGAGATCATGCTGGAAGCCGCCTACCGCCGCTTTCGCCAGCGCCACGCCGATGTTACGCCTGAGGTCCCGGGCTGGCTCGATCTTGCCGCGATTCTGAGCGACGAAGAGCTGGCGGCCCTCCCCCCGGAGCCTGACATTCACGGGCCGCCCCCGGAGGCCGGGCTATCGTTCCCGACCGCGGCGGCCCAGGCCTTTGCCCCGCCAGAGGAACGGCGGAGGCCGGCCGGCCTGCTGGATCAGCGGCAGCGCGCTGAGCGCATCCGCGGCCTGCTGCTGATTGCCGATGGCCGGCTGGCGCGGGGGGATGCAGACGAGGCGTTGTCCCTGTACCTGAGCGTCCTGGAGCTTGACCCGGCCAACGCCGATGCGCTGGCCGGGGCGCTCCGCCTGCTGTCGCGCGCGCGCCGGCTGGAAGAAGCCGAAAGCCTGACCGTCCGGAGCATTGAGGCCGGCAATCAGGACCCGGCAGCCTACGTCTCGCTGGCGGAGCTGCGCCTGCGGACAGGGGAGGGCGATCCGTGGGAGCCGCTGGCCGCGCTGATCGATTTGCCCGCCGTCAGGCCGCTCCATCTCCTGCGCGCCGCGACGTTGTACTGGCAGGAAGGCCGCCGGAAGGAAGGTCTGGCGGCGCTCCATGCCGCAGAACGGCGCGATCCTGCCGATCAGACTGTGCTGATGCGCCTGGCGGACGCCTACCGCGATCTTCAGCATGCCGATCGGGCAGTCTACTATCTGCGGCGCGTGACCGATCAGGGCGCGCGCACCGCGTTAGGTCAGGCGGCGGAGGATGCCCTGCTCGATGTTGCGCCGCACATCCCGCGCTACATTCAGACCAGCACGCTCTACGCCCTGCGCGAAGTGGCGGGCGTCGTCCTGATCTATTTTTTTCTGGCCGTGCTGGATGCCGGGGTGACGCTGACCGGCATCGGCCTGCGCGGGTGGGGCGGGCTGGTCCTGAGCGCGATCGGGGGCTATCTGGCGGTCACAGCGACCTCTTCGCCGGCGCAGAGCCTGTTCGGTGAACTGCGGAAGGCCCGGGCTGCGCCGCCGATCCGGCTCGATTCCCGGCTGCGCGAGGACTACCTGCCCGATCCGGTGGAAGATGCGCCGTTCCCGATTCTGTCGAAGACCTGGCGGATCGCCCTGGGGGCGGCTGGCGCGGTGATTCTGGCGGTCGCGGCCGGGCTGGTCCTGGCGAACAGCCTGAGCGCGGCGCGGGAGACGCTCGGCGCGCTGGGGAGCGGCGTGCCTCCCGACTACATCCACAACTGGCTCACCCTGTGGTTCCGGGCGTCCTAGCCGCCTGAGGAGGATGGGATGTATCCCCTGCCGATTGCCGACACGACGCGCCTGCGCTACCGGTCCATGCCCTGGGCCACCTTCGCCCTGATGGCGCTCAATATCCTGGTCTGGTATCACATTGAGGTTCAGCTCCTCCTGCATGCCGCCCCTTACGATACGCCGTTCGGCCCGGTCCCCAGCCAGCAGATCGCGCATCTGATCTACGGAGGCGTGCCCTACGCTATTCATACCCGGCAGGGCATTGGCGCCCTCAGCGCCATCACGGCATCTTTTGTGCATGCGCCGGGATATCTGTTTGTTCTGCCTTTCTCCTGGCATCTGTTCGGCAACATGGTGTTCCTGTACGCCTTTGGCCGCCGGCTGGAAGACGCCTGTGGGCCGGTGCGTTTCCTGCTGTTTTACCTGCTGGCGGCCCTGATCGCGGCGACGGCCAGCGCCCTGATCCGGAACGCCAGCCCGGTGGATCGTCTGTTGCCGGGCATCGGGGCCAGCGGGGCCATTGCCGGGGTGATGGGCGCCTTTCTGCTGCTCTTTCCGGGCACGCGCATCACGACTATCCCGTTGATCGGCTTTATCCCGGTTCCGCTCCGCTTCCGTATCCCGGCGTTGTTCTTCCTGGTGTGGTGGCTGGCCCAGCAGATCATCCCGGCTTTTCAGACCTCCCGGGGGGAGGCCCTGTATACGACCGATTTCGCGGCCCACCTGGCCGGTTTCTTCGCCGGGTTGTTCATCTTCCTGTTTGTGCGCAAAGACCTGCTCTATCGCTATCTATCCGGCAGCAGGTTGTAGGCCGGCGCCCCGCCTGAGAGGTCGATGAGAACCCCCGGCACAGGCGACGGGGCGGCTGGCAGCAAACCGGGTCTGAGTGTATCATGCAGGGGAGGGAGGGCCGGTGTTTCTTCCGGGCATTCTGCCCGGCCCAGTCTGGAATCTGCACCGGCGGAGGTTTCCATTGTGAACAGAAAGCATAACCGGCTGGTCCTGGACCCCGCCGATCCTGAAGAAGCTGTGCGTCAGCTCGGGCTGTTTTACGATATCGACGCTGAGACGCTGGCCGTCCTCCCCGATATTGTGCAGTTGTATCCCCGGCCGGTGCTGATGTATGTGGACGAGGCCAACGCGCCGTTTTACAACCAGACGCCGCTGGTGGATAAGTTCACCTTCAACATGCAGACGGATGAGCTGATCCTGTTCTCCCGCGACCCGATGACGTTCATTGACGCCATGGTCGAGATGGCGATGTACGAGGCCGGATTCACGACCATGCTGGGTGTGGATGATCAATGGAAAATCGAATTCACTATCGGAGCCTGGAAGCCGGTCAAGAACCGCATCAAGCGGCGCCTGGACGTTCCGGTGCTGGATGAGCCGTTGTGGATGGTCGGCCTGCCTCCGTCGCCGGAAGACGCGCCGCTGGAAGACCCGCACCCGTTCCGGACGCTGGTTTCGCACTTTGATATCGCTTCCTTCACCCAGATGGTGCGGCTGGCCGCGCGCGATGATGTGGAAGTGCACTTCCCGGTGGGGACGGACCCCCGCGTGATCGAAGTCTATATCCGCGCCAAGACGGCTATTGATCAGGTGGCCGACGGAATCCTGCTCGACGGCTGGCGGGAATTCAACCGCCGCCTGCTGCTGATGGTGCAGGAGCTGGAGGAGGAGTACCGCCCCGACGCTCTGCCCATTCCGGTGTGGTGGAAGAGGGCGATGGATGAGGGGGACGTTGTGGACGAAGCGGGGGCGTTCGGCCGCTCTGCGGATTCTTCGCCAGCCGCGCTGGCTGGAGATGAGCCGGACGACGCCTGCTCCGATGAGGCCGGGGCGCGCCCGTCGCGAACGCGATGGGATCCCTTCGCTGCATACCTGGAAGAACTGCTTGGCGACGAAGAGTAGCAGCTCCGGCGGTCATTTCTCTGCTATGACGAATCAACCCGGCACTTCATATGAGCGCTTCATGGCGGCCTACGCGGCAGGAAGCCGCCCGCCCTGGGATTCGGGCATTGTTCCGCCGGAGGTGCGCGCTCTGGTGGAAGGGCCGGAGCCGCTCCCGCCGGGCCGCGCCCTGGATGTGGGATGCGGCACAGGCGTGAGCGCTGTCTATCTCGCGCGGCATGGCTGGCAGGTTACCGGTGTGGAATGGATCGCGGCTGCGCTGGATCGCGCTCGCGAACGGGCGCGGGGAGCCGGGCTGAAGGAGCCGGCGATCCGTTTTGTGCAGGGGGATGTGACGCGCGATGACTGGCTGGCTGATATGCTGCCGGTCGCCCTGTGGCTGGATATCGGCTGCCTGCACGGTCTTTCAGCGGAGGGGCAGGCCATCTACGCCGCCCATGCAGCGCGCCTGGTGGAGCCAGGAGGCGCGCTGCGCCTCTACGCCTGGCGGCGGCATCAGCGCGACGGTCAGGCTATCGGGCTGGACTCCGAGCACCTGGAAGCTCTGTTCGGGCCGTACTTCTCGCTGGCCGACGTACTCCTGAGCGACGATCGGGCCGGCGACCATGTCCGTCCTACAGCCTGGTACTGGCTGCGTCGCCTCCAGCACACCCCGTAAGGAATCCTCCGGCCGCCGGAACGGCTAAAGAAAATCCACCACGATCACGCGGGCGTCGGCGCGCCGCAGCGTCAGCCGGGCGCCATCAACGAGATATTCGATCGGGTCGCCCATCGGGGTTACCTGCAGCATCTTGATGGTGCTTCCGGGCGTCAGGCCCATGTCCATCAGGCGCCGGCGAAAGTCGCCGCGCCCGCCGATTTGCCGCACCAGCGCAGTCTGGCCCGGCAGAAGCTGATCCAGGGTGCGAATCACGGCCGTAGTTGTAGATGGGATCGTCATTGCGCCTCCTCTGAAGATAAAACCTGTCCCAGCCTGGCCGCGGTGGTATACCTGCGTGCTGCCAACCGGATGCCAGGACAAGTGGTAGCAATAAAAGCAGTTCAGCGAGCAACAAAGCCAGCCGGCCTGTGGGAATACCAGTATGTGTCGGGCGCAGCGACGAGCCGGTGGTCGATATATCAGGAAAGGCAGTGATTGCTGAGGTATCTGCCAGGTTAGTATCACATAACCCGATCCGGCAAACCAGTGACGCTTGTCACTGATTCCGTGTTGCAGTTGCCTGCTGGATCGCAATTCCGGGCTATAATCGTCGGGGTCGATCCCGTTATCGGAGAGGATGCCTGTGATGCGTATCGAGTTTCTGGGAACAGCCTCTGCGCTCCCCATCCCGCGTCCAACCTGCGATTGCCGCGTATGTTCGGAAGCGCGAGGGCGCGGCGTGCCGTACAGCCGCGGCGGGCCGTCGGTCTTCGTCCACGGCCCGGACCTGCTCATTGACACGCCGGAAGATATCGATCCGGCGCTCAACCGGGCCGGGATCAGGCACATCGGCGCGATCACCTGGAGCCACTGGCACCCCGATCACACCGCCGGCAGCCGGGTGGTGGAATCGCTGAATATGGACCTGTCCTGGCCGCCGCAGTATGTCTGTACGCCGGTGTACGTGCCGCAGGCAGTCCGCGCCGACTTCGATCGCTTTCACGGGCTGGCTGAGCGGCTGGCTTATCACGAGAAACTCGGCATTATCCGCGAACATATCATCCCGGAAGGCGGCTCGGTGACGCTGGACGGTGTGACTCTGGAGCCGCTGCGGCTGCCTGATCCGGCGATCAACGCCTGCGGCTTCATCCTGACGGAGGGGAGCACGCGCGTCCTGATCGTGCCGGATGAGATTCTGGGCTGGGAGCCGCCGGCGGACCTGGGGCACTTCAATCTGGCGGTGCTGCCGGCCGGAATCTTCGAGCTGCACCCGCTGACCGGCGAGCGCCTGATTCCTGCTGAACATCCGATTCTGGAGCACGAGGCGACCTTCACCCAGGTGCTGGATATGGTCCGCGCTTTGCACGCCGACCGCGTGATCCTGACCCACCTGCTGGCGCATGACACCTCTTATGACGATCTGATGCAGGCCCAGCGCCGCCTGGGCCAGGAAGCGCCGGAACTGCGCCATGTCATGTTCGCTTTTGATCGGCTGTCGGTGATGCCCTGACTGCACCGTCAGCGGCTGGAATAACGCACCGGCGGGAGCCGATTTCTCCAGAGGAGCAGGGAAGCGTGTCTGAGAGCGCGATTCACGATCACGTGATGCCCAGCAACGCCGTCGGCAGCGTGATGAACATCCGCGTGGTGACGCCGCCCGGCTACGACCCGGCTCACACGTACCCGGTGGTGTACCTGCTGCACCTGTGGGGGCGGGATGAGCGCTTCTGGACGGACCGACTGGCTGCGCATGTCCGGCTGGCGGAAGGGGTGCGGGCGGGCGCGCTGCCGCCGATGATCCTGGCTATGCCGGGCGGACACAAGAGCTTTTACCTCAATGCCGCCGACCCGCCGGGCATTATCTGGGAAGATTCGCCGTACAATGATGCGGCGGAGTACTACTTTGACGGCTTCGATCAGTACGGCAATTACGGCGATTACTTGCTCAAAGAGGCCATCCCCTTCGTGGAGGAGCGGTATCCGGTGCGGCAGGATCGCGCGGGCCGGGCTATCGGCGGGCTGAGCATGGGTGGGGCCGGGGCGGCTGTCCACGCCTTCACCGATCCGGGCCGCTTCAGCGCCGTGGGTATGCACGGCCCGGCGGTATTTTACGACCCGGACGGGCCTGGCGCGCCGCCCTGGATATTCGGCATCGACGACGAGGCGGCTTTCGCCGGGCGCGACCCGCTGCATCTCGCCGGACGATTCGTCACACCGGATACCCAGCCGCGCGTCTGGATCGACTGCGGCTGGGAGGACCCGCTGCGGACCAGCATCGAGCATCTCCACCGGGCGCTGCTGGCGCAGGGGCTGATTCACGACTATCACCTGTGGCCGGGCGGGCATGACGGTGCATATTGGGCCGGACATGTGGCCGAATACCTGACCTTTTACGCGCGGGAGTGGTAGCCCGATCTGGCGTGGCGCTGCCGGATCGGCGTGGTGAAAAAGACTTATGCGTGACACGCATACTTTGCTCCGGATCGTGTTGCTGGCGGCCTGCCTGGCGGGGGCCGGGATCGGCCGGGCGCAGCCGCCCGGACCCGCCCCGGCGGCGCTGCCGCAGTTCGGCCAGATCGAGGAGCGGTGCGGGGCCGGCGTCGCGCCGCGCGGGCCAGATTTCGCCGCCAGCGGCCTGATCCTGACCGCGTTCTCCCGTGACGCGCTCTGGGTGGTGGATCTCGATCGCGGCTCCCGTTACCCGCTGCCGGAGACCCGCCCCTGCGGCCAGACCTGCCGCCCCTCGCCCGACCGGCGCTGGCTGCTCTATGTCTCGCCGGAGACGGCGACCTACTGGATGATGCGGGCCGACGGCACCGGGCGCACGCCGGCCTTCCCCTATTACGTGAGCGAGCTGGACTGGTGGGACGCCGAACACTGGCTGGCCTGGCCGACGGCGGGCCTGCCCGGCATCTACCCGATCGGGACTCCGGCGACAGAAGCGACCCCCGTCCGCCTGAACGCCTTCGAGGTGTATTCGGTGCAGCCGGGCGGCTACCACGGCCTGCGCATAGCCGCCGATGAAGAAGGGCGCCCGCTGCTGGAGCTGACAAATCTGCAGGACGGCGAATCGCTGGCGCTGACGGAGGTGCGCCCCGGGTTCGGCGCGGCTGACTGGTCCCCTGACGGGACACGCCTGGTCTATACCGGAGCAGGGGCGCATGACGAGTCCGCTGGCCTGAACGGCGCCGAGCTTTTTCTGGTTGATCTGGCCGGGGAGCCGGAGCCGGCCCGGCTGACCGATCTGGCTGCCGCCTACGGCGCAGTATATATCCGCGGCAAGAACGCGCGGCACGCTGTGAGCTGGTCGCTGGATGGGCGTTACCTGGCCTTCTGGGTGCTGGAGGCGACCGACCTGGACCTCGCGGCTGATCCCGGCCCCGCCACCATCCATATCCTGGATACGCAGACCGGCCTGACTGTCCTGTACTGCGGCCTGACCGCCAGCCCGGGCGGGCTGACCCTGCCGGAACTGGTCTGGTCGCCGGATGGTCGCTATCTGGCCTTCGGGCTGGATGAAGCCGGGGACGGCCGCCCGCCCATCCTGTACGCCCTGGACACGGTGACTGGCGATTTCACCGAGGTGACTGAAGGGATGTACGCCGCCAACGGGACTTACGACCCGGTCATGTGGGCAGCCCGGTAGGGGATAAGCGCCGGGAACGAGGAACAGCGATCTTCACGCCCGGCTGCCTGAAACGAAAGGCATCAAGGGCGGCGTCCCCTGATGCCTCTTCTCCTCCCCGTCCGTCAAGACGGTTAACTGACAGCGATGATCAGGGCTGTCCGCCTGACCTCCCGGCCGGCTGGCGCGCGCGGACGATGGCTTCTTTGAGCGCTTCGGTATCTTCGAACGGCCCGGCGATATCCTCAACTGCGCCGGTGCTCAGCGTGAGGGTCCCGGCTTCCGTTTCCTGCCTGGCCCTGTCGCGATCCCGGAGCGGGTAGAAATACTCCATTGACTGGCGGAGGCGCACTTCAATTCGCTCGCGGAGGGCCGAAGCGCGGTCTCTGCCGCAGATGATGGCAAAGTCGCTCTGGTCCAGATGGCCGATGAAGTCGTTTTCGCTCCCGCCCTCGCGCACGGCGTTGTTAATCATCAGGCTGATCGCCCGCAGCACATCATCCGAGGCGACGAAGCCGTACTTCTCGCGAAAGTCGTCCAGCCCATCAACCCGGATCGATAACACGGACCAGCCGTCTTCGTACAGCAGCTTGCCCAGCCGCTCCTCGACCAGCTGGCTTTCGGGCATACCGGTGACCGGGTTGGACAGGGGGAGCTGGGCGGCCCGCTGAAGGGCGTTGCGCACGCGCAGCCGCAACTCCTGGATATCGAACGGCTTGGTGATGTAATCCACCACGCCCAGCTCCAGCCCTTGCAGCTTATCCGTGCGGTCGCGTTTTTCGGTCAGGAAGATGACGGGGATATCCTGTGTCCGGCGCTGGGAACGCAGCCGGCGGCAGACTTCGTAGCCGTCAATGTCCGGCAGTCGGATATCGAGGACGACCAGATCGGGCGCGGATTCCTGACCGATGCGGATGGCATCTTCGCCCCAGGCTGCTGTCAGCACGTCATATCCCTGCACGCTGAAATAGGCTTCCAGCATCTTAGCCAGGTCGAAGTCGTCTTCGACAATCAGGATTCGCTGTGTGTCGGTCAACGCTACCCCTTTGATGGTTGGTTGTGGTTGAGCCAGACAGAAGTTTGGCGCGGCAGCACGCCGCCGCCTAGCCGATCGGCTCCTTGTAGATGATAAAGACGCAGTGCTGATCGCCCTTGGCGATGCACTCCTCTTCATACACGCGGAACTCGTGACCGCCGCTCACCCAGCGCAGCCCTTCCTGCAGGAGGCCGACGGCAGCGTGGCAAATCGGCTTGTCGGTCGTGCGATTGAAGCAAACCGGGCAGGTATCGCGGATGTAATACCTGAAGTGGTCACCGTGGTCTTCGACATCGCTCTTCTGGTCGCTAAACTGGCTGAAGATGGCGGCCATAGCTGGCAGCCCCATCTTGAGCTTGGCCGGCAGGGGCAGCACCTTGAAGGCCATGTCACCTACGCCGGCGAGCGCTCCGAAGTTCTTCAGCCCCTGGCTGAAGCAGGCGCGGCCCGCCCGCAAAGCCAGCCCGCGCCCGCCGCGCGGCCCGTACATATCCTCCAGGCCGAGGTTGAGCGCCGTGAATTCGGCGAAGTCAAATTCCTTATCGAGGTTGTCCGGGGGGTAATTGCCGATATAGTGCCCCAGGCCGGCCAGGTTGAGTACGGCATTCAACCCGTTACTCCCCATCACATCTTCCATCGCTTCGATGTAGATGCGGGCGATTTTGTTGGGGTAATACAGGCCGCTTTTCGTCTCAATCGGCACGCCAGCCTCCTAGATTTCACAAGTGCCGTGGCGACAATCAGACAAGTTTTTCCAGCTCGCTGACTGTGCGGCTCATATCGAGGAAAATCAGGCCGAGCTTGGCCTGCTGGCGGGCCAGAACAGTGAGCACGGCTTCTTCGCCGATTGACTGAAGAATGACATACCCCCGTTCGCCCTTGACGTACACCTGCTCCAGCCGCCCGCGCCCCAGCTCGCCGGCGATACGCTCCCCCAGCGAGATCATGGCTGCGGACATAGCCGAAACGCGGTCTTCCTCAATGTTAGCCGGGAGAGAGGATGCCATGCTGAGGCCATCCACGCTGACAACGGCTGCCGCCTCGACATCCGCCGAACTGGCCTGAAGATCCCGCAGACGCTCACCGAGTTGTTCTGTGCGTGTCTTGGCCAAGATAGGCCTCCTCCAGAGAATGACATAAGAACTGAATTGAAACGGCAGATAATCTGCCGGTGAACGAGGCTGTGGGACGGGCTGCTGCTGATTGCGCAGCGGTGTGTCTGGCGTATTATCACAGGCCAGAGGACGCTGATAAACCGCTATCCTCTCCTGGTTATTGGGCCGCCGGACAGAGCTGGCCCGGATCACATGAATCCTCGTTGGCGGTACTGTAGCACAGGGCAGAATCCTTGTCAAGCGAGGGTGAAGCAGGGCCTTGCTACGGGCCTGATCGCGCGTTTTCCTTGCGGTTGTGGCTACCTTTCAGGTATGCTGGAGGGTATATGAAACCAGCAACTCAGATC
>WBZO01003796.1_pt1 | contig 17097 bp, 19 predicted proteins | sample 5204261 | NCBI WGS metagenome assembly WBZO01 (sample SAMN12412400, study PRJNA552823) | activated sludge metagenome | isolation source: activated sludge from anammox sidestream of wastewater treatment plant... | place: USA: North Carolina | collected 2017-09 | reverse complement strand
GATGCCGTCGTCCAGGGCGTGCTCGAGCTCCTCCATGGTGATCGCCACCGACTTGAGCATCCCCAGGATGTCGGTGAACCACAGCCGGATGAACTTCACGTCATGGTCGCGGCACGCCTGCAGGACGTGCTGGCGCGGGTCAGAGTCGGCCGGTCGTTCGTGCATGGCTCGATGTTAGCGCGCCACACGTTTCAGAGGTGTTTCTGCGCCCGCGGAGGTGCGGGCCGAGGCTGGCGAAACACGGAAGAAATCGCTGCGACACGGACGTTTCACATCGCTGACAACGGAGGGAAACGCGCCGCACAGAGACTGACTCCACCGTGCGAAGGAGGTAACCACCGTTGAAGAAAGCACGTTCGCTCGCACTCGGCGCATTGTTCGGAGGTGGGGTGGCGTTGGTCAGCGGCCTGAGCGTCGCTGCTGCGCAGACCCCGGAGGAGCTGCAGACCGGTCTGGATGACCTGATTGCAGCGGTAGACACCATGTGGCTGCTGGTGGCCGCGACCCTGGTCCTGTTCATGCAGGCCGGCTTCGCGCTCGTGGAAGCGGGATTTGTCCGCTCCAAGAACGTCACCAACATCCTCATGAAGAACGTCCTGGACGCATGTTTCGGGGCGATGGTCTACTTCGCGGTCGGCTTTGGGCTCGCCTATGGCGCGGGCGAAGCGGCCAACGGGTTCTATGGCGCCGGTTCCTTCTTCCTGAAGGGCAACACGGACTACGCCACGTTCTTCTTCCAGTTCGTCTTTGCGGCCACGGCCGCGACGATCGTGTCTGGCGCCATGGCGGAGCGCACCAAGTTCTCCGCCTACATCGTCTACACCACGTTCATTACCGGCCTCATCTACCCCATCGTCACGCACTGGATCTGGGACGGGAACGGGTTCCTGACCGCGTTCACGGATGACCCGATGAACGGCGTGGGCATGGTGGACTTCGCCGGCTCCACGGTGGTCCACTCGGTCGGCGGCTGGGCCGCGCTGGTCGGCGCGATCATGGTCGGCGCCCGCAAGGGCCGCTTCGTGAACGGGCAGGTCAACGCCTTCCCCGGCCACTCCCTCCCGCTCGGCGTGCTGGGCGTGTTCATCCTCTGGGTCGGCTGGTACGGCTTCAACGCCGGCTCCACGCTGGGCATGACCGGCGGCTTCTACGAGATTGCGGCGCGCGTCGCCGTCACCACGACCCTGGCCGCCACCGCGGGTGGCGCGACGGCGATGCTGCTCTCCTGGGTGCAGCACGGCAAGAGCGACCTGTCGCTCACGCTGAACGGCATCCTCGGCGGCCTCGTCGCCATCACGGCCGGCACGGCCACGCTGGAGCCGTGGGCCGCGATCATCGCGGGCATCGTCGCCGGCTTCATCATCGTCTACGGCGTCGCCCTGCTGGACTCGCTGAAGATCGACGACCCGGTGGGCGCGGTCCCGGTGCACCTGATGAACGGTGTGTGGGGCACGCTCGCGGTCGGCCTGTTCTCCAGCGAGGCGCTCATGGACAACGCCTACGGCGTCACGTCCACCTGGGGCCTGCTGCTGGGCGGCGGCACCGACCTCTTCATGACGCAGGTCGTGGGCATCCTGGCCGTCGCCGGCTGGACCGTCCTCGCCTCCGGCATCCTCTTCGGCGTCATCAAGGCCACCATTGGCCTGCGCGTCTCCGAGGCTGAGGAAGAGGCGGGCCTGGACGTCTACGAGCACGGCATGGAGGCCTACCCCGAGTTCACCGGCGGCCGCGACCCCTTCGCCACGCTGACCGGCAGCCAGCGCTAGGTCGGCAGCGACCAGGAGGAACGAGAGATGCAGAAGATCGAAGCGATCATCCGTCCGGACAAGCTCCAGGTGGTGAAGGCCGCCCTGGAAGACCTGGCCCACGGCGGCATGACCCTCACAGAGGTTCGCGGCCACGGCGTTCAGCGCGGCGTGACCGAGCAGTGGCGAGGCCGCACCTTCGCGGTGGAGTACCTCACCAAGATCAAGGTCGAGATGGTCGTCAAGGACGCCGATGTCGACCCGGTGATCTCGCGGATCGTGGAAGCCGCCCGCACGGGCGAGGTGGGTGACGGGAAGATCTTCGTCACCCCCGTCGCCCGGGCGATCCGCATCCGCACCGGCGAACAGGACGACGCGGCGCTCTAAGCGCCGGGAAGGTCCAGCAGCCGACCCCACCGCCCCCGACGCCCACCCTCCCGGGCGTCGGGGGCGGACCATCCAGCCCCTCCCACCGCAGCCCGTGCGAGTGAGCGTGACATGATCCGAGCCGGCGACCTCCTGATTGATCGAGAGCGTTACCTGGTCACCGTCCACGGACGGCCGGTACGCCTCACGTTCATGGAGTTCAACGCACTCTGGTACATCGTGGAGCAGTCAGGTCGGGTGGTGACCTATGACGCGCTCGCGCAGGCGCTCTGGGGCAAGCCCGTCCCGCACGCCCGACGCCGCCTGGCCGTCATCATCTCCCGCATCCGGTCGAAGCTCGGCGAGGCCGCCGACATCATCGACACCGTGACGCGGGTCGGCTACCGGCTGGCGCCTCTCCTGGCGGACTGATAGGTCTCGACGAAGCGGTAGCCCACGTTCCGCACCGTGTCGATGAACATCTCGCGCGATTCGATCTTGGATCGGATGCGCCGGACGTGGACATCCACGGTGCGGGAGCCGCCGTAGTAGTCGTACCCCCACACCTGGTTCAGCAGCGCCTCGCGCGTGAACGGTTTGCCGGGGTTGGACGCTAGGAACCGCAGGAGCTCGTACTCCTTGTAGGTGAGGTCCACCACCTCGGCGTCGATTGTCACCTTGTACCGCTCGAGGTCGATCGCGAGCGGTCCGTGCCGGATGACGTTGCCGTCGTCCGCGCCGGTCTGCTCCTGCACCAGCCGGGAGAGCCGCAGACGCAGCTCATCCTCGTCCACCGGCGTCATGATGAAGTCGTCCACGCGCACGCTCGCCGTCATCAGCGACAACTGCGAGGGCGCGACGATCGCCAGCGTGGCCACGCCTTCCTCGACCGCCTCGTCGCGCAGCAGCGCGGCGAGGCCGCCGGGCGTGAGGCCGATGCCGAGGTCGATGATCACGAGGGCGGGACGCCACTCGCGGACCGCGATCAGGCAGCCCTCGGCGTTCGCCTCGGTGCGCACCACGCGCCCGTCCGCGCGCGCGGCCGCTTCGGCAGCGCGAATGTGCGCGACGTCCTGCGAGACGACGAGGATGCGCTGCATATCGTGGGAGTGTAAGCCTCGAATGTTTCCGGCACGAATCATGTATCAGCGCGAAACCCCTCAGATAGAGGTAAGTAACGGGTGCCTTCCGTTCGCGACGCGCCTGTGGTTATGATCGCAACCGCGCGCGGGGGGAGCGTCCTGTCGTGCCGGCACCGCCGGCGCCGGACGCATGCGCGCCCCTGAACGGATCACCCCGGGGATCGCGCCCATGCACGTCGTCAACACGACCGACCTCACGAAGATCTACGAGGACCGGTACATCGCCCTCAACGCGCTGAACCTGCGCGTGGAGAAGGGCCAGGTGTTCGGCCTCGTCGGCCCCAACGGCGCCGGCAAGTCCACCACGTTCCGCCTGCTCCTCGGCCTGCAGCGCCCGACGGCGGGCGAACTGCAGGTGTTCGGTGAGTCCATGACCGGCGACCGCGCCGACCTCCGCCGCCGTATCGGCTACCTGCCCACCAACCCGACCTTCCCGAAGCACATGACGCCGATCTCCTTCCTGGAGTTCGTCGGCTCCGTGCTGGGGATGCCGCGCGACCGCGCGAAGATCCAGCTATCGCGGCTGCTGCAGGCGGTCGACCTCACCGGCGCCGCCTCGCAGAAAGTGTCCGGGTTCTCCACCGGTATGCTCACGCGCCTGGGGATCGCCGCCGCGCTGATGAACGACCCGGAACTGCTGATCCTGGACGAGCCGACCTCCGGCCTGGACCCGGCGGGCCGCAAGCAGACGATCGAGCTGATCCGCGAGCTCTCCGGCCGCGACCGCACGATCATCATCGCGACCCACATCCTCACGGACGTGGAGCGCGTCTGCACGGACGTGGGGATCATCTCGCAGGGCCGCCTCATCTACTCTGGGCCGATGGTGGAGATGCGCCGCCTCGCCCGCCAGGGCACTGTGGCCGTGGAGATCGAAGGCAACACGACCGCCTTCGAGCAGCAGTTGCACACGCTCGATGAACTCGGCTCGGTCCGCTACGAACGGCTCGGCGCAGAGTTCCGCATCACGTTCCTCGGCACGGAGCCGCTGACGGAGTACCTGCAGCGCGTCCTGCAGTTGATCGACCGCACCGGCGTGGAACTGCTCCACATCGACACCGGCTCCGACGAGATCGAAGAAGCGTTCCTCCGCCGGCTGGAGGACGACCGCACGCGAGGCTTCCTGCGCGTGGCCGCCTGGGCCGCCGCGCAGGAGGTCGCCCACCAGGGCGCACAGCACACGGGAAGCACCGAGGAGATCGATGCAGGCATTTCTGGCCATCCTCCGGTATGACCTCGGGCAACTGATCCGCTCCTGGATCACGCGCATCTGGCTGCCGCTGCTCATCGCCCCCGCGCTCTTCCTCGTCGTCGTCGCGGCGAACGAGGCGGAGCTCGCGTCTGAAACGCTCGGTGCGTACATCGCCGCGGTCGTGATGCCGATCTCCGGCCTCGCCGTCGCCGTCCTCACTGCCGGCGCGATCAGCGGCGAGGCGTCCGTGATCGCGGACGGCATCCTCTCGCGGTCGGTCACGCGCACGGAGTTCGTCTGGGCAAAGGTCGCGGCGCGCCTCGGCTTCGCGCTGGCGATCTACTTCGCGGTGATGCTGCCGTTCACCTACCTGATCCTGCGCTACGCTGCCCCGGACACCACGTACGGCGGAATCATCATCGGCATCCTCACGGTCGCGCTGATCCTGTCCTTCCTCGGCGCGCTCGGGCTCACGCTGTCGTCGCTCATGACCAACGTGCTGCTGGCGGTGCTGTCGCTGCTGCTGCTGGTCGTGCTCTCCGGCGTCATCCTGCAGTTCCTCGGCCTGGAATGGATGAGCACCACCGCCGTCCTGGCCCGCCTCCCCCAGACCTTCCGAGGCCACACGCCGGCCTGGGACATCTTCCGCGAACTCGTCGTCTTCTCCGGCATGACGGCGGCTGCGATCTTCGCCTCGTTCTGGATCTTCCGGAACCGCGACCTGTAGCCGCCCGGGATCGGGGATCGCCCCGATCCCGCCCCGATTGAGCGTCGGGTGTGCTCCCGTATACTGATCCGACCGGGCCGCTGTAGCTCAGTGGCAGAGCAGCTGTTTCGTAAACAGCAGGTCGTGGGTTCGAGTCCCACCGGCGGCTCCAGGTTTTCCTGCATACGACCCGGCAGCGCGACGAAGGGCTTGACGATGAGCAGGTTCCGCACGCGCATCCGCGACGTTGGTCGCGCCATCGGCGGGTTCGGCTTCGCCGCCATCGCCCGGCAAGAACGCCCGCGCTACATGCTCGTCCTCGCCGAGGCGGCCACGCCCGCCGAGGCCGGCGCTGCGTCCGCGGACGGTGCGGATGGCATCCTCTTCACCGGCCCGATTTCAGACCTCGCGGAGGCGGTCGCCGCCGCAAAGGTGCCCGTGGGCCTGCGCGTCGCGGACGCCACGAAGGTGGAGGCCGAGCGTGCCCGCGAGGCCGGCGCCGACTTCTTCGCCTTCGACGACTCCCGCACGCACGCCTCCGCCCTCACCGTGAAGGAACTCGGTGCCGTGCTGCTGCTGGGCGCCGACCAGGACGAGCAGCGCCTCCGCTCCGTCGCCGCGATCGACCTCGATGCGGTGCTGGTGGAGGCGGACGCGGACGTCATCACCGTGCGCGAGCAGATCGAACTCCGCCGCGTGGCCCTGCTCTGCGGCGCGCCGCTGCTGATCCGCGCGACCGGGCAGCCGGACGGCGCGATCCTCGAGGCGTGGCGAGACGCCGGCGCGCCGGTCGTCCTCGTGCCGGCCGCGCAGACCGCGGCCACGCTGGAGGCGGCCCGTCAGGTGCCGCCGCCGCGCAAGGCGGCCCCCGGCGAGGGTGGTGTCGCCCTCGGTGCGCCGTTCGCGCCGAAGCACGATCACGACCACGACGACGAAGACGACGAGTAAGTCGCTGGCCCTCCGTCCGTTACGGATCGCGCGAATCTCCGCCGTGTTTCGGGCGTGTTTGGTTGACGCGCCGGAAACGGCCTCCGTACGATGCCGCCCATGACGACAGACGCCACCCCGGCCGTGGACCCGCACGTTGCGCGCTACCAGATCGGTGAGGTCGCTGACCGCACCGGTGTGACGCAGCGCACGCTGCGCTTCTACGAGGAAAAGGGCCTCCTCGATCCGCCGGAGCGGATGGACGGTGGCTTCCGCCTCTACTCCGACGATGACGTCACGCGCATCGAATACATCAAGCGCCTGCAGGGGCTGCTGGGCTTCACGCTCGCCGAGATCAAGGAGATGGTCGAGGCGGAAGAGATGCTCCAGATGATCCGGGACACCTACCGCCCGGACCGGGAGATCCCCGCCCGCCTGGAGCGCGCCGAGAAGATCATCCTGGCGCTCACCAAGCAGCTCGAGGTCGTCGAGCACAAGGTGGAGCACCTGCAGACCATGCGCGAAGAACTCCGCACGAAGATGGACCGCGTCGTCACGCGCCGCGCCGAACTCCAGAAGAGCCTCGAGGACGAGCGCCGCGCGGCGAAGCCCGCCAAGAAGTAACGCCTGCGACCCGGTGAGATGCAGAACGGCGGCCCGCAGGCCGCCGTTGTCGTTCGTACTGTCCGCGCGTCAGACGCTAGTGGTGTGCGTCGTGCGGGGCGTCCGGCTGCTGGAAGCGCCAGTGCAGCGCACGCTTCTGCCGGTAGGCCCAGCCGATCGTCGCGAGGACGAAGAGGCCGCCGACGGAGAGCAGCGTCAGCCACATCACCTGGCCCATGTCCGCGCCGGTCTCCAGCGCGCGTGTCGCCGCCTCGAACGTCGGGCCGGCGTGCTCCGCCTCGCCCTCCGCCTCGGTCACCGGCTCCGCCGCCGAGAGGAACGCGGGGACGAGCGCGACTCCGAGGCCGAACGCTGCCGCGCCGAGGCGTGCCGTCATCGCTCGCATCATCATCGTCACCTTCCCCCGCGCGCCGGGCGCTTGACTCCGCGCCAGAGTCTAGCGCGCGCCGCGCCAACAGACAGCACCCGGCGGCGACACCGGCACCGGCGGCTACGATGAATAGATGCAGCGTCCACGCCTCCGGCACGCCCTCGCCTTCGTCGTCCTCGCCGCGGTGACCGGCGGCACGCTGGCGCTCGCCGACGTGCGCCGCGCCGGGGAGCCGGAGGGCGACGCCGGGATCGTCGTCCTCGCGCCGGACGCCACGACGGCACCGGGCGCTGCCGTCGCCACCCCGGCCGTCCCGGCCGGCCCCGCGGTCGTGCTGCCGGACGTCCGCGTTGCCTTCACCGCCTTCGTCGCGGTCGCGGACGACGCCGCCGCGCGCCTCGCCTACCACGCGGCGGTCGAGGCGCGCGATGCTGGCGACTACACGCTCGCCGCAGACCGCTTCCAGCGCCTCGCGGACGGCGACTCGCCGCTCGCTCCGTTCGCCGCGCTGCGCGCCGCGCAGATGCTCGGGCTCGCCGGCGAGACGGAAGCCGCCGCGGATGCCTTCGCCGCGGTGATCGAGGCGGACGCTCTCCCCGCCTCCCTGCACACGCTCGCGTTGCTCGATGCCGCCGCCCTGTTCGAGGAGACCGGCCGCCTGGATGCGGCGCGCGCGGCGCTGCTCGCCGTCGAACCGGTGCCGGGGGCCTCGGCCGGCGCGCTCGCGCAGGCGCGCTGGCAGCGCGCGCTCCTCCTCCGCGAGGACGGCGATGGCGGCTGGTACGACCTCGCAATCCTCGTGATGGAGACGGCTCCGCACTCGCTGGAGGCGCGCGCGGCGCTGGACGCGCTGGAGGAGGCGGAGATCGTGCCGCCCGGCATGCTCGCCGGGCTCGTGGAGTACCGCGGCTTCCGCAACGGCGACGCGGACAAGCGGTTCCGCAACCTGCTCGCCCTCGGGGTGCTCGATGACGGCGAGGCGGCCAGCGCCTGGTTCTACCTCGGCGCGATCGCGGAGCGCTTCGCCAACCGCGAAGGGGCGATCGAGGCGTACGGGAACTCGCTCATTGCCGATGCGGACTCGGACCTCGCGGACGACGCGCGCTACTGGCGTGGCCGCGTGGCGGAGGAACTCGGCCGCATCGGCGACGCGATCGTGGAGTACGACCTGCTCGTCGCGGACTACCCGGACAGCCGCTTCGTCCCGGACGCGCGGATGCGCGCCGGTGTTGCCGCCGGCCTGGCCGGGAACACCGACGACGCGCTCGCGCGCCTCGCCGCGCTCGCCGCGGATGGCGGCAGCGTGGGCGCCGAGGCCGCGCGCTGGCACGGCATCCTCCGTGAGCGCGACGGCCGCACGGACGTCCCCGCGATCTCCGCCGCCGCGGTCGACCCGATCGCCTACCCCGCGGTCCTCGAACGGTCCGCCGCCAGCGCCATCGCCCCGTTCCCCGCGTCCGCGCTGGCGGAACGGCCGAGCGCGTTCGTGGTCACGTCCGGCGTTCGCGCCGAGATCGATGCGTGGCTCCTCGCCACGTTCGGGCCACGGCAACAGCCGGAGGTGCCGGCGCTGGAGTCGCCGCTGGTGCGGCTCGCGCTGGAACTTGCTCGCGCCGGTGAGCCGGGCGTGGCGGGCGAACTGCTGTTCACGGAACTGAATGCGCGGCGCGGCCAGTCGTACGAACTCCTCGACCTCGCGTTCGCCGCGCAGGAGGTCGCGTTGCACGACGTGACGATGGTCGCCGCGATCCGTGTGCTGGCGCCGCTCTCCTCGGCGCGCTGGCTGGAGGCGCCGCGTCCGTTGCTGATGCTGGCGTATCCCGCGCCATACCTGGCGGAAACGATCGCCGCCGCGGAGGAGTTCGGCGTGCCGCCGCTGCTCCTGCTCGCGCTCGTGCGGCAGGAATCCGCATTCAACCCTCGCGCGGGATCGAGTGCCGGCGCGTTCGGGCTGACGCAGGTGATCGAGCCGACCGGGGCCTCGATCGCCGCCGACCTCGGCGAGGCGTGGGACTTCGCCGGGCTGGCGGAGCCGGCGCGGGCGCTGCGCTACGGCGCGTACTACCTCGGCGAGCAGCTGCGCGGGTTCGACGGCCACATGCTGGCGGCGCTGGCCGCGTACAACGGCGGGCCGGGCAACGCGGCGTACTGGCTGGACGTGCAGCCGTTCCCCGGCGCGGATGGTTACATCCACGGCGTGGAGTTCACGGAGACGCGCGCCTACCTCGAGCATCTGCTGGAGAACTACGGGATGTACCGGTACATCTACGCCGGTGCCGCGGCGCCCTCGCTGCCGTAGCGAGGACCTCGAAGGCCGTGCGTGACGTGGATTGCCCCTCCCGCCGGGCGTCCGTATACTCGACCGACGTACGCGAAGAATGGGAGCAACGGTGAAGCGAACCTGGCAACCGAAGCGGCTCTCGCGGCAGCGCAAGCTTGGCTTCCGCGCGCGCATGGCGACGGCCGGCGGTCGTGACGTCATTGCTCGTCGCCGCCAGCGCGGCCGCGCCCGTCTGACGGTCTAAACTCACCCCACCAGGGCGCAGGGCACGAGGGGCACCGGGCGGCGTTCCGCCTCGGGGATCGCGGCTGGGGCCGCAGCCCCGGAGGCCGATCGCAGTGGCTGACCCGAATCCGTCCCCTGCCCCCCCGGAACGTCTGCGACGTCGCGGGGATTTTGCGCTGGTGATGCGGACCGGTCGCCGGGCGCGTCACGATCTGCTGCAGGTGGTGGCGCGCGGGACCGGTGAGCCGGTCACCCGCATTGGTCTATCGGTGGGCAAGCAGGTCGGCGGCGCCGTGGTGCGCAACCGGCTGAAGCGACGGCTGCGGATGATCCTGCGGGAGATCCCGTGGCGCGAGGGCTTCCACGTGGTGATTGTCGCTCGTCCCGGGTGCGATTCCGCGCGATATGACGAGATTACGAGCGCTCTCCGCACCTGCGTGGAGCGTCTGCGCCTGACAGACACCGAGGGCGCATGAAGCGACCGCTACTCGCCCTGATCCGCCTGTACCAGCGCGGCGTGTCGCCCGCAATGGGCGTCGCCTGCCGCTTTGAGCCCACCTGCTCCCACTACGCCTACGAGGCAATCGAGCGCCACGGTGCGCTCCGCGGCGTGGCGCTGGCCGCCCGTCGCCTCTCCCGCTGCCGTCCCGGCGGCTCCAACGGTTATGACCCCGTCCCTGGTTCGCCGGAGGCCCTTGCGGTCGCGGCCGAGTCTCGGCGCGCAGAAGCGAGGCCCCACGCGTGACATCCGGTGACGTGTTCCACGTGTTTCACGTGAAACATCCACAGTCGTTCCACACCATCCACACCGAGGCCGGCGCCACTGGTCGGCCCGCCCGTCGGCTCCGTCGCGTCCTCGTCGGCGCTGTCGCCGGCGCCGCGCTCTTCCTGGCTGGGTGCGCCGGGGTCGCGCAGCCCGAGGGCTGGGCGCCGCCGGTCGTGACCGGCGATGCGCTGCTCGTACAGTCCGCGCGCGGCCAGGTCGCCCTCGTGGATCCGGACGCCGGCACCGTCGCCTGGCGTTTCCCGGCCGAGGAGGACGGCGCGAACCCGCTATACGCCACGCCGATCGTGGACGGCAGCACGTTCTATCTCGCCGGCTACGACGGCCTGGTGCGCCGGATGGACCTCGTGAACGGCGCTCCGGTAGAGACGTGGAAGGTCCAGATCGACGACCGCATCGTCGCCACGCCCGTGCTGGACGGCGACACGCTCTTTATCCCGACCGAACACGGCCGCATCGAGCGGCTGAACGTCACCTCTCAGGCGCTGGCCGAGCCCATCAAGACCGAGGGGCGTCGGGTGTGGGGTGGCCCGGTCCTCGCGAACGGTACGCTCTACCTCGGCGACCTCGACCGAGGCGTCACCATGGCCGTGAACCCGGTCTCCGGCGAGACGATCTGGGAGCAGGGCGCCGTGGGCGCCTCCTCCGCCGACCTCGTCGCCGCGGGCGACACGCTGTACGTCTCCTCCTTCGACCGCTCGCTCCACGCGCTGGAGATCGGAACCGGCGCGGAGCGCTGGGACTTCATCGGCGATGGCTGGTTCATGGCGCCGCCGCTGGTGCAGGGCGACACGGTGTACGCCGTGACCATGCGCGGCACCGTCTACGCGCTGGACGCCGCCACCGGCACCGCCCGGTGGTCGCAGACGCTCGAGGAGTCCGAGTTCCGCGCAGCCCCGGTGCTGGCGGACGGCGCGCTCGTCGTCGTCGACCGGAAGGGCAAGATCGCCGCGCTGGACACCTCCACCGGCCTCCCGCGCTGGCGGGTGACCGTGGAGGGCGCGCAGTTCAACGCGCACCCGGCCGTCCGCGGTTCTGACGTCTATCTCCTGACCTCCAAGCGGGACCTCATCCGCGTGGACGTCGCCAACGCCGGCGCCATCGAGCGCCTGGCGATCAACTAAGGAGCGCGGATCATGCCGATTGGCGCTGCCTGGCAGACGTTCCTCGAAACGCCGCTGATCAACATCATGGTCGGGCTGAGCGCGCTGGCGTTCGGCTCCTACGGCCTGGCGATCCTCATCTTCACGATCATCACGCGGGCACTGCTCTTCCCGCTGACGCTGAAGATGCTCAACTCCATGAAGGCGCTGCAGGCGATCCAGCCGCAGATGCAGGAGATCCAGAAGAAGTACTCCGACCCGAAGCGTCGGAACGAAGAGATCATGAAGCTGTACCGGGAGGCCGGGGTGAACCCCCTGGGCTGTCTCGGCCCGCAGCTGGTCCAGTTCCCGATCTTCATCGCGCTCTACCAGGTCATCCGCATCACCCTCGGCAACACGCCGGAGGCGGTGCTCGGGCTCTCCGGCCGCCTGTATGACGTGGAGTTCATCCAGGACGCGGTGCCGCTGAGCCGGACGTTCCTGTGGCTGGACCTGGGCAGCAACGGCGACATCATCCTGCTGGTGCTGGTGTTCGCCTCCATGTGGCTCCAGCAGCGCATCTCCAGCAGCCGCGCGACGCAGGCGACGCAGTCCGAGCAGCAGCGGCAGATGAACCAGATGATGCAGTGGTTCCTGCCGGCCATGTTCTCGTGGTTCGTGATCATCACGCCCGCCGGCCTGGGCCTCTACTGGGCCACCAGCACCATCATCGGCATCATCCTGCAGTGGATGTTCGTGGGCCCGGGTGACTTCACCTGGGGCTCGCTCATCCCCAACCCCGTCCGCGCGCGGATCGGCATGCGCCCCTACGTGGCCCCGACCGTGCACCCCCGACAGCCTGCCGCCGCCCGACCGGGCGGCGAGTCCGAATCGAGGAACTCCGATGCGAACCGAGGAGACCAGCGGCAAGACGGTCGAAGAGGCGATCTCTCGGGCGCTCAGCCGCCTCGGCCTGCGCCGCGATCAGGTCGACGTCGACGTCATCACCGAGGGTAAGAGCGGCTTCTTCGGCGTCGGCGCCCAGGACGCGGTTGTCCGCGTCACCGCCAAGGACAACGTGATCCCCATGTCCGCCGGCCCGCGCGAGGGCGCGGCCGCCGCTCCCGCTGCCCCGGCGGGCGGCGGACGACGTGATCGGGACGACCGTTCCGAGGGCGACCGTGACGCCGACGCGTCCGAGGGCGGCGAGGGCGGCGACGGCGAAGCCCGCCGCCGGTCGCGGCGCGGGCGTCGTGGCGGTCGTGGCCGTGGCCGTGCCGGCGAAGGCACTGTCGAGACGCCCGTGGGGGAGGCCGGCGCAGCCGCGACGGCAGCTGCTCCGTCTGCCGAGCGCGGGCCGCGTCCGCCTCGTGGTGAGGGTCGCGGCGAGGGCCGTGGCCGGGACGACCGCGGTGAGCGCGGCGGCCGAGGTGGCCGCGGCGGTGGTGGCGGGCGCTCCGGCGGCCGCAACGGCGGCGGGGAAGCCCGCGCACCGCGCCGCGAGCGCGAGGAGCAGGCGCCGCGGCCGCGTGGCCACTCCGTCCACCCGGACGACGAGGTCCTGATCCCCGGCACGCCGGACGAGCTGCCGCTCCGGCCGATCGCCGACCCGGCGGACGACATGGACCTCGCCGGGAGCACGCTGCGCGACATCCTGACGCTGCTCGGCCTGACCGAGACCGACATCACCGCGCGCGAGCCCGACTCCGACGGTGACGGGGTCGGCCTCATCGAACAGGTGTTCGATATCTTTGGCGCGAACGACGACACCTCGGACGAACTCGGGGTGCTGATCGGCCGCCGCGGCGAGACGCTCGCCGCCCTGCAGTACGTCGTGAACACCATCGTCGCGCGCGGCCAGCAGAAGGCGCCGGTCTTCGGCATCGACATCGAGGGCTACAAGCGCCGCCGCGAACAGATGCTGGTGGACCTGGCGCGCGAGATCGCGCAGGAGGTCCGCGAGACCGGCGACGTGATCACGCTCGAGCCGATGCCCGCCTACGAGCGGCGCATCATCCACCTCACGCTGCGCGAAGAGCCCGGCGTGAAGACGGAGAGCGTGGGCTCGGGCGACCAGCGCCAGGTCGAGGTCATGCCGGCCGACTGACCGAGGATGAGTGAGGACCGCCGAGGATGACCGTGGATGCTTCCCCGGCTGCCGAGGCGGTCTGGATCGTCGGTCCGGTCACGCTCGACCGGTTCTCGGACGGCGCGCTCGTCCCCGGCGGCGGGGTTACCTACGCCGGACGGGTGGCGGAGGCGTTCGGGCTGCGCGCCCGGCTGCTGACCGCCGCCGGCGCTGACGCGGGCCTCGCTCCCCTCGCCGCGCACGAGGTGCTCGCGATCGCGGCGCGCACGCTGATCTTCGCGCACGACTTCCCGGACGGGCGTCGCCGGCTCCGGATGGAGGCCGCCACCGGCCGCACGCTGTCGGCGGCGGACGTGCCGCCAGCCTGGGGTGAGCCGTCCGTGATCCTCCTCGCACCGTTACTTCCCGAGGACATCAACATCGCCTCCTTCCTCGACCGTTGGCCGGAGGCGGAGGTCGCGCTGCTGGCGCAGGGCCTCCAGCGCGTGGTGGAGGCGGACCGGACGGTCACGCACCTGCGCGTCCCCGCCGCCCCCCTCCTCGCGGCGGCACGGGGGAACGTCAGCATCTTCCTGTCGGAGGAGGAGACGGCGACCTGGTCGCCGGGCGCGCTGGACGCGCTCGCACGCGGCGCGCGGCGGGTTGTCCTCACCCGGGGCGCCCTCGGAGCGCGCGTCATCGTCGCCGGCGAGGTGATCGAGGTGCCCGCATCGCCCGCCGATCCGGTCGATCCGACGGGCGCGGGTGACGTATTCGCGACCGCGTTTATACTCGGCGTGCGAGCGGGGGAACGTGCAGCCGGACGGCTGGCAGCGGCAGTGGCCGCCGCCGCCGTGTCCGTGCATGGCCCCGCGCCACTGCCCGCTCGCGCCGCCATCGAGTCACGGCTGATCGCCCCCGACACCGGCGGCGACGCCCCCGACGAGGGACCGCCTGCGTGAGCGTCGCGATCGCCCTGGCGAACCAGAAGGGCGGGGTCGGGAAGACCACCACCACCGTCTCGCTCGCCGCGGCGCTCGCCGCGAAGGGGCTGCGCGTGCTCGTGGTGGACGCCGACCCGCAGGCGAACGCTACCTCCGCGCTCGGCGCGCGGCTCTCCTCGGACGGCGGCGGCCTCTACGCCGCGCTGGTCGACGAGGCGCCGCTGCTGCCGCAGATTGTCGCCACCGCCACGCCGAACCTGGACGTCCTGCCCACCAGCCCGGCGCTCGCGGGCGCGGAGGTGGAACTGGTCTCCGTGATGGCGCGCGAGTACCGGATGAAGCGCGCGCTGGAGCCGCTGCGCGAGCGGTACGACGTCATCCTGGTGGACTGCCCGCCCTCGCTCGGGCTGCTGACGGTCAACGCCTTCGCCGCCGTGGACGAGGTGATCATCCCCGTGCAGAGCGAATACTTCGCGCTGGAGGGGCTCGGCCACCTCGCGCACACGATCGACCTCGTGCAGCGGAACCTCAACCCGCGACTGGTGATCCGGGGGGTGCTCCTCACGATGTTCGATGTCCGCACCAACCTCTCGCGGGACGTGGAGGCGGAGGTGCGCAAGCACTTCGACAGCACCTTCCGCACCGTGATCCCGCGCTCGATCCGCCTCGCGGAGGCGCCGAGCCACGGCGAGCCGATCCGCACCTACGACCCGCTTTCTGCTGGCGCGAAGGCGTACGACGACCTCGCGGACGAACTCGTGGAGCGGCTGCGCGACGTGGTGCCCGCGATCGGCCGCCTGCCGCATCCGGAGCCGGCGACCACCGGTGCCGGTGCGCCCGCGACCACCTCGAACGGTACGGAGGACACGCATGGCGGCGCGTAAGGGCGGCCTGGGCCGCGGACTCTCCGCGCTCATCCCGGAGGGGGAGGCGCCGCGCGACCAGACCATCCCGGTCACGGACGTGGCGATCGAGGACGTGGTGCCCAACCCGCACCAGCCTCGGACGGTCATGGACCCCGAGAAACTGGCGGAACTGACAGAATCGATCCGCACGTACGGGATCATCCAGCCGCTGCTGGTCACGCAGGAAACCGGGCAGGACGGCTCCACCGTCTACCAGTTGATCGCCGGCGAGCGCCGCTTCCGCGCTGCGAAGGCGGCCGGGCTGGAGCGCGTGCCGGTCACGATCCGCCAGACCACCACGCAGGAACAGCTCGAGATCGCGATCGTCGAGAACGTCCAGCGCGCGGACCTCAACCCGCTCGAAGAGGCCGCTGCCTACCAGCGGCTCGCCGAGGAGTTCGGGCTGACGCAGGCGCAGGTCGCGGAGCGCGTCGGCAAGTCGCGCACGGCGGTGGCGAACACGCTGCGGCTGATGGACCTGCCGGTGGAGATCCGCGGCAGCATCTCCAGCGGCGAGATCACCGAAGGCCACGGCCGCGCGCTGCTGGGCCTCCCGGACGAGGGCTCGCGCATCGCGGCGTGGGAGCGCGTGGTCAAGGACGGCTTGAACGTCCGCGAGACCGAGCGCATGGTACGCGAGTGGGGCGGCGGCTCGAAGCGCGCGCGGGCGAAGAAGCCCGAGACGCGCGGGCCGGAAGCCGTCACCGCCGGCTTCCAGGAAGCGCTCCAGCGCAGCCTGGGGACGAAGGTCGCACTCCGCCGCTCCAAGCAGGGGCGCGGGGCGCTGACGATCCATTTCTACAGCGACGAGGAACTCACGGGGATCCTCGAACGCATCCTCGGAGAGGGAGTGCTGTGAGCGTCGCCGACCGTCTGAAGGAACTCGGGGTCACGTTGCCGGAGGCGGTCACGCCGCTGGCGGTCTACCGGCCGGTGACGCGCGCCGGCAACCTGCTCTTCCTCGCGGGCCAGGTGCCGCTCAAGGACGGCGCCGTCCTGCACCCGGGCCGCCTGGGCGAGGACGTGACCGTGGAGCAGGGGTACGAGGCCGCCCGCCAGTGCGCGATCAACGCGCTCGCGGCGGTGCAGGCGTTCCTCGGCACGCTGGAGGGCGTCCGGCTCGTGAAGACCACCGGCTTCGTCGCCTCCGCGCCCGGCTTCATCCAGCACCCGCAGGTGGTGAACGGCGCGTCCGAGTTCCTGCGTGACGTGTTCGGCGAGCAGGACGGCGTTGGCGCGCGCACCGCGATCGGCGTGGCGATGCTGCCGGCCAACTCCCCGGTGGAGGTTGAACTGGTGATGGAGGTCCGCTGATGTCGCGCATCGATTTCGTGACCGGCGCGCCGGAGAAGTACGCTCACCTCGTGGAGTCGCTCGCCACCGTCGCGACGCGCCTCCGCGCCACCGTCGAGGGGAAGCGTGACGCCGACCTGCGCCGCGCCCCCGGTGAGGGCCAGTGGTCCGCGCATCACGTGCTGGCGCACATGGCCGTCTTCGCGCAGCGCAACGGTGTGTTCATCCACCAGATGGGCACCATGACCGACCCGGAGCGGCTCGCCTTCGACGAGGAGGAAGAGACGCGGAAGTGGCTCGGCAAGGATCCGCGCGGCCTGATCGACGTGATCGAGCAGGAGATCGCGCGCACGGTCGAGTTCCTGTCGCATACCCCGGACGCCTCCTGGGGCCGCCCGGGCCGCATCCGTGGCGCGCGTCGCAGCCTGCGCCAGCAGGTGGAA
>WBZO01001774.1_pt1 | contig 17102 bp, 34 predicted proteins | sample 5204261 | NCBI WGS metagenome assembly WBZO01 (sample SAMN12412400, study PRJNA552823) | activated sludge metagenome | isolation source: activated sludge from anammox sidestream of wastewater treatment plant... | place: USA: North Carolina | collected 2017-09 | reverse complement strand
GCCTACGTCAAGGAGCTGGAGGAGAAGGTGGCTGGTTTACACCAACAGGTGATGAACCTCCCCTGCGAGATCCCCGACCCGCCGAAGGTGTTTGGGCCACGACAGAGTTTCGAGGTCGGCTACCGGGAGGGCCATAAGGATGCCCGCCATGCGGCGGCCGAACTCATTGTAGGTGTAAAGGAAGGAACTCAATGAACGACCTGCAACTCTTCATCGCCACATGCCCGGCGTGCCGGGACTCAACGCCATGGGAGGCGGGACAGCCTCGCCCAACTGAATGTAAATCCTGCGGGGCGGCCCTCCCGACGGCGGCGTCCCTCAGACATCTGGTGTGTGGGTTGATGTTGGAGGATGAGGATGAATCCTGAGGATCTCCCCACCGGGCCTTCACAGATGGGCGAAGGGTATGTCACGATGACCAACGAACTCTACGCCTATGTCCAGCGCCAGCTCGCGGAGCTGCGCGAACTCCGCGCGGCGCACGATGCGGTGAAGGCCTCGTTTAAACATCAAGAGGGTGTGGCGTGTCGGTGCGTCTACTGCACCAAGAACGCCGACGGCCTCATCGTTCATGCGGCGGAGTATGAGTTGAAGTGGCTGAAGGAGCGGGAGAAGGTAGAGGCGTTGGAGAAGGAGGTGGCAAAGCTCCGGGCACAAGTCCCCCTACCGCCACCCCCACCGCACATTTTGGAGTGTAAACATTGTGGGTTCAAAACCCCCTCGGAGAGTGCGTTCGTTTCCCACATCGAGTTACATCTTCTCAACCATGACCGGGGGGAGTGGTTGGATGACATCCGGAAGCGGTATGAGGGGGAACTGAAAGAACGGCGGTTGGAGTCCGTGACTTTCAAAAAGAAGAACCTGTTTGACCGCAAAGGAATAGTGATGGGTATTGAGGAGAGCCGATGAAAATATTCATCCTTGAAGATAGTCAGGAGCGCATCGACGCATTCGAGCACGTCCTGAAGGTATTCGACGGCGGGCCCCATGAAGTCACGGTGGCGCGGTGGAAGAGTGAGGCGTGTGCGAAGTTTACACCACCGTATGATCTCCTTCTCCTCGACCATGATCTCGGTGGCGAGCAGATGGTAGATACCGAGGAAGATAACACCGGGAGTGGGTTCTGCCGGTTCATTCAGGAGTGGGAGGCCTCCGATTTAGGGCAGCCCATGGTGGTCATTCACTCGTATAACCCTGAAGGGGCGAGTCGGATGGGGGCCATCCTGCGGGAGTCCGGGTTTACGAGGGTCTATAAAGAGCCGTTCGGCCGGGCGATCCTGTCGTTTCTGGCGTCGATAACAACGACGGGGGAAAAGGCCGCCTAAAAAGAGGCGGGCTGGAAGGATTCGATTCGTAGGAGGGGAGTCCCACCAAACCGTCCTAATTCCAGCCCGCAGCAAGCCCCTGCCTCGTAGCGTGTGAATCGTGTGGCCACACCCAACCCACACAAGCAAGGCCTCGCCGCTCAGACCTTAACACATCCAATGCCAAAAAGCGTTTACACCTTTCGATGCAGAGGCATGTCACCGATTGGTATGTCACCCATACCTTATAGGTATGTTGACAAATGGGTGAATGGTAAACCCGCAACCCATTGCAGGTGATGGGTTTGCGGGGGGTTTGAGAGTTGGTCAAATGCTCCAGCCAGCACGTTATTTGACCAACCCTCTCTCCCCCCACTCCATTATTGCCCTTCTTTGAACTTGGCGATTTTCCGCTGCACGGTGGACAAGCTCACGCCGGGCACCATTTCCACCACCTTCTTCGCCAGTGCCAAGACACTCAATGTCGGATTCTCGGCACAGACAAAGGCGATGGCTTGGGCGAGTTGATCCTGCCCCTCATCCGGGATGATGAGCCCATGCTGCGGGTGCTGCATGACTTTGATCTTCCCCTCCCCAATAGCGCGGCCTTTAAACAAGAGATGCTTTGCAGTCAACTTCACTACGGTGTCCATCCTCCCGGCGATATAGGAGGACCCGCGGGCGTCGGTCATTATGTCCTCGCCGTTCTGGTTCTCCTTGCGGGAGTGGGAGACGAGGAGCAGGGCCGAGGAGCCCATGCAGGCCACCAAGGCGGAGATGACATTCTTCATCACGGTGGAGTCGTTCTCATCCCCCGAGTGGACTTCACGAAGGGTGTCGATAACCGTGAGGATCGGGTTGATGTCCTGAATCTTCTTCTTCAGCCACTCTTGATGTTCGGGGAGCAGGATGTTGTAGGGATAGGGGGCGGTGATGGTATCCGCGAAGGCAATCCCGTTTAAATCGTAGCCCGCCGACTCAATCTTATCGAGCCGTTCGGTCCACAACGAGCGGGGGGTGTCGATCTGGAAATAGGCCACCCTTCCCTTTCGCACCACCTCGAATTTCGGGTCCAGCCAAAACTTCACACCTTGACTCACCGCATGGGCGATGCCCAGCGCGGCGAAGGATTTTCCAGTCTTAGGGCGGCCAAAGACATTCACGGCCCCACCCACCGGGATGAGGTCCTTAACGATCCACGGATGGGGGTCGCGGGGGAGGGACAGGTAGTCCCGTCCGAAGAAGAAGCCCTCGGTCAACGGTTCACACTCCTTTTGGGAAGCTCGGAGTGTGGCATAGCACTTGCTATGCTTACAAGAGGGTCATGGGTAAGATTTACTAGACTCTCCTGCACTTTCCCCTTGACACCATCCGCAGTGATTGCTATGCTTCCTTCCACGATGACGAACGACACCGCGACAGTGGACGGCATCACCCCGACGTTCCAAGAGGCCGTGATGGCCCTTGTGACCTACGGCAGCCCGGAACTCCGGGCCGCGTGTCAGGTGATGGTCCGGGAGCATGACCGTCTGTATTCCGCCCTTGAACATTACGCGGACCTTGGGATTTACGACCGGGACGAAGCCCGGATCGCCCGGGTCGCACTGCGACGGGAGGACCCCCTGATGGGACCACCCGCGCCGGAGGTGTAAACCCATGAACGCTACGGAAGTCCTCGACACCATCGACACTGCCATCCTCGTCATAGATTCCGCCTTGGATGCGGACGGGAGGATGGACCCTGAGGAATTGCTCTCACTACGGGACGAACTGACAGACGCGCAGCAGCGGTTGGAATTTCTCGGGGACGAGAACGAGGACCTCCGGGCGGACAACACGGACATCACCCAGCTTCGGGCCATCGTGGACACCATTCGGGCCACCTTCACCATTCCGGATGACATTCCGAATGGGGACATTCCGGAACTGTTGGCGGATATCTTCGCCATCACGATGGGAGGGGTGGAAGAGGAAGAGGAGGAGGAGATCCTTGTCTGAGAAATATTTCGGTAACTTTCCCGACCGGGAGAGGGTAGCGGATGACTTCTTCCCCTCCTACGAAGGGGTGCCGGTCCCGGAGGATTTCCCCACCGACGAAGAGATCCTCTTCGCCTCCTACGGGGGCGGTGGATATGACGGGGATGCTCACGTTCTCTATGAGCGGGATGGGAAGCTCTACGAGGTGCATGGGAGCCATTGTTCCTGCTATGGGCTGGAGGGACAGTGGGAACCGGAGGAAACCTCCCTTGACGCCCTCGCCATGCGGAAGCGGCCCGACGATGACGGGTATCACTTCCTCCACGACCACGACAAAGCGGCCCAAGAGGCCTATTGGTTCCTTGTCGATGCGCTGCTGGCGGCGAGAGAACAGGAGCGGCTGGCGGCATGAAGGTGATCCTCCGGCGGATTGGGATCGGGATGGCGATTGTGCTCGCCATTGGAGCGATGGCGGCGTATGTCCTCAGCCTCCTTTTCTCACTGGCCATGATGATTGGGTGGCTCACGGGGAATATCCCGGCCCCCTCCTTCCTCGTATGGGGGTGGCTGACGGTGAACGCATTGGGGATGTGCTACATGCTCGGAGGGAGTGTGGAATGAGCTACATGCTCGAAGAGGACATGGTTTACACGATGGCCCAAGCCATCCCCACCATCCTCGGGGAGGAAGATTGGGACGTGATGGCGACCCGGTTCCGCTACAACCTCCGGGTGTGGGGCGAGCGGGTGAGTCCGGTGGCGCTCGCCACCTTTATCAGTGCCATCCCGAAGGAGAAGGGGGGACCGTGGGGGGAACTCCGGAAGGCCCTTGCGCGGCATCTGGCAACACTCGTTGGGGAGAAGGAGGAGGGGAGTGGCGAAGAAGGACGTGAAGCCGGTGGAAGCACCGGAGGGGTTGACGCCCTCGGGGAGTCTGCCGCAGGGAGCAGTGGTGGAAGTGACGCAGGACGAACTCAAGACGCTGCTGGAGAAGGCGAACCGGGCTGCGATGGAGATGAACCCGGGGATACACCCGGCAGCGGTCCCGTCACGATTCACTGAGGAAGAGGAGCGCGCGAAGGAGGAGGCCTTTTTTAAAGAAACCTCCGCCCTTGTCCTCCATGCCTACCTCAATCGGCAGAACTCGTGGCCGAACGAGGATCAGGCGGCAGACATTGCCATCCGTTACACCGATGCGTTGACGAAGAAGCTCGCGGGGAGGCGAGTGTAAATGACCAAGACCAAGATGACCATTCCTGAAAAGTTGAAATTCCGCGTCACCAAGGAACACATCAAGAACGGCATCTGCGAGGACACGAACAAGTGCGCCATCGCGCAGGCCCTCACTGAGGCCGTCCCGGGGCTCCGGAAGGTTAAGGGGGTCTTTGTGGGGGACGGCGTGAGCCTCTTTTTCCGCAACGGCGCCCGGGCCTTCTACGACCTGACCCCCGAGGCGCGGGAGTTCATCCATAAGTTCGACGGGGCGGGGAGCTACGACTCGGAAACCGGCGTGACGATTCCGGGCAGGCAGAAGGCGGTTCGTCCCCGGAGTTTCACTCTCCCGCTGGACATCGCCTACAACCGCAACGGCAGTGTCATCGCCTCCGGGATGGAGCAGTAAGAGGCTCCGATGATTTACACCGACCGTTCGCGGACAGTCACCCGCAAGGAATGTGCGCGGATGGGGTGGCTCCAATACGACGCCGATGGGACAGGGTGGGTGCCGCAAGGCACCTCCCTTCCCCTCCTCAACGGGATCATCATCCACAACGCCTTTGCGGAACTGCTCGTCGGGGCTGACCTCGGGGATGTTATCGCCGGGGCCCAAATCGCCTACGACACCGAGGTGGAGAAGCATCGGAAGGGGCGGAAGTTTACACCCCAAGAGCAGTGGTTGTGGGACGAACAGATGTTCATGGTGAAGGGGATCATCCGCGCATGGGCCTACTTCCACCTCCCCCGGATGATGGAGGAGTTCGACGTGGCCACCTTTCCCAAGGATGGCAAGCCCTTCGTGGAGAAGGAGTTTGAAGTCGAGATTGGGGCGGGCGTGAGTGCGATGCTCCGGATGGATGCCGTCCTGCGGAGGAAGTCCACCGGGGAGTTGGTGATTTGGGACTTCAAGACGGCGGGGTATATCTCCGACGACTGGATGCAGAAGTGGCAGCACAATCCCCAAACCTACCTATATACCCATGCGCTGGAGAAGTTCATGGAGGAGATGGGGGAGGAGGTGGAGGGGATCGCCTATCAGGGGATTGTGAAGGGGATTCGGAGGACCGAGACGGCGAAGGTGAAGTGGCAGGGGTATAAGGTCCAAACCACGCCCTATTGCTACGGCTACCAAGGCCCGGACGGGACCATTGAGTTGGCCTACACCTCCAAGAAGGGGTGGAAGAAGATCGCGGCGTGGGAGGTCATGGATGCCAAGCAGTGGTTTGAGGACGTGCTCAAGCCCGCGCATTGGGACAACGGCCTGTTCGACACCCTCTTCTCCACCGTCCCCCCATACTCCCCGGTCAAGTGGGAAGTGGAGCGATGGCGCCAGCAGGTGGTGTGGGCGGAGTATTTAAACGCCGCCTACAAGCAGGAGATCGCCGAGGCGAAGGCCGCGGGGGATGAGGGGGAGGCCCAACGCTTGTTGGATATCTACTACCCCACCAACGAGGAGCGGTGTTTCAAGTATGGGGCGGATAACAAATGCCCCTACATCCCGGCGTGCTTTACACAGGAGCCCGAGATGGTGGAGTTGGGATTTGTGAAACGGGTCCCCCACCATGACAAGGAGTTGGAGGAGGCGGCATGAGGGAATTTCGTATCACCCAACTCACTTCCACTTCGACCTTCCGGGTGGAGTATTTCGGGCGGCGGTGGTGGTGGCCGTTTACACGGCGGTGGTGGCCAGCACAGAAATACGTGTTCTGCTACAGCGGGGGATGTTGGGAGGACGCCGAATTTCCCTCCCTCCCTGCGGCGCAGGAGTTCCGAGATAGTCAGGAGCAGCAGGAGTTGGTGCGGTGGAATCGACGGCACCGGCGGTGGGAGGAGGTTGAGGGATGAAACGGTGGTATCGCACGGTGGCCTACTACGTCTGGTTGGCGGTTGCCGCGCTGGAGTTCGTAGCCATCTACGACGGCCATACCTGCTGGTTTACCCAGCTTCAATACCAAATCCTCTTCCACGCGGTGGGGTGTATTGCGGCGGTGGGTGTGGCCTTCCACCGACGACCGCCGACGCGAAGCAACCATCTCTGTTGGTGTTGTAAGCAGGACTGCGATTGCCCCGGGCTCCACATGATGACCGATTGCGAAGCATGTGGGAGCTGCCGGAGCTGGGGGGTGTAAATGCGACTGATGTTGATTGCGATGTTGGCCCTCGTGGCGGTGGGCTGTGGCGTTCCCACTGAACAGCAGGGGCCGCAGATTCAGGCCATCGTGAAGGCCTGTTACGCCAATGGCGCGCATAGCGCGCGGGTAGAGAGCGACGGGGATCTTGTAGTGACCTGTCGGGTGCCCGCGGGGTGGGTGACCCGGTGATCCGCCGGTTCCTCTGCCTCCTCGGGAGGCATGACTGCGACCCGGACATCAACGCCCGGTATGAGCGGTGTAAACACTGCCAGCGAAGGTTCCGGGTGATATGACGCTGCTGGAGTGGGAACAGCGAGCGGAGGCCTACTCCCGGGAGGTTATGAAGGAGCTGAAGAGACGCGGGGCTCTCACGGGGGAGGATTACGACATCTGTGTCCAAGACTTCCGCGACATTCTGGAGGCCTTCGCGGTGACCTACCCGGGGACCGAACTCGATAAGGAACACGCCTGCGACACCAACGAGGTGTTGCGGTTGGAGGAGTTTAAATAATGGCGACGAATAAAGCCGAAGCCCCAGCGCCAGTGCAGTGGATGGCGCGAGATAGCAGCGGTGATATATGGACGTGGAACGACATCGAAGATATGGAGGACGCCATCAACGGGGAAACGAACTGGTTCCCCAATGAGGTGACGGAGGTGATGAAGGTCACTTTTAAACCGACCCATCGGGTGATCCGTCCCTCGGCTGTCCGCACCGAACCCCTGTAGATATGAAAGAGGGTGAACGCCGAACCCGGCCAAAGGATACGTCCGCGGCCATCGGGGCGTGACGGGCATTAGGTGCGGGAGAGCCCGGACCTACATTAAATATTAGACCTTTGAATGTATGACCATGCGTAGACCAATGGGGGAGGTAAGGGTGAATGGCCCATGACATTGTAGAAACCCTCTTAGCCTTGGCGGAGCATTGCTCCTACTTGGAGGAGTGGCAAGAGAACGAGCGGCAGGTGGGGGTGATTTGCCAGATGGCGGCCGATGAGATTATCCAGCTTCGGGAGGATCTCCGGATGCTCACCCAGCAGCGGATGTTTCAGGAGGCGGCGTGAAGCGCATCTCCCTCAAAAAGGGATTTGCGGCGATGCCCCCGGAGAAGCGCAAGGCGGCGGGACGGAAGGGCGGGTTGAAGGGTCTCGGGCATAAGTGGGATTCCCAATCCGCCTCGAAGGCAGGACAAAAAGGCGGCTATGCCAAACATGCCCGGCAGGGCGCGACGGCGGCCGAAGGAGGGGAGTTAGATGGCGAAGAGGTTTGAACTCTATTACGGCCCGTCCGGGGAGGGGAAGTCCTCGGCGGTGCTGGCAGTGGCGAAGCAGATGTGGAAGGAACGGAGTCTGCGGACGCGGGTTTACATCGGGGACGGCAGCGCCGCCACCTATGAGGATTCGGGTCTGGTGGATGCGGGGATTATCGAACTCTTTGATTATTCCGCCCGGCCCAACCCCTTTGACACCTGCTCGAAAATTTGCCAGTGCTACTGGCCGGATGCCACGGGGAAGTTGGTCAAGCCGAAGTCGGAGGATCTCGCCTCCCTTGGCCTCGTCGTCTACGAGGGCCTGAGTGTGATGGGCGCCTATCTCATGGGCTCCACCGAAGGCGGCCTTGCTTACCGTTCCGGGCGCGGGGAGAAGATCGGGCAGGACTCCCCCATCTCCATCAAGGATGGGGATATGACCGTCGGCGGGAATCCCATGAGCCATTACAACGTGGCACAAAGGGAGTTGGATTCGGACCTTGAAAAGTCGAAGGCCTTCCCGGGGTGGGTCATTTGGACGGCCCACGAACGCTCGGCGGAGGACAAGCTCTCCGGGGAGAAGATCATCGGCCCGGAGGTGGTGGGCAGCGCGCGAACCGCGGTCATCTCCCGCGTGTTCAACAACACCCTTCACTTCTCCACCGTGGCGAAGAAGAAGAAGGTGAAGGACCCCCACAACGAGAAGATGATCGATGTCATCACGACGGAGTATCGGGTTTACACGAGGGATCACTATGACGCCGATGGGGGCACCTTCGTGAAGTTCAAGGCCGTCACCCGGTGTCCGAAGCCCGACCTCATCCCGGACTATTTCACCTCCGAGGAGCCGGGCGACAACGTGATGCAGTTCTACGCGAAGCTCGCGGAGGCACAGGCGAAGGTGCGGGAGGAAATGGGACTCGCGCCGAAGGCCGCCTGAAAAAGTTGGGCATAGCTCAACTTTCGTCTTGACAAGTTTTCGCTAGATACGCTAGAGTAAGTCCATCGTGAACGTAATGGTGACGGCCACCGGGGAGGGTGGCCTCACCGCATAGCACACCATGTGAGGGAGAGTCACACTTATGAGCAGACTGCTTGCAGATGTCGAAATCAACGATGACCTCGACGTGCAGATCGACCCGGAGACGTATCAGGACCAGACATCCCCGGCACCTCCGGCGGCGGGCAACTACCGCTTCCGGGTGAAGAAGATCACCGTCCGCAAGGACAAGGAGGGGAACGTCGTCCTCCGGGATGGCCAGTGGCCGGTGTATACGCTGGAGCAGGTCGAGATCGTGGAGCCTGCGGAACTGACCCGCACGGTCAGCCTCTTTCAGGATATGTCCACCAAGCCCTTCGACCGCTCGGGCGTCAAGGTGTCGCAGGTGGGCGACTTCCTCCGCGCCGTGGACCAGACCCGCGCCGTGCGGGGCCTGACGGCGATGGACGAGGCGGTGAGTGAGGCGGCGGAAACCGGCGCCATCTTCTCGGGCTACCTCGACTGGAACGCCTACGACTCCGAGTTTGCGAAGGGTGCGCTGGAGGCCGCGGGGCTGAAGGACACGAAATTCGCCGACATGGACGAGGCGGAGAAGAAGCTGGCCAACGAGATTTACAAGAAGGCCAAGGTCAAGGGGATGAAGAAGTTCCCCAAGCTCCCGAACGGCAACCCCAACCATGTGTGGGTGGGCCCCTCGGGCAACTCCATCGAAGGCCGGGCGGAGATCACTCGTTTTTACCCGTCTCTGGAAGAGGTGCGCCTCAAGCAGGCGGCCTAAACTCGGCCACGTAAAGAGTCGATACACCTCTTGTAATGATTACAGAGGAAGATAGTCACCAAGAGGGGACCCTTCGGGGTCCTCTTTTGGTATCAGGGGACACTCACTAAGGGGGAGCTTGGTGAACATGCAAGCGGATTTGACGACACAGCACACTTTTTCGGTGTGCATCCTTGGGCAAGCGGATGTCACGATCACAGTTTCCGTTCGGGACCTTGCGGAGAGCCGTGCTAGAATGGCCGAAGAGGGAACGGTATTGCACATACCGAGTCTCAGCATTCGCGTCGGCGCAGAAATCATCGAGAAATTGTCACAGTATTTGCAAGAGGAGTATGGCGACACCCAATAGCGGGGCGTCATACGAGTAGGGGCGACGAGAATGGAAGCACTACAAAAAGCACTCGATAGTCTACGGCAGCAGCGCGGAGTCCTCACCGAGGAATTGGCTAAGGTTGATACGGCAATAGCCCAACTAGAGGGCCTCCTTGATGGGAAAGTGGCGGCGGTCGGCGGCGGCGCGATGCGAGGTGCTTCCTACGAAGGACTAGGGATTGCCGATGCGGCGATGCGCTACCTTCGGGAGGTCGGGCGGGCGGCTTCGACGCGAGAGATCGCGGATCAAATTCGCCTGCGGGGCGTGACCACTACGTCGAAGAATTACACCGCGACGGTGTATGCGGTGTTGGCCGGTGCGAAGGATCGCATCGTGCGGACGCCGGATGGATGGGATCTCCGGGGGCGGGATCATGCCTCCGGTGAGGGGCTGGACGGGGAGGAGCCCGGTGGCGGGACCAAGCCGTCCGGGGGCGTGGAAGTTCACGCCTAGCACACACGGGGGCTGGAAGGCAAGTCCTTTCTACCGGGGAGCCCCTCTCCCCGGCCCCCACCATTGTTGGGGAGAACAATGCAGGCAGCGGTGGAACAGCTGGTGCGGGAGACGATGCAGTGGTCCCCGGTGGATCAGATGCGGTTGGAGACGGTCATTGCGGCGTTGACACAGGCGCGGCAGACAAGGCTTTGTGGTAGGATGATCGACAGTCTGGTTGGCAAAATCAGGCTGTCCGGTCATCGTTTAGAATCAACACTTTAGCGCCCTTAGCTCAGTTGGATAGAGCGTCTGGCTACGAACCCCCGCAAGCGGGACCACACCTCGGCCAGTCGGGTGTAAATCCTAGATTCTCAACGACTTCCACCGGACTTCACAAGGAGGTCTGAAGTGGAATTTTCCCTGAAAGAGAGTCTGGCTGAGAAATCCTTCCAACACCCCCTCATCCAGCAATTCCTCCGCGAGAAGGCCTATCTCAAAGGCATCCGCCCCGCCACGATTCGCTACTACCGCACCCTCTTCCGCTCCTACTTTTCCATCACCGAAGCCTCCACCGAGGTCCCCACCAAAGTCCATCTCACCGCGTGGATGATCGGGATGCGTGAGCGCCAGCTCCGCCCGGCCACCATCAACACGATGGTGATTGCGATGAACGCCTATACCCGATGGCTCTTGACAGAAGGCCACATCCTAACGTCGGTGAAGTTGGGCAAGGTGCAAACCGGCTCGCATCTCCTCCGCGTGGTGACGCAGGGGGACATGGAGAAGTTGGTGTTGTTTAAACCCTCGGGCTGGAGGAAGCAGCGCGTCCACCTCGCCGCATTGACGGTGCTGGACACCGGCCTGCGGTTGAATGAAATCCTCACCCTCTCTCACCCCAAGATCGACTACGACCAGCTCCTCTTCCGGGTGACCGGCAAGGGCGACAAGGAGCGCCTCGTCCCCTTCTCCCCGGAACTCCGCAAACTCCTCCTCAAGTGGCAGGCGCTCAACGACACCCGCTACCCCTCCCCCCTCGTCTTTCCCCCGCAGTATGAGCATAGTGAATGGTCGCGGGACAATGCCCAGCGGGCGATGTATGCGCTCTGGCGGGGGTTGGGGTGTAAACCGCCCTACGGCTGGCACGTCCTCCGTCACACCTTTGCCACGGAATATCTCCGCAATGGTGGGGATATTGTGCGCCTCTCAAAAATCCTTGGCCATGCCTCCATCACCACCACGCAGGTGTATGAGCACCTCCTTGGAGATGATTTGGGTTTACACCACGCCAAGGTGAGTATTCTCCATCGCCTCCGTCGGAAAGCATAGTTTTTTCTTGACAAACTAACGAGCATCTGGCATAGTTTTCCCTACGCTGCGACTGCAACCGCGGCGTAGGGGGGTCCCACACCGTGCCAGAACTCGTGACCGGCTCCGGCGCCAACGGAGTTGTGCTCGTCCTGCCGTCGCAGGACGCATCCAATCACGCGATGTTCGCTCGGCTCCTGCGGAGAGCCGGGCTGAACCGCGAAGCGTTCGCCGTCCACATCGGCGTCGATGGGTTGTTTGCGTTCCTTGCGACCCGCCCGGACCTGAAAGTCGTGGTCCCGATGGGCGATCAGGTCTTGAGCCGTCTGATTGGAGAGTCCGACATCCTCCGGTGGCGAGGTCGCGCGGTGTGGGCACCGTCGCTCATGCGATGGGTGATCCCCACCCTCTCCCCTATCGATCTCCTCTACAAAAAAGCCAAACAGGGGGAGGGGAAGAAGAAGCCCCTCCAGAATCCGCCGCGGTTTACACGGGTCTGCATCGAGGACCTCCACTTCGCCCTTCAGGTGGCACGGGAGGGATACGAGCGCAATACCACCCGGGACTACCTCTATGACCCCTCGCCGGAACGGTTTGAGGAGTGGGTGGAGGGGTATGTCCACTATATCGCGGAACATCCCGAGAGCTATCTCTCCTTCGACATTGAAACCCCCTATAAGCAGAAGAACCGGGACGAGGAGGAGATGGAGGAGGGGGAGATGGATGACACCATCATCCGGATTTCCTTCTCCTACAAAACCCACCATGCGGTGACCGTGCCGTGGGACGCCGCCCATCTCCCGGGCATCTCGCGCCTGCTTGGGTTGCCCTTTAAGAAGGTGGTCTGGAATGGGGCCAACTTCGACGTGCCCCTCATCCAGAAGGTCGGGGTGGACGTGCAGGGGACCGTCTATGACTTCATGGACGGGTTCAAGGTCCTGCATTCGGATCTCCCGAAGGGGCTGGAGTTCGTCACCTCCTTCTTCACCGATTTGTTGCCGTGGAAGCATCTGAATAACGCGGACCCGCAACTCTACTCCTGCATTGACTCCGACGCGGCGCTGCGGAATGCGCTGGGGATTGAGCAGGCCCTCAAAGCCCGGGGCATGTGGGGGACCTTCCTCCGCCACTCTGTTTATCTCATGCCGGTCCTGCGCGAGGCGGGGGACCGCGGAAATGTGGTCAACGAAGAGGCCCGGCAGGCGCTTGAGAAGGAGATGGTCGCGGAGTATGAGGCCCTTGTGGGGGAGATCCAGAAGGTCGTCCCCGACAGCCTCCGCCCGCGGAAGCGTTACAAGAAATGCCCCTTTGAGGACTACACCGAAGTGATGGGGGAGGACGGGAAGATCCGTTACCACGTCACCCAAGAGGACGGGACGCTTCGCCGGTTTGAGCGAGCGTGGGACCGGGGCAAGGTCAAGGTGTGCTCCATCTGCGGGGCGCAGGGCATCACCAAGGGCACCCATTTAAAGGGTGGGAAGAAGAATCCCTGTGCGGGCGCGGACATCCTGACGGTCGAGGATGAAGTGGTGGTGTGGGACGAGTTGCTTCCCTTCAACCCCAACTCCTCCGACCAGCTCCTCGCCTACATGAAGCACTACGGCCACCCCGTGGGCGTGGTGTTCGATGACCCGGACGGGGAGAGTGCCGACTCCAAGCATCTGAAGAAGCTGGAGAAGAAATACGGGAAGAAGCATCCCGTCTATGGGATGACCCTGAAGGCCCACAAGATTTCCAAGGCCATCGGGACGTATGTGAGGGGTTTAAAGCCCGACGCCGCGGGTCTGGTTCACACCACGTATGTCAACTCGCCCTCGACATGGCGGCTGGGTTCGCGTGACGTGAACATGCAGAACCAAGGGAAGCGGGGGACCAATCCCTACGCCAAACGCTCGCGGAAACTCATTGTGGCCCGGCCGGGGCACGTCCTCGTTCAAGCCGACTCCTCCTCGATTGAGGCGGTGTTTGTCGGCCACCTGATGGGGGACCAAAGCTACATCGAGCTGGCGAAGCAAAGCATCCACGCATGGCTCTGTTGTCAGGTGCTCGGGTGGGACTTCAACCCGGACAACGTGGAGAAGATCAAGAAGGAACACAAGGGGCTGTATGACCAGATGAAGGTCACCAACCACATGACCAACTACGGGGGCACCCCGCCGGTCTTGGTGGAGCAGTTCCCTGAGGTGTTCCCGGAACTCAAGGATGCCCGGAGGGCGCAGCAATACATCTTCGACCTCCTCCCCCAACTTGGGAGGTGGCATCACGAAATTCGTGTCCGGGCGCAGAAGGAGACCTTTCTGGAAAGCCCGTGGAAGCACCGGCATGAGTTCTACGACGTGTTTACACAGCTTCCGGACGGGAGGATTCGGTATGGGAAAGATTCTAAACGGTGCATCGCGTTTCTCCCGCAAAACTCCGCCGGATGCTTCATGCGGGACAACCTCCTCATCATCGGGACCCGAGGAGATGAAGTCACCGACGCCCACCCCGTGTGTGATCCTGCCCTTTACACCGGCCGTTGGCGTCAATACATGCCTGCATGTGTGTCGGTCCATGACGGGTATACCTTGGATGTCCCGAAGCATCTCCAAGATGAGGCAATTGCTTTCCTCCGGAACCTCCTCACCCGACCAATCCCCGAGATGGGCAACCTCCGGGTTGGATGCGAAATCGAGGTAGGGGAGAACTGGTTGGAGATGGAGAGCGTGGAGGTGGTGAAGGTATGAATCATTTGTTGGATTCCGGGGGGTTCCTGCATTTCGACCCGGCGAAGGATTGGCTGAAGCAGGAACAAAACCAATGGCTGGAGATACAAGAACTGCTTCAGCAGGGGAAGAAGAAGGTCCCCCAGCAGAAGCCCGGCAAGAGTGAGCAAACCGTCTGCACGCCCCCCGACTTCATCGCGGCGGTGAAGAAGCGGTTCGGGATTACCGACTTCGCGTGGGATTTGGCGGCGAGCAAGGAAAACTCCCTCGCCGGGGATTACTACTACGACGAGGAGATGGACGCCCTCACCCAACCGTGGGCCCTCCTGCACCATCTGGAGCAGGCCAACTGGAACTGGTGCAATCCACCCTACGCCAAGTTGGGACCATGGGTCCGGAAGGCGTGGGAGGAAAGGAACGTCGGGGCGCAAACCCTCATGCTCCTCCCCGCGGCGCCGGGGGCGAACTGGTGGCGGGAGTGGGTGCATGGGAAGGCCTACGTCACGTATTTAAACGGGCGGCTCACCTTCGTCGGGCACAAGACGCCCTACCCCAAGGACCTCGCCCTATTGGTTTACAGCCCCTTCGTGGAAGGGGGCGAATGTGTGTGGAGGTGGAAGGAATGACGGTCGGACTACTTCGGAGCATTCTTGAACTCCTCGCGGAGTTTGAACTCGTTCGGGAATCCCTTTACAGCGGAAGCCGGTGGGTAGTCCGGTAGCGGAAATGAGCCCCGACCTTATCAACGGCCTCATTGAGTTCCCCGGCTCACTGTTCACATGGCAGAACACCGTCCGCGTGTGGAAGGACCGGGGCTACGCCGGGCTTTACCTCCCGGCCATCATCTTCTTCATGTCGTGGGGCGCGTGGAATCTCTATTACTACCCCTCCTTGGGCCAGTGGTGGAGCTTCCTTGGGGGATTGAGCTTGGTGGTCGCCAACGTGAGTTGGGTGGCCTCGATGGTCTGGTTTGGGAGGAAGTCGTGAATCAACAGGGTTGGTTTCAAACACAGCGCTTTATGTCCGCGGCCATGGAGGCCATCCGCAACATCCCCTCGGAGGAGCACTTCATCGTGGATGACGTGTGGGCCCGGATGCCGGAGGACTTGCAGGTCGGGGACAAGCGGGTGATGGGCGCGGCCCTGCGTGCGGCGGCGGATCGGGGCTGGATTCGCAAGACGGGGATGTTTAAACCCTCCGCCCAGCCCCAATGCCACGGGAACCCGCGGCAGGTCTGGAGGGCAGCGTGAAGGAAGCGACCTTTCGCGTCGGGTTGTGGAAGATAGACGTGATTGTCCTCCACGGCGGGTCGGAGGCGGACTTCCGGGCGTATGTGCAGGAGGGGTTTCAACATCGGCTAGAACCCGCCTCCTACGCCCTTGGGCGTTGCTACTTTAAACCGCTGGAGGATATCCCCCCGATCCTGTGGGTGCATGACCTCGCGGACGTAGCCACGCTGGTGCATGAACTTCAACACGTCGTGTTTGGGATGTTGGAGTTCCGGGGATTGAAACTGGCGCCGGAGTCGGAGGAGGCCTACACCTACACCACGGAGGTGATCCTCAGGGGCATCCTCGACGCTGGGGAGGATGGATGGGTAGCGTGGGCCCCAAAGGAGGCTGCATGAAGGAATACCGCGTGGCGTTTTACCTCGATTGCGCCTCGATGGAGGACGGGCTGAATGAGAAGGCCCTGTATGGGTTTGCCCCCTACATCGTCACCGAACTGGAACGGGGCTATACGGTCATCTTCGTGAGATCCACGCTCGATGAGCCCGGCTATGGGGTGTAAACCATGTCGGCGGAGTTGATGCTCGATGAGACCGACGTAGCCGCGGTCCAGCGGTTCCTTCAGATTCGGAAGCTGTCCACCACCCCCGCCAAACCTTGCGAATGTGGCTGCGGGACGATGATTCCCGCCCTGCGGAAGGATGGCCGGGTGCGGAGATTTATCAAGGGGCATAAGAATCGGCGGCCGGGTGTCGGCCGAGGGGCCCGGCGGAACTTCTGGATGGGCGATACGGAGTGGGCGGAATTGGTAGCGGCAGCGGAGGCACGGGATATCAGCGCCAGCGCCTTCATCCGCGCCGCGGTCAAAGAGAAAGCGAGGGGGGATGCAGAAAGAAAAGCTGGCGGTTGATCTGGATGGGTGCTTGGCCAACTTCAATGCGGCCTACGCCCGGATGTTTAAACAGCGCGGGTTTGATATGCCCGCGTTCGACGGCGCGGTGGAGTATCCCCGGACGTGGAACTACCCGGAGGACAACTACAACGTGCCGAAAGCCGTCGTGAGTGAGGTGTGGCGGGAGATTCGGAACTCCCGGACCTTCTGGCGGGACCTTGCCCCGGAGCCCACCACCCCATGGGACTCGGACGTGTGGAGTCTCCTGAACTGGTTGCAGGTCAACGGGCATGAGGTTTACTTCTTCACCGCCCGACCGGGGATCAATGCCCACATGCAGAGCCGGTCGTGGCTGGAGGGGATGGGGATCATCCACCCACAAGTCCTCATCGTCCCGGGCTCCAAGGGCACGCTGGCCAAGGAGCTGGGCATCACCATGGCGGTGGACGACAAGCCGGAGAACATCGAGGACTTCGGCCGCTTCCGGGATGAGATGGCGGTGTATC
>WBZO01003792.1_pt1 | contig 17107 bp, 11 predicted proteins | sample 5204261 | NCBI WGS metagenome assembly WBZO01 (sample SAMN12412400, study PRJNA552823) | activated sludge metagenome | isolation source: activated sludge from anammox sidestream of wastewater treatment plant... | place: USA: North Carolina | collected 2017-09 | reverse complement strand
GTGTTGGAAAAAATTCCCGGAATGGGGCGGTCGGTTTTTTGTACGCCTTCGGGTTTCGGCGTCTCGATGGGATAATTCCAAATCAAATCGGCGAGAATGACGATTTTGTCATCGCGCACTTGGACTTTGCCGCGCGTCAAGACGAGCGCGTCTTCGTGAATCACATCGCGGCAATCGTTGTAGGTGCGCGGAAAGACGACGACTTCGATTTCGCCTTGCGGGTCTTCGACGGTGAGAAACGCCATCGCGTCGCCTTTTTTGGTGATGATTTGGCGCGCGCTTTTGATGATGCCGCCAATCGTAACCTGCTGACCGTCGCTTTCGGGCGTGATTTCGCCTACGTAGGCGCCGACATGTTTTTTGCCCGCCTCTGCCAATTTTAACAAGGGGTGCGGCGTGAAATAGACGCCCATCAATTCTTTTTCCCATTCGAGCTGCGTTTTGTGATTCATTTCGGCGGCGGGCGGCAAAGCGCCAAACGTATCCACCGCGACCGCGCCGCCAAAGAGCGACATTTGACCCGCCGCGTTGGCGTTGTGATGCGACGCGCTCACGGACAACATGCGGTCAATGGTTTCGAGCAATTGCCCGCGTTCGCCAAAGCCATCGCACGCGCCGGCTTTGATGAGCGATTCCAACACGCGGCGGTTCACCTGTTTCAAATCTACGCGCGTGCAAAAATCGTCGAGCGACTCGAATGGTTTATCCGCGTAAATGATTGCGCCGTCCGCCGTTTCTTGCGCCACGCGGCGCGCGTCGAGAATTGCCTGAATCGGACCTTCGCCGACATTTTTTATGCCGAGCAAACCGAAACGGATGGCGTTCACCGCGCCGTCCGCGTCAAGCGGCTCGATTGAAAATTTCATGGCGCTGTAACGCACATCGGGCGGCAAGACCTGAATATTTTGATGCCGCGTATCGGCGACAAACATGGCGACCTTGTCAGTGTTGCCAATGTCGGTCGAAAGCAGCGCGGTCATGTATTCGAGCGGATAGTGCGCTTTGAGGTACGCGGTTTGACCGGTGAGAACGGCATACACGGCGCCGTGACTTTTGTTAAAGCCATAGCGCGCAAAAAATTCAATGTCGTCAAAAACTTTTTCGGCGATTTCGCCCGGCAGGATGCCCGTCGTCACGGCGCCGTTGACGAATTTTTCGCGCTGTTTTAGAATCGCCTCTTTATTTTTCTTACCGACGGCTTTGCGTAACGTATCCGCTTCGCCGCCGGTATAGCCGCACAGGTCGCGCGCAATGCGAATAATCTGTTCTTGATAAATCAAAATCCCCAGCGTCTCTGCCAAAATCGGTTCGAGCGCGGGATGGCGATAGGCGACGGGTTCTTGGCCGTGCAACCGCGCGATATAGGATGGAATGTTATCCATCGGCCCCGGCCGGTACAGCGCAATCGTCGCGACGATGTGGTCAAATTTTGACGGACGCATCTGCATCAAGACGCGTTTCATGCCGCCGCCTTCGACTTGGAATACGCCAATCACATCGCCGCGCGATAACAATTCAAAGGCCTTGGGGTCTTCGACGGGGAGGTTCGATAAATTGTATTCAACGCCGTGCCGTTCGCGGATGAGTTTGCACGCTTCGCGCACGATGGTGAGATGCGCGAGCCCCAGAAAATCAATTTTGAGCAAACCGATGTGTTCGAGGTCGCCCATCGGAAATTGCGTAACGGGCGTACCTGAATCGTCGCCGCGCGTGGGGCGATGCAGCGGCGTATATTCAATCACCGGTTTGTCGGTGACGACGACGCCTGCCGCGTGCGTGGACGCGTTGCGCGCGACGCCTTCCAGCAGTTTCGCATTGTCAATCAGTTTGCGTAGATACTCGGAGGTTTCGTACAGTTCGCGAAATTCTTTGACCTCTTCGAGCGCGCCGTCAATGGTTTTGCCGGGGCCCACCGGAATCAGTTTCGCCACGCGGTCCACTTCGCTGAGCGGATAATCGAGCGCGCGCCCGACATCGCGCAGCGCGGCTTTGGCGAGCATTTTGCCGAACGTGATGATTTGGGCGACGTTTTCATTGCCGTATTTGTTGCGCGTATAGCGGATCATTTCTTCGCGCGCGTCGTCGGGAAAATCCAAATCAATGTCGGGCATCGAAATGCGGTCGGGATTCAAAAAGCGCTCAAAGATGAGATTGTGTTCGAGCGGGTCGAGGTGCGTGATGCCGAGACAATAGGCGACGATAGAGCCCGCGGCGGAACCGCGCGCGTTCGCCCAGATGCCTTGCGCGCGCGCGTGCCGCGTCAAATCCCACACGATTAAAAAGTACGTGTCAAAGCCCATCTTGTGGATGACGCCGAGCTCGTAATCCAAACGGTCAATTTTTTCTTGGGTCGCGTTAGGATAGCGTTGTTGAAAACCTTGCTCGCACAGCGCGCGCAAATAATTTTCGGCGGTAAAGTTGTCCGGCACCGGAAATAGCGGCAAATGATATTCTTTGAAAGACAGATCTACATTGCAGCGTTCGGCGATTTCGAGGGTCGTACTCAACGCTTCGGGATACGCGCGCCATACAGCCGCCATTTCGTCGGCGGTCTTGAACCAATAATCGCGGCCGTCCATGCGCATCCGGTCGCTTTGGTTGACCGTCGCGCCGGTTTGCACGCACAATAAAATATCTTGCGCCGACCAATCGTCTTTGCCGATGTAATGCACGTCGTTCGTGGCGACGAGTTTCAAATCAAACTCGCGCGCGAGGCGCACCAGTTCGGGATTGATTTGCGACAGTTCGGGGATGCCGTGTTCTTGCAGTTCGACGTAAAAACGATCCTTGAAAATTTGACGATACCAATCTACCAAATCGCGCGCTTGCTTGGTTTTGCCTTGCGCGAGCAGCGTGGGAATCTCCGCGCCCAAGCAGCCGGTGGTGGCAATCACGCCTTGCGCGAGTTGTTCCAAGACCGCCTTGTCCACGCGCGGTTTTTGATAAAATCCTTCCAATTGCGCGATGGACGAAATTTTCAAAAGATTTTTGTAACCCGTTTCATTTTCGGCGAGCAATAAAAGATGATACGGCGAACGGTCGAGTTTGCTGTCGCGGTCTTGCATCGTGCGCGGCGCGAGATACGCTTCGACGCCGATGATGGGTTTGACGCCCGCGCTCTTGCACGCGTCATGAAATTCGACGGCGGCGAACATGGTCCCGTGGTCGGTGATGGCGACGGCGGGCATGCCCAATTCTTTGGCGCGCGCCGCCAATCCTTTAGTGCGCGATAAACCGTCGAGCAGCGAGTATTCAGAATGAACGTGTAGATGAACAAATTCGGACATGATGGGTTAGTGTGGGTAGTGCGGTTAGTGCGATAGTGCGATTTGGCGCGCGCGAAAAACAGCCCCCGCCGACAGAAAAAAAGCGGCAGGGGGGATAGAAAAAAAATTTGATGGGCGCGTTACAAGGAACAGATGTGCGAACGGGTCACAGGCGATTATATCATGGTACGCGCGCGAGAGCTCCTTAAAATTTTTATCAAAAGTTATGGCGAGTTATGCGACGCTGTGGATAAAAATTTTTTGCGTCCGATTTGCGCGGCGAAAAATACGCGAACGATGCGCGTGACTTGGGGATAACGCGCGAAAAAATTGGAGCGACGCGTGGAGAGGGCGGGGAGAAACATTGCGCTGCCGCACGCGCCCGCGTTTGCGTCGGAATAGTTTTTTTCATACAATCACGACTCAATTCTCCCAGAGGTAATGAAATCCTATGGAATGGCTCAAACCTGAAATACTCGTCGCGCTCGTCACGCTGATTGCGCTGGAACTGGTGCTGGGCGTGGACAATGTAATTTTCATTTCAATTCTCGCAAGTAAATTGCCCAAAGAACAACAGGCGCGGGCGCGCACGGTGGGCATTGCGCTCGCCGTTATCACGCGCATTATGTTGTTGTTTTCGCTGTCGTTCATCGCCAATTTGACGCAGCCGCTGGTCACGCTGGCGGGCGTCGAATTTTCGGGCCGCGACATTATCTTGCTGCTCGGCGGTTTATTTTTGATTTTCAAGAGCGTGCAGGAAATTCATCAAAAATTAGAGGGCGAAGAGGGCCACACGAGCAAACGCGTCGCCGCGACGTTCAACGCGGTGATTGTTCAAATTATTCTGCTCGACATTGTATTTTCGCTCGATTCCGTCATTACCGCCGTCGGCATGGTGAATGAAATCGCCATCATGGTCATTGCCGTCATCGCCGCGGCGGGCGTGATGATTTTCGCCGCCAGCCCCATCAGTAAATTTGTGGACGAACGGCCCACTATCAAAATGCTCGCCCTGAGTTTTCTCTTGCTCATCGGTTTCACGCTGGCGATTGAAGCGTTCGAGGTGCATGTGCCGAAAGGGTACATTTATTTTGCGATGGGCTTTGCGGTCTTTGTCGAAATGTTGAACTTGCGCTTGCGCGGACGCGCCGAACATCCGGTCAAGTTACGCAAACGGATTGTGGCTGACGCGCCGGAAACCGCGACGGGCGCGGCGCTCGCCGCCGAGTAGCGATACATCCTATGCAATTCCAATCTCTCTGGGCGGCGACGGCGCCCGAACTTGAATCATTTGCCAACCGCGCCTTGCCCGAACGCGCCGACGTTGTGATTATCGGTGGCGGTTATACGGGACTCTCTGCCGCGCTGCAATTGGCGAAATTGGGCGCACACGTTACCGTGTTGGAGCGTGAGACGCTTGGCTGGGGCGCGAGTTCGCGCAATGGCGGTATGGCGTTGACGGGTCACAAGCACGGCGTCGGCGAAATGCTGCAAACATTCGGCGCAGCGAAAACGCATGACTTGTGGGACGCGTCGCTCGCCGCGTTGGAAACCGTCGCGACGATTGTGCAAGAGGAAAATATTGATTGCGATTTCGCGCGGCGCGGCCATTTCGAAGCGGCGTACAAACCCAAGCACATGGAGCATTTGCAAGCGGCGCACGAATTATTGGAACGCGAATTTGATTATCCGACGCGCATCGTGCCAAAATCGGAATTACGCAACGAACTCGACACGCAATTTTATTACGGCGGTTTGGTGGACGAACGCAGCGCGGGTTTGCACCCCGCGAAATATGTGCGCGGCTTGGCGCGCGCAGCGCAGCGCGCGGGCGCCGATTTGCATGACGCGACGCCTGCCACCCAAATCGAAAAAAACGCGCACGGCTTTGTGGTGAAAACCGCGCGCGGTGCGATTCAAGCACATGACGTTTTTGCGGCGACGAATGGTTACACGGGCCGCGCGACGCCGCAATTGCACAAGCGCATCATTCCCATCGGCAGTTATATCATTGCGACCGAACCGCTTGATCCAAAACTCGCGCGGCAGCTCATTCCGCACAATCGCATGATTTTCGACACGAAAAATTTTCTCTATTATTTTCGACGTTCGCCCGATGACCGCATTGTCTTTGGCGGACGCGCCGCGTTCTTTCCCGAAAAACCCGGCACCGTGAGCGAGAGCGCCGAGATTTTGCGAAAGGGCATGTTGCAAATTTTTCCGCAAATCGAAAATGTCCCGACGGCGTATGCGTGGGGCGGCACGCTCGGTTTCACCTTTGACATTTTTCCGCACGCGGGGCAGATGGACGGCATGTATTACGCGATGGGTTATGCAGGACACGGCGTCGCGCTCGCCACGTATCTCGGTCAGCAATTTGCGAATCGCATCGCGGGCAAGGCATGGCACAATCCCTTTGAAGGCATGACCTTTCCGACGAATCCTTTGTATTGGGGCAAGCCGTGGTTTCTGCCGTTCGCCGCGTTATATTATCGGTTCATGGATTGGCTTTATTAAGGGCCCGTAAATTTATAACTTTCTGACTTTGCGCGTGGGAGACTGCGGCGATAGAGCGCCTCGCGGCAAGGGCGGCTCGCAGCGCCAGTCGGGAAGTTGATTTTTTATGAACCCTAAGAGCTGACGCGCAGGAGCGACTTGTGACGGCTTTGGAACAATTGCGCCAACACAAAGACGATTTTTTCAAGAATCATTTTCAATCGCCTTTGAGCGCCGCGCAGAAAAAAAATTTTACGGGCTTGAATTATTTTCCCGAAAACGACGCGCTGGCTTTTACGCTGCCGTTGGAACGCGATGCGGAACCTGCGCGCGTGGAGATGCAAACGAGCAAAGGCGATTTGCGGCCCTATCTGCGGGTGGGCAAAATTCATTTTCCGGTGAATGACCAAATGGCGACGCTGTACGTGTATGAAGCGGCAGAGCAGCCGGGCGAATACTTTGTGCCGTTCACGGACGCCACCGCGCCGCAAGAAACTTATGGCGGCGGGCGTTATCTCGAACCCGAACGCATTGGCGCGGACACGCTTTTGGTGGATTTCAATCTGGCGTACAATCCGTGGTGCGTGTACGGCGACGAATGGAGCTGTCCTTATCCGCCGCCTGAAAACCGTTTGACGATGCGAATTGAAGCGGGCGAAAAGAATTTCCACGCGTTGGCATAGCGTTTGCCATTGGCGCAAGCTGTGGTAAAATCGCCGCATTGAGGTTTTGAAATGTTCGCAGCGTTTATTTGCAATTCGCAACAGATGTTGATGCCTATGGCGCGCCGCAGCGGCAGCGACGTGTGACGAGTGGGTTCTACTCGCCGCGTCCGCCATCGGTGCGCCTTTCGCCGTCTGCTCGGAAATATCCGACAGCGGCGTTTTTGTTTCCCGTCGCCAAATCGTACTATCGCACCATTGCACCATCGCACCATCGCACTATCGCACCATCACACTATCTTTCGGAGCGCTTACCATGACCAATCAAATCAGCTGTTATCCTGCGTGGCCCTATGTGAATGGGCCCCTGCATTTGGGGCATGTGACCGGCACGTTTGTCCCCAACGATATTTTCGCGCGCTATCATCGGTTGCGCGGCGATGAGGTTTTGTCCGTGACCGGCTCGGACACGCACGGCACGCCCGTCACCGTGACGGCGGAAGAAGAAGGCACGACGCCGCGCGCGGTCGCGGAAAAATATCACGCGCTCGCCGTCGAATCGCTGCGCCGCCTCGGCATTTCGCTCGATTTGTACACGCACACCGATACCGAAAATCATTATCGCGTCACGCAAGATTTTTTCTTGAAACTGTATCGCGATGGATACATTTTCAAACAGCGCGTGCCGCAATTGTATGATGTAGATGCCGCGCGTTTTTTGCCCGACCGATATGTTGAAGGCGAATGTCCCATTTGTCATTACGCGCGCGCGCGCGGCGACCAATGCGAAAACTGCGGCAACTTGCTCGACCCGCTGCAACTCATCAATCCGCGTTCCCGCTTTGCCAAGCCCGGCGAAACGCATACTTTGGAGGTGCGCGACACGGAACATTTTTATCTCGACCTGCCGCAATTCACCAAGCCGTTGTACGAATGGGCGCAGCGACAGACGCATTGGAAACCGAATGTCTTGGCGTTCACCTTGAATTATTTGCGCGGCGACGGCGGCGCCGAAAATCCAAACGGTTTGAAACCGCGCGCCATCACGCGCGATTTGGAATGGGGCGTGCCGATTCCCGCCGAAGTGGGCGATTATCCCGACAAGCGCATCTATGTCTGGTTCGACGCGGTGATTGGTTACTATAGCGCGTCCGTCGAATGGGCGCGCGATTTTGATTTGGGCGACGCGTGGCAAAAATGGTGGACCGTCGCGCCCGCTACGCGGAGCTATCAATTCATCGGCAAAGACAATATCGTGTTTCACACCATCATTTGGCCCGCGCTGCTGCTCGGTTTCGGCGACGGCGCGCTGCCTTTGCCCTATGACGTGCCGGCGCAAGAATTTTTGAATTTGGAAGGGCGCAAAATTTCCAAATCCGCGCATTGGGCGGTGTGGGTGCATGAATTTCTCGCGACGTATGACGCCGATCCGCTGCGTTATCTCTTGGCGACAAATATGCCCGAACAAGCGGACACCGATTTCAAGTGGAGCGAATTTGTGCGCCGCAACAATGACGAACTCGTCGCCACGTGGGGCAATCTGGCGCAGCGCGCGTTGACCTTTGCGTACAAAAATTTTGACCAGCGCGTGCCGACGCCGGAAGAATTGACGGACGCGGACCGCGCGTTGATTGAAAAAGCGGAACGCGCGTTGCAAGCGGTCGGCGACGCGATTGACGCGTGCCGTTTCCGCGAAGGCATTCAAATCGCATTCGAAGTCGCGCGCGAGGCGAACGGCTATTTGAATCAAACCGAACCGTGGAAAACGCTCAAGGTCAATCGCGCGCGCGCCGGCACGAGCTTGTACGTGGTTCTGCGCGTGATTGATACGCTCAAAACCGCGCTGTATCCGTACTTGCCGTTTTCCTCCAACGCGCTGCATCGGCAGTTGGGTTACGCCGATGATTTGGCGGGGACGTTCGAGGTGCGGACGATTCAAGAAGCGACGCGCGCGCACGTTGTCTTGGCGTATCAACCGCCGCAGACGAATGCGCGTTGGCAGCCGAGCGCGCTCAAGGGCGGCGAAGCGTTGGGCGAACCCAAAGCGCTATTCAAAAAATTGGACGACAGTATCGTCGCGTTGGAAACAGCCAAGCTGGGGAAACCATAATAAAAAAATTTCGTGGAAAAATCATTTCCACGAAATTTTTTTTACATTCGCAAACGGCGCGCTTCTTTTTCCACCGTCGTTTTACAGCTGACGCACAAACGCGTTTCGGGAAAAATTTGCAAACGCTCCGGGTCAATCCGCGCGCCGCAGCGTTCGCAGACGCCATAGGTGCCTTGCGCCGCCGCGCGCAGCGCCGCGTCAATTTCTTCCAACCGTCGTTCATACGCCGTTACCAGTCCGAGCGTCTTTTCGCGCTCATAGACATTCAGGTCCACCTCGTCGCCCGTCATATCCGGCGCTTCGAGCAGTTCGGCGCGTAGCGTCGCCAACTCGCTTTCGACCTGCGCGCGTTCCTTTTGCAATTGCTCTTTGCTGTCCATCAGCGGTTTGGCGGTTTTACCATTTGATTTTGGGGCGGCGGTTTTGGCGTTGCGGGTAGCGCGTGCCGCCGGCGCGGTTTTGCGCGTGGCGCGCTTGGACGGCGCGGTTCTAGTCGCTTTTTCAGTTGTCTTGCGGGTTTTGCGTGCAGTTGCCATACCTGTTCCTTGATTGCTTTGCCAGAGCGCGGCGCTCTGATTCTTGTAAATAGTGCGAGTGTATAGCATAGTTTCGCCCGCGAGTCAAACAAAAAGACCCCAAGCGTTCCCGAAAACGCTTGGGGTCGGACATTTATCAGGTTTTTGACGAACTTTTTTTGACATGGAGCGTCAAACCGTCGGCGGAAACGACCTGCACGCGTTCCCCCGCTTGAATCGGCGCATCTTGGGCGATTGCGCTCCATTCTTCGCTCTTGATTAAAATGATTCCCTGCGGGTTCAATGTCGTGCGCGCTACGCCGCTGGCGCCGAGCAAAGGTTTGGTGCCCATGAGCGTTGGCGCATTGCGTGTTTTCACCGCCGCGCTGACGGCAAAGACAAAAAAGAGAACGGTCAATAGCGTCAACGCGCCAATCACGAACGGCGACACGCTCACATCCGGCGTCGTCGGTTCGGGCGGCGTAAAGGGGCGAAACAAAAAGAACGCGCCCAGCACAAAGGCAATCACGCCGCCGATGGTCAAGGCAAAGCCCGTGACTTTGATGTCCAAAACCATCATGCCGATACCCACCAAAATCAAAAAGACGGCTGCCCAATTCGTCGGCAAACCAAATAGCGCGACGGCGGCGAGCGTGAGACAAATGACGCCGATGATGGCGGGAATCACCGCGCCCGGATTGTACACTTCGACGACCAGCGCCAGCGTGCCTAACGTCAAGAGAATGGAAGCGATGTTGGGATCGAGCAGAATGTGAAAGAATTGTTCAAAGAAATTCATTTCGACCTGCCGGATTGTGGCGCCGCGCGTGTTCAAAGTCACGTCCTGATTTTGAACCTTGACCACGCGTCCGTCCGCCTGATTCAATAAATCGTTCACATCCGTCGCCACGATTTCGACGACGCCTTGCGCCAACGCTTCTTGCTCGGTGATGGAAACGCTTTTGCGGACCGCCTCTTCCGCCCACTGCGCGTTGCGTCCGCGCTGTTGCGCGATAGAGCGAATGAACGCGACGGCGTCATTTTCCACCTTGTCGCCCAAATCGCCGGAAATATCTTTGCCTTCGGCATCTACGGGATGCGCGGCGCCGATATTGGTGCCCGGCGCCATCGCGGCAAGGTGTCCGCCCAACGTGAGGAAAACGCCCGCCGAACCCGCGCGCGCGCCCGACGGCGCGACGTACACAATAATCGGCACGGGCGAATTCAAAAAGCGTTCGACAATTTTGCGCGTGACATCCAGTCCGCCGCCCGGCGTATTGAGCTCAAATACCAGCGCGTTCGCATGGTCTTGGACCGCGACGTCAATCACGCGTTCGACGTATCCTTCCGTGAACGGGTCAATCACGCCTTCGATTTTGGCAATGTCCACGCGCGGGGCGTCGGTTTGCGCGTGCGTCCATTGCGCCGCCCAAAAGAAAAACGCGCTGACCAATCCTAAAACGACCAGCCGCGCGCTCCAAAGGATTACTGTTTTCATAGGTCGCCTAATCTTTCTAGTAGACCTGCCGGATACAAGGGATGCGTATCGCGGCGGAGCTCGTCCAATGTTTTCCAATACGCTTCAAAGGTCTCGACTGCCTCGCGCCCGTACAAAACATCGCGGGCGTACAAGGTATCGTCGGCGAACGCGCCGTCGCACACCAAAACAATTTCATGCCCCAGCGCGCCTTGATAGGTAAAGATATTTTCCAAAGTGAACAAATAGCGCACGTCGCGCACCGCGACATCCAATTCTTCGCGCGTTTCCCGCGCAATTGTTTCTACGGCATATTCGCCAAACTCGATGCCGCCGCCGATGGGGCGGAAAAATTTTTCCTGCTTGGCGCGGTCCTCGCCTTGCGCGACGAGAATTTTTCCGCGCCGTGAAAAAAGACAAATTGCAATCGGGCGCGCGTGGGACGGTTGGATCATGGTTGGCGTATCCAATCTACGACAATGTGGCAGCCCTGTACATTGCCTCCGGGATAATCTACGTTCAACACCGCGCTCGCGTTGCTGCCAAAATCATCCACGACGACGAGGTGGAACAATCCTTTGTCTGAACCCAAAACGATTTCGTATTCGCCCGCCGGGTTGGTGCGGGCGTATGGCGGCAAATACCCGAAATCATTATAGATTTTGATGCCGATATTGCTCAGCGGTTCGCCTTGCGCGTTTTTGACGGCGCCTTTGATATTGCCGGCGCCGCTGCATTGCGCGTTTTGACGCACGCGCATTTGCGGCGTATAGAGCAGCGCGCCCGACGCGCCGCCGGTTGGCGCGTTCGGATTCGGCGTGACCGTGATGGGAATGGGTTCGCCGCCTTCGACCGTCGGCGTAAAGGTCGGCGTGGGATTGAGAATCGCTTGCTTGCAATTTTCATTCAGCGCGGCGACTTGGGTTTGGAGGGCGGCGTCCGCGCCCAGCGCCAGCGCGGCGTTCAATTCGCGCGCGGCGATGCAGAACGCGCCTTGATTCGTCGCCACTTGCCCATAGCCAATGTGCGCCGCGCGGAGTTTTTGTTTCACGTCGGCAAAATTCGGGTCGCGGGCATACAATTCTTCCAACGACACGACGGCGTTCATCCAATCAGCGCCCAACGCTTGTACGCCGTGAAAATACAAGAGCGTGCGGTCGGCGAGGGTGCGCGCTTCGGCGTGATTCGGGTCGAGCGCGAGCGCCGCGTCGAAACGCCGTTTCGCCAACTCGACATCGTTTGCCGCGAGCGCCTGTTTGCCCGCATTGACGTACGCCGTCACCAATTGCGCGTTCACCTGCGCCGCCGCGTAATCGTTCTTGACGCGGCGCAGCTCTTCGAGCAAATCAATCGCGTCGTTCCAATCTTGACGCGTCAGCGCGTCTTGCGCGCCTTCCAACAATTGTTTCGCAATCGCCACGTCTTGCGGCTCGACTTGGCTCTTGACCTGACTGGCGGCTTGGAGTTCTTGGAGTTTTTTGCGCGCGGGTTCGTAATTTGGCTGATATTGGAGCGCGAGTTTCAATTCCGCCATCGCCAATTCGTTGTAGGTTTCCGATTCGTACGCGAGCGCGCGTTGATAATGTTCTATCGCTTGCTGCGCGAGAAAATGTTGGCGGTCTTGATTGCCAAAATAGACGCCGAGCGTGAATGGAATTGTGAACGCCAACGCCATGCCGGCGATGGCAAACATAGCCAACCACGCCCACAAATGCTTACGCACCAATGGCGGCGCGGGCGACAGGTGGAACGCGGGCGCGGGCGCTGTTGCCGCGCTGTCTTGAAATTCGTACGGCGCGGCGGCGACTATGGGCGCGGGCGGCGGCGCGGGCAGCGGCGGCAGTTGTCCGTTCGCTTTGCCCGGCGCGCTCAAGGCGCGGTCACGGCCGCGCGGCGGCTGCGGTTTGCGCGGCGCAATCGGTTCGGGTAGGTCAGGGGGGACAAAAGACATACGGTTGGAAATGGGAAGGGATGCCCCAACCCATTATAGCGGCGTACCCGCGCGCGGCAAAACGAAACTTGGTTTGGGGTTCAGGCGATTGGAAATCGCGGCAACGAGAGCGCGAAACGTGCCTACGCACGTTAATACGAAACATTGCTTTGTAGGTTGGGTCAATTCAAAATGTGAGGTTCAGGCGATTGGAAATCGCGGCAACGAGGACACAAAACGTGCCTACGCACGTTAATACGAAACATTGCTTTGTAGGTTGGGTCAATTCAAAATGTGAGGTTCAGGCGATTGGAAATCGCGGCAACGAGAGCGCGAAACGTGCCTACGCACGTTGAGGATATCCAGTCTGCGGAGCCAGACTTGGCGTCGTGATTGCGGCGATTTTTAATCGCTCGATTTTTAATCGCTCGAATTTTATCTGTGCCAAGATGAAACTTGGTTTGGGGTTCAGGCGATTGGAAATCGCGGCAACGAGAACACAAAACGTGCCTACGCACGTTGAGGATATCCAGTCTGCGGAGCCAGACTTGGCGTTGTGGTTGCGGCGATTTTTAATCGCTCGATTTTTAATCGCTCGATTTTTAATCGCTCGATTTTTAATCGTTCGAATTTTATCCGCGCCAAGTCTTTTGGGATAACGCTTGTGATATACTAGAGCGCATTCCGCTTTGATTCAGAAAGCCAACCAAAAGGTTTTTGCGCGACGTCACTTGGCCTTTGGAGCTCTCTGCATCAGAAAATCGTTTCACCGGGCGAGGAAAAAATAATGTCCAAAAAATTCACTTTGTTATGCGCGCTCGCGTTGGGCTTGTTGTTTATCGGCTGCACGTCGAACGTGACGCCCACCCCGCCGCCGACGCCGCTTTTGCCCGTGCCGACCGCGACGCCGCCGAACAATGACCCGACCTGGGACCGTATTCAAGCGTCCAAAGTTTGGCGCATTGGCACATCGGGCAATTACGCGCCGTTCGCCTTTTATAATGCAAAGAACGAATTGGACGGCTTTGATGTCCAATTGGGCAAGGCGCTGGCGGAGCAAATGGGTCTCACCGCCGAGTACACCGATTTCGCATTCGAAGGTTTGGGCGGCGCGATGCGCAATGGGCAGATTGACAGCGCCATTGCCGCGATTTCGGTGACGCCCGAACGGCAGCAGGAATTTGATTTTAGCAATGTATATTTTTCGGGCGAAGACGGCGTGCTGGCGAGCAAAGACGCGAATGTCCGCATCAACAGTCTCGACGATTTCGCGCGCTATCGCGTCGGCGTGCAAAGCGGCGCCGTGTACCAAACGTATCTCGAACAATCGTTGGTTGCAACGGGACAAATGCTGGAATCGAATGTGTTTGTGTACAGCGACCTCAACGCCGCCATCAACGATGTGATATTAAAGCGCATTGATGTCGTGTGGATGGATTTGAAACCCGCCCAAGATTTTGCCGACCAGCGCGGTTTGCGCGTGGTGGATCGCAGCTTGTATCCGCAGTTCTTTGCGATTGCGATGCCGAAAAATAGTCCGGTGTTGGTCCAAAATGTCAATCAGGCGTTGAACGCGCTGCAAAGTAACGGCACGCTTACGCGGCTCGCGCGCGAATATCTCCAATCGCCCATCACGCCGCCTGTGCCGTTGCCGACGCCGCAACCCACCGCGCCGCCGCCGCCCACGCTCGCGCCGAATGTGCCAACCTTGACGCCTCCCCCGCCGCCGTGCGTGGACGGTATGGCGTTTGTCCAAGATTTGACGTTTGACGACAACAACATGAAGAATCCGCCCGCGCTTCAACCGGGGCAGCCATTCACCAAAAGCTGGCGCGTGCGTAACAGCGGCACGTGTCCATGGACGCCCGGTTACATGTTGACGTACGTGCGCGGCAACAATCCGCTCGCGCAAATGGGCGGTCAACCGGCGCCTGTTGTGGGACAAGTGAATCCCGGACAGACGTATGATTTCAGCGTGAATCTCGTCGCGCCTGTGCCGCCGGGCATTTATCAAGGTTTTTGGCAAATGCGGAACGCAAACGGCGTCCCGTTCGGTCAAACGATTTGGGTCGGCATCCAAGTGCCCGCGCCGCCCACGCCGCCGCCGCCCGCGACCCAAACGCCTTCGCCGTTTATTCAATTCAACGCGAATCCGACGACGGTGAGTCAGGGCCAGCCCGTCAACTTTAGCTGGAACGTGCAAAATGTGCGCGAAGTGTATTTTTATCGCGACGGCCAAAATTGGCAGAATCACGGCGTGCCGGGCGTCGGCTCGGCGGTGGATTATCCGCCGCAAAGTATGAACTATTATTTGCGCGTGGTGCAAACCAATAACGAGGTGCAGACGCGTCAAATTTTCATCACGGTCATCCCGACGCCGAACGCGCCCGAAATCCGCGAATTTTATACGCAGCCCGCTCAGATTCTGGAAGGGCAGTGCGTGGCGCTGTATTGGGACGTGCGCGGTCAGGTTGATAAAATTACGCTCAGCAAAGATAATCAACCGTTGTGGGAAGGCGCGCCGTTGAGCGGCAAGTTGGACGATTGCCCGAAACCGGCGGGACAGTACAATTACGCCATCAACGCCACCGGCCCGGGCGGCGCGAATTCGCGCGCGCAAACGGTGACGGTTCTGGCGCCGCCGCCGCAAGAACCCGTCATCAAGAATTTTTCGGCGGCGCCCGAATGGATCTATGCGGGACAATGTACGGTCGTGCAGTGGACGACCGACACCAAAGCCACAAACATTACGCTCAAGCGGCGCGGACCCGATGGCGAAGTGATTTTGAAACAGGACGCGCTGCCGATGGACGGCAAACAAGATTGCGTCGCGCAGCCCGGCGATTACACGTATGTTCTCGAAGCGACGCCGCCGAATGGCGGCGCGCCCGAAAGCGCGCAAGCGGTCGTGCATGTGGAACCGATGCAGCCCACGCCCAAGTAAAAAAATCGCGCGGCGGAAAATTTTTCCGCCGCGCTTTATTTTATTCGTTCACGTTTTGCGTAAAATCCGCAGTTTGCAAACTGCTGGCAAGCGATGCCGCATCACTGCGTTGAGATTCCCTTGCCCTGACGGTTTCAACCTCAGGACGCGAAATTCACACAACTCTGCCGTTTGCAAACTGCTGGCAAGCGATGCCGCATCACTGCGTTGAGATTCCCTTGCCCTGACGGTTTCAACCTCAGGACACGAAATTCACACAACTCTGCCGTTTGCAAACTGCTGGCAAGCGATGCCGCATCACTGCGTTGAGATTCCCTTGCCCTGACGGTTTCAACCTCAGGACGCGAAATTTACACGACGTTTGGTCAATCGTCGGTCGAGGCGATGAACCGCATCGCGCGTTACGATTACGCTGCCTTGAACTTGCGGGAGCGCCTGCCAAGATCTTTCGGGTTTTCGGAAACCTGCAAGGTCTCGGACCCCGCAACTTTAAGAACGATGGACGCGCAACGCGCGTTACCCAAACCGTTCGCGCAAAAATTCCAAAACCACCTTGTCAATAAAGGGTCCCTGTTGCAAACGCTCTTCTAAATTCTCAATGCCGCCGAATTCGCGGAATGCCATTTGCGACGGTTCGTCCCACACGCCCGACACGCTGACGGGATAGCCGTGTTTTGCCAAAATGGTCTGGATTTCGCGCGCAATGGGTTCGTCAATGGCGAGCAAATCGTCGGAATTTGATTTGTTCAAATACAGGCGATGCAAATCGAGGAGGCGTTTCAATTCATTGATCGGCGCGGCATGGTCGTCCACGCGCAAATCAATATACCGGTCGTTGAATCCGCCGTACCCGCCGTGCGCGCGCACGACAAGTAACGCCGCGCTCTCTTGCCCGCGCTTGTCGCCGCCCGCCGCTTGGCTCGCCGCCAATGCTTGCAGTAGTCGTTCCGCCAAAGCGCCGCGCGCGTTTTGAAATGTCGCCGCGAGCGCGTCCACCACTTGGGCGCCCGCCAAGATGTTGCCCTGCGCGGCGAAATTTTCGCCGACGATGCCGCCCGCCCAACTGAAACACTGCGCGCCGGTAAAGGTGAACCCGCGCCCGCGCGCGTCCACGATGCCAAATTGACGCTGCGCCGCGTCCGCATCGCTCGCCGTCAGCGCCGCGCCGACCTGTTCGGGCGTCAAACCTTGTTTCAACATTTCGAGCGCGAGCGGCGGATAGCGCGTGTTTGCCCAACTCTGCGTCGCAATGGCGCCGACGCCGGCTTGCGCCCACGGCACGACGGAACCGACGGCGAGAAATTTCGACGCCACCGCAATGCCGAGGTCGCCGTTCGCGGGGTCGTACGCGACGATGGAAAAAGTGGATGGATGAGACATGGTAGGGGTTATGATTTTTGATTTATGATTTATGATTTATGATTTTTGATTTGGGATTTATGATTTGACGTTGCGTCAGAATCGTTGAAATGCGGCGCGTTTTCCCATCCGCCGTTCGTTCACTCCTCCAACCACTTTTTCACCCGTTTCGCATTGGGATCTTCAATCGCCTCATAAATCTCCAACGCCGCGCGCCACAATGTTTTTGCCTTGTTCGCGTCGCCCAATTCTTTGTATGCCAATCCCATATTCGCGAGGGCATTTCCTTCGCCGCGTCGGTCGCCAATCTCGCGCGCAATGACCAAGCGTTGTTCATAAAACGCAATC
>WBZO01003791.1_pt1 | contig 17108 bp, 14 predicted proteins | sample 5204261 | NCBI WGS metagenome assembly WBZO01 (sample SAMN12412400, study PRJNA552823) | activated sludge metagenome | isolation source: activated sludge from anammox sidestream of wastewater treatment plant... | place: USA: North Carolina | collected 2017-09 | reverse complement strand
CGGCGACGAGTTGGCGTCTCACCTTGGCGCGCTTCACCGGGCGCGAGGCTACCCACGGCCGCGGCCGGTAGGGTCGGATGGCTACGGTGCGCGCGGATCGGGGGTAAAGGAGAAGCCATGAGGATCGCTCTGTTGACGGGTGGTGGCGACTGCCCCGGTCTCAACGCCGTGATCCGGGCCGTGGTCCGCAAGGGCGAAGGTGTCCACGGCCACCGGTTCGTCGGCTTCCGCCACGGCTGGCGCGGTGCCATGCAGGGCGAGCTCATCGAGCTCACCTTCGACAACACCCGGGGCCTGCTCCAGCGCGGCGGCACCATCCTCGGGACCTCGCGCACCAACCCGCTCAAGAGCGACGACGGCCTCGAGCAGGTGCGCCGTACGATGGAGCGGGAGGGCGTCGACGCGCTCATCGCGATCGGTGGGGAGGACACCCTCGGCGTGGCGCACCAGCTCGCCGGCCTGGGTGTGAAGGTGGTCGGGGTCCCCAAGACGATCGACAACGACCTCTCGGCGACCGACTTCACCTTCGGGTTCATGACCGCGGTTCAGACGGCCACCGACGCCATCGACCGGCTCCACACCACCGCCGAGTCCCACGACCGGGTGATCGTCTGCGAGGTGATGGGGCGGCACGCGGGCTGGATCGCCGCCTACAGCGGCCTGGCCGGCGGCGCCGACGTGATCCTCGTGCCGGAGGTGCCGTTCGACATCGACGAGGTCTGCGAGCGCCTCCGCAACCGTCACCGACGCGGATCGGCGTTCTCGATCGTGGTGGTCGCGGAGGGCGCGGTGCCCAAGGAGGGAACCCTCACCCTCCAGACCGGTGAGACCGACGAGTTCGGCCACGTCCGCCTCGGCGGCGTGTCGTCGCTCGTGCAGCGCGAGATCGAGGCGCGCACCGGGTTCGAGGCGCGGGTCACCGTGCTGGGCCACGTGCTGCGCGGGGGTACCCCGAGCGCCTACGACCGGGTCCTCGCCACCCGGTTCGGCATCGAGGCCGTCGACGCCGTGAACGACGGCGACACCGACGTGATGGTGGCCCAGGAGGGGAGCCGGATCGTGCGGGTGCCGCTCGCCGAGGGCGTGGGGCAGTTGAAGACCGTCGACCCCGGGCTCCTCGACATCGCGGCGGTGTTCGGGTAGCCGGCCCCCGCCGCCGTTACGATCCGTCGCCGTGGGAAGCGCCCTCGACGACCTCATCGCCCTGCTCGACCTCGAGGCCCTCGAGGTGAACCTGTTCCGTGGCGTCAGCCCCGACGAGGACCGCCAGCGGGTCTTCGGCGGCCAGGTCGCGGGGCAGGCGTTGGTGGCCGCCGGGCGCACGGTCCCCGAGGACCGCCCGGTCCACTCGCTCCACGCCTACTTCCTGCGGCCCGGTGATCCGACCGTCCCGATCGTGTACGAGGTCGACCGGATCCGCGACGGGCGCAGCTTCTGCACGCGCCGGGTCGTCGCCATCCAGCACGGCCGGGCCATCTTCAACCTGCAGGCGTCGTTCCACGTCGCCGAGCCGGGGCTGGACCACCAGGTGGCCGCGCCCGACGTTCCGCCCGCCGAGTCGCTGCCCACCCTCCGGGGACGTCTCGAGCCCTACCGCGAGCGCTACGGCGAGGCCTTCGGGCGCTGGATCGACCGGCCGCGCCCCATCGACATGCGTACGGTGGGGGACCTGTCGTGGTTCGACCCCACGCCGCGCGAGCCGTGCCAGGACGTGTGGATCCGCGCCGACGGCGTGCTCCCCGACGACCCGATGCTCCACGCCTGCGTGGTGGTCTACGCCTCCGACTTCACGATCCTCGACACCGCGACCCTGCCCCACGGGTTCAACTTCTACGACAACCGGCTGATGATGGCGAGCCTCGACCACGCCATGTGGTTCCATCAGCCCTTCCGGGCCGACGACTGGCTCCTGTACCACCAGCACAGCCCGATCGCCCACGGGGCCCGGGGTCTGGCCGAGGGGTCGATCTTCACCCGCGACGGCCGGCTGGCGGTGACGGTGATGCAGGAGGGCCTGCTCCGGCCCGTCGATCCCTCCCGCGCCGCCCACTGAGCCGCGAGGCGCGGCCTCCCGGTCGCGCGGGCGCGGTCAGCGGCGGCGGGACGCGAGGGAGCGGACCAGGGCTATGTCGTGGCGCTGCTCGGCGACGTCGCCGGGGGTCTCGAGGATCAGGGGCACCCCGCGCAGATCGGCGCCCCGGAGGAACCGCCCGAGCGCGTCGACGCCGATCGTCCCCCGCCCCGGCCGGGCGTGCCGGTCCCGCCGCGAACCCAGCGGGTCGCGGGAGTCGTTCACGTGCACGACCGCGATCCGCCCCGCTCCGAGGTCGCGGATGCCGCGGCGGACCCGCCGCATGCCGGCGGTGCTCCGCAGGTCGTGCCCGGCGGCGTAGAGGTGGCAGGTGTCGAGGCACACCCGGACGCGCGGGTCCTCGCCGCAGGCTTCGAGCAGCTCGTGGAGCTCCTCGAGCGTCCCGGCCACCATCCACCCGCTGCCGGCCGTGAGCTCGACGGCCAGGTCGATGCCGGGCACGGCGTCGAGGAGCCGGCGCACGGAGGCCGCGGTGCGGGCCACCGCCGCGGCCCGTTCGGCGCCCCGCCCGCTGCCGGTGTGCACCACCACGGCGGCGGCCCCCAGCCGTACCCCGCGCCGGAGCGCCGCGCGCGTGGCGTCGATCGAGCGGTGGCGCACGGTCCGGTCGGGCGAGGCCAGGTTGACGAGGTACGGAGCGTGCAGGAAGAGCGGGTACCCCCGTTCGCCCACCGCGGTCGCGAACGCCTCGTCGGCGGCCGCGTCGGGTTCGGATCGGGGCCAGGAGCGCGGGTTCGACGCGAAGACCTGCAGCGCGTCGCCGCCCCGGTCCTCGCAGTGGGCTAGGGCCCGCCCGATCCCTCCGGCCACCGACACGTGCGCGCCCACGCGTCGGCGCCCCGAGGTCATCCTCGGTACCGTACCGGGATGCCCGACGCCGCCGACCCGCCCTCCGCCGGCGCTCCGGCCTCCGGGCGTCCGGACCATCCCGGGATCCCCACGCCGTCCCGGGTCCTCGCGGTCTACGCCCACCCCGACGACCCCGAGGTGTCGGCGGGCGGGACCCTCGCCCGCTGGGCGGCCGAGGGGGCGCGGGTGTGGACCCTCGTCACGACCCGGGGCGACAAGGGGACCACCGACCCCGGCGTGTCGCCCGAAGATCTGGTCCGCCGTCGCCGTGAGGAGGCCGAAGCCGCGGCGGCGGTGCTCGGAACCGCCGGCCACCACGAGCTGGGCTACCCCGACGGCGAGGTGCCCGACGACGCGGTGCTGCGCGAGGCGATCGTGCGGCACGTGCGGGAGCTCCGGCCCGACACCGTGTTGTGCCCCGATCCGACCGCGGTGTTCTTCGGCGACCGCTACTTCAACCATCGCGATCACCGGGTGACGGGCTGGGCGACCCTCGACGCCGTGGCCTCGGCCGCCGGGAACCCGCACTACTTCCCCGACCAGCTCGAAGCCGGTCTCGAGGTGCACCGCGTCGGGGCCGTCTACCTGTCGGGGACCCTCGAACCGAACTGCTTCATTGACGTGTCGGACCACGTCGAGACGAAGATCGACGCGATCTTCTGCCACGCGAGCCAACTCGCCGAGACGGGGGAGTGGTTCCGGCAGGCCCTGCGGGACCAGGCCGCCGAGACCGGCCGTGCCGCCGGACTGGCCCACGCCGAGGCGTTCCGGCGGCTCTCGTTCGACCGCTGAGGCCGACCGCTCAGCGTGGTGACGGCATCGAACGCGCAGTGTGGTCCAGGCGGCGACGTTCCGCGACCGTCAACTTCGACGTCAACCTGCACCTCACGGTGAGAGCGGGGGCGCGCGGTGGGTCGTGGCCGGGTGTTCAGGCCGGCGGTGGCTCCCCGGTCCGGCGCGGGTCGCGTGGCGGCGCGGGGTTCGGGCCCGGGGATTCGAAGGTGCCGGGGGATCGCTCGAGGAGCGGGAACGCCTCCGGGCGGCCACGCGCCGCGGCGTGGGGCAGGCGCCACTCGTTCATGGCCCGGAGGACCAGCACCGCGACCACACCCACGCCGGCGGCCCCGGCCGCACCACCGATGACCGTCCCGGCGGCGAGGGCCAGCGTGCAGTCGCCGCGGCAGCCGACGTCGACGAGGCCCCACCCGATGCCGGCGCCGAGTACGCCGCCCAGGACCGTGGCGGCGAAGAGGAGGGCCGCCGTGAGGCGTGAGGGTACGCCGGGACGCATTTCGCCGCTCGTGGTCGGTCCGGCGCCGGGCACGAGCGGATGGTATCCGGGGGCCGGGCCGGCTCCGGTAGCCTGGACGGCGTCGTCGGGCCGGAGGCGTCCGTGGGGGAGACGGGTTGACGGGGGGAACCGCGTGAAGGAGTTCCTCGTCGCCGGGGCCGTGGTCGAGCACGACGGCCGCCTGCTCCTGGTCCGCAATCGGCGCCGGGGCGGGTTCGTCGACTGGTCCACTCCGGGGGGCGTGATCGACGCCGCCGACGCGTCGCCACGCGCCGGCCTCACCCGTGAGGTCGAGGAGGAGACCGGCCTGCGGGTCCTGGAATGGGAGGGGCCGCTCTACGACGTCGTGGCCGTGGCCACCGACATGGGTTGGACGATGCGTTGCGAGGTCTACCGGGCGGTGTCGTTCGAGGGCACCATCCGGGTCGACGATCCCGACGGCATAGTGGAGGAGGCGGTGTTCCTCTCGGCCGCGGACGCGGCTCGGCGCCTGACCGAGAGCCTGGTCTGGGTCCGTGAGCCCCTGGCCGAGTGGCTCGCGGAACGCTGGGAGGGTGCCGCCCGCCGCGCCTACCGCTACGAGCTCCGCGGTCGGGAGTGGCACGACTTCGAGGTCCTGCGGACCGCGGCGGGGTGATCGGGCCCGACGACCACGCCGCCCCCGGGAGGGTCGTCCTCCACGTCGACCTCGACGCCTTCTACGCGTCGGTGGAGGTCCGTGACGACGCCGCCTTGCGGGGCCGGCCCGTGGTGGTCGGGGGGCTCGGACCGCGGGGGGTGGTCGCCGCCGCCAGCTACGAAGCCCGCCGCTTCGGCATCCGATCGGCGATGCCGATGGCCCGGGCCCGCCGCGCCTGCCCCGACGCCGTGTTCCTCGCCCCCCGCTTCGCCGCCTACGAGGAGGCCAGCCGCGCGGTCATGGCGATCCTGCACGACGTCACGCCGCTGGTGGAGCCGCTGTCCCTCGACGAGGCGTTCCTCGACGTGACCGGTTCCCTCCGCCGCCTCGGCCCCGGCCCCGAGATCGCCCGGTCACTGCGGGCCCGGATCCGTGAGGAGACGGGCCTGGTGGCCTCGGTGGGGATCGCCGGCACCAAGATGCTGGCCAAGATCGCCTCCGACCTCTCCAAGCCCGACGGGCTGCTGGTCGTGGCGCCGGGCACCGAGGACGCGTTCCTGCGTCCGCTGCCGATCCGCCGGCTGTGGGGTGTCGGGCCCGCCACCCAGCGGCGCCTCGCCGCGCTGGGCGTCTCCACGGTGGGCGACCTCGCCGACCTGCCCGTCGACGCGGTCATCCGGTCGCTCGGCCCGTCGGTGGGGCGTCACCTCCACGACCTCGCCAACAACGTCGACGACCGCCCCGTGGTCCCCGAGCGGGAGGTCAAGTCGATCGGGCACGAGGAGACCTTCCCGACCGACGTCGACCGCCGCGACGAGCTGGAGCGCCACCTGGCGCGCATGGGCGACCGGGTGGCGGCCCGGTTGAGGGCCGCGGGCGTGGTGGCCCGGACCGTCCAGCTCAAGCTCCGCTACGGCGACTTCCGCACCCTGACCCGTTCGACGACCCTGCCCGGGGCCACCGACCGTACGGCCGACGTGACCGGGGCCGCGAGGCGGCTCCTCGCCGGCCTCGACGTGGAGCCGGGGGTCAGGCTCCTCGGCGTCTCGGGTCAGAACCTGGCCCGGCGACCGGCCGTCCAGGAGGAGCTCCCCTTCGGGACGGCGGACCGGCCCGCCGCGGTCGGGCGGCGCCCCGGGCGTCGGGGGCGGGACACCCGCCGGCTCGACGGGGCCGTCGACGCGGTCCGCTCCCGCTTCGGCGACGCCGCGGTCGGCTCCGCGGCGCTGCTGGCCCCGGGCGGCCTCGTCGTGGACCGGCGTGGCAGTCTCTGGGGCCCGGCCTCCGAGCAGGATCCGGAGGTCGGGGCCGGGCCGACGGGCCCGACGCGGTCTCGCCGTCGCGGGGCCGGCGGGGCCGGAGGACAGGACCCGGAGGAGGATCGGGAGCCGTGATCAGGATCGGGATCGTGGGCTGCGGCTTCATCGGGACGGTCCACTCGTTCGCCCTGCACCAGCTGATCGCGGGCGGCCTCGTCGACGCCCGCGTCGCGGCCACCTACGACCGCGACGCCGCCAAAGCCGCGTTCATGGCCGGCCACCACGAGGGCGCGGTCGCCGCCTCGACGCTCGACGCCTGCCTCGACGCGGTCGACGCGGTCTGGGTGTGCACGTGGACGGCGGGGCACCTCGAGCCGGTGGAGGCCGCGGCGGCCCGAGGGATGCCGATCTTCTGCGAGAAGCCGCTCGCCCCCGACCTGGCCACCGCCGAACGGCTCGCGGCCGCCCTGTGCCTTGTGCCGCACCAGGTCGGTCTCGTGCTCCGCCACGCCCCGGTGTTCCGGACCCTCGCCGCCGAGGTGGCGTCGGGGCGCCACGGCCGGGTGATGGCCGCCCAGATGCGCGACGACCAGTACCTACCGAACCAGGGGATCTACGGCTCGACGTGGCGCGACGACGTGTCGGTCGCCGGCGGCGGGACGCTGATCGAGCACTCGATCCACGACATCGACGTGCTGCGCTGGGTCCTCGGCGATCCGATCGACGTCACCGCCCGCACCGGCAGCCTGGCCGGCCACCCGGGCATCGAGGACACCGCCACCGTGCTGTTCTCCTACCCCGACGGCGTGGGGGCGACCCTCACCAGCGTGTGGCACCAGATCCTGTCCCGGCCCTCCACCCGGCGCCTCGAGGTGTTCTGCGAGGACGCGCTGCTCTGGACCGACGACGACTACCTCGGGCCCGTCCACGTCGAGACCGGCGACGGCGCCGAGGCCGTCGAGGCCGAGCTGCCGGACTGGGTCGATCGCTTCACCGTCGGGGAGGCGCTCACCAAGCCGCTGGCGCAGTACGCCGAGCCGGCCAAGCACTTCCTCGACGCGCTGTCGGCGTCGGGTCCCGCGGCCCGGGGCTTCCCCGACGCGCCGGCGGCCCTGGCCGCCCACCGCCTGGTCGACGCCGCCTACCGCTCGGCCGCCGCCGGGTGCCGGCCCGTCTCCCCGGCGTGATCGGCTCCCGGAGCCGTCGGCGGCCGGGGCCGTCCGATGTCGCACCGCCTCCGCCGATGGAACCGGCGGCCGGCGGGTCGGGGCGGGTGACGGGCAGGTGGTCGGTCGGCCGCGTCGGCGTTGCGGAGAGGATCACCTGTCCCCGCGGCTGTTCCGCTGGGGCAGGTGATCGGGTCACATCTCGAAGATCTCGTCGATGTAGCCGATCCCGACCCCGTCGCCGATGTTCACGTTGACGGGGTTGGACGCCTGGAGCTCGAAGTCGAGTCCGTTGCTGTCGGGCAGCACCCAGACCCACACCTGCTTGGTGGTGACCATCGGTGGGAACACCACCGTCTTCGACACCGGCAGGTAGTTGACGCCCTCCGAGGCCGTGCCGTCGGCCGTATCCACATCGACCAGGGCGTAGTCCTCGAGCGCCCGGTCGAGGGTGACGTCGAACTTCATGATCCGCGGCCGGTCGGGCAGCGAACGTGCGGTGACGTCGCCCACGGAGACCTGGGGCCGGGGGTCGTCGTCGTTGATCTGGAAGAACGCGAGGCCGGGGCCGATGCCGCCGAGCTGCGCCCCGCTCGGGTTCGACAGCAGCACGAACACCCACTCGGTGGGTTCGGACAGGTCGTCCTCGGCGATCGGGACGTCGATGATCCCCTCGACCTGGCCGTCCGGGATGGTGAGCGTCCCGCCGGCGGGCGTGTAGTCGCCGGGGGCGTGGGCGTTCCAGTCGATGGTCTGCCAGTCGACCGTGATCGTGTCGTGGTCGTCGACGTCGTTGCCGTACGCGTCCTGGACCCGGATGCCGACCTGCTGCACGGGGGGTCCGGTGGGCGGTTCGTCGGCGATGGAGAGCCCGCCGACCAGGTATAGGTCGGGCGCGACCGCCGCCGGTCGGAGCTCGGGGGCGGTGGAGGCCCGGGCCGCCGCTGCCGGTCCGGCCGCCGCGGCCAGCGACGTGATCAGGAGGGCGACCAGGACGGGAAGCCTTCGTGCTGTTCGGAGGAGTCGTAGGTGCATCTTCGGTTCCTTTCTCGTCGACCGGGGCGCGGCCGTCCTCTCCGGGGGGCGAAGGTAGGAGACGGGCGTCCCCCGGGCGTCCCACGCGCCTTGCCGGCGGTGCCGAGAGGCGCTCACGTCGTGAGGCTCCGGAGCCGGGTGTGCTCCTCGCCGGGGGCCACACCCAGGCGTCCCAGGGCCGCCTCGGCCCGGGCCACGTAGAACCGGGCGCGGCCGAGTTGCCCGGCGGCGAGGAGCAGGCGGGCGGCCCGGAGGTAGTGCTCCTCCTCGTCGGGGCGAGCGGCCACCAGGTCTTCGGCCAGCGCCAGCCCGGCGACCACGTCGCCGCGGCGCTCGGCGTCGTCGGCCAGGAGCCCGATGAGCGCGACCCGACGCTCGGCGAGGCCGTCGCGGGCCACGATGGCCCAGTCGGCGTACGGCTCGTCGGGGAGGAGGTCGCCGCGGTACCGGCTGAGCGCGGAGCGCGCCTGAGCCAGGGCGTCCACGGCGTCGCCGCGGGCGGCCAGCGCCCGCCGGGCAGCGTCCTCGAACGCGGCGGCGTCCACGAGGGTGCCCGGCGCGAAGCAGAGGTTGTCGCCGTCGCGCTCGACGAGCCGCGTCCCGGCGAGCCCGTTGAGGCGCCACAGCAGCTTGCGCAGGCGGACCCGGGCCCGGTCGGGTGTCTCGTCCGGCCAGAGCGCGTCGAGCGCCACCTCGGTCGGGCAGCGGCCGCCGGCCACCGCGATCCGGCCGATCAGGCGTGGGCCGAGTCCGGGGGGCAGCCTCAGGGCCCGCCCCCCGACGGACACGGAGCACCTCCCGAGCACGTCGACCCTCAGGTCCGGGCCCCGTTCGGTGGCGCGCCGGGCGGGCAGGGAACCGTGGCCGGTCGCGAGCTCGGCCAGCGTCCGGGCCATGGCGAGGTCGATGGTGTACGGCAGCGCCGGGTTGCCGAGGCCGTCGGCGTGCTCGAACAGGGCCGCGGCCGTGGCCGGCGCTCGGCCGTCGCCGGCCCGGAGGTACGCGTGGGCGCGCAGCATCTCGCCGAGCAACCCCACTCTCCGGCTGCCGGCGCCCTCGGCCTCGGCCCGGTCGAGCAGTTCGACGGCGCGGCACGGGTCGCCTCGGCGTGCCTCGATCGCGGCCTCGGCCACGGCGCACAGGCTGCTCGATGCGTGCGGGTGGCCAGCCGCCCGGCGGAGGTAGTCGCGGGCCCGCGTGTCGGCGCCGACCCGGGTCCAGAGCTCGGCGGCGTCGGCCAGGAACTGGGCTCCCATGCGCTGGTCGAACCAGTCGTCCCGATGGGCCTCGACCTCCCGCAGCGCGACCCCCAGCGCTTCGGCGTCGCCCCGGCAGGCGGCGATCCGGGCGAGTTCCCACTGCGCGAAGGCGACCAGTCGTTGGTCGTGGAGCCGTTCGGCCAGCGCGGCGGCCCTCGTGGTGACCCGCTCGGCGTCGTCGAGGTCGCCCGCGCACTCGTGGGCCTCGCCGAGAAGGGAGAGGGTCGCGGCCCGAAGGCTCCCCGGCAGGTCGGGGATGCGCAGCGCCTCGCGGAGGCGGTCCACCGCCGAGACGTACTCCCCCGAGTGGCAGTAGACGCTGTAGCCCAGGCCGATGAGGGCGTCGGCCAGGCCCGTGTCGTCGCCCAGGGCGCGGTAGAGCTCGATGCTCTCCAGGAGGTGCCGCTCGGCGCCCCGCGGGTCGCCCAGGCGGGCCGTGGCCGCTCCCGCGGCGTGAAGGCAGGCGGCGCGCGTCGTGAGCTCGTCGGGTTCGCACTCGACCAGGAGGGTGAGGGCCCGCGACCGGCCGGCCTCGTTGTCGCCCTCGCGGACCTGCTCCCGGGTCAGCTCGGCGTCGACGGCTCGCGCCAGCGGCGGGTCCTGCCCGTCGGCGAGGAGGGCGCGGGCCCGTTCGAGGGCCTCCACCCGGCGGTGGAACCGGCCGGCGAGGTGAGCCGTGCGGGCCACCTGCAGCAGGACCCCCGGGTGTTCACGAACGACCGTGGGCGGCAGCGCGATCACCTGCGCGTCGAGCTCGGCGTGGTCCACGACCCCGAAAGCCCGAGGAGGCAGGCCGGCGATGAGGGCAGCGGCGTCGCCGGCCAGGTCGGCGTCGATCAGCACCGACGCCGCGACCAGGGGTTCGCCCAGGCGGGCGAAGGCGGCGGCGGCGGCGCGGGTCGCTTCCGGGTCGGGCCCGCCCCCGCCGGCGACCAGTTCGGCGACGGGAGCGGCCAGGGCGTACCAGCCGCCGGGTACGGCGGTGACGGGAAGGCCGGCGGCCCGGAGCTCGTCGATCAGCCCCGGCCGGCCGAGCGCGGCCGCCACCTCGTGGCATCCGAAGGGCAGCCGGGCGAACTGCCGCGCGGCGTCACGGGCGGAGGGGTCGAGCCGCCCGAGCGCCGACTCCACCAGGGGGCGGAATAGCTCCCCGCCCGCGGCCATGTGGGCCACCTCCGCGGCCGGGTCGGCACTGACCGCGATCCGCGCGATCGCCAGGACCAGCGCCGCGGCCGACCCTCCCGTCGCGGCCACGAGCCTCTCGGTGGCGTCGGCGTCCAGGTCGACCCCTTCGAGCAGGCAGAGGTCCTGGACGTCGGACGCCGTGAAGGCGAGGTCCCGGTCGGTGAGCGTCACGTCGGCCGATCGGCGCAGACCGGCGAGGGCCCCCGGGAGGTGGCGGGCGGCCACGACCAGCGTCGACCCGCCGGTCCGGCCCGAGGCTAGGGGGACGACCAATCCGGCGGAGTCCCCGGAAAGGAACTGGGCGTCGTCGACCGCGACGAGGTAGCCGCCCTCCACCCGTCCCAGGGTGCCGGCCACGCCGGCGACCACCTCAGGGGGCGATCCGCGCAGGACCTCGGTCCCGAGAGGCAGCCCCGAGGCGACGGCGGCCGACGCGAGGGTGGCCGCGAACACGTCGGGATCGGCATCGCCGGGCTGGCAGGCCACGGTCACCACGTGCCGGGCGGAATGGCGCCGGATCTCGGCGAGGAGGGTCGACTTGCCGGCGCCGCCCGCGGCCTCCACGATCGCCACCCGGGCGCCGTCGACGGCGAGCACCTCGGCCGTCCGGGGCCGATGGTGCGGCGCGACAGGCCGGTGCGGCGGTGGGTACCCGCCGCCCGAACGGCGGTCTCCCTTCCGGCGCTCACCGGCCCGGCGGTCCGGCTTCTCTGCGCTCACGGCGACGTCGTGCCCGCCACTGGAACATCCTGCCACGGACGGCCGGCGGCCGCGCGCGAATCCTCAGCGGGTGAAGTTGGTCTCGATGATGGTCACCAGGCGGCGCAGCGCCTCGTCGATCGACTCCAGGTCGTCGGCCGACGACGTGCGGAGCAGCTCGTGGGTGCTGGCCAGGAAGGCGTCGAACGCCTCCTCCTCGACGCGCTTGCCGCCGGAGGTCAGGCTCACGAGCTTGCTCCGCCGGTCGCCGGGGTCGTCGACCCGGCTCACCAGGCCGAGGTTCTCGAGGCGCTTGAGCATCTTCGTCATCCCGCCCGAGGAGATGTCGAGGGCCGTGTACAGCTCGTGGGGGGCCAGTTCGTAGGGCGGGCCCGAGCGTCGCAGAGCCGACAGGACGGCGTAGTCGCTGGGGTTCAGGTCGAAGGGCTTGAGCACCGCCGACTGGAAGGCCTCGATCAGGACGCTGAGGCGCGCCAGGAGGATGATCAGGATCAGGCCCGACGTGTTGGCGGAACCGGCGTGCTCGCGGGCCCACGCGTCGGCGAAGTCGTCTACCCAGCGCGCTTCGTCCACGGTGGCTGGCCTCCCGACCGGTGCCGTCGCCCGGCCTCCGACGGCGGCCGGATCCGTGATGGTAGGGGCCGCACCCACCCTCCCGCCCGGGATCGTCGGTGCCACGTCGTCCCTACGCGCCGGCGGCGGGTGGGCCCGGGGGGCCCGCGTCGCCGACACCGAGGTTGAGCGGTATCGAGCCGAGGTTGGCGAGGAACCAGTCGAGCGGCTCGGAGCGCCACCACTCGACGTCGCGACAACCCAGGTCCTCGGCGACCTCGCAGGCGGCCAGGTAGCCCGAGGCCAGGTGCGTGGCGCCGTAGGGGTGGATCGAGTTGGAGAGGTAGAGACCGGGCACGAACGTCCGCGACGCCCCGCCGGTCACGATCCCCGGCAGCGGGCGGTTCTCGCCGTACTGCTCCGGGATCGCGCTGCCGCCGATCATGTTCCCCCGTATCGCGGACGGGTTGTTCATCTCCTGGTGCCGGGGCGTCATCACGTGCCGCTCGATGACCAGGTCGGAGAAGCCGGGGGCCTCGGCCTCCATGCGCGCGGTAACCGCGTCGGCGAGCGGCTCGGCGAGGTCGGCCGGATCGGTCCACGCGTCCCAGCCGGCGAGCGCCTCGCCGCGCCACCGCCTCGGGCACGGCGGCACGCTCGTCCACACGTAGGCGGTGTGGCAGCCGGCCGGGGCCTGGGTCGGGTCGGCCCGGGTGGGCAGGAACCAGCCGCCCATCGGTTCCGGGGGCACGATCCCCGTGGCGAGGTCGGAGAAGGCGGCCCGCATCACGTCGAGGGTCTCGCCGCCGTAGTAGCCGACCCACGAGCGCTGGACGGCCGGATCGCGCTTCGCGGCCGCGAACTGCGGGTCGCCGGCGAGGGCGTACATCACCGCCAGGAGCTGGGGATCGTCGTAGTTGAACGCCTTCACGGCCCGCGCCCGGGCCGCGCCGATCCGCTCCTCGCCGAGCAGGTCGAGGAACGTGGGGGCCAGGGTCAGGTTCGAGACCACCACCCGGGCGGTGACCTCGGCTCCGGGCGAGGCGGCGTGCGGTCCGAGACGCACGCCGCTCGCCCGACCGTCGCCGTCGGTGAGGATCCGCTCGACGGGGCTCGTGCCGTGGATCTCGCCGCCGTGGGCCAGCAGGCACCGGACCAGCGCGTGGGTGAGGGCGTGCGAGCCGCCGCGGGCCGTGTGGACGGCCATGAGCTGGAACCCGGCGAGGCTGAGCGCCAGCGGGCCGAGGCGGCGGTGGCTGGGCCACTGGCCCGTGAACTCGCCCAGCGCGGCCGGGGTCGTGCGCGCCTCCTCCGACTCGAAGAGCAGCCCGAGCAGCTCGAGGCCCGTCATGCGGAGCAGGTCGTCGCCCGACACGGGGAGGCCCAGGCGTTCGAGGAGCCCGCCGTGGAACGACGCGGTCCGGTCGAGGAGCGCGGCGCTCGGAGCGCCGTAGAGGCCCCGCCGCGTCAGCTCCAGCGTGTCGTCGAGGTGCTCGCCGAGGTAGGCGCCGATGGTCGCCGCCGCCTCGGCGTCGTGCTCCGACACCCCCCGCAGGCTCGCGTCGGTCACGGTCGGATCGAGGGCCTGGACCACGCTTCCGCCGCCGGGGAACGTCTTGGCGAACAGGACGTCGGTGCCCCGCAGCTCCAGCCCGAAGCCGGCCAGGTCGAGGTCGGCCATGGCCGGGCTCATGGCCGGTACCAGCCACACCGCGTGCGGGTTGTGCAGGAACCCCGGGAGCCCCAGCTCGACGGTGTCGCAGTGCGCGCCGCACTGGCCCCGGGCCTCGAAGACCCCTACCGACAGCCCGGCCCGGGCCAGGTACGCGGCGGTGGTCAGGCCGTTGATGCCCCCACCCACCACGACGGCGTCGAAGTCGGTCATGGCCGGGGACGCCTTCGACGCGCGATCAGCCCGCGGTCGAGGGGTCGATCGCCACGGCCCGGACCTCGGGCAGGTCGTCGCGCACCACCCGGAACGTGGCCCCGCCGTCGGTGCTGACGATCAGCTCGCCGGCCGTCGTGGCGGCCACCACCAACGGCCCGTCGGCCTGGAGGCTCTGGCGCTCGACGTTGCCGCTGAAGCCGTCGAGGGCGACCCGCCAGTGGACGGGCCGGTCGGCGGCGGGGGCGGAGAAGATGGCGGCGTCGGGACCGCCGTCCTCCCACAGAGGCGGGGGCCCCGACGACGACGACATCACCAGGGTGGTCCCGGCCAGCGCGAGGCCCTGGGTGTAGCCGCGGTCGACGCCGTCGTTCTCCCAGGTCCAGGTGGCCCCGCCGTCGACGCTGCGGTGGAAGCCCATGCCGGTCGTGGCGTAGAGCCGGTCGCCGTCGGCGACCACGTGGTGGACGTCTTCGTAGAGGCCGTCGTTGCGGGCGTCCCAGGTGACGCCCCGGTCCGGCGACGCCGCGACCCCGCCCACCTCGACGCCGATGAGCATGTGCTCCCCGGAGGTGACGACGCAGTTGACGTTGGCCGGGCCCCACGGTGAGTGCCAGAACCCCCGGTTCGGGACCTTGGACAGGTCGATCTCGACGGGATCGCCGTCGCCGAGGCGCCACAGGACCGGAGGCTCGGTCCCGGCGTACACCTCCCCCCGCTCCCCGATCGCCACGGTCCAGATGTCGTCGGTCTCGAGGCCGAGGCCCTCCCACCCGTCGCCCGCCCGGCGCTGCACGCCGAGGCCGTCGACGGCGGCCACCACCGCGTCGCCGGCCGCGGCGACCGAGTTGGCCTGACGGCCGGCGAAGTGGTGCTCGAGCGGGGCGCCGGCCCCGTCGAGGGCGACCAGCAGGACGCCGTCGGCGGTGGCGAGCCAGGCTCGCCGGGCGCCGCTCATCGTCCCGGCCCCGTGGCCAGGCCCGCTCCCTCGAGCTCGTCGAGGACGAGCCCGGCGACGGTCATGCCCGACATGGTGGCCTGGTGGGTGCCCATCCCCGGCGCGCCGGCGTCGCAGCCGGTCAGGAAGAGCCCGGGCAGGGGGGTGGCGGGCTTGGGCTTCCTGGTGCCGCACTGGCCGACGATCTGGCCCACGCCGACGCACTCCCCGCCCTGGCCGGGAAGCACGGAGTCGCGGGAGTGGGCGGCGACGTCGCCGGGGCCGTCGTGGGAGCGTCGCTCGATGTGCTCGAAGATGTCGGGGAAGACCTTCCGGAGGGTGCTCTCGACCCGCTCGTAGAGCGCGTCGATGTGAGGCTCGGTCGGGTCGGCCGGAGCGGGGGACCCGGTGATGATCACCTGCTTGCCCTCGGGGGCCATCGACGGGTCGAAGAACGACGGGACGCTGATGAACACGACGACGTCGTCGGGGATCTCGCCCTGGAGGAAGGCCTCGTAGCGCTCGAGGTTCCACCAGGTGTCGTCGCCGTAGACGATGTAGCAGCCCTCCGTGAGGACCGGGGCGTCGAGCTGGTAGCGGATCGTCGCCCAGCCCCAGCCCGGCACGAGGTTCTCGACCCACTTCACGTAGTCGTCGTCGAAGTGGTCGCGGCCGGCGAGCTTCAGGATGGTGGGCTGGATCCCGGCGTCGCTGACCACGATCGGTGCTTCGAAGCTCCCCGCCGAGGTGGTGACGCCGGTGACGCGGCCGCCGTCGACGTCGATGCGCTGCACCTCGGTGCCGGTGAGGATCGTGCCACCGCGCTCGCGGATCGCGTCGGCGATGTCGTCGAGGACCCGGCCGAACCCGCCGTAGTAGTAGCCACCGCCGCCCTGGACGGCGATCTCCTGCATGATCTTGATCTGCTCCGACGCCGCGACCAGGTCGATCGGCTCGGCCAGCGAGGCGTTGGCGTGCATGGCCAGGTAGCTGTAGAGACCCCACGGCACGTCGCGCGTCGCGAGGTAGTCGTGCATCGACGTGTCGTCGAGCTCGTCGAGCTGCTCGGGGGTCAGCGACACCATCTCGGTGAGGACGGCCAGGGCCTTCTCGCGGTCCGTGTCGTCGAGGCCCCAGAGGTCGAAGAAGGGCGTGGGGTCCATCCCCGAGGTCTGGGGGGTGATCACGGTGCGGTAGCTGCCGTCGGGCTGCTTGTGCGAGACCGACGCCCGGTCCAGGAGGATCTGGCCCAGCTTGTCCGACATGCCGAGCGCCGCGAAGAGCTGCTTGAAGCCAGGGTTCTGCATCGGCACCTGGAGCTTGGGCCCCAGCTCGTACCGGAACCCGTCGCGCTCGGCGGTCACGGCCTTGCCGCCGGTGCGGTCGTTGCGCTCGAGCAGGAGCACCCGCGCCCCCCGGTGGGCGAGCATCGCCCCGCAGGACAGGCCGCCCGGACCTCCGCCGATGATGATCACGTCGTAGCGCTCGTCGGTCATCGCGTGCTCCCTCCCGTGAGGTCGAGGCCCAGCGCCTCGCCCACGACCTTGGCGCCCAGGTACCCGGGACCGCCGATGATCATCCCGCCCGCGTAGTTCGACGCCCCGCAGGTGAACAGGCCCGGTATGGGGGTCTCCACCCGGGAGCACTGGTCGTTGGGGCGGTTGAAGCCCATCTGGAGGTTGGTGTACGAGCCGTGCTTGATCGAGCCCCGCTTCATGGTGCGGAGCTTCGACTCGATGTGGGTGGGCGGGTACTCGCGTCGCAGCACGATCCGGCCCAGGTCGAGGTGGCGCTCCACCAGCTCCAGGCACTCGTCGCCGAAGCGCGATCTCCCCTCGGGCGACCAGTCGTCGTCGTAGAGGACCACCTGCTCGGCCCGCACGATCTCGTGGCCCTCCGGGGCCATGGTGCGGTCGTGGTGGCTGGGGATCGTCACGTGCACCCACTCTCCACCGCCGGCCTCGCCGGAGTCGACGCGCTCGAGGTGCTCGTGGAGGTCGTCCTCGGTCTCGAGACCCAGGAACGCGATCATCGCCTCGCCGACCCGGGCCTCGGGGTGGCGGTAGGTCGCGCCGCCCTCCACGCCGAGGTGCAGGCCGAAGAGCGTCCGCTCCTCCCACTCCCACGGCTCGACCGCGTGGCGCAGGTCGGACGGGAGGTTGTCGGCGCCGACGAGCTGCATGAACGTCTGCTCGGGGTTGAGCGTCGAGGCGACGGCCCGGGCCTCGAAGCGGTGACCGTCGGCCACCTCGACCGCCA
>WBZO01003789.1_pt1 | contig 17110 bp, 17 predicted proteins | sample 5204261 | NCBI WGS metagenome assembly WBZO01 (sample SAMN12412400, study PRJNA552823) | activated sludge metagenome | isolation source: activated sludge from anammox sidestream of wastewater treatment plant... | place: USA: North Carolina | collected 2017-09 | reverse complement strand
AGTTTTTCGCGCCACGGATTGGCACGTTTTTTGTAATTTTAGGGCGAACATATGACCCAGGAAGAAAGCCAAATCCAAGCGTTTGACGATTTTTTGTGGACGGCGACGCGCTATAGCGATGTCCTGAAAATCGACCGTCGAGTTGTGGCTCAAGGGCTGAGCGAAGCGCCGTCAAAAACCGTAAAGGGGAGGCAGGTTTGGCATGTTAGGGACGGGATGCCGGCGGTATACAAGCGCGTTCTCGGCGTCCCATCCGGCGACATTCCGAATCACCCAAAAGACCGCCTCGACCATTACCGAGCCGAGCGGGAGCGTTTGAAGCTGGAACAGGAAACCGGATCGCTCATCCCGGCCGCCGAAGTAGAGAGCGTTACGGCAGAGGCCATGAAGACGCTGGCGCAGACCCTCGACACGCTGCCGGATGTATTGGAGCGCGACGCCGGACTATCTGGAGAGACAGTGCAAATCGTGCAGCGCGTCATAGATTCGGCTCGCGAATCCATGTATGCCGAAATGATGAGGTTGGCAGACGGAAATGACAGCGTCGGCGGCAGCGATCCTTAAATCGGTTTCGGAGCTACTTCGGCCACCGCGCCGGATTCCTGTTGCGGAAGCGGCCGGCAAGTACCTGCGGATCGCCCGCCCTGGTGGTGTCGCGAAAGAATGGGATGCCTCGTTAACCCCATACATGATCGAGCCGATGAACGCCTTGGCGGATCGTCGAACCGAAGCGGTGGTGTTCGTGGGGCCGGCTCGTACCGGGAAAACCTTCGCTCTGGTGATCGGGGGCCTGACCTACAGCGTGATTTGCGACCCAGGCGATACGCTCATTGTCCACATGACCGAGCATAACGCGCGGGATTTTTCCAAGGACGATATCGCTCGCGCGCATCGCAGTAGCCCGGAATTGCAATCTCGGCTATCGCCATACGCCAGCGACGACAACGTGTTCGACAAAGTATACCGAAACGGCATGCGATTGCTGATCGGGTGGCCGTCTGTCAGGCAACTCTCAAGCCGCACGCTACGCAACGTGCTGATCACCGACTACGACCGGATACCGGACAATATCGACGGCGAAGGCAGCGCGTTCGAGTTGGCACGGAAGCGCGTGCAAACCTTCCTGAGCGCCAGTATGGTGCTGGTCGAAAGCAGCCCTGGCCGCGTGATCGCCGACGCAAAATGGCGGATGATCGATCCGCATGAGGGTCCGCCATGCACCGGCATATTCGGGCTCTATAACCAGGGAACGCGCAATCGCTGGTACTGGCCATGCCCGGAATGCGGTGAATACTTCACCGCGCAACCGACCATCGATGCGCTGGCGATAGTGGATGGTGAGGCAGGTCTGGCTTGCCCGCACTGCGGCGTAGTCATTCCGAAGGCCGCCAAGCGCGATATGAACCTTGCCGGGCGGTGGCTAGCGGCCGGACAAACCATTGGCCGAGATGGCGCGATCAGCGGAAATCCGCCGCCGTCATCGATCCAATCCTACTGGATCACCGGCCCCGCCGCCGCCTACCAATCGTGGTCTTCGCTGTGGCGAAAATATCATGCGGCGCTGGATGCGATGGAACGCACCGGGGCAGAGGATGCCTTGCAGGCCGTGGTAACTGGAGACTTCGGAACGGCCTATCGTCCGCGCAATCTGAACGTCGCGCGCGATGCGGCTGCGATCTCTTGCCGATCCGAAGAATGGGAAAAGCGCACGGTCCCGGATGGCGTAATGTACCTGATTGCGGCGGTAGACGTGCAGGGAAATCGATTTGTCGTCCAGGTCATCGGATACGGACGGCAGAAAGAGCGGTGGCTAATCGACCGCTACAACATCAAGTGGTCGCCATCCCGCGTCGATACCCTGAACGCGAAAGAGCCCATCGATCCGGCGCGCTACATCGAAGACTGGACGGCGCTGAACTCGATTATCGCAAAACCATATCCGCTAGCATCCAATCCTAACCGAGCGTTGCTGCCGGTTTGCGTGGGGATCGATTCTGGAGGGAAGGCTGGAGCCACCGAGAAATCCTACGACTACTGGAGACAATGCCGAAAGGCCGGGAACGGCAAAAAGGTCCGATTGGTCAAAGGAGACCCGCGCCAAAGCATCCCGCGAATTGTCGTATCATACCCTGACAACACCAAGCGCTCATCCCGCAAAGCCAACGCGCGCGGAGAAATACCGGTCCACCTCATCAATACCACGATCATGAAAGACGCCTTGGCGGCCGATCTCTCTCGAGACGAAGTGGGGCCGGGCTACATTCATTTTCCGCGATGGATCGGAGATTGGTTTTTCGATGAATTGACGAACGAGGTTCGCACCGCGAAAGGTTGGGATAAGACCGGGCGCAACGAAGCCATCGATCTATTCGTTTACGCCGATGCGCTGAACATTTTGCTGAAAGGCGAAGTCATCAACTGGGAATCGCCGCCGTCTTGGGCCAATCCCGAGCTATCGTCAATCTCGATAATCTCGGAGCCAGAGCCAGAAATCGGCCGACCGAAAGTTGGGATATCACCCCACCAACATTCGGCCATTTCTCCAGTCCGACGTCAAGCCGTCACCCGGAGGGTCACATTATGAGCGACATTCTGGACTACATCAGAGCCAACCTAGAATCTCGGTGCATCAAACAAGAGGCTATTGTTCCGATCCTTGACGAAGCGCGAGCGATCTATGGTGGAGACGAGGTTTACATCCGCAAGCCGCCGCGAACGGTGGTCAGCCGGCGCACGATTCAGCGCCGGTCGCGCGCGACAAAATCCCCCTAAAAATGTCGCGCGTCCCCTGATATACAGGGGAGTATGAGCATATTCTCCGGCATCGATCTCGCTACCCTCGGTATCTGGCTGTCCGAAGCGCAGACGGCGTATAACGACCTCAATACTGGGCAGCAAGTCGTCAGTGTCGGCACGGGCGACAAACGCCTCACGTTCACGGCCGCCGAAGTATCCAATCTCAAGCAGTACATCCTTGATCTACAATCCGCCATCGCCGCCGCGTCCGGCAACGGCTTTCGCCGCAAAGGCGTCTATATCGCGGGCGGAAAAGGGCTATGAGCAAGCGTGCCCGCGCCAATCCCATATCGCATCATCAAGCAACTAAACCGCTTGTCGCTGTCCCAAACGTCCCAAGACGCGAGCGCGTCGGGCCATACGAAGCCACATCGACCAGGCCGCGAGTAGCCGATTGGGAACGGACGCAGTACGGACCAAACTCCGCTTTCGACAACGGCGATATCGCCCGCGCACGCGCTCAGGACGCCGTTCGGAACAACCCATGGCTGCGTCGCGCGCTCAGGCTGCTGGTTTCTCACGAGATCGGATGCGGATTGCAACCTCGACCAAAAATCCAAGACGACGGGCTGCGCAAAGACTTGCTCGATCTTTGGGCCGATTGGACGGCGGAAGCCGACGCGGATGGAACCAGCGATTTTTACGGATGGCAGGGCATATTGGCGCGTGGCCGCCGAGAGTCCGGCGAAGTGTTCGTGCGCCTGCGCAATCGATTGCCGGAAGATGGGCTCATCGTTCCGCTGCAAGTTCAAGCCATGGAATCGGCCATGGTGCCCATGCAGCATAACGCCACGAACGGAAAAAACACGATCCGCCAAGGCATCGAAATCACGCCGTTCGGGACCAGGGCCGCATACTGGTTCCACGCCCAACACCCCGGCGAGCGCAATTTCTTCTTGAGCCCCGTCTCTTTGCGGGCCGACGAACTCACTCGCGTTCCCGCTAGCGCCGTATTACACCATTACACCCCAGAGCGCCCAGGGCAGTTGCGCGGTGTTCCGACTCCAATTTCGGCGCTCGTTCGCGCTCGAAATTTCGACGCTTACGAATCGGCGGAGCTGACCCGCAAGAAATCTCGATCCAAGTTCGTCGGAACGATTTATCGGGAAAACGTCGAGGGCGAAGGCGAAAACCCGATCACGGACGACCAGCAAATCCTGGCCGATTTGACCGCGAGAGAAAAGCAGCGATCCTACGTCGATTTGGAAGATGGATACATGCTCAGCATGGCCCAAACCGAGCGCGCCACACTCTTCGATGCCGATGGCGGGAACGCCGGAATCGACTTCTTGCGGGTTCAGCTTCGTGCCATCGCAGCCGGCATGGGCGTCCCCTACGATTTGATGACTGGCGACTACGCTGACTCCAATGACCGAGTAATGAAAGTCATCCTAAATGCTTTCTACCGCGAGTTGGAAATGGAGCAAGACCGGCTGGTTTCGCAAGTGCTCCAACCGGTTTGGTCGGCATGGCAGACCGTTGCCGCGATGAACCGAATCATTCGGATGCCGAGAGGTTATTTCGAAAACCCCCGCGCCTGGCAACGCTGCGATTGGCTCAGTCATGCTTGGGCCTATCCGAATCCGCTACAGGAAGTGCAAGCCAAGGTGCTCAAGATCAAGAATGGCCTGTCTTCCAGAACCGCCGAGGTAGCTGGAGATGGTCTTGGCGTAGAGGATGTGGATCGTCAGAACTATGAAGACCGCCAGCGAGAAGAGTTCTATGGCCTGAATTACGGCGGAGATCAGACCATTTCTCAACAACAGGACCCTCAACAGCCGTGAACAGTTTACCGCACATCGCCTCGCGGCTTTTTAATACGCCGCTCATGATCCATCCCGGAAAGCTGAGCGCAATCATCTCTGGCTTAGCACCTCGCCTCGGAGTCGAGATATCTGGTCCATTGCCGGATGCCTACACCGTCCGGGCCGGGCAGTCCGGCAAGGGCGGATATCGGGTAGTGGACGGAATCGGCGTAATCGATATCTTCGGCGCGTTGGCGCACCGCACCGAAATGCAAGCCGATTCGAGCTACATCATGGGCTACGAAACGATTGGCCGAATGCTCGATGCCGCACTCGCGGATCGGGACGTGTCGGTGGTCGTTCTGAACATCGATAGTCCAGGCGGAGAGGTAAGCGGCGCATTTCAGCTCGCCCAACAGATTCGCGATGCTCGCGCCGTAAAACCGATCCATGCCGTGGCCGGCGATTTGGCCGCGTCGGGCGGTTACCTGATTGCCAGTTCCGCCCTATCACTATCCGTATCGCCGGCCGGGCAAGTAGGAAGCATCGGTGTCGTGACCTGCCACGTCGATATGTCGGGCGCGCTTGAGAAAGCTGGATACAAGGTGACGCCTATTTTCGCCGGCTCTCACAAAGTGGATGGAAACCCCTACCAACCATTGCCGCCGGCCGTGGCCGATAAAATCCAAGCCGAAATCGATCATTACTACGGAATGTTCGTCGATTCGGTCATCGCTGGACGGCCTGGCCTATCGGCCCGCGGCGTCCGCTCTACAGAAGCCGAGATGTACATCGGAGAGCGGGCCGTGGCCATCGGGCTCGCGGATCGCGTCGAAACTCCAGATCAACTCATCGCGCGTCTCGCATCCGAGGCGAAATTATCAATCCCATCTTCGGCGGCTCGTACCGCCGCTCATTCGGAGCACAAGAAAATGGCCGACGACACCGAAAAGCCGGACACCAAACAGCAGACGCAACCGCAATATCTGGCCGCGACCACCATCGCGGAGCGGTGCATCGCAGCCGGAGAGCCGGCGCTCGGGCGCGCTCTGCTAGGGAAGCAGATCACCGATGAACAGCTTCAATCCCGGATGGACGATGCCAAGCAAATCCGGGCCATGGCAAAGCTGGTCCACATGCCAGAAGAGGCCACCGCTCTGATCGTGCAAGGGATCTCGACCGATCAGGCCGGGAAATTGCTTACCGTCGAACTCGCGCGCCGCGATGCCGCTCTGCCCGTCAATAATGCCCACACGGGCGGCGTCACGACCGATGGCAAAGACCGATTCAACGCCGGCATCGGGCAGGCGCTCGCGATTCGGGCCGGGATCGAAAAGGACGATCCAAAAAACGAGTTTCGAGGATTTCACTTGCTGGAAGTCGCGCGCGCTTGCTTGATGCAAGCCGGCGTGACCGCGATGCCTGGAAACAAAATGGGTCTGGTGGCCATGGCCATCACTCATAGCACCAGCGATTTCCCGTACATCCTCCAAAACACCGCCGAAAAGGCGATGCTCAAGGGGTACAGCGAAGCGGAAGAAACTTTCCAGCAATGGACGCGCGTTGGCCGGCTATCCGACTTCAAGGCCGCGTCCCGCGTTGGCATGAGCGAATTTACCGATCTCGACGAAGTGAAAGAGGGAAGCGAGTTCAAGCACGGGTCGCTCGGGGAACGCCGCGAGCAAATCCAGCTTGCTACATACGGCAAGATGTTTTCTATTTCCCGGCAAGCCATCGTCAACGACGACCTGGGCGCATTTTCGGACATCCCGCGCAAAATGGGCCGCGCCGCGACGCGCAAAGTCGGAGACTTGGTTTATGCCGTCTTGACCGGCAACCCGAACATGGCCGACGGAACGGCGCTGTTCCATTCCACTCATTCAAACTTGGCGGGGACTCCAGCCGCCCTATCGCTCGCCACGGTCGGGGCCGGCCGCACGGCGATAGGCCGGCAAGTGGATAGCAGCTCATCGGCCAACGCGCTTAACATCCGCCCTCGGTTCTTGATCGTTCCAATGACGCTCGAAGACGCGGCCGGCGTCCTGCTTAACTCCGAGTATGATCCGGATACCGCCAACAAGCTCCAGCGCTACAACCCGGCGCGCGGCTGGAATCTCGTGCTGGTATCCGATGCGCGCCTCGATGCCGCGAGCACGACCGCGTTTTTCCTATCCGCCGATCCGAATATTTTCGACACCATCGAGATCGCCTATCTGGACGGCAATCAGACCCCCTATTTGGAACAGCAAAACGGGTGGACGGTAGATGGCGTCGAGTTCAAGGTCCGTTTGGATGCAGCCGTCAAAGCGCTCGACTGGCGCACGATGTACAAAAACGCCGGCGCTTAATCGCCCATCTTGAGATATCGGAGACAAGTATATGACCACTAAATTTGTTCAAGACGGCGACGTGTTGGACTACGCCAACGCCAGCGGGGCCACGATTGCATCGGGGGCCGTCGTCGTGATGGGCAACATCATCGGCGTCGCGTTGTCCGATATTGCCGACGGCACTACCGGAGCGGTAGCCATCGAAGGCGTGTTCACGCTACCAAAAACGACCGGCAGCGCCTGGACTATCGGCTCAAAATTGCTTTGGGATGTCAGCGCTGGGAAATTCGACGTGGGCACCGCTACGCCTGCCACTGGCGATGTATCCGTCTGCTGCGTCGCGGCAGGAGCGGCAGCCAGCGCGGCCACGACCGGCCCTGTCTTGCTCAACGTCGGCGTCGGCACTGTAACCTAAGCCGATGAGCCGCCTCGATACGATCATGACCACGCGCGGGATGCCCGCGTTTCGGCGAATCTTTGGTGACGAGGCGGTTTACGAGACGCCATCCGGCGAATCAAAAACGACGTGGGCGATCATCGGTCAATCGACAGAACAAGTCGGTGAATTCGGAGAGCGAATCGAGTTCACGGCGACGGCCCAGATCCCGCGCGCCGATGTGCCTAAACCGCTGTCCGGGTCCGCGTTGGTCGTCGGGGCTAAAACGTACCGCGTCGGTAAATTGCTTTCTGCGGACGATCTTTTCGTGATTGTATCCATCAAGGACACCGGGTGATGGCGAGCAAACTGCCAGAAATCCTGGACAGGACGGCCGAATTGCTCGCCGGCATTCCTGGGGTCAAGCAGGTCTACCGGATTTTGGGCGGAGATCCTTTGCCGGACGAAGATGATGCCGATTTGCCGGCCGTTTACATGCGCTTACTAGCGGATACCATCGAGGATATCCGCTCGGACAAGGCCAAGGTGGCCGCCCAAATCGCCATCGAGCTATTTTTCGTCCCGGACGATTCTTCGGCCGTCGATTCGCAGGCGGTGGCGTGGGCGTGGGAAATCCGCAAGGCATTTTTTAGCGCCGACCCAACGGCATACGAAGCTCTGTTGCGCGCGAATCCAGCTCAAGGAATCGAAACGCAGGGAGCCAGCTATCAATACCCGCAACAGCAGGGAGGAATCGCGTCGGTGCGGCATCCAATCACTTTGCGTTGCGTCGAAAACTACTGACCAAAGGTAATCCGCCATGGCTCTTACGCCCACGACTCACACTTACATCGGTAAAGGCAAGGTCGGTCTGCAAGACCTGATTTTGCTTGAAGGCCACCGCTACATCGGCGGCACGTCGAGCCTTACGCTCTCCATCGAGAGCGAGGAAAAGACGATCCCAAACTTGGAGACGGCCGGCGGCGGAAATCTGAACAAGATCGCGCGCGTCACCAAGATGACCGGGCAGCTCGTGCTACAAGAGCTGCAAGCCAAGAATCTGGCGCTGGCGCTGCGCTCGCTGGTGAGCGATGAAGCGAGCGGGAGCGTGTCGGCGGAAGCGCATACCGCATACTCGGGGACTCTGGTTCCGCTCGATCACTTGCTCGACAAAACGGCGACGGTAACGCCGGTCATCGCGGTATCCGCCGCTCGCGCCGACACGACCGCTTACGTCGTCGGGGATACCATCCTCGCGTCGGCCGTCGTGTATCAATGCACCACGGCCGGAACGTCCGGCGGATCGGCCCCGACCTACAGCACTGCCGTCGGTACGACCACCACCGATGGCTCGGTGACCTGGACCTCGCGCGGCGCGGTTACCATGGTGGACGGCACCGATTATCAGGTCGGCAATTCGGCCATCGAGATTTTGTCGTCCGCTTCGCGTTTCGCGCTCGGCTTGCCGATCACCATCGCGTACACCAAAAACGCGGCCTATCTCGTGCAGATCCTGACCGATTCGCAGCGCGACTACGAGCTGTATTTGGACGGGCTGAACGAAGCCGATTCCGGCATCCCGTCCCCGAGCCGGATGTACAAGGTGCGGTTCAACCCGGCGCAAGGGCTTGGATTGAAGGCCGACGACTTTGCGACGCTGACTCTCGATTTCGAGGCTCTGCCCGACACGACCAAAACTGGGACCGGGATCAGTCAATACGGCAATTTCCGTCTTGCGAAATAACGACTGATCGACAGTTATGGCCGGCACATCCGTCGTCGTCGATCTACTGCTTAAAGCCAAGGACCTGGCCAGCGCGCCGATTCGCGGTATCGTCGCAAGCATCAAGTTCCTCGACTCCGGAATCTCGGTTGTAGCCGGCAAGATTCGCAGCGCGTTCTCTGGGCTGTTCGGCGGCGGTCTGGACGGCGCTATCGAGTTTGAAGCGCAGCTCTCCAAGGTAGCAGCCAAGGGCGGATTCACCGCCGCCGAAATGGAGACGCTGAAAAAGGCCGCGACCGATATCGGTGCCAAATTTGGCACCACCGGCACGGAAGCCGCGCAAGGTATGGAAGCCCTAGCCGCGTCCGGCCTGAACGCCACCCAAGTCATGCAAGCCCTGCCGCCAGTCTTGGCGCTCGCCAAGGCCGAAGGGCTGGGCATGGACGCCGCCGCCGAAAAGCTATCCGATTCGCTCGCCACCATGGGTCTTGGCTTCGACCAGGCCGCGCGACTGGCGAACGTGCTCGCCAAGGGCGCAAACGTCTCGACTACCAGCGCCAGTGCCCTAGCCGAAGCTCTGGCGGCAGGCGGCGGCATCGCCAGAGATTTTGGTCTGAGCATGGAGCAGACCATCGGCGCGCTCGCGGCCTTCGCGAACAACGGCATCAAAGGCAGCGCGGCCGGTACGGCGTTGCAGGCCATCCTCGGACAACTGATCAATCCCGCCAGCCAAGCCAGCAAGGCGCTGTCTGATCTCGGGATCGAATCGCGCGATTTCGGCGAAGTGATCGGCGCGCTCAAAGACAAGGGCGCGGCCAGCAATGCAGCCATCCTCGCATTCGGCGAAACGGCCGGTCCCGGACTGCGAGCTTTGATCAAGACTGGCCAACAAGGATTGTCCGATCTAACCGGGCAATTGCAAAGCGCCGATGGAGCGGCGGAAGCGGCGGCTACCGGAATTAATAGCAACCTCAAAGGCGCGCTATCGGCGCTGACCGCCGCTTGGGCAAATGTCAAGACCGCACTGTTCGAGCCGGTTTTAGAGCCGCTTACAAAGCAGGCGCGAGCCCTAGCGGACACTCTCAACACCAATCTCTCAAGTGGCGCGCTCAAGCCGGTGCAGGAGGCAATCCGCAGCTTCGCGACCAACGGCGCGCAAGCCGCGCGAGATTTCATCGCCAGCTTCGACTTCAATGCCGCTCTGCAATCGCTCCAGGGATTCGCCACTGCCGCTAAGGATTCGTTCTCGGGCATCAAGGATGCCGGGGTCACGACCGCCAGCGTGGTGCAGATCGCCTGGAACGGCCTGACGGCCGGGCTCAAGACCATCGGCGCGTCGCTGCTAGCCGTCGCCGCGTCGGCAGTGTCCAACATCGCAGCCATCGAGGCCGCCGCGTCCAAGGTTGGACTTGGCAGCTTGCAGCGCGCGGCGGAACTGCAAGCAACCGCCAACGAACTGGCGGCAAAAGCCGGCGAACTGACGCAATCCATCGCAAAGGATGGGGAGGATATTCGTGCCGCGTTCGACCGGCTTGCCGACTCCACTGGTGGTGCGGCGGATGGTATACAGCGCATCGCCGACGCGCAGCAAGGCATCAAAGACAGCAGCCCGGTCGCTGAAATCCAAGAGATCACCCTGTCTTTGGGCGATTATCAGGAGATGGCTGAGCGCGCGAACGCATCGGTCGCCAAAGCGAGAAGCGAATACGAGGCCGGCAAGATTTCGGCCGCGGACTACGGACAAGCCCTGCTGGTAGCATCCGAAGCCAACGCCAATCTCGCGGATGCGACAGAACGGCAGACGGCCAGCGAACAAAGAGCGAGCGCGCCGCGCAGGAAAAGCGCACTAGAACTGGAAAGTATCGCCAAGGCGGCCGAAGAAACCGCCAATCGTCAAGGCGATTACGTTAGCGCCTTAGAAAGAGCTGGAGACGCCCAAGCCGATGCCATTCGCTCCGAAATCGAACTCGCCAGAGCCAAAGGCGACGGGGCTACCGTCGCAACCAAGACTATCGAGCTAGCCCGCGTCGAAGCGGATACCGCGTCCAAAGTAGCGACGGCAAAGCAGCAGGAAGCGGACGAAATGGCGAAAGTCGTCGTCGCAAAGCAAGCTTACCTCGCATCAATCAATGGCGGCACCGCAGCGCAGCAGCAAGAACTCCAAACCTTGAAACTCAAGCTTAAAGCGCTCCAATCCGAAGCCGAGCAAGCCAAGACTACCGCGCAGGCGAAAGAGATTGCGGCGAAAAACGCAGCCATTCAATCTATTCAAACCGACAAAGCCACCGAGTCTGTCGAGCGCAATACGGTCGCCGCAGAAAACAACGCTAAGGCCAACGAAGATGCTGCCAAGTCCTACACGCTCATGGAAGACGCGGCGACGGGAGCCGTGCGCGAGCTGTCGCAACTGTCAGCAGGAACCAATGCGCTGATCTCGGAAATGCTTGGGCTGCGGGATGCCGGAAAACTGTTCGGGGCCGAATGGACCGGAGAACTCGGCAAGCTCAAGCTGGCGCTCAATCAAACCGAGGATGCCATCAAGCACAATCTTAGCATCATCGGCCCCTATGCCGGGCAGTTTGAAAAATCGGCAAACGCGGTCAACACCGTGCGCAAGGCATACCTAGAGCAAGCCATCGCGGCAGAAAGTCTCGGGGCGGAATTGACCGCGCTGAACGACGACGCGACCGCCAACGAACGGTCTCTGTCCGATCTTGCCAGCGCGGCGGAAAACGCAAAGAAAGGGTTTGGGCTACTTGACGATGCGCGGCTCGACAAGCTGCAAGCCGCAATCGATGCGGCGAACGACAAGCTACGCAAAATGCGCGAGGAGACGCAAGCGGCAAGGGACGATATCGCGAGTCTCAATGCCGAGATCGCGGCCGAAAAAGGGGACAAGGACAAAGCCGACCTCCTGCAACTGGAGCTTGATCGCAAGCGCGCCATCGCCGATGCCGATGCCAAGCTGGCGGAAGCGCAGGCCGCGAACAACGCGGAATTGATCGCGCTCTACGAAGAACAAAAGCGAAAGCTGGAAGAGCTATACAATCTCAAACAGAAAAATCTCGACAACGATATCAAGCAGCGCAAGAACGAGACCAACAACAGCAAGACCACCACAACCTCTACAACTACTGGTCAATCTCCATCCGCGCCATCGTCGCCGGCGGCGTCTGGTGGAGGTGGCATCACGGTCAACGTCAACGCCAACAACGCACGCTTGCTAGACAACAAATTCGTAGAAGACCTCGGACGGCAACTGGCTCCAGTATTTGGCAATATTGGCAGGAGACTATCGTGAGCGTCCAACGCATCCTCGCCAATGCTAACAATGTCGTGCCGGCCGCAACGATCACGGCCAGTAGCATTTCGCCAGCCAGCAATCAGGTTTTCCGCCAGCAGACTGCCCGCGCCGGAAACGGCTTGGTCAATCTGAGCGGCGGATACACCGGGCAAGACGACGCCACCATCGAAGTCGAGATCCGCAGCGCGTCGGGCACCGCCGCCCGCGTCTCGCACCCGGTGTTTTCCGGTGCTGGCAACGGCACCATGACCCAACCCACGGCCGCCGACGGAACGGCCACTCAGGACGTAACCGTCACCTTGGTTGACCTAGGAACCGAGACGACGCACGCGCAAGCCGTGATCTACGGCGACGCGCTGCTTCGGGCGAAAGCGGCTGGTAGCGGCGGAAACGCGATCTCGATCAGCGTCTCCCCCGGCCTAAGCCTGTCCGCATCACCGGTAGGCGCGCTTAGTGCTGCACTGCAAAAAGATACGCAAGAGTGGACGGATCAACGTCATGACTTCGGCGCAGTCCCGCTCAATCCAGACGGCACGGTCCCAACGACAGCGCCGCGCTTGGCTTTCGGTGGCAACCTATCCCGCGTGTATCGGCACTACAAGCGATGGGACGGCGAGCAATGGCAGTACGGCGTCAGCCCCAAGCTCGCGGCCGATTTTGCGGCAGGCAGCGCCGTTAACTCTGTATCCGGCACCTACTCTGTGACCGTGACCGACGGCGTGACGCCGGAAACCTACACCAGCATTGCTACGCTCTACGATTTTCTGCTGGCGCTCAACGCGAGCGCATTGGTCGAGGCTGTCGGAGTGGTAGCGAAAGACCTCAAGCCCGGCGGCATGGCCGCTATCGACCTGCCGATCCGCACCGCCGCCTTTTCGCTGCCGGTCGTCGCATCGGCTCCAGAGCGCATGCCGGACCTGCAAAACGTGATCGTTTCCGCGTCAGCGCCCACCGAGACCCTGACCGTCGAATGCACTGCCAACACGCCGATAGGGTCAGAGGTTTGGGCGGTCAAGAGCAAGGTATCGGATGCGCTGTCGAACGCGATCACCGGCATGCGCTATACCGATACCTCGTCGCCCATCGCGTTTACCATCCCCATCATCCCGCGCGCAGAACATCCGATCAGCGGGAGAATCCAGATCACATCAACTTCGTTCAAAAACGCCGGTACCGATACGGGCGCGCCGGCCGTTTGCCTGTACAAGCCGGTGCTTGGAGCCAAGGCTGCCAACAAAACACTGACGCTGGTGTGGACAAAAAAGCCCGCCAGCCCTTGTCACTGCGAGGAGTCCGCCGTCGTCGGGCGGCCCGATCCCAACTGCCTCGGCGTCGATATCGAGGGGGAGGACACAAATATGGCTATCCCGAGCTGGTACCAGACCAGGCTAGAAACTCTTTTCGGGTGGCGAGCTGGATTTATCTCCTCCAACACGGAGATCACGAGCGCTGGAGAGTTACGCACTGCGTCAAACGATATCGAGCTAGCCGACGCGGGATCCAGAGAGTTATCCAACTGTCTGGCTGATCTATACACGGCTTACAACGATACGTCTCCTGCATCCGGGGCGCTGACCGCTTACGATGCCGCCATGACCGCGCTCGACTCCGACCTGACGCCGCTCGAAACTATCGGCAGCGCGGCCGATCCGGTCATCCCAGAACTTGGGCAAGTTGCATCCTATAGTGCTGGCGACGTGGTGTACGCTTCGGCCGGAACCACTGACGGGATCACGGCGACTCAAGTATGGGCGGGGTTTCTGGTGTGCGTTGGGGCAGGGACGACTGGAACGTGGTCCACGTTCGCGTTTGGCATTGCGCTCGATGCTGGCCAGCAAGTGACGCCAGGCGTCGATGGGACTGCCGTATTCCGCGTCATCTCGCAGGATGAGGCTTACGCGCTGGCGGGCGGAGACGCTGGCGATATCAACAGCACGGCCGCGACGGCCGGCGATCCTGGCATCGCCCACGATCCGGAACAGTTCGCGAAAAAGTATCGGGCCAAGATGGACGAAGTGCGCGCACTGGCGGGCATCGTCCCAAAATCTGACGCCGGCAGCGACGGAAGCGCGTGCTGGCGCGAGCAAAATAACGATCACTACTGGCAAGTGAACGGAGGCGAATACTTGCCGGTATACAGCAACATCTACTGGCACTCTTGCATCCTGCAATACGATCAATCAAAGGGTAAGGATGTGGTGGTATCGACCTACGAGGTCGGTTTTGGGCTCAGGATCGGCTGCGAAAATCGGCTTGAGGAGGGGGATCAGGTCACGATCACCATCGGCGATGTGACAGCCGATTATCCATATCAGGTCGGCGACAAGTACGAAATCCCTCTCGTTTCAGGCGGCCCTATCGATTTTGCGGGCGGCGTGACCGGGACGGACACCATGACCTGGGCGGTCAAATCCAGCACCGCTGGACTGTTGGACGATTACGCGCTGGATGCAGATGAAGACCCGTATAGCGACGGTGGCCTTGGCTTCACCATCAACCGGGGATCTCTCGATTTTGCCCTAGGCGATGCCTTTACCTTTGGGGTCGAAACCGGTGGGCAATTCCGCTGGCGCAAGGATTCGGGATCGTGGTCGGCAGATACCGCAATCGCCGATACCGTAACTTTGTCCGAAGGCTTGACTGCCGCATTCGCATCGGGGGCGTCCCCGTCTTTCGTGCCAGCCGATGTCTACCGCTTTTCCGTACGCCAGCCCAACAGCCCGAACCATGCCAAGATTGCCCATGGCGACGCTTGGCGCTGGTCCGGCAGCACGGCGACGCTCACCTTGTCGTGGGCGAGCGACCAGATGATTGCGGTGGTCGGACTGCTGCGGCATGGCCTGTCAGCGCCGGCTACGGTCAGCATCGCGCTGAAAAACTCGGGCGGCACTACCTTGCAGACCTTGACGCCGACGGTAGCAACCGGCCCGCTGGTCAGCGTTCTAGCTACGCCACTGACCACAGTGCGTAGCATCGTAGTTACTGTCGCATCTGCAACCGGAATGTCGCTGGGATGGGTTTATGCCGGACAGCCGTTAAACCCTGAGTGGGGCGCGGCGCTGACTTGGCGGCGCTCCTATGCGTTGGACAAAGGAGTCGGGATCAACCCGCGCGGCGCATACCTCGGGGCCGGGCGTGCTGGCGAGATGCGATGGGAGGTCATGGGGCAATCCGATGTGGATGCCTTGCTGGCGCTGATCGATGATTGCAAGGCCGATGGCGATGCCCCAGTTGTAGTGTTGCCTCAGACGCTTTACCCACAAGATGCGGTATTGGCTCGGATCGACGGCGACAGCATCGATATCGGCGATTGGTACGAGTTCCAAGTAAACGACCGGTCTGCCCGCGTGCTAAGCCTGTCGCTGCCCTTCGCGGCGGTACTGACGTGAGCATCGCGGTCACTTTCGGCGGCGATCATCCGCTGACCGTCGCCGGGATCGAGCTGAGTGGCTATCACCGACCGCTTGGTGGAGAGGTTGCCAATCTGACCGTCACCGCTCAGCACGATGAATTTTTCTCCGATTGGTTGGCATGCCCGCCGCTCGGAATTGCATGCAGCGTGGCCTATGGCGCGGAAACCGTTATGGACGGCTACCTGTATGGCGTGCTGGTGGATTCTGGCAAGGTAGAATTGAGGATAGAGGGATGAGTGATCCTGTGGAATTTCCAAAATTAGAAGTGTCCTTGTTATCTGTGGCTATCGTGAAATTAAGCGGCGGCCAACGGCCGTCCGCTTGAATTGCCTGTTCGGCGGCTTGGTGGATAGACGAAAGGACCTATGCGTGAGCTGGCTTTATTCGCGGGCGCTGGTGGAGGGATTCTTGGCGGCAAGCTGCTCGGATGGCGAACCGTTTGCGCCGTTGAGTGGGAGCCATATGCCGCAGGTGTTCTTGCCCAACGACAAAACGATCAGGTTCTGGAACCTTTCCCGGTATGGGATGACGTGCAGACCTTTGATGGACGGCCTTGGGCCGGAAGTGTTGATGTGGTGTCAGGCGGGTTTCCCTGTCAGGACATCAGCACAGCAGGAAAGCGAGCCGGCATAGATGGAGAGCGATCAGGAATGTGGAAGCACATGGCGCGAGTGGTTAGCGAAGTTCGACCCGCATTCGTGTTCGTGGAGAACAGCCCAGCCCTCACTTTTCGAGGGCTCGGAACCGTTCTTGGAGACCTGGCCGCGCTCGGGTTTGATGCTGCGTGGTGTGTGCTATCAGCTGCCGACCTTGGGGCTCCACACTTGCGCGAACGAATCTGGATTGTGGCTAGGCACCCCGACCAAGGCGATGAGCGAGCGAAGCGACGAGTTCAGGAGAGGTGCGCTGGCACCGGCCGAATTCGTGCGGACCCTTCCGGGTGGTGGGCAACTGAACCCGGAGTGGGTCGAGTGGCTGATGGGGTGGCCCATCGGTCAAACCGCTTTGCAGCCGCTGGCAATGGACAGGTGGCGCGAGTGGCTGCGGCTGCATTCATGCTGCTGGCCGGCCGCTTGACGCCGAACGCCTGAGTTAAGCCGCGCCGCGAAGCGGCGTCGGCTTGAATGAATTGTTATGTCTCAAAACTGGAACTGACCATGACCCCAGCCGAAGCAAAAAATCTGCGCTCAATGAAGGGCAAGTTTGTGCGGATCAAATGGCGAAACCCGGATCACGACTGGCCCTACTACCGGCTACTGGCGGTGGATGCAAAGGCCAGCACAATCAAAGTGCGCGGCATGGATTACCCGGCGCAGTTCGGCGGCTACAAACATGACGGCGGCGAGTTCCATGCGGATTGGAGCGAGGTGCGGGATATCGAGCCGGTGATGGTGCGAGTTTGAGACATAACGCCTGAATTAAG
>WBZO01003787.1_pt1 | contig 17122 bp, 18 predicted proteins | sample 5204261 | NCBI WGS metagenome assembly WBZO01 (sample SAMN12412400, study PRJNA552823) | activated sludge metagenome | isolation source: activated sludge from anammox sidestream of wastewater treatment plant... | place: USA: North Carolina | collected 2017-09 | reverse complement strand
AACCCCGCCAGTTGCCCCGCGATCTCGACGAGGTCGCGCCAGCCACGCGCCGCCGCCCGCTCTGCCGTCTCCGGGTAGCGGGCGAGCTCCTCGGCCAAATCGATTGACTCGCCATAGGGCCCGGCCCGTTTCGCGATCCGGTCGAGCTCCGCCTCCGGCAACCCCAGCGCCTTCCCCACGTCCCGCACGGCGCTCCGCATCCGGTAGCTCGGGAAGGTCGCGACGAGCGCCGCGTGGTCGCGCCCCCAACGCTCGTAGACGCGCTCGATCAGCCGCTCGCGGATGTCCCGTGGGAAGTCGAGGTCGATGTCGGGTAGCGAGCCGGTCGTGGCGTCGTTGAGGAAGCGGTCGATCGCCAGGCGGTGCTGGATCGCAGCCGCCGCACCGCTGGTGGCGCAGGTCGCGGCCGAGGTCGCTGCGCTGTTTGACGGATTCACCTGGGTGCGTCGCAGCCAGTCAGACGCGCTCGCCGGACGGCTCGCCCGGGTAGCGGAGCTTGTCGCCAGCATCGGCCATTGCCTCGACGAGGAGACCGCGCGGTCCGCGAACGACCTCGCAGCACTTCTCCCGCGCCTGGAAGCCCACCGTGTCGCGGTGAACCGCGAGTATGCCCAGCGCGAAGTCGCGGCGGCGCCCGCGACCATCCGTGAACTGCTCCCGGGCGAGCGCGAGCCATCCGCGGAACAGCTGCACGCGATCGTCTGCGGCGAAGACTGCACGCTCGTGCTGGCGGGCGCCGGGAGCGGGAAAACCACCACGATCGTCGCAAAGGTCGCCCACCTGGTCGGGCGCCGCCACGTCCCGGCTGACGAGATCCTCGTCCTTGCCTACAACCGCAAGGCGGCCGACGAGCTCACCGAGCGCCTGAAGCCGTTCCCCGGGGTCACGGTGCGTACCTTCCACGCCTTTGGGCGGGACGTGATCCGCACGGCGGAGCAGCGGGCCCCGACGCTGGCGCCGTTCGCCGAGGACAGTGCCGCGCTTGGGAAGCTCCTGAGCGACTGTGTTGAGCGGCTCGCACTACAGCCCGCCACCGCTGGCCTCTTCCTCGACTACTTCGTCAGCCACCTCGCGCCAGCGCGCTCCGAGTTCGACTTCGACACGCTCGGTGAGTACTACGAGTACGTCCGCGCCTGGGAGCTGCGCGCCCTCAACGGGGTCCGGGTGAAGAGCTTCGAGGAGCTCGCGATCGCGAACTTCCTGACGGCGAACGGCGTCCGCTTCGAGTACGAACGGCCCTACCGGCACAGCACCGAGACCGCCGAGTACCGCCAGTACCAGCCGGACTTCACCCTCCTGGACTACGACCTCTACATCGAGCATGTCGGCGTCGCCCGCGACGGCCGGACGGCGCCGGGCGTCGATGCGCGCGCCTATGCGCGGAAGATGGAGTGGGCCCGGGGCATCCACCGCCAGTTCGGGACGGCGTTGCTCGAGACCTACAGCTACCAGCGCCAGGAGGGGAACCTCCTGGAAGAGCTCGAACGCCGGCTACGCGAGCACGGTGTGACGCTCACCCCGGCGTCCGCGGAGCAGTTCCTGGAGCAGTTGCGGGAGCAGGGAGCGATCAACAAACTCGCCGGCCTCCTCGGAGCGTTCCTCAGTCACTTCCGGTCGAACGGCGAGGACCTCGAGGCCCTCCACGCGCGCGCTGGCGCGCTCCCCGACACACCACGACTGCGCGCCTTCCTGGCCATCTTCAGGGCCGTGCTCAACGACTACGAGCAGCAGCTCAACGCGGCGAGCCAGATGGACTTCGACGACCTCATCCAGCGGGCGATCGGGCACATCGATACGCGTCGCTACGCGGCCCCGTTCTCGCAGATCCTCGTCGATGAGTTCCAGGACATCTCCGCGGGACGTGCCCGGCTGCTGCGCGCGCTGGTCACGCAGACGGGTGCCGCGCTCTACGCCGTGGGCGACGACTGGCAGTCCATCTATCGTTTCGCCGGGAGCGACATCTCCATCCTCCGCAACTGCGAGCGCCACTTCGGGCACACTGAGCGCCGCGACCTCACCCAGACGTTCCGCTTCAGCGACCGCCTCCTGGGAGTCGCCTCCCGCTTCGTACTCGCGAACCCGGCCCAGATCCGCCGCGAGGTACGCGCCCACCGGACATCCGACTCGGTGGGCGTCGTGGTCACCGCGGCCCGCCACCCCCGGGAAGGCGTCGCTTCCGCGCTCGCTGCGATTGGCGCCGCCGCTACCCCCGGCTCCAGCGTGCTCGTGCTGGGCCGGTACCGGAACAGTCGGGCCGTGGTCCCTGACCAGCGGTCGCACGGCACGCTGCGCGTCAGCTTCAGCACGGTGCACGCCGCCAAGGGTCGTGAGGCGGATTATGTCATCTTGCTGGACCTCAAGGATGACCGCTGGGGCTTTCCGTCCCTCGTGGAAGACGACCCCATCGTCGACCTCGTCCTCCCCGAGCCGGAATCCTTTGCTCACGCCGAGGAGCGACGCCTGTTCTACGTGGCGCTCACGCGCGCCCGGCAGCAGGCCTACCTCGTGACCGATTCGGCGCATCCCTCGGCCTTCGTCGACGAGTTGCTCGAAGACGGCTACGACGTGCGGTGGCACGGCGAGGAGTTCTGGCGCGCGCCGGACTGTCCGCGGTGTGAGACCGGACGCCTGCAGCGCAACGGGCGGCGTTTCCTCTGCGCGAACCGGCCGTACTGCGCCTTCGAGGCGCCGATCTGCGGCGAATGCGGTGTCGGAGCGATGCTCCCCGGTCCGGACGCCGTGCGGTGCTCAACCACGGGTTGCCAGCACACCGAACGAGTCTGCCCGGAGTGCCGCCAGGGCCGCCTGCAGGAGAAGAGCGGCCGGTTCGGACCGTTCATGGGGTGCTCGGAGTACCGGTCTGCTCCACCCTGCCGGTACACCGAAAGCGTGAGTCCGCTCGCGGGCACGAGGCCCCGTCAGACGGAGGCGCCCAATGAGTCCTATCGGTCACTGTAGCGACGGACGCATGGTCAGTGCGCCCGAGCAACTGCCGCCGGTCGGCGGCACGCTCGGCCTGAGCAGCGGCGCGGAGCGTCCGTGGTTCTTGTTTTTTGGCCTCATACGAGGCAAAATAACTTGAACCGAGAGGAGCTCCCGCCATGGTTCACTCGCCCGCGCCCGACCGCCATGACAAGATCCGCATTTACACGGGACTCGCTGCTCGCACCAGACTGCAGGAGCTCGGAGTAGAGCAGTCCGAGATCGAGGAGTCCGTCGACTACGCTCTGCGCCACTGGGCCACCTGTACCCGCAACGACCCGCCCAACTACGCCGGCATCACGCTCTACGCGAAGATGCTCCGAGGCCTGCGTGATCGCCTTCGACGCCGGGTGGAGCCGTGGACGAACAGCAACGCACGGAACTTCGCGACCGTGGTCCACCCCTCAGGCTCTCACGCGATCACGGTCTCAGCCGGCGACTCCTCGACCGGCCGGGAGGATGTGACGCCGTGGACCCGATCGGAGAAGGGACCCGCGGCCCACGATGCGGTGACGCGGAACCAGCTCCAGCCCGGGTTCGAGCTGATTGAGCCCAGCTTCCTGCCGTTCGCGCTTGCCGCTGAACCGATGCAGACCTGGTTCCTTCTCCACTATGTGGATCTCGAAGCGGACGAGATCCGGGTCGAGCTCTCCCTCCCGGCCACCATCAATCACGAGGGGTACCTCACCTCATGGAGCGAGCGCATCGTCCTCGACGCGCGGCCGCTCACTCCGTTCCACCTGGACCTTGGCGACCGCGGTGATGACGATGGCGACATCGATGTACCAGTAGGTCGGCGGGCGTAGGTGGTTCGGACGTTCAACCCATCCCGACTCGACGTCGCGCGCAAGCGGCGCGGACTCACGAAGACCGAGCTCGCCTCCCAGGCTGGCGTCTCGATGTCGAGCCTCGCGGCCTACGAGCGTGGAACCAAGCAGCCGACAGCCGAAACGGTCGCCCGGCTGTCAACGACCCTGGCTTATCCAGCCGACTTCTTTTTCGGAGATGACCTGGACGAGCCTCCGCTCGAGGGATCGAGCTTCCGGGCCCTGAGCACGTTGACCGCCCGGGAGCGCCATCGGGCTCAGAGTGCGGCCACGCTGGCGCTGGCTCTCGGTGCGTGGATCGACGCCCGCTTCACGGTTCCGCCGCCCACGATCCCGAACCTCGCCGGAATGGATCCGCCGGTGGCAGCAGCCGCGGTGCGGAGCGAATGGGGACTCGGCGAACGTCCGATCAAGAACATGGTCCACCTCCTCGAGGCGCACGGAGTGCGGGTCTTCTCCCTCACGGACGACTGCGCTGACATGGATGCCTTCTCCTTCTGGCGGCGAGACACGCCCCATGTCTTCCTGAACACCATGAAGTCTGCGGAACGGGGACGCATGGATGCGGCCCACGAACTCGGACATCTCGTGCTGCATCAAGGTCAGCTCGGCGCTCGAGGTCGCCCCGCAGAACACGAAGCGAATCTCTTCGCCTCCAGTTTCCTGATGCCCGAGGGCAGCGTCCTCGCGGAGGCGCCACGCGGTGGGTACCTGGACCAGATCCTCACGGCCAAGCACCGCTGGAAGGTCTCCGCCGCAGCGCTGGCGCACCGGATGCACCAGCTCAACCTGTTGTCGGAGTGGCAATACCGCTCGCTCTTCATCGAGCTTGGGCGGGAAGGGTATCGATCCGGCGAAAAGGACGGGATGCCACGGGAGACTTCCCAGATCCTGGGGAAGGTCTTCGCAGCGTTGCGCGATGAGGGCGTCTCGATGGCGGACATTGCCGCCGAGTTGCACCTGCCCGCTGACGAGCTGAGCAAGCTCGTGTTCGGGCTCGTTCTCGTGCCCCTCGACGGCGGTGGTGAACAAGGCGGAGGAGGCGCGCGTCCGACGCTAACGGTCGTCCGGTAGCACAATCTACCAGCGTTCCGAAGAGACACGGCTCGATCTCTCGTCCGCTCCGGCTCTCGCTTTTACGTAACGCCGCCTACGCCTCCCCCCCGGTTGGCGGACGTGATTGCCCGCATCGCCGGTGGCTTCGACGAACCTGGTGCTCGATGTCATCGCCGCCGCGCGCCTCGCCTACGGACGGATGACCTGCGACGTCACGCGGGTCGATGCAGTCGGCGCCTCGTCAGCCGAGCTTCGTCCTCATCCCCTCAAGAACGCGCCGGAGCGTACCGGGTCAATTCCATCGGCAATGGCGAGCGCTGAGGCTGCCCACGACTCGAACGCCGCCGAGGCGGAGCCAGGAGTGCCGGCGACAGCGATGCGGGCCGATTCGACGTACTCGCGGATCGCCACGGCCTGACGGAATTGCTCCGCCTCTCCCAGCAGGCGGTCGATCCGCGCCCGTTCCTCCGCCGCTTCCCGCTCGCGCACCTGGCGCTCTGCTTCAAGCTGTCGACGTCGGCGCTCCTCGTCCTGACGCTGCCGCCACTCGATGGCGTGCGCGTAGAGGTCGCGCTCGTGCGCTCGGAGGAGGAGTTCACCGGCGAACATGACACCCGCCACGATCTCCGAGATCTGTCGTTCGAGCGGCACGCTTTCGCCGTCGCACCACATTCTGAGCGGCTCGTGCACATCGTCAGATGTGATGCGGAACTCGAGCGGCTTCCCTGGTGCGCGATGACGCTTCTGGTTACTCCCGGACGTCACGACGAATGGAACGTGCGTATTCCCCACGGTCGCGCCGAACTGCAAGCCGCCCTGGTAGTCGGCGCGCGCACTCGCTTCCGCCCCCACCCCCATCCGTTCGAGTCCGATGAAGACAGCGTTCAAGATCCGCAGTCGGCGGTCGCCGGTTCCGTCAAAGCGCGGATCGCGACGAGCGTAGGCGTAGCCCGGCTCGCGCCGCCGGCGATCGTCCTCCGCCAGAACCTCGGCGATTGCTCCGTGTGTCCGAGTGGCGAGGGCGGGCGCGCGCAGTCGTGGTGTCGAGCCCGCGATCGCCGCCTCGAGCTCGACGAGGTCGTCGGGGAATGTCGGCTCCGGCATCGTGCCAAAGAACGTCTCCATGTCGGCACTGGACGTGTCCCTGCGGCGCGGTGCGACGTAGATCCGGCCGTGGACCCCCGGCGGCCGCATCGGGAGAGGCGTGCGCCCGACGGGCTTCCCGAACTGCACCTTCCCCCAGTGACCCCGGCCCGGCAGAGGGACGTGCGCCTGCGCGCAGGTCTCGACGAGCCTCGGGACGGATATGCCCAGTGCGGGTCCGGCCCGGTAGAGCGGCTCAGTCCAAACCACCTCGTGCAGTTCCTCGCGGGTGAGCCACCGCCCCATGTGCGCCTCCTCTGTGATTCACCGAAGTGTGCGATCCGTTCGCACACCTCGGACCACCCGGCAGGCTCGGAGCACGCGGCCTCTGAACCTCCCCCGGCCTGCCGGTCAACGCTCGTCGTTCCGGGTGATGCTTCGGTCCGAACCAATCATCGTGTCGGCGGGATCCCCCGGCAACGGTAACGATCCCCGCTCCGCCAAGGAGCGAACGCCCGCCGCGTCGGACGGGTGAGCAGTCAGCGGGCAAGTAGAGCGGTTGTCCGCTCACTCCTTCCACGAGCGCACCAGCCTCTAGGGTGAACTCGCGCGGAACTCGATGAACCGCGAGGCGCGCGCGTTCCGCTCGATGCATGGAGTCGGCCTCGCCGAGGCACGACGGATGTACCCGCCCTGCTAGTCCCAATCCCGGATCACCTTCCGTCTCACCGTCGAAGAAGGCAGCCGCAGGCGGTACCGCATCGCCGACAAGGGAGCGTTCACGGTCGCCGGCAGGAAGGCGCGCGCCCCCCTCATCTTTGAGGGCGAAAGCGCGCGATCAGTGGCTTCGTCCGGAACGTCGTCCCGGAGGTGAGCGCCCACATCGCCGCGCTCAGCGACCAGGAGCCGCATGGCGTCGTCGCCGCCACCCTGCCTGTCAGTCGAGCCGGTGCAAGACTGACGCCGGCGACCCGCTGGGACCGTCAGATGCCGCTGGGACCCGGCCAGAGCACGAGCAGATGCGTGCCGTCTGGGTGCCAGCGGATCAGCGGCGGCTCCCAGTGTCTCCCGAGCGAGTACTCCCCGACCGACCGCGCGTCGCCGCTGGCGACATTCTCCACGACAATTTCCCAGCGCGCGGTGCCCACGTCCTCGATCTTTTCGCGGCCGTACGCGACGCGTGCCGTGTCCTCGCTGAAGGCGGCGCCCTGCGCCCCTTCCACGCAGCGCGGTGCATCCAGCACCGGGTGGTGCAGCATCGTGCCATCGCAGCCGTCGACCCGCTCCATGAGCGCCGCCGGGCCCTCCGTCGTCCATGTCACGCCGCGCTCCGCGAAGAGCCAGCTCGCCGGCGTCCCCTCCCAGCTCGCGAACGTCTCCCCGGTGCGGGCGTCTGCGGCCGGTGTCTCGAGGGACGCCTCGGGTCGATCCGCGGTCCACAGGCCGCCCGGCGAGTAGACCAGGCGTCCGGTCGCGTCGAACCGCGCTGGCCACGGCACCTCCGGGAGCACCATGCGTTCGCCCGCGGGCAGCCGTTCGAGCACCGTCGAGCCCCCGGGACCGGGGGCGACGAACGCGTCCTCGACCGGCGACCAGCGCACGTTCACCCCGATCCCGCCGACCGTCTGCCCCTCGGCAGCCACTCGCGTCTCGCCGGTCACTGTGTCGGAGAGGTACATCCGGCTGTCCGGGCCTGCATAGGTCTCCCCGATCAGCAGGTAGCGGCCGGACGGCGACCAGGCCGGGCCGACACGTCCGCCGCAGCCGCCGCAGTGGCGGAGCTGGTCGGTGGCCAGCGTGCGCTCCCCGCTCGCCAGGTCGAGCACCCACGCTTCGTACCGTCCGAGGGCGACGCCGGCCGGGTCGATGTCGACGTGGTAGACCATGCGCGCTCCACCCGCTGAGAACGTGCCGCACGCCACGGGGTATTCGCGACCGTCAATCGTCGCTTCAAGCACCGCCGGATCCGGCTGCGAGCAGCGCGGCCCCGAAGACAGTGTTTCGAGGTAGTCGACAGTGCGCTCGATCTCGGTGCCATCGAGCGCGTACCGGACGAATACCTCATCACCGGGCGCCCACGCCCAGAGCGACGCCCCGTTCGGCTCGAAGCCACCGGTGGTGGCGTAGCGATCGCGCTCGTACAGCACAGCGACCACCCCGGTACTCAGGTCGATGAGCCAGAGCCCAGATGCTGGTCCCGAGTGCGTTGGTGGAGGCGGCAAGGGTGGCGTCGCCTCGGAAGGTGGAGCCGGCGTCACGACTGGAGGCTGAGGTGCGGAGGCCGTCGGCGTCGCCGCGACGTCCTGGTCCGGGAGCTCGGATGCCGACGGGGTGCAGCCCACGAGCAACATGACTTCGAACAGGGTGACGCTACGGTGCGTGACCCGGGCATGACGAGATCCTACGCCGGAAGCATCGTGGCGCGTTGATCGGCAAACGAGTGCCCGCAAGGTGATCGGCGGATGCGCCCGCAGACGTGGGGCAACGTGCAGCAGGTCGGATGCCCGCTGGCACAGCTGCGGATCCGTGCTGACGTGACTACATATAGATCCGAGCCGATTTGCTCCCCGTTTGCGCTCGGACTGCTCCCAACCTTGGCAATCCTACTGCTCCGGCGGGGTCCCTCCACGGCCGGCCGTGGAGCAACGTCGCCGCTCCTTCGACGGCTTCGGTCGATCTGGGACTGATTGGGGAGCACTGGGAGCCCCCGGGGAGCGCTGTGGGAGTGCTGGGGGACCGGTCGCCGGTAGCCTCGGGGACGTAGAGATGCGATCCGCCGGTTTATCGCGAGCCTTGATGAGCCAAACGCCGGCAACAGGGATGGGATCCCCTGGATGTAGAGGACGGATCGACCCCTTTGGGGGAACGAGCACAGCTCTCCGGATGATGCGTCAAACAGGCCCACGACCCAGCAGGTGACCAGATGAAGGAGGCACTACCGGTACGAGAGACGAACTAGAGAGACGAACTGGCATCGAAGCACAGACGGAGTGACGAGCAGGTCCGGGACGCGTTCTAGCGACTCGCGATGTAGCAGCGACGGCCTTCGGTAGCACGTGGCACGCCGCGAGCGAGACCGAACGCGAACCGGTGGGCCGACGCTCACCGTCACCCCGATCGCCTGTGAACGGACACGCACGGCACCCCGGTGGACTCCCCCGGGGTGAGTTCGCGTGCCCGCGGAAGGAGAGAGCAGTGGAGGAGTTCGAGAAGCGACACCCGGCACCCCGGGGTCGCGGACCAGGCGTGACCCGCATGGCCACGCTCGCAGCATGCGTCGCGGCCGCCATGGCGGTCGTGATGAAGGTGGCCCAGGTATAGCCCGCTGAGGCGGGAGAGAGGAACGGTACCGATGGAACGAAGAAGGCGACGGAGGGGTCTGATTGCGGGGTGGTACGAACGCGTCCAACTCGCGGCCCGCTGGTGCGGACAGCACGTGAGGTCGGGCGTTCGGGCAGTCATCTGCCTCCTGCGTCCGTGGAAGCCCGTCGTGCTCGTCGATTCGCGGCGGGCTCGTGCCCGCCGGCTCCGACGGGTGCTGAGCCGGGCGACACGGACGCAGTTCCGGGCGCTCGGCGTCACGCCACCGCAGCATTTGCTGATCGTCGTGCAGCGCACCGTCGTCGATGGCGACCGTCCGCTCGCGGCACTCCTGCAGGTGTTCGAGCAACCAGGCGGCGACCGCCGTCATGTGCTCTTCCTCGCCCTGGCGGTCGGCGAGGAGTCGATGAGTGACGGGACGATCGTGGCGATGCTGAGGCAGCAACTGCACGAGGTAGCGGGCGATGCGCTCGGGTCTCTCGTGTGCAGCGTGCCGTGCACAGCGCCCAGGCAGAGTCGCCCGGCCGCTGTTGTTCCGCTGCGTCACGTGGAGCCGGAGGGGCCCCCGTTCGACGAAGCGCCGCCTCCCGATGACCACTGGGCACCCACAGGTGACGGCGCCTACGCCGCCGCAGAGAGGTAGGAAGGAACCATGACAACTGGAACCCAAGGAATCGTGCTGACCAGCCTGAGCGAACTGGTTCAGGTGCGCGACCGCTTCCCGGCCTGCGATCCCGTGCCAGAGTCGCTGGCCCTCGTGCCAGTGGCCGACCGAAGCGACCCGGAGGCGATCGCCACGCTCACCTCGACCGCGCGTGCCGCGCTCGAGGAGCTCCAGGCGCTCATCGACCGGGACCGCGGCCGTCGCGACGAGGCGGCACGTGGACTCGACCGGTGGCGCGAGATGGTGAGCGAAGCCGACTGCGTCGGCCGTATCGCCGATCAGATGCGGCGGGCGGCGGACGAGGCTCGGTCGCTGGCGGAGCACGCGTTCGATGCGGCTGCGCGCGAACAGGCGCGGCTCGTCGCCGAGCACACGGCTCGGCTCACCACCCAGGCGGACGTCCACGCGGCATCGCTGCGCCGGGAGGCGGAGCAATTGGCCGAACGAGACGACATCAAATGGCTCCTCGCCGAAGAGCGCAGCAAGGAACAGGAGATGGAGATGCGAGAGACGCTGACGCTGGCGGGGAGGTACCTCGACCACGCCAGACACGAAGAGGCCCGGCGACTGCTAACTTCCCTGGAACAGTCGATCAGCAGCCAGCCGGACCTTCAAGGAACGTTCGAAACGCTACAGAAGCGCTCCGAGGCCGTCAAGGTCAAGGTGGCAGAGCAGGCGCTCCGCGAGGGGCGGCGGCTGCACCGCCGCGAACCGGTGGCGGCGCTCGACCTGCTGGAGCCGTTGGAGCTGGAAGGACTGCCCGAGGAACTCGCGCGGCACCTTTACGGACTGTGGCTGACCGCCTGCCGGCGGATCGGCCTGCTCGCCGCCGTCCACTACCGCGCGGCGCACGGCCGCGGCGCGGTGCTGATCCCCGCTGCCGACGGTAACTGGGAGGTCGTCTCGGCGATCGGCCTGCGCCGCTGGGAGCGCGGGCGACGGTTCGCGCCGCAGGCTTTGCGAGGCGCCCGCCCGCTCGCCTGACCCGCTGAACCACAGCAAACCACCTCCTTCGGGGCCGCCTTCTGGCGGCCCCGATTTCGTGCTGCCCGCAGTGCGGTCCACCGCCCTGCTATCCACCCTGTCTGCCGAAAGGAACCCGAACGTGTCGAAGAACGACCGCTTCCGGCACGCCGTGCGCGGTGTGTGGGAGAACAGCCACCAGCATTATGTCGCATGGGACGACGTGCAGCGCGCCGCGGTACAGCCCGCGGTCGACGCGCTGCTCGCCTGGCTCGCCGATGCCGAGAGCGAGGGCGAACTGATCGCCCGCTACTGGGAGGTCGGCGACCCGCCTGGCGAGATCCTCAAGCCACACCTGCCCGCAGGCATCGACCCGGCCGATGCGCTGACCGTGCAGGAAGAGTGCTTCTGGCGCCGGGTCAGTGAGCTCGAAGCGGAGCATCCGGGTGCATGACGTCGCGGCGATCCGCGCCGCGCACCCGATCGCGGAGACAGTCGTCTCCGCCGGCGTCGAGCTCCGGCCGTCGGGGAGACGGCTGACCGGGCATTGCCCGTTCCACCGCGACCGCAACCCGAGCTTCGTCGTCTACCCGGACACGGCGTCCTGGTTTTGCTACGGCTGCCACGCCGGCGGCGACGTCATCGACTTCGTTGCACGGCTCCGCGGTACGTCGTTTCGGGAGACCGCCGCGCTGCTTTCGCAGGCACTGCCGGCACTCCCGGCGAACGTCGTCCGCCTCCCGCCACGGCCGCCGGCGGAACGACTTGATGCCGCGTCGCTCGCGGTCATCGAGGCGACCGTCGCGCATTACGAGCGCGCGCTCCCGAAGTACCGGGACGTGCGCTCCTACCTCGCCAGCCGCGGCATCTCCATGGAGACAGCACGCCGCCTCCGTCTCGGCTACGCCGCGGGTGGCCTCGCCCGGCAGCTGTGTTCGTCCGGCCTACGGCTCGACGTGGCGGTCCGGCTCGGTCTGATCGCGGGCGATCGTGAGGCATTCACCGGGCGGATCGTCGTCCCCGACCTCGACGTCCAGGGACGCGCGACCTGGCTCACGGGCCGAGCGCTCGCAGGGAACGGTCCTCGCTACCTGAACCTGCGCGCACCGTCGCCACTACTGGGGATGGCGCAGGCATCGCAGGTCAGCTCCGACGCCGTGGTCGTCGTCGAAGGTCCGTTCGACTGGCTCACCGCCTGCGAGTGGGAGATCCCGGCAGTGGCGCTGGTCGGCACACATGCCTCACGACGGTCGCTGGCCGCCCTCCGGGGCTTCCGCACCGTCTACCTCGCGCTCGACGCCGACGGCCCCGGCTGCCGCGCCTCGGCGCAACTCGCGTCCGCCCTCGGTGGACGCGCCCTCACCGTCGCGCTCCCCGGTGGAGTGCACGACCTCAACGAACTCGGCCAGCAGCGGGGCGGGCGTGACGTCGTCCTCCGCGCCCTCGCCGCGGCCCGCACACGACAGGAGGAGTCATGGCAGCAGATCGACCAGACACGACGCGGCCGCGCCGCCTGAGCACCGCCGCGAAGCGGAAGCTCCGGCAGCCGCTGGCGCCCGAGCACATCTCTGAACGCGAGACCGGCGACGGGCCGGTCCGTTACCTCGAAGGGTGGCGGGCGATCCAGCTCGCCAACGCGACCTTCGGCGAGGACCGCTGGGGCGCGGAGGTGGTCGGCGAGGTCACCTACCGGCCGATCCCGCAGACCGGGCGGCGGAACGCCGTCCCGGTGCTCGGCATCTACACGGCGACGGTACGGGTCACCGTCCAGGGCTGTGGGTCCCACAGCGACGTGGGCGCATCGGCGGTCGACGAGCAGACGCCCGAGCATCACGCAACCGCCTACAAGGCGGCGGTGACGGACGCCCTCAAGCGCGCGCTGCGCCACTTCGGGGCCGGGCTCGGCAACGAACTCTCTGCGTCCCTCGACGGGGATGACGTGCCTGGCTCCACCGCGGAGGCGGAACCGCTCCGCCGCGAGGTGCTCGCGATCGCCGAGCGCGCCGGTTCGGACGAGGCGCGCACGCGCGAGTGGGTCGCCGAGAAGTACGGCTGCCCGCTCGACGTCCTGGACGCTCGGCGCCTCCAGGACGCCGTCAGTCGGCTTTCCCGCGGCCTCGACCGGCGCAACGGACACGCACAGGCCGCCTAGCCGATGCTCTTGCAGCCCGCCGCCCGGCGCGTCGTCACCACGCGCTCGGGCCAGTACGCCGTGGCGGTGATCCCGCTCTGGCATTCGCCGATCCCCGGCTTCGATGCGACCGCCGTGCAGGCGGTGCGCACCGACGGCTCCACGCACACCGTGCGTCTCACCGTATACGAGCGCCGGACGCCCGGCGCCGAGCCCCACGCGGAGCACGATGACAGCTCGCACGCGGCGTAGGCCCGTCGCGGCGCGCCGCGACCCGTACGCGGAGGTTACCGCCCGCATCATTACTGCCCTCGAACGAGGCACCGTCCCGTGGCGCCATCCCTGGCGCGCACGCGGGCTGCGCAACGCGGTCTCGCACCGCCCATACCGCGGCATCAACCTGTTCGTGCTTAGCCTCGTCTCGATGGAGGCGGGCTACGACGACGCCCGCTGGCTCACCTTCCGGCAGGCGGAGCAGCTCGGCGGCTACGTCCGCCGCGGCGAACACGGGACGCGCGTCGTGTTCTGGAAGTGGCCCGCGCGCGACGAGGAGCGTGACGGCGACCCCGACGACGAGCGGCGCGGCCCCGCGTTCCCACTGATGCGGCTCTACACGGTCTTCAACGTCGCCCAGTGCGAGAGGCTCTCACTCTCGGACCCGGAGTCCGGTGGCGAGTTCGACCCACTTGAGCGCGCCGAGGCGATCGTCTCCGGCTACGCGGACGGGCCTCATGTGTTCCATGACGCCGAGGCCGCCTACTACGTCCCGTCGCGGGACGAGGTGCACCTGCCGCCGCGCTCAGCCTTCCGGGACGCGGACGGCTACTACGCGACGCTCTTCCACGAGCTCGCCCACTCGACCGGGCATCCCTCTCGACTGGACCGCGAGGGCTACCAGGAGTCGGCCCCGTTCGGGTCACCGGTGTATTCACGCGAGGAGCTGGTCGCGGAGTTCGCGGCGGCGTTCCTCTGCCAGCAGTCGGGGGTCGACGCCTCGCGCCTCGACCAGTCGGCCGCCTACATCGCGTCGTGGCTACGCGCGATCGAGGACGACCGCCGACTCGCGGTTGCCGCCGCCGGACAGGCCCAGCGCGCCGTCGACCACATCCTCGGCCACGCCCCGCCGGCGACCGCCAGCGATCAGGAACAGGAGCAGATCGATGTATAGCCCGAAGATTCCGGAACGGCTGATCCCGCCGCTCTACCGACTCGGCCAGGCACAGGGCCGGCCGATGACGCACCTCGTCGCCGAGGCGGTGGAACGCTACCTCGCAGCAGAGGGGTGGCTCGATGACCTTGAGCCAGCCGACGTCCCGCCCGGCAACGTCGTGCGCGGGGTGTTCGACGGCGCGGACGAGCGCAGGGCCGCCTGAGCGCCATGCCTCGCCTGCGCCATGTGATCGAGGTTCCCGGGTACGGACTGCCCGGGCACCTCGCCCGCACGCTGTGCGGACGCACCGTCGCCTTCGGACGGATGCCGAACGTGCCGCGCACCGACGCGCGGTACTGCGCCCGCTGCCGGGTACGCACCGACGCGGACGCGCCGCGGTGATGGCGCACTCACTGCCGCCGGGCACTCGCGTCCTGCGGCTCCACCTCACCGGCGCCCTCGACCTCCCGGTCCCACCCGGACTCGAGGAGGACACGCCGGGCTGGGACGCCTGGTTCGAGGGGGCGCTCGCAGCGGCATTCGCAGACGAGCGCTGGTCGGACGCGACTTCGATCATCCGCTCCGAGATCGGCTACCTCGACGAGGACGGGCGCTTCCGGCGCTCCACCTGAAAGGAGACATGATGGAGACGATGCACATCCGCTGCGCCGGCTTCAGCGCGGCGGTCGACGCCTACGCGCGGGACGACGGCGACCTCTGGTTCATCTCGAGGCTGGGCAACCAGCAGTCGGTTCGCGCACTCTGGGCGCGGCTCATCAAAGGCGAGCCGGCGGTGCTCAGCGACGACGCGCTCATGGGTGGGCGCTACTGCGAGCTGGCACGCGAAGCCCGCGGCGCCACCCGCTTCCACGCCGCCAGGCTCCCGGTCACGGGGGCGACACAGGGGATGCTCATCCCCGAGCACGCGCTCTACGCGGGGGAACGCTTTGACTTCCTCCTGCTCGCGCGGAGGACAGACGAGGCGCCGGCGCTGCACTACCGCTTCCTCAGCCGTCGCGTCGACCTCCCGCTCCACCCGCTGTGGGCGGACTGGCTGTGGGAGCGCGCATTGCAGAAGGGGGAGGCCCGTCCGCTGGATGCGCTGGGCGTCCACGCCTGGCTGTGCGTGCCGGACCGCAGCGACCTCACGCAGGCTCTGGGGCGGGCACTGCGTGGGCACCGCGTCCCGGTCCCGTTGGCATCGGGGGCGGTGGGCTTGGACTGAAAGCCTACTTACGTGACGGTACGCAGTACGGACAGGTTCGTCCGTTGCGGCACACGCCGTCGGCCTCTCCCTTCATCACGTTGTGATTCTGGAGAACCGCCCCGAAGTGGCTGAGCAACTGGTGCTGGATCTTTGGTTCGAGGCCGTCTTCCAGCGCCTTCAGACCCTTCACCACGTGAAGTTGATTCTGTACGAGCCACGCGGCGGACTCGTCGGATCGGACTGCGGTCGTGACCAGTGTGCTCGTCTTGCCGAAGTAAACCACGTGCGTCTTCCGTGGTGCGAAGGGAACCGAACCACCTCCACGTAGCACTTGGTCGAGAATCGCAAGACAGATTTCTAGGCGCGGGCCGTTACTTTCGATATAGAACACCGACGAGCCAGACTTGGTATGGCAAGCGATCTTCTTCGGTGGTTTGTAATCAGTCTCGAACACCAGATTCTCGATCAGGGAAGCCGGAAGGCCAGCGCGTAACTCATCGATGAAGCGGCGCTTCCATGACGTGATGGGGTACTTATCGGCGGATCGATGCGACTGTACCGGCTTCGCGTCCCGAACGCGGGGAGTGAAGCGCTCCGCGCGCATCGCATCGACCAACGACTGGATCGGGAATCGCCGGACCTCAATGCCGATCGCCGCAAGCGCAGCGTCGTACGCGGGGTTAGCTGAGTTCACGAGCAGGATCAGCCGCGCGTTCTTGACTACCGCGTCGTCAGGGCGCTCGTACTCGATGATCTGTCCGATGTGGCTGGTGTGAAGCGCGCCGCGCTTGCACTCAATGACGCAAGTTCTGCCCTGGCGATCGATGCCAAGGAGGTCGAGACGCCCGCGGTCTATCCGAAACTGGCGCCCCATGGGATGGGTGCGTATCCGTTCGCCCAGAACCTCGCTGAGCCACTTGGGCCGTTGGTCGAGAAAGAGCTCCATGTCCTGCTCGAGAAGTGGTCGTCCAAAGGCCTGGACGTCCGCTGTCAGTTCCCCACGTTGTCCCAAGCTCGGCGGACGGCTGGCGAGGGAGGTAGACCAGATTGGGTTCGGCTTCCGATCGAACGAAGCCCACTCGGGGAGCTCGATCCATGTAACCCCGATTCGCTCGAGGAAGGACCGCGCTGGCCGGTCTGATGGTCCGGAGATCAGGAGGGCGTGCCGTCCCTGACGCCTTAGTGCCCAACGACGAAGGAAATCTCCGAATTCGGCCCGATGCGGACGACCGGGAAACACCGCCCAGTCGACATATCTCTTGCGGCGGAAGGACACGACGCCATCGGTGAGGGTGACACCAACTCGACGGAGGTCAGCAAATAGCGGAGCGATCTCCTGGGTCATCGCTCGGAATCTACCACGCGCAACTATCAGCAAGGAGGAATCCCATGTCCAACCCCACGTTCAACTTCGGTACCTGGAGGAGTACGTATGAGTCGCCTTGAGAGCCTCGCCGTCGGCGGCTACTTCCCCACGCCACCTGAGGTGGTGTCCCGGATCGCAGCGATGATCCGGCCCGCGACGCACGGAGGCCGGGTCGCCGTGCGCCTCATCGACCCCTGCGCGGGCACCGGCGCGGCCCTGCGGCAGCTCGCGGACGCCGTCGGCGGCGAGACCTACGGGATCGAACTGGAGGCCGACCGCTACGAGGAAGCAGCGACGCTCCTCGACCACGCGCTCCCCGGGAGCGCCCTCAGTGCACGGATCGAGGAGGGAGCGTTCTCCTGCCTCTTCCTC
>WBZO01003785.1_pt1 | contig 17127 bp, 21 predicted proteins | sample 5204261 | NCBI WGS metagenome assembly WBZO01 (sample SAMN12412400, study PRJNA552823) | activated sludge metagenome | isolation source: activated sludge from anammox sidestream of wastewater treatment plant... | place: USA: North Carolina | collected 2017-09 | reverse complement strand
CAGATCGACGACGCCGTGATCGCGGCGTTCGCCATCGCAGAAGTGGCGGTGCCGTTCCCCGTCACCACGGACTTCGTGATCAACACCGTGCCGCAGGTGGCGTTCGACATCACCACGGACTTCCGGGTTGGTCTCGAACCCGCCGCGATCTTCGACATCATCACAGATTTCACGGCGACGTCGAGCCCCGTCATCCTGGGCGACGTGACGTTCCCGGTCGGCTTCGACTTCGAGGTGAACGCCGTGGCCGGCGGGAGCGGAACCTGGGTGCTGCCCAAGGTCATCATGGTGGGCGCCGACTACGACGCGCCGGGCGTCGGGACGTGGACCCTGCCGCGCTTCACCATGACGGGTACCGAGCAGACCTACATCCCGCCGGCGCCGACCGAAGGCTTCTGGATACTGCCCAACGTGGATATGTGGGGCACTGGCGTCGATGAGGACCACGGCGGCGGTGACTGGACCCTGCGCGCCGTCGCTATGATCGGTACCGAAGCCGGCGTGACCTATGGCCAAGGCAACTGGACGCTGCCGGTGCGCGTCGTCATGTACGGCAGCGAACCGTGGTGGCCCGCCGATACGCTGCGACTGGTGTCTCCGATGACCAGCACGCAACCGTTCAAGCTTCAACAAGACCTGCTGCTGGTCCTGAACAGCGCCGGCGTGCTGACTTCGACGCTGACGCTGACCCGCGAGTACCTGCTGGCACTGCTGTCAGGCATGGCGGTGCAGTCGTCGTTCTCGATGCTGGGCGTGTACCCGCTGTCGCTGCTCAGCTCGCTGGTGGCGGGGTCGTTCCAGTCGTTGCAGTTGCCGATGGGTGCCGATCTTCCGTCCGATGCCGCCGTGTGGGTCGTCAACCTGGACACCAACGCCTCCGCGCAGTACGACGACTACGGCTTCAACAGCTTCTTTCAGCGCGGCACCGACTACTTCGGCGTGGCCAACGACGGCATCTATCGACTGACCGGAGACACGGATGCTGGGCAGCCCATCCAGTCGCTGGCGGCGCTCGTGCGGTCCACGCTGGGCGCGCAGACGGTCAAGCATGTGCCCAGTGTCTATGTCGGCGCGGCGTCGGACGGCGCCCTGATCCTGCGTGTGGACGCCGACGGCGTTGTGCGATACTACCGGGCGCGCACGGCCAGCACGACGCTCCAGCAGCACCGCACCGACATCGGGCGCGGCGTGCGCGGCACCTACTGGGAGTTCGAGCTGTTGAACCAGGACGGCGGCGACTTCGAGATCGCCGACGTGACCCTGCTGCCCGTGGCACACGACAGGAGAATTTGATGTGGCCAGTCCGGAGCAAGTAGTAGATCGGGTGATCGACACGGCGATGGGTGCTGCCGGCCTGTGGGCGGGAGCCGCCGACATCACGGCGACGAAGGCCGTGAATGCCGCCAAGGGGTACATGGTCGTGCCACCGGCAACGCTCGCCTACAACATGACGGCTGTCGAGCCGGGCGTACCGGAAGTCGAGAACACCCTGACCACCTACGAGGCGCAGCGGGATTTTCTCGTCCAGTTGATGACCGACAAGCTGACGGAATTCTTCACCATCTACTACCCGCTCAACACGGACGGCTACGACGTAGGTATGGACTGGCTCATCAACACCATCACCAACGGCGGCACCGGCATCAACCCCGCCGTGGAGCACCAGATTTGGCAGCGTGGCCGGGATCGCGTGATTGCCGAGGGTGAGCGTGCCGACTCCCAGACCCTGATCCAATTCTCGCAACGCGGCTACGCCCTGCCGCCCGGCGTGATGGTCAAGCAGTTGCAGGCCAACCGGTTCGAGCAGCTCGCCAGACTGCAAGAGCAGTCCCGCGACGTAGCCATCAAGCAGGCCGAGCTGGAGATCGAGAACCTGCGCTTCGCCGTCCAGCAGGTCATCGACGCCCGGCTGCGCGCGCTCGCTATCGCCGCCGACTACATCCGCGCTATCACGGGAGGCTTCGAATCGGCGGTGCGCATCTCGAACCTGGAGGCGCAGGCAAAGGCTGCACTCATGGCGGCCACGGCTGACCTGTACCGAGCCCGGCTACAGCGGGACGAGATCGCCATGCGCGTGCCGTTCCAGGTTACCGACAACACCTTGAAGGTTGGCCAGATGAACCTGGACGCCTTCTATCAGGGCATCGGTGCGCAGGTGCAAGCGGCGAGCGCGGCAGCCGATATGTACGGGCGCATGGCCCAGGCTGCCCTCAGCTCGCTGGTGGGCATCGGCACCACAACTATCTCGGCGGCGACGTAAGTTCCCTTATGCTGGAACAGTATCTACAATTCGTGTTAGGTACCGGAAAGGTAGCTCTATACACCGCTGTTTGTTTTCCCATGCGCAAGCCATCATGCACTCCTGAAGATCAGGTGATTGAGTAAGTCTGTTACAACGGACAAGTCGGTGTAGCCTATAAGAGTACCGGAACTATCTTTCAAAAAAGCAGGAATGTTCGACACGAAATCCAGCAATACTACAGGATCGTTATTCGCGTCCAAGACCGGCACCAGCTTCATGGGATCGTTCTCGTCAAACTGGTACTTGCCTAGCTGCCACTTCACATGCGCCATCTTGGCGGTTTGCTGGCCGTTGTAGTCGGAGTAGTCCGAGAATGTTACCTCCGGCATGGTGTAGCCGAAGATGCCGCTGTCGGTAACCGTCCAGACGCGCACACCGCAGTCAAGCTGCGTGTACAGTAGCTCGCCAGTTGTTTTGTCTACTACGTACTGATCGAAGTACCAGTCGCGGTCCAACTCAACCGCCGGCGGCAGGAACCTCCGCACGTAGCGGCCGAAAATCAACCACACCTTACCCTGGTACTCCTGTACTGAGAATATCGTCGGGCTAGCTCGCGTCTGCACGTATTTACCGAGCAACCATGCGGTTGCCATTACATCTGTTTCCGGGTCCAGAATACTGCGGCGGATTAGCACCGGTGCCTGCTGGTACAACGGAGAAGGTTCCCCAGGGATGTCGGGAATTTTTGTTTCGGTCTCTGCCAGTACCACGTAGTAGAAATCCATGTCGGCAGGCGTGTCTGGATCTGGAGGATTCTCTGGGTCAAACGAACCACTACCCTGCCACAGGTTCAAGTCAGCCGCGATCCTGCGGATTGTATCGCCGGCACCAGGATTCGGGCCAGGCAGGCCGGCAGCCATGGCACCGTCGTAGTCCAACACCAGGTCATCGCGCCTTTCCAACTCGACAGTAGGATCGTCCGCTGTAGGGTATCTACCTCGCACCCATATTGGCACGTCTACAAAAGGCGCCACACCGGATTTGCGCATTAGTACAGCCCACTGGGAGCCGAAAAAGAAGGGGTGTGCACTAGGGCCGTCGCCACGCACCACTGGCGGCGGCGGATTGTTAGGATTCGCATTCGGAAGAGGTATTACCAGATCGTAAAACATTTGCGGTTGTGCTGGCTGTCCGTTATCCAAGACAGTACCCAGACGCAGATAGAACTCATCCAGCGACAAGTCGGTGTGGCCTTCATACACCGCAACCCGCAGCATATTCTTGAGTTTCACGACGTGCGGTGTATTGATTACCAGCCACATTGGCCCGTTGAAAATCTCGCGCGCACCGTACAACTGGGCAACACTGACCGGCGTGTCTGGCTGCCTGATCGTGCCGGGCACATCCGCAGCCACGATAGTAGCGAACCGCTCGTTGACAGGCAGCCCGCCAGGCGGCCCATTGAGATAGGCCCACCACCAGAAACTGCCGCCGGCCTCAATAATGATGCGTGGGATACCGCCCCGTGTCTCCAGATGAATGACGATACCCGGCGCCGGGACGATCATCTTGCGGCGGAAGTCACCCTGCTGGGCGAGCTGAGACAACGCACGGCGGGCGTAGGGCACCCACTGGGTGGCCAGGTCGATGTTGCCCAGCGGGATCAGAGTGGCCGGCTTGCCGGGCTTCCACGAGTTATTGGCCACTGGTACTGCCCTGCGGCGGGAAGGTGATTACCTTGCTATCCGGACTGCGCAGCTTCTCGGCCGCCGCCAGCTCACCGCTCAGCAACGTGTTGAACATGTTGACCAGCATGCAGCTACTCTGCCCCTTGGCGTAGTCCGTGCCGGCACCGAGTACCTTGAGCACGGTCTTGTTGGAGATGATCTTGTCCTCGGTCAACGTGCGGATGATGGTGATGTAGTTGTGGCCGAGCCGGGTGCAGTACTCCTTAAAGCCCTTCTTCTGGACCCACATCAGCCCCTTGTCGATCTCATGGCGCGCCAGTAGCTGTGTGCTGGTGGGCTGGCGGATGATGGTGGGCATGTTGGAGTGCCACCCCTGCACTGTCGAAGCAGTCTGCAAGACCAGCATGTTGGCGTTGATCGTCTCCAGGTATTCGGCCAGGATGCTGACAGGATGCAGGTACTGCTCGGCCATCGCGGAGCGCATGAAGGGGATCTGCTCGCGGCTCAGCCACGCCCATAGTGTGCGTACGTCGTAGGGCAGTAGCCCCAACTTGGCGCCGATCTCACAGGCCGCACAGGCCACGGCGGCCACTGCCGACCAGAACCGCTCGCCACCCGTGATGGCCATGCGGGTGTCGATGGCCTGCATGATGGTGCGCACGTGCTGCTGTACTTCCTCCCGATGAGCGACGACGTAGGTGATGAACGCCTCGCCGATGTGGCCGTAGTGCTCCTTCAACTCTGCCAGATAGGTGTCGGCCTGTGCCTTGGTGTGGACCTGCTGCGGGTTGAACAGGATCTCGAACACCCGCACCGACTCGGCGGTACTGTCGGCGCGGTCGGATGCCAGCGCGGAGTACAGGCTGGTGTTGGCCGTGCAGAGCATGATGGTGGACTTGCTGCCCTGCATCGTCTTGCGTTCGGCGCCGGTGGTGTCCAGCCGCAGCCGCCCTTCGGACTGCGTGACACTCATGGCCATGTCGGCCATGGCGCGCGGCGGCATGCGGGTGATCTCGTCCACGGTCAACGGCAGGTTGCTCATGATCATCATGCGGTTGTCGCGGGCCTGCGCGGTGGCGCCCTGCGACGTGCCGTTGATGGTCATCTTCTCGGGGTGACCCCACAGCGCCGCACCGGTGTACAGCGTGGTGGACTTGGACGCGCCGGGCTTGCCCGACATGTTGACGATGACGCCGTGATGGCCGGTCATGTGCAGCAGCGGCGCGCCCAGCGCCGCACAGATGGCGAACTGGTTGGGCGCGTACTCCGGATGGTTGAAGAACTTCAGCAGCTCCAGTTGTCTGGACATCTCGCCGGCAGCGTGGACGGCAGCTACTGTGCGCTGTGCGCCCTGGTCCATGGTGGGCACCTTGGCAGTGCCGTCCGCACGGATGACCTTGTGCGGCAGGACGAACTCCTGCATGTCGTCCGTCCACCCCAGCGCACCGTACACCACGTCGGCGACGGCGGCGCGCTGCAACTGTTTGATGTAGGCAACCATGTACATTCCTACCATGTTGACGGCGTTCTGTGCGACGAATACTCCGTTGTTGGAGAGTAGCTGGCTGAGCTTCTTCGTATCGTACATCGCGTCAGCCGGCAAGTGAATTTCCGTCATGCCCACCAGCGGCAGCACGGCACACCAGACGTGCGTCTCGGTCAGGCGGTAGGGGTCGCGGTACCGCCGCACCGGGTAGAAGTCGTGGTCGAGAATCTTGACGGTCTCGGTGAGCTGGATCTCATTCTCCTCGCCTTTTTTGGGCTTGACCGAAATCTCCACGTACACCCCGGTTGCCAGCCGCTTATAGGGGTAAGGTGCTGTAGGGATGGTGACGGCTGACGGCTGCGCTCCCTTGGCCGCAGGCGCGACGGGTGGCGGCGCATAGTCAGTGAACTTGGCGGCTACGACAGGAGACTTGATCTTGCCCCACTGAGGGCAGCCGGCGCATACGCCGGGGTTGAGGGCGTCGAACTTGGCGCAGGTGGTGGGGCCGATGTTCTGCGCAACCAGGTTGGCCAGCTTGTTCTCGACTTCCGTGGCGGAGTACCGGCTGTCCTTGGCGCTGAACTTATGGGCGGCCTTGTCGCCCTCCCGTGTGTGGTGAATCAGCCCCAGTGCGGCGTACCACAGTGGCTCCGGCAGGTTGGCGGCGTTTGCCATGGCGTACTGCATCTGCGGGCAGGCCAGGATGACGGCCTTGATGCCAGGCGGTGGCGTGACGTGCAGCGTGGTGTTGTCTGCGAACCCTTCCAAATAAACCGGCGGTCGCTGCGGTATCTGAACGGACACATCGCAGGCCGCCAGCGCGGCGTCCAGCCGGGCTTCAATGTCTTCGGCTGGCGTACAGTGGCCGGCCCGCAGGATCTGCACGGGGCGCGGTGTGCCCTTGTGATGTAGGGTACCTGGCAGGCGCAGTACAGACGCGGCGTCGGCGGTGCGTGTGGGATCTATCTTGAGCCCCTTGGCAGCAGCCAGTGCTTTCAGCTTGGCGGCGACAGGCGCCCAGCGCGCTGTGGGTAGCGCATCGACAAACGGCCAGTAGACGTGCAGGCCCAGGCCAGACGACACGATGATCGGCGCCGGCAGGCCGGCGGCAGCAGTGAACTCCTTGAGATGTCTTAGTGCTTCGACTTGGGTGCGGTACTTGTGGTCGTCCGGGCCTACGTCGATGTCCATGACAACGCACTTGGCTTCGTACATATTGCGCTGTGTACGGACTTCGTAGGCGCCCAGCTCGCCGGTCTTGCGGTTCTTTTTCTTGGGGTTCCAGACGCGCGGCTCGGCCAGCGACTGCACGCAGAAGTACACGTCTGCCGTGGGTGCCAGCCTGGCAGCGGTGCGGATGGCGTCCTCATGGGACTGCACGACCTTGTGGACGAACACGGCATTGCTGGCGCCCGGTGGCGTCCATGGTATCGCCAGCGCGAAGTATCCTGTAGCAGGCCAGACCGCCCGCAGAAATTCCGCTACGTTCACACGCCGTCCCCAGGAGAGCACACAGCATACTATGGGAAAGCCGCCGGGTGTTCCGGCGGCTTTCCATGCTACATCACACGGGGCTTAGTCATCCCATTCCGCCAATAGATCTTGCAGTTCTTTCGGCACCTCCGTGGATTCGGCCGCAGCGGCAGGCTTGGCGGGTGCCTCGGCAGCCGGAGCGTCGAACGACATCTCGATCTGGTCGTCTTCAGCCTCTGCGGGCTTGGGCTTGTCCGCTGCTTTGGCTGCCGGCTTGGGCTTCTCGACAGACTTCGGTGCTGCGGGCGCTGCGGGCTCCGGAGCAGTGGCTTCGTAGGCGTCATCCACCGCAACCGTAGCCACAGCCGGACTGCCTGCCGGTAGAGCAGGAGTAGCCGCAGGTTCGTCTACAGCCAACAATGCTTCGACCGAACCATCCGCCATGCGCGCCTTGACGATCTCCATCTCATGCGGTTCCAGCCAACGCTCCGCAGAGAAGATCACCTTGGGGTAGTTGGCGCTGGGGTCGAACTTCATCTTGGTGACGATGGTGGCTGTGTGCTTGGCGCCGTTGCCCCGCAGGAAGTCCACGTAGTTCTCGAACGCCCGCCAGCCTTCCTTCTCCAGGTCGGGCGACTGCTTGTCAAACAGACTGGTAATAGCCAGCTTGAGGCGCAGCGGGGGCAGCTTCAGATCACCGACCAGCGGGAGAACAACGATGTGCCGTTGCTGGGAGCAAGCAGTGACAGCCTTGCCAGCCTCGGTGATCTTGGACCCTTTGGCAGCCAGTGGGCAGGTGCGGCAGGATGCGCTCTTGGGCTCTGCCACCTGAGCGCTGGGCTTCTCGCCGTCGTCACTCCAGCAGGTGGGCACACTGACTTTCTCGGGGTCGTAAGCGCCTTCATAGTAGGCACGGCCACGGTGCTTGGCGTAGTCCATGACGACAACCCGCAGGGTCTGGACAGGTTCGGAATCGCCGTCTTCGTTGCGCCGCGTCAGATTGGTACGGCTGCCGTCCGGCAAAGAGATCGACCAGACCTTGCCCGCATAGTTGAGCGTGGGAATCCGGTTGCGCTCGATGAGGTTGGTCTCGGTCGCATCGACGAATGACGCGATGTGCGCGGGGACCGGCATGGCGCCAGCAGAAAACACAGTCAGTTCAGACATACTTGAAACTCCAGCAGTAGATAGTCAAAGTTGGTCAGTCGCCACGGCGCACGTGCACCGTGAATTCCCTGTAGACAGACACCGGGGGCGGGGTCTCCCCGTCGTGGTCGGCCATATAGTCTGTCACAAATTTCCGAGAAAGGCGCTTCTCGTAAATCTCAGACGCCGGAATACCTTCCGACAGCGCCCAGGTATCCAACGTGTTCCAGTCTTTGCAGCTCGGTTTGATCTCCTCTTTTTGAAAGGCGGTGCCCGCACCTGTACGCACGGACTGCACGTTCAGGCGGTTCAGTTCGCGTTGGATCTCTGCGGCCAGGCGGTCGATCTTGGCTTGCAGCTCGGCACACTTGGCGTCTGCTTCTTTCTTGATGCGAGACTTCTCATCCCGGATCTTCACATACACAGCTACGATCTTTTCAATGTCCATGATACCTCCTCTTGTTTACCCCTGCGCAACCGACTTGTACATGTCAAGCATTTGTTGCTGGCCTAGTCGGCGCGACTCGATCAGCTTGTAGATGTCCCATTCCAGCTTGTGGCCGCCGATGCGGATGACTGTCATGGGGCGCGTTTGCCCGGAGCGGTTGAACCGCTCGACCACCTGCTGTGCCTGGTCGTTGCTGTAGATCGGTGCATAGAAGATACACATATCTGCCTCTGTCAGGTTCAGGCCGTGTGACATCACCTTCGGATGGCACAGCAGCACGTGCGGATCATCCTTTGTCTTGAAGTTCACGATGACCTCGTTGCGCTTCGATACAGATACGTCACCATTCAGCACACCAACACTATACTGCTTACTGACCTCTTTTGCAAGCACATTGATAATGCCCTTGAAAGGCACAACTACAAACACCTTGGCGGATGCTTCGGCGATGCAGTCCATCAGCACCTTGAGGCGCGGCGCATGGTCGAGCTGGATGTAGTCGTCGGTCAGCGGATCCTTGACGGAGCCGCAGAGGATCTGCCGCAACTTGGTAATGGTGTCGGCGGCATTGACGGCGGTGATCTGCTTGGTTCGCAGCTCGGCCTGCATCTGTTTGCGCATGGCGGCCAGCGCCTTGGTCTGCTCCGTCGTCAGCGGGCAGTCCCTGGCCGACACCGTGACCGGCGGCAAGTCCTTGCAGTCCTGCTTGCGGAACCGCACGGCGGGTTGCAGGGCATCGTACACGATTCGCGATGCGTCAGGTTTGGGCACCCACTTGTGTCGAGAGACCTGGATCATAGTCTGCTGGCGGAACTGCCCGAAATACTTGGGCACCCGCTCAGGCGAGACCAGTCTGGCCAGTGCCCAGGCGTCGGTAGGGCTATTAGGTGTTGGCGTACCTGTCATCATCCACAACCGCTGGTGGGGCTGCAACAATTTAACAAACGACGAGTATTGCCCGTTGCCAGAGTTGCGGTAGTTGGACGCCTCGTCCACGATGACCAGATCGATGTCGCCGCGCGCCATGATCGCCCGCCGAACATCCGCGATGGCCAGCCCTTCGTAGTTGATAATGTAGAAATCCAGGTCCAGCCCCAGCATGTGCAGGCGGTACTCTCGCGAGCCGTGTACTACGCCGGCCTTGCGGTGCATCAGCACGCCGAAAATTTCAGACAGCCACACGCGCTCCACCGTGGACAACGGTGTGACGATCAGTACCTTGCGGACGTAATTGTTCTCCATCAGCCAGTCCGCTGCCCACAGAGTGGCGGCCGTCTTCTCGGTACCCATCTCGCTCAGATTGAAGCCACGCCGGTGCAGCGTCAGGAACTCCGCCATGACAACTTGGTGGGCGCCCGGCTTGAACTTCCCCGGCCAGCGGTAGTGGTACTTGATGGGCGCCGGCGCGGGGATGCCCAGGTTTCGCAACACCTTCGTGGCGTCCAGTGTGTGCCGCACGGCAAGGTTGTACTGGCTGTGGTCCAACAGCCTGCTGCTGTCTATCAAGCTGCGGACAGTCAGAGGGTCCGAGTGTCGGAGCAACAGGCTCTTTGATGCGACATCGACTGCGATCATGGTGTACGACTCGGCTGTGCTTTACACCCGTGCTCAATGTGCACATGCCACTGATCACCAGTCCCATAGGGGTCGGCGGTTCGTGCCAGGTCTGGGCAGTCTGCCAAGTTGTGCCCTCGACAGTCGCTCCTATGTCGGGGGTGCGGGGCATCGTATGCGTCGCACGTACATAGGTCAGACATCGGATACTATCCTCTTGCAGTTACGCGGTCCCAGATACGGTCAAGTGTCTCCGTTTGCTTCTCCGTCAGGGGGCGGTCGTTCTCAAGCTGACTGCGGATCGAGTCAATAAACTCGACCTCCCACTCCGTGAGGCGAGACTCCCGCTTCTCGCAGTCTTCAATCATTGTCAGATACTCGTCTGCCCAACCAGACATACATTCCTCCAGCTACTCTGATCTCATCCTGGCCAACTTCTTGAGGCACGCCGAGCAGACCAGGAGTACATCACCCAGCGGCTCAAGCCTGCCACCCATGCCACAGATGGCGGTTTCGGTTTTGGCCCCGGTCCGCACCACGTGACGCTTGCGGCCGCTGCCTATCCTGGCATAGAAGTAATGGTTCTCGTCGATCATCTGCGTACCCCACAGCATGTGCTCATGTTACCCTTCACTTCTTGCCCTTTAATGTTTTGCGGCGCTGCCGCTGCTCCCACCGATCCGCTGCCCAAGCCGCATAGGACTGGTCATCACCAGCGCGGATGTGGCGGTGGTAGATGTCTGCCCAGGTGTAGGGGCGGCGCTTTTTCGTCATATCACGCCTCCTCCACTGTCTCGGGATGGCGTTGGTCCATGTAGTGGTTGAGCGCGGAGATAACCTCTGAGCGCCCTTGCAGCCGCCCTTGCTCGAAGGCAGCATCTACAAGATATTGCAGTCGCTCGATCTCGTTGGCAGCTTCCAGCCCTACGGTATAGTCGTCGTGACTGACACCCAAAGATTTCAGGCGCCGGATCAAATCTTGTTGTATGTCTTGCTTGAGCATACTCAATGTCCTCTACTGTAACAGGGTGTCCAGATCATCCAGGTCGCGCTCAGTAACCACCATCGCCAGCCCGCCGTGGGCAGCGATACTGTCCAGGAACTGCTGCTGTAGTGGTGTCGGCCTGTTGCTGCCGAACTTGGTCTCGACAGCCAGGAAGCGACCGCCTCGTACTGCATTAAAGTCTGCAATCCCTGCACGCCCGAACGCATTGGCTGGCGGCATCCAGTAAAACCAGCCATACTTTTTCAGCAGGCGTTTTACTTCGCGCTTTACGCCAGCTTCATTGACTATATCACGCATCAGGTTTAGGTGTCCAGTAGGGGCACTGCTTGACAGGGCACCACCCTCGACACAACCCCGACTGACGCTCTTGCCAGATGTCGGTGTGGAATGCCTCGACGTATTGCGTCAGGGCGGGTACGAACTTCTGCCATAACTTGCCGGCATCCTCACGCCGGAAGGTATGCTGCACGATGCGCTGCTCTGCTGGGAACTGTGTCATATAGTATGTGCATTCGCACACCTGCACCTGCTTGTAGGTGGCGAACACGATCAGCGAGCACAGCCGCATCTGGTCCGGCGATGGCATCCGCTTGCCGGTCTTGTAGTCCACGATCCGTGCCACGTCGCCGTCGATGGTGGCAAAGTCCACAATCGCCCGCACCCATACATCGCGCGCGAAGAACGCGCAGGGCTGCATGGCTTTATTCAGGGCCATCTTGCCTTCGATCAGCCGCGTGCCGGGCTGCGCGGCCAGTGCCTGCATGTAGTCTTCGTGCTGAGCCAGGTCAGGCGGCAAGGCGACCCCGTGCTTTTGGCGTTCCTCGAACTGCTTGTGCACGTAGTCACCGTATCGCGCCTCCTCTCCCTTGGCATCTGCTGCGGTCTTCACTACCTTGACGGCGTGATACTGTGCCGGGCAGGTGGTGAACGTATTGAGCGCGCTGTAACTCCATGGAAAAGGCTTCATCTAGGTCAATTCTCGTCCCGCATCGTAGCTTCACGCCACGCTTGCCACGCCAGATCAACATCAGCGCGCCTGTAGTTGCCCGGCCATGCCGAAAGCTCGCCAAACCTATCCGTCGGTAATTCGTAAGGCGATGCACTGATCCACTCTTCGAAAGCAGCGCGAATCTCATCTTCAGTGCAGCTACTCTGTGTGGAGCGGTCTCGTTTCTGCAACATTGCGTCAGCTATTTGGTATGCCTCATGTGCAAGTGAACTTTCCCACCCAGCGAATCCTGCATTTTTGTATTTATACTCAGATAGAAGTGTGCGCATTGCCAAGGCGGCGAAATGATCTCGTAAGTTATGTTGTATCATCACAGTTTCTCCAGTAGGTAGCCATTCTTGACGAATAGCTCTTTGTCGTACTTCTCGGTGAACGTGCCGTACTCGCCCTCCAGCGTAATAGTACCTGCCTCTACGTCACGACCCACCACCTTGAACCTGGCGCCTGTTTTCTGGTGGACGAAATACACCGCTGTAGAGCGGTGCGCTGTTTCAGTGCTCATATCTTACCTCCTTCAGTTGGCCCCATGACTTGTCGCTGGCCTTGCAGTCCCACGGCAGGGGGATGGGTGGCGTGAATCCCCATGCTTTTTTGTACGGCAGGTTGTTCAACAGGTAGCCCATCTCGGGGATGGCCTTATCTACAATCTTTGTAGGAACGTAGAAGTACAGGCCGTCGTGCAACTCCCATGCGAAGTGGATGCCATGTCGGACAATGTAGGGCCGCAGCACGGCTAGCGCCAGATATTTTTGGTCTGCTCCCGTGCCCTGGATGGGGTAGTTGATGGCCGTAGACTCGCGAGACCATGCGCCGTTGCCCGCCCAGTTGCCAGTCACTTGCACACGCCGGCCAGCGAAGGTCTCGGCGTAGCCCAAGCGCTTGACGCGCTCGATCTGATTGGCCCAGTACTGCGGTACTCTCGGGTATGTGCGCAAGTACGTCGCGCGGATGTGCGTGGCTTCAGGTAACTCCATTGGCAGGTTGTAGTTGACACGCGCCACCACGCGCAGCTTGGCAGCAGATGTGCGATAGCCGCACGACAGGTTGGCGACCTTGCCCAGTTGACGGACCTGCCCGGCGGCCTTGTCGCCGCCTGCGCACGCTGCCCTCAAATCCCCATAGTCTCTGCGTGCGATCTGTGCGCCCATGTAGGCGTGAGGATCTTCCCCCAATCTGCACAGATGCTGCATCGCTGGATCACCCGAAGCGATGGCCATCCATCGGTACTCTTGGCCGGCGGCGTCGAACTCCACCAGCGTGTAGCCCTCCGGCGGGACGGCGATGTCTCGGAAGCGTGCCTCGCGTTTCTCCTGATGCAGTGCAAAGCCGATCTGACGGGTATCCTTGTTCTTGCCTTGCTTGCTGCTGTACGTCATGCGCCCTGTATAAGTGCCGAACACGTTGGCCAGCGGGTGGCTCTTGCCGTCGGCGCTGTAATCTGCCGATGTTGCCGGCGCGTCCACGAACTTGGTCTTGTTGGTCAGTGCCTCACGGTACTGCCGCAAGCGCTTGGCACGGGGGTCAATGAATGCCAGTTCGTGCAGCACTTCCTTATCGGTGGAGTCTGTCGTCTTGCCAGTTTTCTTTGACGTGTTCTTCTTTAGGACGGGCAGCCCCCAGTCCTTGAACATCACCTTGGATAACTGCTTGGGTGATCGGACGATCTCCTCGGTGATGCCGTGGGGCGCCAGCTCTTGCAGTGCGGCCGCTGCTTCCGCTGTCAGCGCGGCATCCAGATCGGCAAGTGCCCGGCGGTCCAGCGGGATGCCATGCCAGTTAGCCCAAGCCACTGGGGATAGGCATTGTGCCTCGATCAGCGCGGCGTTCAATCTGGCAGGATCTTTAGCCAACTCTGTGTAGAACTGCTGTGCCAACCGTAACGTGAATGTGGTATCCAATATGTTGTACTTGTGTAGCTTGGCGAGGGATTCAGGGTCTGTCGCGTGGAAATCCACGTTGTCTTCATACCCAGCGTATTGCGGCAGGTACTGTCGCACGGCTTGCTTGAGACTGTAGCTGAATTTTTTCTCGCGGGCTGTGTCGTACTCTGGCGTAACGTATAGATGTCGCCACAGCAGCATAGCGTCCAGAAACTTACACTGGGCCACCATGTCTGCGAAACCATAGCCAATCAGTATCGAGATATCGAACAAGGCGTTCCATGCGACCAGCGTGATCTGCTCGTCGATGGCCTGCCGAAGCATGGCATAGATGCGGTGCTGCGGAGACTGCGCGCCAGACCCCACACATAGGCCGCCATCTACCTGCACGGCGCCGTCTACTCTGCGCACCGTAGCCAAGCTGGTTACCCACGCGTCGTAGGGCATACGCCACGGCTGCAAGGCGTACTCCGGCAGGGTGCCGGAGGTCTCGAAGTCAAACGCCATGTACTTCTCTGACTGCCACATAAGTGCACCTCGGATACTTGTGCCCCGCAGCCTACCTTGCCGGCGGGGCAGCAATACTTACTCAGTACGCCAGCAGCCCACGCCTTCGCGACCGTCCAACGTTACCATGCGGGACACAAACTTGTACCCCAGGCGACGCTGTGCGGCGTTGCGCTGCGAGCTGAATGACTTGGGCATGTCTTCAATTGGGACGAAGAACATACCCCCTACCGGCATGGTGGCAAACGGGTACTTACTGCCACGCCTGCCAGTACGGCGAGCCGGAGGAATCTCGATGCCTGAAATCACTTCGTAGGTCTTGCTCATAGTGTGCCTCATGTTGTTCCTGTGTGCCCAAACCCGCCAGCACCACGCTCTGTATCTGGCAAGTCTTGTACCAGCGCCCACTGGATAGTAGGTAGCTGGACCAAAAACGCCTGAGCGATACGTGCTCCGGGGTGAATACAGAATACAGTATCGCCAGTATTTTTCAAGACCACCCGGATTTCTCCTCGATAGTCGCTATCGACCAAGCCGGGGGCGTTGAGAACGATAATGTCATGCTGTATTGCCAGCCCACTGCGAGACGTTATAAATAGCCCATAGCCTTCCGGCAAGGCGACTGCCAGTCCAGTTGGAATCGTCTTGACGGCACCTGGAGGGATACGCATTGCTCGCTCGATATTGGCCTGCAAATCCACGGCACCACTACCTGATGTGGCGTACCGTGGCAGTGCGATGTCAGACAATAACTTTACAGGTACTTCTACAGGCATAATGCTCTCCGGATGGTAGGCTGTATGCTCTACTGTACCATGTGATCCGTTAATTGCCAACGACCTCATCCAACACTTTGCGGATGTAAGCGCCGACCTCGCCATCAGTCAGTAGGCCGAACCCTTCGGGGTCCAGCAGATATTGCAACGCCTCCCGGTAGCGGCACCTGTGTGCGTTGTCGATGGTGTCCTCGAACACTTCGCCGAAGGCGTCCAACGGCTTGGCATTGCCGCATTTGGGGCAGTAGTACGCGCCCCCACCTGGGGCGACTGGCTTTATACGGGTATACGTGCCGGTCTCGCATTGCGTGCACTGGAGTTCATCAGTCTTCATTGAGGGCGTCCTCTGGTGTCCACGGGGGGTGTAGTGTGTCCTGTAACAGGATGGGCTCGCAGGCTGTTAGTGTTTCTGCTGGGGGTGGCGGCATCCTACAGGCTTTTGCGGCTTCGATGCGGTACGCAACGGCCAGCTCGTGCGCTTTTTCCAGGCTGACCGTGGGCCAGTAGCCAATCACACGCTTCTTGGATCTGGGCCACCCTACGGCGGCGAGGGCTTGAACCCACACAATGAACTTCCGCTTACCGGATGGCGTCACGACCGCGTGCAACCCCCTGCCGAGATAGTACGTCTGGCTGCGCTTGCCTGCCGGCAGTCCGGCAACACCGGCATCATCTGTAATGTCTGTACGAATCTGCGTCATGTGGCCTCCCGCACAATGGTCCATGGCAACAGCAGGGCGGCTTGATGGCAGACGGGCTCTGGCGCCAGGTCAATCATGGTGCGCAGCGTGGCGGCCGGCAGGTCCAGCAGGTCGGCGGACGAGGCCCATGTGATGAGTGCGCGAATAATATCTTGAGCTGCATGTCGCGCAGTTGCCCCTACTGCATTCAAAGTGTACCGCGCTGCCTCCCACGATGCTGCCCATATTCCGCCTCGTCCTAGCAATACTATTGCTTCCCGTGCATCGCGAAATATAAGGCGTTCTGTGCCCCGCATTGCATCTACCGCCACAACCCAAACCTCCGGCCTCGCCTTCACGTCAGCCAGCACGGCGTCAATGTGCTTGGCGTTGGGCAGGTCTGCCCATGGTCTGTCGGTGGTCATGTGGCCTCCTACCGCTGAGTAATGTCAATGTACGCTACGGCTTGGTCCAACGTATCGAACCGCTGTACGGTATCGGGTAAATGAATAACCCCGGGCTGGCCAGATACTACGTCGATGTGGGGGTCCCAAGTCCACGTAGATACCGCTGTAGGGATGAACCCTTGCCGATCCTCTAGTACGACAAACTTGTACGCACTGACTAATACAAACATGTTGCTCAATTTATCTACTAACTTATGTCGGACGATAACGCATTCACCGTCATAGGTGAAGTACGCGCGCAACCTGTACTTTTCCTCATTCTTCATCATTAGATTCCAGCCCCATTTGGTACACCTCTTTCAAGTAACTACTATACTACACCATAAGACTTTCAATGTCCAGCAGTGCAATCCTTCTATCTTTGTACCTCACTTCTACTTCAGCGAATGGATAGTCCTCTGGGACCACTGACACACATGCTGCCAACGATGAAGTCAGTGCCGGCACTTCGACATAGCCTTCCTCATCTTCACCCGACACCCACCTTGGGTGAGCGTTAATCTCTACGCCTTTACTCACCATATACGCGGTCAGGCGTGTCTCCACGCGGCGCATCCGGGTTACTAATTCTTGAATTGCCTTGTCATTTGTAGTGTTCATTGGTTACTCCGGTCAGTTTGTTTAACAATCGCCCACGGCAACAGCAGCGCGGCTTGGTGGCAGACGGGCGGTGCCGCCACATCAATCAGGACGCGCAGGGCGTCGGCCGACAGGTCCAGCAGGTCGGCAGCAGAGTCCCATGCGATGAGTGCAAGGATGGCGTCC
>WBZO01003784.1_pt1 | contig 17129 bp, 11 predicted proteins | sample 5204261 | NCBI WGS metagenome assembly WBZO01 (sample SAMN12412400, study PRJNA552823) | activated sludge metagenome | isolation source: activated sludge from anammox sidestream of wastewater treatment plant... | place: USA: North Carolina | collected 2017-09 | reverse complement strand
ATGGCACAGGAACCCGATCGCTGGATCGCCATGTACGGCAAAATCGCTCTGCACGGTGGCACCGTGCGTCTCGAGCAGTTCTCGCCCGAACTGAACCGCTGGTACGCCATCTCCGCCTACTCGCCCGAACGCAACTTCTTTGTCACCGTCTTCGAAGAAATCACGGAACGCAAGCAGGCCGAGGCCGCGGCCCGCGAGGCCCAGCGCGCCACCGCCGCGCTCCTGGGCAACTTGCCCGGCATGGCCTACCGCTGCCGCAACGACCGCGATTGGACCATGGAGTACGTGAGCGAAGGCTGCCTCGAATTGACCGGGTATGCCGCCGTCGACCTGCTCAACTCCCAACTGATCAGCTACAACGACCTGATCCACGTCGACGATCGCGAATACGTCTGGGGCGAAGTGCAGCAGGCCGTCGCCGCCGACCGGCGCTACCGCCTCACCTACCGCATCATCAGCAAATCCGGGGAGTGCAAGTCGGTCTGGGAACAGGGCGCCGCGCTGCATAACGACCAGGGCGAAATCGTCGCCCTCGAAGGTTTCATCGCCGATATCACCGACCGCGTCCGCGCTGAGGAAGCCTTGCAGCACCGCGAGGAACGCTTCCGCGCCCTGATCGAAAGCTCGACCGACATCATCATGCTCTTCGATGCCCGCGGCCTCGTCACCTATGTCAGCCCCTCCCTGCAGCGGATTCTCGGCTACACGCCGCCGGAGATGGTTGGCCGTTCGGTGCTTGATAAAATCCATCGCGGCGACCTGCGCAAAGTCCTGCGGGCCGCGGCCGAAGTCCTCTCGCGGCCGCGCGCCGAATTTTCCCTCGAACTTCGTGTCCGTCACCGCGACGGTTCCACCCGCATCCTCGAAGCCGTTGGCCGCAACCTGCTCGATTGGCCCGCCGTCGGCGCCATCGTCGTCAATTCCCGCGACATCACCGACCGCCGTCTGATCGAAATCGAGCGCGCCCAGCTGGCCACCGCCGTCGACCAGGCCGTCGAAGGCATGATCATTACCGACCCCGACGGCCGGATCACCTACGTCAACGCCGCCTTCGAGCGCATCACCGGCTTCACCCGCGACCAGGTCGTCGAACAGCCGGTGCGCGCCTTCTTCAGCACCTTTGAGGGCACCAAGTTCTTCGCCGAATTCTGGCCTCTGCTTCAGGCCGGCCGTACCTGGAGCGGTCGCTTCCGCAATCAACGCGCCAATGGCGACTCCTACGACGAAGAACTCGCCGTCTCGCCGATCCGCGACGCCGTCGGCCGCATCGTCAACTTCGTCTTCGTCAAGCGCGACATCTCCCGCGAAGTCGACCTGGAGACCCGCCTGCGCCAGGCGCACAAACTGGAAGCCGTCGGCCGCCTCGCCAGCGGCATCGCCCACGATTTCAACAATCTGCTCGCCGGTATTCGCGGCTTTGCCGAACTCATCGTTGTCGAAACCGCCACCGACCAGAGGACCAAAGACTATGCCGACGAAATTGTCCGGGCCGCCACTCGCGCCGCCGATCTCACCGGCCAGCTCCTCGCTTTCGCCCGGAAAGGCAACTACCTTTCCGTACCGGTCGATCTGCACAATACCATCGACGAGGTTATGCGTATCCTGCGCCACACCATCGACAAGCGCATTACCCTCGAAACCGATCTGCAGGCAACCGTCTGCACCGTCAAGGGCGACCCGTCGCAGATCCAGAGCGCGATCCTTAACCTCAGCGTCAATGCCCGCGATGCCATGCCCGAAGGCGGCCGCCTGACCTTCCGCACCGCCAACGTCCACCTCGATCCGGAATTCTGCCGCCGCAACAGCCTCGATCTCGGCCCGGGCCACTATGTCGCCCTCTCCGTCGAGGATTCCGGCATCGGCATCGACGAAGCCCTGCTCGCACACATCTTCGATCCCTTCTTCACCACCAAGGAACAAGGGCAGGGGACCGGCCTCGGACTCGCCGGCGTTTACGGCTGCGCCCGCAACCACCGCGGCTGCGTCGAAGTCCACAGCGAGGTCGGCAAGGGCTCCGTCTTCACCCTGTACCTGCCTGCCTTTGAAACCACCGAAGCCCCGCGCCCGCCGCAAGTGCTCGAGCGCGCCACCGACGGCCGCGAACGCGTGCTCATCGTTGACGACGAAGCCATCGTTCGTAACCTCGCCGAACGCATCCTCACCCGCGCCGGCTACAAAGTCTTCGCCTGTGAAAACGGGGAAGAGGCGGTCGTCTTCTACCGCGCCGCCTTCAGCTCGATCGACCTCGTCCTGCTCGATATGGTCATGCCCCGCCTCAACGGTCTCGACACCCTCGCTGAACTCCGCCAGATCAATCCTGGCGTCAAAGCCGTGATTCTTTCCGGCTTCTCCGATCACGACGGCAACGCCCTCGCCCAACTCGGTGCCGCCGGTTTCATTCAGAAGCCTTTCCAGATGCAGGAGTTGCTGCGCGGCGTTCGCGAAGCCCTTGACCGCGAATCGTTGCCGCAGCCCGAATCGCGGCCCCAACCGCCGCGTTAACCCGTTCCTCACCATCAGAATCCGCGGCCGCCACTTGCCGGGAATAACTTGCCCCCGGCATTTGTAATTCCTATCAGTACAGACACGACTCCGCCGCTCCCGGGCCGCGGAGTGAAAGGAAATTGAATAATTGTCCGGTACTCAGGTGTACAAATAGGAGGAAACGCAATGTCTCGGCTGTTTCTCGCATCTCTCTTGATTCTCGGCCTCGTCGCCGCGGCGCTGGCCGACGATGTCGCCATTACCGTCTATAATCAGAACCTGGCCTTGGTCAAAGAAGGCCGCACGCTCGATCTGCAGAAAGGCGTCAACCGCCTGAACATGACCGACGTCGCCGCCTTTATCGATCCGACCTCCGTCCATTTCCGCTTGCGCTCCAACGATCGCGTCGATCTGCTCGAACAGAATTTCCAGTATGACCTCGTCTCCGCCGACAAGGTCCTGCAGAAATATCTCGGCGAGACCATCGACGTCGTGCTCAAGAACGGCGACGTCGTCTCCGGCACCTACCTGTCGTCTTCCTCCGGCTACCTCGTGCTCCAGTTGAACGGCGGCGCCGTCCGCCTGATCAACCAGCAGGAGATGCTCTCGGTGACCGCTCCCAAATTGCCCGAGGGCCTCATCGTCGTCCCGACCTTACAGTGGCTGCTTTCCAGTGATGTCGCCGGCAAACGCGACGCCGAAATCAGCTACCTGACCGGAAATATCTCCTGGCACGCTGAGTACATTGCCCTCCTCGACAAGGATGACAAGAATCTCCGCCTCTCCGGCTGGGTCTCGCTCGACAATCGCTCCGGCAAAACCTACAACGACGCCAAACTCAAACTCGTCGCCGGCGATATCAACCGCGTCCAGCAACGGCCGCTGGCCAAGGGCATGGACGACCGCGTCATGATGGCGGAGTCCGCTCCCGGTTTCGAGGAGAAGGCTTTCTTTGAATATCACCTCTACACGCTCGGCCGCCCGACCACGATCGCCAACAACGAGACCAAGCAGGTCAGCTTGTTTGACCCGGCTTCAACGCCGATTACCAAGATCTATCGCTACGACGCTTTCCAGGGCGGCAACGACGTCAAGGTGCTCGTCACGTTCAAGAATAGCGAAGCCGGCGGCCTCGGTATGCCTCTGCCCGCCGGCAAGGTGCGCCTGACCAAGCTCGACAGCGACGGCTCTGAAGAATTCCTCGGTGAGGATCAGATCGATCACAAACCGCGCAACGAGGATGTTGAACTGCGCGTCGGCAACGCCTTCGACATCGTCGCCGAAACCGCCGTCGTTGATTCCCGCCGTATCAGCGACCGCGTCCGTGAAGAAACAACCGAGATCAAGCTGCGGAACCGCAAAACCGAAGCGGTCACAATTAACGTTCGCTATAACCTCTGGGGCGACTGGCAGATTCTCGAGACGAATTTCGAAGCCGTCAAGAAGAATGCCCAGTTGATCGAATTCAACGTTCCCGCGAAAGCTGACACCGAAACCGTTCTGCGTTTTCGCGTCCGCTTTAACGGCTGATAATTGTTTTGACATGCCCTACAGGAGGCATTAGCTTCCGACGAAAGCTTGTGACTTTCGTCACGAAGAGGAGGATCTGAATGAAACGAGTCGTGTCCATAAGTTTGATCGTAGTCCTGTTGGGTGGTACCAGCCTCTGGGCTCAGGCCAAAGATGTGCTGCCGTACGATGCTCTCGTGCGCTCCGCCAAGATCTATCTCGGCCAGAAAAACAAGGATTTTGACAAGGCCGAAGAAATGCTCCGGACCGCTGTCGCCAATTACCCCGATCCGGTCGAGGCCCATTTCTATCTCGGCCTGATTCACGCCGAACGCGCCCGCTATGCCGATATGATGGCTGAATTCAAGAAATTCGAGGAAATCTGCGCCCGCGCCGCCGAAACCGGCGATAAGAAACTGCAGAAGCGCTGCGAAAAAGACAAAATGCAGAAGCAGATTCAGGATACCCGCATGGCCGAACTCAAGCGGAATTTCGATCAGGGCGTCAGCCAATTGCGCCTGGCCGACTCGCTCAAGGACGGCTTGAATACCTTGACCGACCCTGCCGCGGCGGCCAAAGACTCATCTTTGCTCGCACAGCTGCTGGCCAAAGCCAAGGGCATCTTCAGTGACTGCGTCATCATCGACGACACCGTCGCCGGCATCTGGACCAACCTCGCGCTCGTCGAGGAACGCCTCGGCAATCCGCAAGAGGCCGTCAAACATTACGAGCGCAGCTACCAGCTTAATCCCAAAGACGCCCGCATGGTTTACGATCTGGCCAACGTCTGCTTCGAACTTAAGGACTATGAGAAAGCGGCTCGTTTCTACGGCGAATTCGGCGATCTGGACGAAGCCAACGCCGAGGCCGCCTATACCAACCAGGCGATGTGCTACCAGTCGCTCGGCGACTACGATCGCCTGCAGGCCGCGCTCGACAAAATCCTCGTGCGCAATCCCAACAATACGGACATCCGCTATCAGCGCGGTGTCCTCAACGTTCGCAACGCCACCTCCGCCGCAATTCGCGACTCCGCCGCCGTTCTCGATAGCCTCCTGGCACTCCGTCCTAATGATAAGGCGCTTAAGGCCGCCCAGGATGAGCTGATGAAGCACCGTCAGAGCTTCAACGAGAAGGCCTATGAGGACTTCAAGTTCGCGGCCGAGACCACTAAGAACGACCCGACGTATTGGTACTGGTATGGCAACATCTCGTTCTTCCTGCAGAAGCAGAACGAGGCCCTGGAAGCCTACAAGAAGTGCGTCGAATTCGACGATGCCAACAAGGATTGCTGGGGGCAATTGGCGATCATCTACGCCCGGCTCGGTATGCGCGCCGAGGCCGAACAAGCTGAAGCGAAAGCCAAGTAACTCCAGCCTGCACTCCCTCTGACTCCGCGGCCGCAGTGCTTCTGCGGCCGCTTTTATTTTGCACCCATTTTGATTCTTATGGTACGGACACCCCGGTGTCCCACCGCTCGCGGTGGGCTTCGAGGAACGAAAGATTGCCGTGGGTTCCGAAGAACGAGGATTGCGGTGACTCCCACTGACCGAGGGATAGGTTGCGTTTGCGCCCAACGCCACGAATCTCTGTAGGTCCGACTTCAGTCGGACTCCCCAAGCCCCCGGTGCCCCACCGCTTGCGGTGGGTTCCGACAAACGATGGATTGCCGTGGTTTGAAGCGGGAGCAGAGCAGGTCTCGGTTGCGACCTCCATCTTCCCAAACCCTCCGCTCCAGAGACCTGCCACGTTTCTGCTAATTCACTTTCTGCTAATGGCCACGTATCTTCCCCGTACTGAAGTCACTCACCGATCCGAATTCCCCCTTAGCAAAGGGGGCCAGGTGATCGTGTTCGATCTCGCCTCCCGCTGCCCCTCCGACATTTGATTGCCGTCCGCCCTCCCCCTCCTCTATATTGCGCCCATGACCCCAACCCCGCGATTGGTCGAAGTCTGCGTCTTCGATGCCGTCAAGAAACCGCTCACCTATCGCGCCCCCGATGCCCTCTCGCTCAGCGAGATTCTCGGCCGCCGCGTGATTGTCCCCTTGGGGCGTCGCAAAATGCTCGGCGTCGTCACAGCCCTCGATGCTGGCTATTCCGGCCCCGTCCGCGACATCGACTCCTTTCCCGATCTCGAACCGGTGCTGAGCGCCGCTGAACTGGAGTTCTGCCGTTTCATCGCCGACTACTACCTGACCCCGCTCGCGGATGTGCTCCAGTCGTATCTCCCGCAGCCCCTGTCGGCGCGTCTGAATCAGCGCGTGGCCATCCCATCTCACGCTGCGCTCATCGCTGCTGCCGCCGCCGGCGATCCGGCCGCCGCCGCGCTCGTGAAACTGCTCGGCTCGCGCAAGCAGCTCTCCGCCGCACGCCTCAGTGAACTCAAACCCGCTCTGCGCACAAGCCTGCGCGACGCCGGGTTGATCTCGCTCGACTGGCAGGTCAAGCGCGGTCGTCTCGACGCCGAAATGTTGCAGGTTGCAGCCACTCTGCAAGAGGTTCCGCCCGATCTCAAGTCATCCGTCACTCGCCGCCTGCTGGAACAACTGATCGCACACGGCCCCACCGACCTGGCCGCCTTGCGCCGCCTGACCAGAACTTCAGCCCAGCAGGTCTTCGCCGCCGAGGCTGCCGGCCTGCTCAGTATTACCGAAATGCCGCCCTTCTTCAATCCCCCTGCGGCGCCGCGCGATCTGAACCTCGTGCTCAATGCCGAGCAAACTGCCGCTATCGCCACTGTCACAGCTACCATCTCGGCATCCGCCTTCGCGGCCTTTCTCCTCTATGGCGTCACCGGCTCCGGCAAAACCGAGGTCTACATCGAGTGCATCAAATCCGCGATCGCTGCCGGCCGTCGCGCCATCGTGATCGTTCCCGAAATCGGCCTGTCGCAGGCGATCTTCTACCGCCTCGCCGCTATCTTCGGCGACCGCCTCGCGCTGATTCATTCCCGCATGTCGGCCAAGTCCCGCTTCGAAATCTGGCAGCGCGCCCGCTCCGGCCGGCTCGATATCGTCCTCGGACCGCGCTCGGCGCTCTTTAGCCCGCTCCCCGACCTCGGTCTGATCATCGTTGATGAAGAACACGACGCCTCTCTCAAGCAAGAATCGCCCCCGCCGCGCTACCATGCCCGCGATCTTGCCGTCGTGCGCGCCCGCCAACTGAATTGCGCCGTCATTCTCGGCTCGGCCACGCCCTCAGTCGAATCGTATCACAACGCACTGGCAGGGAAGTACCGTTTGCTCGAACTGACGCAGCGCGTCGATGCCCGCCCCTTGCCGCTGGTGCGCCGTGTCGATCTGCGCCGGAGTTTCGAAAAGCGCGGCCACGGCTACCTCTCGGCCGAATTGCGCGAGCAGATCGAGGTCACTCTTGCGCTTAGCGGCCAGGCCATGCTGCTGCTCAACCGCCGCGGCTTCGCTCCTTCAGTGCACTGCTTCGCTTGTGGCCACAAACTGACCTGCCGCGACTGTGACGTCGCCCTCGTCTACCACAAAATTCGTCACGGTATGCTGTGCCATCTCTGCGGCTACACCGAGCCCTATCCCGACTCCTGCCCGCGCTGTCACAGCAACCTCTTTCTCTATCGCGGCATCGGCACCGAAAAGATGGAAGAAGAATTGCGCCGCGCTTTTCCCGACGTCCCGCTCTTGCGAATGGATCTCGATTCCACTCGCAAAGAGGGAAGTTTCCGCGAGATTTTTGAGAAGTTCCGCTCCGGGCAGGCCAAGATTCTCCTCGGCACCCAGATGATCGCCAAGGGCTTCGATTTCCCCGATGTCGCGCTCGTCGGCATTATCACCGCCGACACCAGCCTCGAACTCCCCGATTTTCGCGCCCGCGAACGCACTTTCCAGCTTCTTACCCAGGCTTCCGGTCGCGCCGGTCGCCACAACTTCGCCGGGCAGGTCATCCTGCAAACGCTCTACCCCGACGACAAGACCGTCCTGTTGGCGCAGGAGCATGACTACAAGAGCTTCTACGAATCCGAAATCGCCGAACGCCTCGAACTCGGCTTTCCCCCCTTTGTCCGCCTGATCCTGGTCGCCGTCGAATCCACTGACGCCGCCCACGCCCAGAAGATCGGCAAAGAGATCAGAGACGCCGTCCACGGCCGTTTGACCGGCCTCGCTCGTGTCCACGGCCCGATCGCGGCTCCCATTCACAAGCGCCGCAGCTTCTTTCGCTTTCAAATTCTGATCAAGACCAAGCGTATCAAGACCGTGCTCAAGCTCGTGGCCGAAGTTCTCAACGTGCCGGAACGTCAAACAAACCGCCACCAACGGGTAATTGTTGACGTCGATCCGGTCGATATGATGTAAGTACAATGAACCTTGACAACGCCTTTGTTGTCGCTAACTTCCAACACCTATGCATGGAACCACTCCTATGGATAAGACTGCGACCAACGGTCGGCTGGTGACGATCGACCAAGTGCTGCACAACGACGAAATCACCGCCTGGATCGTCAAAGCCGATTATTACCTTGGCCGCCAGGGCTACACCGAGCACGGCTTGCGCCACTGCAAGCTCGTCTCCAAGATCGCCTACAACGTCCTCGAGCGCCTCGGTAAACCCGACCGCGTCTGCCAGTTGGCCGCCATTGCCGCCTATATGCACGACATCGGCAACGCCATCAACCGCGAGTACCACGCCCAGACCGGCGCCATGGCCGCCTATACGCTCTTGCACAAGATGGGTCTGGCCACCGAGGAGGCCGTCGATGTCGCGGCTGCCATCGGCAATCATGACGACAAAGAAATTCCCCCCGTCTCCGACATCGCTGCCGCCGTGATTCTCGCCGACAAATCGGATGTGCACTCTTCGCGCGTGCGCAACCTCGAACAACTCAACGTCGACATACACGACCGCGTCAACTATGCCGCCAAAGCGTCGTTCCTGCGCGTCGATCCCGACAAGCAGAACATCACGCTCGAAATCAAAATCGACGACTCGATTGCATCCGTGATGGAGTACTTCGAAATCTTCCTCACCCGTATGGTGATGTGTCGTAACGCGGCCACCTTCCTCGGCATGAAATTCGAATTGGATATCAACGGAAACAAATTGCTGTGAGCGGACAGGGACTGTCGTACAAGGATTCCGGCGTCGACATCGCCTCAGGGGATGAGGCCACCGAACGCATCAGACAACTCGTCAAGAAGACCTACAACCCTGCCGTCCTCAATGGCATCGGCGGCTTCGGCGGTCTCTTTGACGGCAGATTCAAAGGCCTCAAGCAGCCCGTGCTCGTCTCCTCGGCCGATGGCGTCGGTACCAAGCTCAAACTCGCGTTTCTGACCGGCAAACACGACACCGTCGGCCAGGACCTCGTCAACCACTGCACCAACGACATCCTCGTCATGGGCGCGCGGCCGCTCTTCTTCCTCGACTATTTCGCCACCGGCAAACTCCTGCCTGCCGTCGTCGCCGACGTCGTTGCCGGCATGGCCCGCGCCTGCAAGGAAAACGGCTGCGCCCTGATCGGCGGTGAAACTGCCGAAATGCCCGGCTTTTACCAGGAAAACGAATACGACCTCGCCGGCTTTATTGTCGGCGTCGTCGAACGCTCCCGTATCGTCGACGGGTCCAAAATCAAACCCGGCGATCTGGTGCTCGGCCTCGAATCCTCCGGCCTCCACACCAACGGCTACTCGCTGGCGCGCAAACTCTTCTTCGACAAGCTCAACCTTGCGCCCGACTCGCCGATTCCCGGCCTCGGTCTAACCGTCGCCGAAGCGCTCATGGCCGTCCATCGCAGCTACCTTAGGCCGATCACCAAACTGCGCGAGCAAGTCGCTGTCCATGGCATGGCCCATATCACTGGCGGCGGCATCCCCGGCAACCTCGTCCGCGTCTTGCCGAAAAATTGCTGTGCCGTTATCACCAAATCCGCCTGGACCGTACCGCCTCTCTTTCGCTTCATGCAAGAGCAGGGCGACATCGCCGAGTCCGATATGTACTCCGCCTTCAACATGGGCATCGGCCTGATGCTGGTCATCTCCGCCAAGGACCGCGACGCCGCACTGCGCAGTTTCAAACGCCAGAAAGTTGTCTGCCATGTCGTCGGCGAAATTGCTCGCGGCAAGCGTGAGGTCTTCCTCCAGTGACCGCGTCACGAATTGTCGATCCGGATTGAAGCCCCGTCAATGCGCTTTCGCTTTCCCCAACGCCTGATCCTGCTCCTCTTGGCGGCTGTATTCTTCAGCCTCGCCTTCGAACCGTCACCGTTGTGGTTTCTGATCTATTTCTTTGTCCCGCTCTTTATCGCCGCCATCCGCGGACTCGGCTTCCGCGAGGGTTTCCGTAGCGGCTGGGGTTTCGGCGTCATCACTGCCGTGCTTACCCTCTATTGGGTCGTCTACGTCAATGTCGTCGGCGTCATCCTTCTGGTTCTCGTGCACTCGATCTACTACGGCTTCGTCGGCGGCATTCTCGGCAGCGCCACGCGCCGTTTTGGCCGCGCCGCCATCGCGCTCATGCCTTTCCTTTGGGTCGGTCTGGAATACCTACGCGCGCAAACGCAGGTCTCGTTTCCGTGGCAAAATCTCGCCTATACTCAGGCCTCCAACACCGTCATCGTTCAACTGGCCGAAATCAGCGGCGATGCCACCATCACCTTTTTCATCGCGCTCGTCGGCGTTCTGCTCTACCTGGCCTACACTAACCTGCGCCGCATGACTCTCTCGATCAGCCTCTTTGTCGCGGCGATCGTCCTCTACACCGGCGCCTATTTCTGGGGCGCCGCGCGCTTCCAGCCCCTCGAACCCGATTTCACCGTCGCCGCCCTTCAGGGCAACATCCCGGTCCAGCAGAAGTGGCAAAACGGCCGCGCCGATCACAATTTCCAGACCTATGAGGCTCTCAGCGCCGAGGCCGCTGCTGCCGGCTCCAAATTGCTGGTCTGGCCCGAGAGCGCCGCGCCCATGTACCTCAATCTCGAACCGCCTTACATGGACTGGATCGCGTCCATGGCCCGCCGCAACAGCGTCGATATTATGACCGGCGGCCTCCACATGACGCGCCTCCCCGACGGCACCCGCCGCTACTTCAACTCGACCTACTACTTCACCCCGGTCGGCCGCGATCCGCGCATCTACGATAAACACTGGCTCGTACCGTTCGGCGAGCATATGCCCTACGCCGAGAAAATCACCGCCATCGCCAAATTCCGCGAGTTCGTCAAGGAACGTCTCGCGCTCGACATTTCCGACTTCCATCCCGGCGACAGCCTCGTGCTGTTCGAATCCAACGGCCGCAAGTTCGGCACGCTGATCTGTTTCGAAATCGCCTACAACGAATTCGTCCGCGACCTGGTCAATCGCGGCGCCGACTTCCTCACCGTCATTACCAATGACGACTGGTTCGGCGAGACCGCCGGTCCCTACCAGCACGCCGCCATCCCGATCTTCCGCGCCGTCGAAAATCGCGTCTGGATCGTCCGCGCCGCCAACACCGGCATCAGCGCTATCTTCGATCCCTATGGTCGCGTCGTCGCCAAAACCAAACTCGGCGAAAAAACCTTCCTCGCCGGCAAAATCGGCCACCGCGGCCCCGTCACGCTCTTCCAAAAACATGGCGCCGTTCTCGGCAAGATTTGCCTTGCTGTCAGCCTGCTTGCAGGTATAATTCTTGCCGTTGCGAAGAAACGTCATGATACCTGGCAAGCTGATCACATTCATTCTCGCGCTTAGCTTTTTCTCCGTCCCGCTGGTCGCCCAGCAGTTAGACTGGGAAAACTACACCAACAAGGAGACCGTTGCTTCGCTCGCCTCGTTCGCCGGCTACGTCTGGGCTGCCACCACCGGCGGTGTCGTGCGCCTCGACCCCGACAACGACTCCGTCTTCACCTATATGAACTCCGACGGCCTCGGCAGCACGTCGATCAAGTTTGCCGCACCGCTGGGTGACTCCGTCGCCTTCTTCGGCTCTACCGACGGCGTCCTCAGCCGCCTGCGCATCAAGACCGGCGAATTCACGTTCGAAAAATTGCAGGGGCGGGAAGGCACTGCCATCTCCCTCAACTCAGCCGTCGTCTCGGGTGACTTTCTCTGGATCGCCTCCAGCGTCGGTATCATCAAGTACGACCTGATCCGCCACGGCGGGGAGGTGAAAGAAACATATCGCAATCTCGGCGACTTTCCCGCGGAAACCGCCGTCCGTGACCTCGTCGTCTCCGATGGCCAGATTATCGCCGTCACCGCCACCGGACTCGCCGTCGCCGATGCCGCCAACGAATTTCTCCTCGATCCCAACGAGTGGACCACGATCAGCACCGTCGCTGCACTCAATTGCCTGGTCATTTACGACGGCGTCTACGTTGGCGCCAACACTGGTCTCTACCAGCTCCTGCCCGGCCCGATCTTGCAGTCGGTCGGTCTTTCCGATGCGAACGTTCTCGATCTTGCCACCGCCACTGGCAACACCGAACTTTTTGCGCTCTTCAATCGCAGCGGCACTCGCGGCATCCTCGCCTACACCGCCGATCAGGAATTGCCCCTCGCTGGCGATGCCGACGCTCTCAAAAGCATGGTCGCTTTGACCTCAAATCGTGGCCTCGTTGTCGGCACCTCCGGCCTCGGCATCTATGGAGTCACCAACAACGAATTGCAGTCGATCGAAGTGCCCGGCCCGGCCTCCAACGACCTTGTCGGTGGTGGCTATACGGCAACCGGCCTGCTGCGTGTTATCGCCCGCAATGGCACTCTCTCCACACTCAGCGACGGCGACTGGAAACGCCAGACGATCACTTCGGAAGAACAACTCGCCGGCTTGGTCGATCGCGACGACAACGTCTGGATTTGTACCTTCGGAAGCGGCGTCTTCCGCCTCAACCCCGTGAATGAGTTGACGAATTTCACCTACTCCAACTCGCCCCTGATCGGTATCCAGCAGGATGCCACCGCCAGCGTCGTCAACGGATTATATCAGGACCCCGCCGGCCGTATCTGGTTCTCCCTCTTTCAGGGCAACCCGCATCGCCCCATGGTCGTCTTCGATCCCTCCGACTCCGCCTGGACCTGGTTCGACGCTGCCGATGGCTTCGTCGTCGGCAACAATCAAGTCATCGCCGCCGGCGTCGGCACCGCCGCTGTCGGGGTCGATGATCAGGGCATCGCCTTCCTGCGCTTTGGCAGCGATCTCTTCAATCACGCCGACGACCAACTCGGCTATTTCAGCCGCAGCCGTCGCTTGCCTTCCGCCATCGTCACGGCGCTCACCTACGATCGCGACAACCGCCTCTGGGTCGGCACCAATCAGGGTCTTGCCCGCTTCGACGATGACATCGAGTTCTTTATTCCCGCGTCTCTACCGGCCGAGGTCAACTCCGAAATCACCGCTCTCGCTGTCGACAGCCGCAACAACCTTTGGGTCGGCACCACCGGCGGCCTGGCGCTTATGCCCGAGGGCGGCGGCGATACCCTCGCCTTCACGACCGCCAACTCCGAATTGGTCGCCGACCAAATCGAAAGCCTCGTGTACGACGAACCCTCTGGTCGCTTGCTGATCTTCACTCGTAACGGCCTCTCAATACTGGATTACAGCCTCGTCGACGGGGATGCCTCCTCCGGCGTGGTCGCCTATCCGAATCCATTCCGTATCGGCGACGGCGCCCTCGCGCAACTGCAATTCCGCCTCGATCAGCGCGGCGATGTCCGCATCTTCACCGTCGCCGGCGATCTCGTCCGCCTCACCGATGTCAATACCGGTTGGGATGGCCGCAATGCTGCCGGTGAATTCGTTGCCTCCGGCGTCTACATCTGGGAAATCAAGGCGGAAGACGGCAGCCGTCACCTCGGCAAGGTCTTCGTCGTGCGGCGATGAACGATGATCGCCTCGCCATCGTACCGCTCGCTGACCTGACCGCTACCGAACTGCAACACCTCCAGAGCCGCCCGCTCTCGGGCCCGTTCTTCCTTCCCGAACTCTTTGCGCTTTGGCGTGACTGCTTCCGCTGGCAGGGAATCGGCCTTCGTCGCGGCGAGGCGCTGCTCGTCGGCTTTGTCAAAAGATCGCTCCTCGGCCGCCACTTCTATTCTATGCCCTTCGGCATGTATGCCGGCCTCAACCGCGAAGCCGACCCCGCGCCATTTGCTGCCTGGATCACTTCTCAGCGTTTCGCCGAAGTCCGTATTATCCAACCTGACTCCGCATCGCCTTGCTTCGGGGCTCTCGTCGCCCGTGAACTGAGCGCGCACCTGATCAACCTGGCCGCGCCAGGCAATTACTCCGAAAACACCGCACGCAACATTCGCAAAGCCGCCTCCTCCGGCTTCGATGTTCGCTTGCTGGACGCCTCCGCAAAAATCCCCGCCCTCGCTATGCTCGCCCGCCACGAAAAACGCACCGGCGAGACCCGCCGGCTGCCCGTCGCCGCCTACGAGCATCTCCTCGCCAATCTCAGACCTGAAACACCCGGCATCATCGCCGGTGGTCTCTATCAGGGCGATCAGCTCGTCGCGCTGCAAATCTTCCTCGTCAGCAGCCTCGACGCCTTCTATCTCGACGGCTTCGCGTTGCCGGAGGCCTTGCAGTCGGGCGGAAATTTCTATTTGTTGGATTCGATGATTTCACATTTCCGCGGCGCGGGACTACAACGGCTCAATCTCGGTGCCTCACCGCCCGGCGATACCGGCCTGGTGCGTTTCAAAACCGGTTTCGGCGCCGCTGAATTCGTCTACCGCGAACACTCTGCGGTCTCCGGTCTCAAGCATTTCGTCGACCGACTGCGGGGTCGCGCATGAAAATCCTCTTCCTCGGTGAGGCCCTCTCCCCGCACCTGCAGCGTTGGCACAAGGCCTTTGACAAGCTCGGCTGGGATGTCCTCTCCGCATCCTGTGACCACGGCCCCGATTTCTCCGGCCATCGCCTCGTACCGCACGCCGATCACGGTCCGGCGCGCTATCTTTCGCTTGTCGACCAAACCACCGCGCTGATCCGCGATTATCAGCCCCACCTGGTCAACGCCCACTTTCTGCCGACCTATGGCCTCGTCGCTGCCACGGTCAACGCCCACCCATGGGTACTCACGCTCTGGGGCTCCGATATTCTCGTCACCGGCAAACGCGGCCTTTTCCGCCGCCTCCGCAGCCGTCACATTCTCAGACGCGCCGACATGGTCGTTGCCGATTCGCACCATGCCCTTGCCGTCGCCGAATCGATCGCGCCCCTCCGGCGCCGCCTCGTCGTCAGCTTTGGTGTGCGCCAATCCTGGTTCGAAAGTGGATCGATCCGCGAAATCAAGGAGACGCCGATCTTGCGTGTTCTCTCCACCCGCCGCCTCGAACCGCTCTACGATGTCGCCACTCTGATCAAGTCCGCCGCCATTCTCAGGGACTCCAGTTTTCCGTTCCACCTCACCGTCGCCGGCGCTGGCTCGCAGGCCGCAACTTTGCAAGCTCTGGCCGCACAACTTCGCCTTGACGACCGCGTCTCCTTTACCGGCTATCAGACCGACGAACAGCTCTTCAACCTCTATCGCACACACGATGTCTATGTCTCGACCGCCACCTCCGATTCCAGCTCGGTCTCGCTGCTCGAGGCGATGTCCCAGCGGCTGTACCCGATCGTCACTGAGATTCCCGGCAATCAGGAGTGGCTCAGCGAGGCGCCGTATCTTTTTCCCGTCGGTGATGCCGCCGCGCTCGCTGAGAAAATCCGCGTCGCCGCCGATCCAGCGGGTCGCGCCGCGGCGTGGAAGTCCTATTGGCCGACACTCGAGCAGAAGGGTATTCGCGAAGACCAGATGCTCATTGCTGATAAAGCCTTTCGCAAACTGATTGACGAATATGACCGCACCGGCTCACGTCATCATCGTTAGCTATTACTTCCCGCCGCTCGGACTGGCAGGAACCGCGCGCCCCGTCATGCTCGCCAATCTCCTGGCCGGGCGCGGCCACCGTGTCGTCGTCGTGACCGTCAAACCGATCAACTATCCGATCTACGACGACTCGCTCCTGGCGCGGCTCGATGGGCGCGTTGCCGTGCAGCGCGTGGAGTCACTCGACCCCGCGCGGCTCTCCCGCTATCTGCCCATGATCCCCAAAGCGTGGCTCGCGCGCTGGAAATCCCGCGCCGCCGGTGCGTCAAAGTTGTTCCCCGACTCCAAAACCGGCTTCGTCCCCTTCGCCGTCCGCGCCGTCGAGCAGGCCATGCCGTTTCCGGCCAATACCGTCGTCATCACCACCTCGCCGCCGGTCTCGTCGCACCTGGTCGGGCTCTACGTGCGCAGGTCCGCGCCGATCAAGTGGATCGCCGACTTCCGCGATATCTGGACCTCGCTGCCGGCCGAATCCGATTCCATCGAAACTGGCCGCCGCGCCGCCGAATTGACTCGCGAAATCGCCGGCCTCGCCGACGCCGTCACCAGCACCTCGCCCGAAACCCGCCAATTCTTGCTGTCACTGCTTCTTGGCCAGAAGAAACCCGTGCAGTTCGTCCCCAATGGCTACGATGAGCGCGACTTCACCGATGCGATCACGCGCCAACCGCTCTCCCTCGGACTTTATGGCACGCTCAACCACCTGATTGGCTTCGACCGCCTCGCCCGCTTTGTCGCGCAACTGCGCCGCTCCACCGACTCCGACTGGCGCATCCGCCACGTCGGCCATGTCGATCTGCCCGAGCTGCCGTCAATCCTGGCCGCGCATCGTCTCGAAAATGCTTTCGAGTCCACCGGCTATGCCCCCCACCCGCGCTCGCTCGCCCTGATCCGCCGTTCCGCTGTTAATCTGATCGCGCTCTCCGACCAATATGACACGCGCTACATCGTTCCGTCCAAACTGTTCGAGCTCTTGCGCGCCGAACCGCCGCTGCTTGCTATGCTCCCGCGCAACAATGCCGCTCGCCACTTTCTTGCCGAACGAGAATTTCCGCGCGTCGCCTTTGCCGACGGCTCCGGGCAGTTTGTTGAAGCGACTGAGGATTTCGTCGCTGCCGAAGCGAAAGATCCCGAACCGCCGCCGCGGCCCGGTGTCGAACAGTTCGAGTGGCAGCGCACTCTCGCGCCCTTTGCCGACCTCGTCGAAGGACTCCTGGCATGAAGGTTTCCTTCATCGTCATCGCCTACAAATCCAACGATGTGCTCCCCGCTTTGCTCCAGTCCATCGGTGCGCAAACCGGCAGTCTGGAGAA
>WBZO01002289.1_pt1 | contig 17130 bp, 12 predicted proteins | sample 5204261 | NCBI WGS metagenome assembly WBZO01 (sample SAMN12412400, study PRJNA552823) | activated sludge metagenome | isolation source: activated sludge from anammox sidestream of wastewater treatment plant... | place: USA: North Carolina | collected 2017-09 | reverse complement strand
CCTCTTTGTCCTTGCGCGTGACGATTACGCCGGCCAGTCCTTCCTCCGCGCACAATTGAAGCTGAGTGAATCCCGCGCGCCGCATCGGATGGCGAATGATTCTCGCCTGCGCCGGTTGAACGGGAAATTTAGAGGCGGCGATGTAGGAATACTTCTCGTCTTCGTAGCCAAGCTCCGCGCCTTTGATGCGGCGATGCAGCGACGAGCGCTCGAAGCGGGCGGCGAAATGGCACCAGTCGGCGTCGGGTTTGCCGGCAGAGGTCATCGGGCAGGCGCGATGGTGCGGGCAGGGGGCGATGATGTGGCCTCCGGCTGCGATCAATTCGTCGCGCAGGGCTAGAATCGTCTCGAAGCCTTTCATCGTGCCTGGCTCGATGACGGCGAGGGCTTGATGCGCGGATTGCCACGCGGCTTTTAAAATCCTTCGCGCCGCGCCCGGTTCGATCTCGCCGAGCGAGTAAGAGCAGACGATCAGGTCGTGTTCGGCGAATTCGGCGCGGGCCGTCAAATCGCGCGTTTGCCAATCGGCTTCGCGCAACGCTTCGCTCGTGGAGCTTTCAGCCAGTCTCTTTCCCAATCGAACCAGTTCACGATCCTGTTCGACCATCGTGATCTGTCGTAGCTCGTCAAAAACTTCAACCGCCGCCCACGACGCCGCGCCTGTGCCCGCGCCCAGGTCGAGCAGGCTGTTGATCGGCATCTCCGGCGTCAGTCGTCGAATTTCGGCGAAGACCGCGCGGGCGGCTGCGAACGTGGCGGGCATGCGAACTGCGACGTAGGCCGAACGATGCGCGTCTGTGGCGATGAACCTTTCGACGTTTTGTCGCCGATTGCGGTATCTGTCGGAGAGTTCGGTTGCGGCTTTGGCCAGGTCGGACAACTTATGCCGTGATGTTTCCTGCTCGATAGCTTTGCTGAGCGCGGCGGGAAGAGGCATTTCACAAAACCTTCAATTCGCGCAAAACATCGAGCGTCGCGGGCATCGGCGTTTGACACAACCAATCAACCCGCAGCCAGAAACCGGCGACGGCTTTTGAGCGATAGATTCCGTCGGCCCCAACTTCCACGCGATGATAACGTCCGTCCTCGCCCAACTGGTAAAACTCAGCATTTCGGTGATCGGGATCGAACATCCAGTATTCGAGCACGCTGGCGGCTTCGTACTCGGCGAACTTTTCTTTGCGGTCGCGCTTCTTGCTTTCAGGCGAGACGATTTCAATCGCCAGATCAGCCGGGCCGTCCAGGTAGTGGCGAGTCAGCAGATGCTCACGATCCTTGCTGACGAAAATGATGTCCGGCTCACGTCCGCGAGAGATGGCCGCCAGCTTCATGACATATGGGGCAAACACGATGTGGCCAAGATCGTTGGCTTGAACGTAAATGTTCAAAACGCTGCTGAGGAACAGTCCTGCATTTTGATGATCTAAAGTCGCTGGTGAAGGCATAAGCACAATCTCCCCATCTACCCATTCGGCCCGGGTGTCTTCGTCGAGCCATTCGATGTATTCCTCGAAGCTCACCTTTCCTTTCGGCGGAACACGCTGGATCAATTCGCTGTCCAATTCGATGGTTGAACTCGCCATAACTTTTGTACCTCACTTTCACGGCGATTTTAGGCCAGGCGGGAAACGATGTGAAGGCGGGAAAAATGCGGAGCGCAGGGCATCGCCTGCGCTCCGAGTCGAGAGGCGTTTAGAACAGCAACTTGAACCCGAGCTGCCAGAAGCGCGGGAAGTTGGATTGGCGGACATTGTTCTTGTTGATCGAGCCGAATTCGGGATCGGTCGGCGTCGTGTTGTAAGAACGTTCGTCTCACCGACAGGCCGCGCGACAGCCGCTTGTTGACCAGAATCTGCATCGAGTTGTGCCAGGCTTTGCCTTCGTTGCCTTCGAGTTGGCTGATGCCGCCGAATTGCGGGAACGGGCGACTCAACTCGAAGCGGCTGAGTGTCGCGTTCGTGAAGCGCGAGCCGCTGAAACCGGCCACGCCGAAGAACGGGTTCGGCAACAACTCGTCGCAGACGGCGCGGCTGCCGACGTAGCTGATCTCCGCCGCAATGTTCCAGGGCAGTTGCCGCTGGATGCCGAGCGAGAAGTTGTCCACTATCGGCACGACGAAATTGGGATTTGAATAGCTGAAGCCAAGACCGAGGAAAGATTCCAGGCCCTGGCTTGCGCCCGCCGGACGCAACACGCCTTGCTGGAACGGGTCGGCCAGCGAAATCGCGCGCGGCGCGCGATTGGAATTCGACGAAGCCACGAACGGCGTCTGGATGGTGAAGCCGTTGTTCGGATAGCCGGGCGCGCCCACCGGGTTGACGTAATAACGCCCGTAACCGCCTCGGATGACGGTCTTGTCGGTCAACGAGAACGCGAAGCCGATGCGCGGTTGGAAGTTGTTCTTGTCGGTCTTGACAGCGGCCTGGCCGTCGGCGGCGAAGCCCAATCCGTCGGTGATCTGCGTCAGGCCGTTGATCAGCTTCGAGCGGTCAATGCGCGCGTTGGCCGGGTTGACCGTCGTCGTGTCGAAGCCGTAGTTGATACGGTTGTAGCGCTTCACGCCCGGCGCGTTGTAATCGTAGCGCAAGCAGCTTTTGCGCGATTGGGCTGATGCGGTTCGGACAGATGACGTTCAGAACGCCGTTGCACGAAATCTGGTCGCGCACCCAGTTGTTACACGCCTGACGCCCTGTGGCCGGGTCGTAAATCTTGATCAGCCCGGTCGGGTTGGCGGCGTTCGGAGTCGTCTTGTACTCGCGGAAATCGCCGTTGCGGAACGCCTCGGTCGGCACGGTGATCACCTGCGGGTTGGGCGCGCCTTCGCGGTAACCTTCGTAGTTGAAGATGAAGAAGGTCCTGTCGCGCCCGTCGTGACCCAGCGGGCCGAAGACTTTCTTTGGCAATCGCACCGGGCCTTCGATCACGCCGCCGTACTGGTCGAGGAAGTGTTCGGCTTTTTCCAGCGTGCCGTCGGCTTTGCGGAAACGTCCGGCGGGAAGGTTGCGGAAATTCGAGAAGAGATAGTTCGAGTCGAGCCAACTGCGGCGGTAGAACTCGTAGAGCGAGCCGTGATACTGGTTGCCGCCCGATTTGATCTGCACGTTGACGACGCCTCCGGCGGTGCGGCCGTATTGCGCGTCATAACTGTTGGTGATGATTTTGAACTCGCCCACGGCGTCAACCGGCGGCACGTAGGCGATGTTGTTGCCGCCCTGGATCGAGTTGTTCGGCGCGCCGTCGAGCAGGAATTCGTTGCTGCGGTTCAAGCCGCCATTGATTGACCAGTCGGCGATAGCGCCGTTGTCGAACGGGCGCTGGTAAATGGCGGGGCCGTTGTAGGTGATGCCGGGCGTGAGCGTCGAAAGCATGAACGGATTGCGCGCGTTGAGCGGCAATTCGACGATGCGGCGGTTTTCGATGACGTTGCCGCGATCCGCTTGGCGCGACGGCATGTCAATTCGCAATGAAATAAAGAGGGCAAGAGTTGAAGGATTTGTGGCATCTCTCCAAGTTTCTTGCCCTTTGTTGCGATTGCTATTTGCCGTCAGTCTTCTTACCGTCCGCAGTTTGCGATCTGATGTCAGCATGCCCCGCAGGCCCGGCGGGCTGGGCAGGCAGCGCGCTGGCTGACGTTTCGGTCATCGCGGCTTTGTCGGATTGGGAGCCGGCGTTTTTCTTCGAGTCTGCGCCGAACCACGACAGCCCGACACCGAAGACCGTCAGGATCGCGACAAATAACACTGAGAAGATCGCGAAACTGCGCAGCCCCTGGCCGAAGCGCGCGCCCTTGCTCGGACTCGCCGGCTCTTTGTGTTTTTCGAGAAACGCGTGATAACGGGAACGCAGGCCGCTCAACGGTCTGCCGGGCGTGGATATACGCTCCTGATTCATTTTGCCTCCTTGGATTGTCTGTTGACCCACGAGAGGAATGGATAGAGCAACGAGGCTTGACGCCGGGGCATTCAGATTGAGCAGATGGGGCAGGGGCGAAAGTTCTGCGCGAAGCGATGTCTGGTGTGAGAGGGTGTTTTTATGGGGGTCGTAGTCGAAAGCTATTGACCGAGCGCATCATAGAAAAACAGATCGTGAAGTGTCAATCGAACCGGCGCGAATGCCAGAGCTTTTGCAAAGTCGCCAGTGGAGCGCCTAAACCCCAGAGCCTACAACCTACAACCTACAAATTTTTCCTTCGATGGTCTGATAAAGCGATGGTTCGACGGGAGGGTTATTTGATAATTCCCGCGCCCTCTTTGACCGTGACCAACTGATTGGCCGCCGTCTCCTTCAACACGTCAACCTGTCCGCTTGGCCAGAAGATTTCGATTCGATCGGCCTTCGCGTTCGCGCCCAGGCCGAAATGCAGACGCAGATCGTCGTGTGAGTAATAACCAGTCTGGCTCAATACCACCTGCGCCTGTTTCCGTCCGCCTGCGGTGACGACGACGCGCGCGCCCAATCCGGTTCGATTCGATTTCACACCGATAGTTTTTATCTTGAGCCAGTTGTTCCCGCCCGCGTAATCGTTGCGCAGCAGCGACGGCGGCTCGTTCATGTTCATAATCAGCCAGTCGAGATCGCCATCGTTGTCGAAATCTCCGAAGGCCGCGCCACGGCTGGTGTGCGGCGCGTTCGCTCCTTCGCCGCATTGCCGGGTCACATCGGCGAAGCGGCCATTGCCGAGATTCTGGAAAACGAGACGCGGGCCGCGATAGGCGTATTGCTTGAAATGTTTTTCGACCTCCGGGTAGACGTTGCCGGTGACGAACGCGACTTCAGGCCATCCGTCGTTGTCGAGGTCGGGCATTCCCGCGCCCCAACTGACGTATTGCGTTTGCGCTCCGAAGCCGGCGGCCATCGTCACATCTTCAAACGACATCTTGCCCGCATTGCGATAAAGAATGTGCGTGTCGTCGGCGAAGTGCGTTTTGAAAATATCGAGCCGCCCGTCGCGGTTGTAATCGCCGACGCCCAATCCCATCCCGGCTTGCGGGTTGCCGTCTTCGTTATAAGCCGCGCCCGATTCCAACGCCACGTCGGTAAAAGTTCCATCCTGATTGTTGCGATAAAGAATGCTCGCCGTCGAATCGCAGGCGACGTAAAGATCAACCCAGCCGTCTTCATCGAAATCAGCCGCCGCCACCGACATCGGATAACGTTCACGAATTTTTGCGACGCCCGACGCTTCGGAAACATCGGTGAATTTGCCGCCGTCATTTCGATAAAGCCAGTTGCGCGCGAACGGCAATCCCTTCGGCCCGCAATTGACCGGAATGCCTTTCCACGCGCAGTTGACGCCTTTGCCGGGTTCGAGCGCGCTCTTCAGATCGAACGAAAGATAGTTGGCTACGAAGAGATCGAGGTCGCCGTCGCGGTCGTAATCAATGAAGCTGCAACCGGAACCCCAACGGGCGCCGGCGAAAGATAAACCTGTTTTCGCCGTCACGTCGGCGAACGTCCCATCGTGGTTGTTGCGATACAAAACGTTCTGCCCCCAGTAAGTCAGAAACAGATCGTCGAATCCGTCGTTGTCGTAATCGCCGATGCAAAGCGCCGACGCCCAGCCCGTGCGTTTCAATCCGGCTCGTTCGGTGACATCGGTGAAAGTCCCGTTGCGGTTGTTGCGATAAAGCCTGTTGGTCGGCTCCGCTTCCTCGCGACCGCGGTACTGTTCCAGCCGCCGTCCGCTCATCACGAACAGATCCATCCACCCATCGTTGTCATAATCGTAAAAAGCCACGCCGCAGCCGTTGGTCTCGATGATGTATTTTTTGGTTTCGACGCCGCCGTAAACGACAGGATGCGTCAACCCGGCCTGCGCGGCCACGTCAACGAAGCTGACTGGGAAGTTGGAAGATTGCGGATTGGCAGGCGCGACGAGCGCCACGAAGAAGAGACAGGCTGTGAGCGAAAGTCCCAATTTCATCAGATGTCCAGCGCCGGAAAATGCTTCTCCAACTCGGTAGTGCGCGCGCTCACGTCGGATATGTAGAGTAAGGTGTCTTTGACTTTGTTGCTGAGCAATCTGAGATTGTGATTGGTCTCACTGCGGAAGCCCGCCAACTCCTGCCGGATCGCCACCTGCTCTTCGCGGAGCGACTCAAACTTGGAGTTGAGTTCTTCCTGTCCGGCGCGCAGCGAATCAACTTCACTGATGATCCTTTCCCATAGCGGGCGGGTGTCGTAAAGCCGCGCCTCGACTTTCTCTTCAAGCCGAGTGAGCCGTTGATTCATCCCGCTCATCTCATCTTTCATCCCGCTCATCTCATCTTTCATCCCGTTCATCTCGGTTCTCATCTCGATCATGAGCGAGTAAAGCTGCCTCAGAGTTGGTTCTTGCTCAGGCATCTCTCTGGTCAAGTCTTCATTCATGGCTGTTTCCTTTCTTTGCCGACTGTATTGACGAAGAGATTTTATTACATTTGCCGTGGCCGTGCCACGCGCCGTTTTCCGCGCGATAAAAAAGGAGGAGTCTGCGACAGACTCCTCCTCGCGTTGATGTCAATTCGCTTTCGGCTCTTTAGAACTTGAGCTTGAACGCGAACTGGAAGTTGCGCTGCGGGTCGGCGCCGAAGTAGGCGGTCGAATTGATGACGCCCGCGCCGCCGCTCGGGCTGAGCTTGCCGGCGGTGAATTTGCCGATGAAGCCGTCGGGGTTGCCCAGATTGACGTGGTTGAAGAAGTTCACCGACTCGATGCGGAACTCGCCTTCGACCTTTTCGGTGATGCGAAACTTCTTGAAGAGCGAAGCGTCGGTGCGCCAGTAACCCGGCCCGCGAAGCGCGTTGCGCTTCTGATTGCCGAACGTGCCGACCGCCGGAGCGCTGAAGACGCTCAGGTCGGTGAAGTAACGAATCGTTCCGTTGCCTTCGCGGCTGGTTCCCGTCTTGACGTCGCCGCTGACGTTCGGGCGACAGGTTCCAGTGTCGGAGATGCCGCCAGTGTCGAAGCAGTTGTCGAACGGCAGGCCGCTCTGGATCGTCGTGTTCGAGTTGAACTGCCAGCCGCCGATGAACAGGTCAGCCGCCCGCGAAACGTCGCCCAGCAACTTCTTGCCTTTGCCGATGGGCAATTCGTAGACCTGCGAGAACACAAAATTGTGATTTCGCTGCCAGCCCGCCGGGCCGCGATTCAGACCGGAATCGAAGAAGAAGTATCCGCCGTCTTCCTGCGTCTGCTTCTGCAACGTGTAATGCATCAGGATCGAATACCCGTCCGAGAAACGCTTATCCAGTTTGAGCTGTAGCGAATCGTAGTGATTGTCGGCGCAGTTGCAGAAGTATCTGAGGTCCTGCGACCAGCCGAATTTTTTGAAGAACGGTTTGGCGAGCGTTCCATTCCGCCCCGGAGTGAAGCCCGCGATCGGAACCTGATTGGGACTGAAATCCGGGCCGTCGCCCGCGAAAACGTGCGTGCCCTTGTTGCCGACATAAGCGGCTTCAACCGACATCTTGTTCGTTATCTGATACTGCACGGTGAAATTGTAAGCGTCCACGGTCGGCAGTGTCTGCTTGTCCGGCAGCACGAACGCCGCGATGCCATCGGGCAGGAAGAACTGACCGTTTGAAGGCAGCGACGCGTTCGGCTTACCGCCCTGATTCGGCGCCTTATCGAGGCCGAAATAAGCAGTGAAGGCAGGAGCGCCATCAGCCAGAGTGAATGCCTTGTTGAAGTTGCCGTTGTTGATTGACTGAATCGCCAGAACCGGCAGATTCTGTGTCACGGAGTGGCCGAAGAGAGAACCGAACACGCCGATGTCGTAGCTGCGGCCATAGCCCGCGCGAATCACCAGCTTGTCGGTCGCCTTGTAAGCCACGCTCAGACGCGGAGCGAAGTTGAGAGAGTTATCAACGTTGCCGCTGAGGTTGGTCGAGCCTACGCCAACCGTGCTGACCATGCCGGTATCGAGGCTCACATAGCCCGCATTGCCGGCCTTGTTGATGCTCTGCGGATTGATCACGTCAAGGCGCACGCCGTAATTGACCGTCAGCTTCGAAGTGGCGCGCCAGGAATCCTGGCCGTAATAGAAATGTCGCCACTGGCGTTCACGCGCGTCCGTGCTGGAACTGATGTAACGCCCGAAGCTGGAGACGTCGCCCAGCAGGAAGGTGGCCAATCCGAGACCGCCGCCGGTTGGGCTGGCTGTTCCGCCGTTGCTGAACGTCAATTCGCCGGCGCGATGCGTGTCGCTCGGCACGCGCAGGTTGTAGGCGCGGCGCACGTCAACGCCGAACTTGAAGGTATGGTCGCCGTAGAACTTCGACGTGTTGCTGACAAACTGGAACTGATTCTCGTCCTGATCCAGCGGGCAGTTGCAGCGGTTGACACCGAGGCCCGAACCGAAGTTCGTATCCGGCACGCCGCCATTGCCCTTGATGAATCCGGCGAAGAGGCCTGAACTGAAGGCGTCATTGTTCAGCCCCTTGATGCCCGCGTCAGCCGCTGTGTTTTTGCCGAAATCGAACGGCAGGACGTTGACCTTGTAGCGGAAGAAGCCGAACCGGAAGTCGGTCACCAAAGTTGATGACCAACTGTAGTCGAAGCCGAAGGCCACGCTCTGGTTGCGCACTTTCGATGAGCCGCCGAGCGAAACCAGTTCGGAGCCGCCGCCCGCGCCGAAAGCCGTTGGGCCGTTGCGCGAGAAGTCGGCGAAACTGTAGCGCCCGAACATGCTCAGCTTGTCGCTCGATCTGAAATCAACGCGAACGTCGAAGCTGTCCTTGTCGAAGCCTTCGATGCCGGAAGCGACGTAATTATCAGCTGTGCCGTTCAAACGTCCCGGCGCGTTCGGCAGCGGGATCAGCTTCAGAACGTTGAGCGCCTGCTGTGACAATCTGGCAGTCGGAATTTTAGCGCCGGCGAACAGTTGGCGGCTGTCCAGGGAGCCATCCGGTTTGAAGACCGAAGTCGCCGGATCGTAGATATTCACTCCATACGCGCTCAGATCGCCCGTGCGCGCCGCCGCCGTCGGCACGGTCAACAGCTTGGTGCCGCCGGTCTTGCTGCGCAAACCTTCGTAATCGCCGAAGACGAAAAGCTTGTCCTTGATGATTCGTCCGCCGAGCGATCCGCCGAATTGATTTCTCAGAGTGTCGGGAACGAATTTGCCTGTCAGCGCATCCTTCTGGGATTGCGCAAACGGATTGCGCGCTTGCAACACGTCATTTTGCCGGAAGAGGAACGCTGAACCGTGCAGGTCGTTGGTTCCGGATCGGGTCGAAACCGAAACCACGCCCGCCGTCGCCTGTCCGAATTCGGCGTCGTAATTCTGCGAAGTGATCTTGGTTTCGCCGATGGATTCAAAGTTCGGATTGATGACGATGATGCCCAGGATCGGGTCGCGGTTTTCGGTTCCGTCGAGTTGGTATCCGGTGCCGCTGAAATGCTGGCCGTTGACCATCGTCTGTGTCGAGCCTTGCGGGTTTTCGCTCGCGGCGTGCTGCCATTGCAATTGCTGCGTGCCGGGAGTGAGCAGGATGAACTTGGTGAAGTTGCGGTCGAGGATCGGCAGGTCTGTGACCTGGCGGGTCTCGAACGTGGTCGCCACGTCGGCGCGGTCGGTCTTGAGCAGCGGAGCTTCAGCGGTGATCGTGATCTCTTCGCTGACCTGTCCCGGTTGCAGCGACACGTTGACGGTCGAGGCCGTGTCAACGTTGACGACGACGGTTTCGATCACCGCCGTTTTGAATCCGCTGGCTTCGACCTTGATGCGATAGGTTCCGGGAATCAGGCGAGTCTGGTTGTAATTGCCTGATTCGTTGGTCCTGGTTGTCTCGCTCGAATTGGAGCCGATGTTGGTGATCGTCACCGTCGCTTTCGCCACGGCGGCGCCGCCGGAATCGGTGACAGTCCCGAAGACGCTGCCATAAACGGCCTGTCCTAGAGTCGAGACCGCAAACGCGCAGCAGACCATCAGGCTTAACGCGAGCAGAGAAAGCTTGCTGATGCTTCTCATATTGTCCTCCTGTTCCGAAGCCAGGATTGCCGGACAGTTACGATGATGTGGGGAAATCCTGCTCGGCCAATGTCTTTAATGATTAGGGTAATTGTGATCGGGCGCAGCATTCATTGCCCGTGCGCAAGACGCGCGCAATGATGTTTGCGCCCGACCAAGCGGCAAATGGCGCCGCCCCGATCACGCGATCAGGAAGGCGCTTCATCCCGGCAAAGCAAACTGATTTACAAATTATCCCAGCAGTAAGCCCAAGGTCTTTATCGGATTGTTGACGGCGGCGCTCGCCATTAGATTCCGGCGATGCGTCCGATTGGGAGGACGACATTACAGCTACGTGCCTTGCTTTGATAGTTACCGGGCGTATAATACGGTTACTTCCTTTTATTTCATTGCGTTACGCAAGGTTACATCAACGTTACAAGCTTTCTTAAAAAAGCCGCTACTTCGCCATGCACATCGCCAGAGAAGAAAAACTCGCCGCGTTGGACAGGATTCTTCACGGACGCGCATTGCACGGATCGGAAAACCTCAGAGCGTTCCTCCGGTTTGTAGTGGACAAATCTATTGAGAATCAGGAGGGACAACTCAAGGAGTACGTAATTGCTACCGAAGTCTTCGGACGCGGACGAGAGTTCGATCCGCGCGTTGATTCCGTTGTTCGGGTGCAGGCCGGAAGATTGAGGACGAAGCTGCACGAATATTATGAGACCGAAGGCAGAGATGACCCGATCATCATTGATATGCCGAAAGGCCAATACACACCGGTTTTCCTCTCTGCCTGGGAGAAGGAAGAGCGGGAGGCTAATGGCGAAGCGTCCACCGCTTTTGCCGTGAACGCCGCCTCGAATCATTCAGACGCTGCGCCCGCGATGGCCGGAGCCGTCGTTGGATACGCCAATGATTCCGCGCTTGATGCGGCGATTGCGCCGGCGTCGCGCAGCGTGATCCAGCCTCCTCGCGTGGGCGAACGGCTGCCTGCGCCGGCGAGTCGCTGGCAAATTGCGGCGCTGGTTTTCGCCTTTCTGTCGGTTCTGCTCGGCGCGCTCGCGTTTTTCTACCGCGCCAGGGCGATTGAGTTGTCGAATTCAGCTAAGGGTGAGAGCGGAGCGCTCGATCGTCGCAAGATTGACCCGTTATGGGGAGACCTGCTGCGCTCCACCGAGCCGGTGTTGATCGTTTACAGCAACACGCTCTTTCGTGGCACGGCGGAAGGAGGAATGAAGCTGCTCAAGTCGCTTGATTCTCCGGGGAGCAGTCTCGGCTCGCCGAGCATTCCACAGAGCGAGACTGAGCAGAGCAAAGAGCCGGTGACCGAACTCTACACCGGCATCGGCGAAGTGATGGGTTCTTACTTCCTCGGCGATTTCTTCGCCAGGATGGGGCACACCTCGCGCGTCAAACGTAGTCTGCTGCTGACGTGGGAAGACCTGAAGACCGAAAATATCGTCGTGCTCGGCTCGCCGGCGGAAAACTTCTTCCTGCGTGATCTGCCGCAGAAGCAGGATCTGATCTTCAAGCCCATGCCGGACGACAACGGGAAACAAACGTTCGGCATCATCAACACCAACCCGCAGCCAGGCGAGCAGCGGCGTTATCTCGCCAAACAGGACGGTCCGTCGCGCAGCCAGATTTCGGAAGATTATGCTGTAGTCAGCCTGTTGCAGGGACTCGACGGCAAGAAAAGGATGCTGATCCTCGCCGGCATCACGACGCACGGAACTCAGGCGGCAGTCGAATACGTCACCAAGCCCGATTACATACGCGATCTGATCAACCATCTCAACACCGCGCCGTCTGGCGAAACGCCGAGACTGCCGACGAATTTTCAGACGCTGGTGAAGGTGAAGGTGAACGGCGGCGTGCCGGTGCACGTTTCGTATGTCACCCACCACAAGCTCGATCAACGGTAGCGGCTATTGCTCGATCTTTTCCAGATTGCCTTGCAACTTTTCCGCCATCGCAAACTCGCGCTTCGCATCTTCGGCCCGCCCCGTCTGCTGATAAACCTGGCCGAGCAGATAATGAGCCGATTTGTTGTTCGGGTCGAACTGGATCGCGCGCTTCAACATGCCTTCAGCCGTCGAGAGGTTCTTCTTCTTCAAATATGTCTTGCCGAGCAGGATATATGGGCCGCTGTAATACGGATTTAGCCAGATGGATTTTTGCAGCGGCGCAACCGCCTCGTCCCACCTCAACTGCCGCGTGTAAGCGTCGCCGAGTTTGTAATAAGCCATCGCATTGCCGGGATTGATCGCGATCTCTTTTTCCAGAAGCTTGATGCCTTCGTCGTAACGCGCGTGATAGATCGCCATCTGGCCGAGCAGGTAATGCGCCTGCGGGAGCTTAGGGTCTTTCTCGACGGCCTGTTTCAACTCGGCTTCGGCGGCTTCGTGAATTTCCAGCCGGATCATCATCTGCGCGGTGATCAGGTGCGCCGAGGCCGAATCGTTTGCTACGCGAAACATCCGCGCGAACGATTCGCGCGCCTTCGTCGCCTGCCGCGTCTGGATGTAAGCCATTCCGAGCGCGTAGATCAGTTCGTTGTTGTTCGGCGCCCAGACGAGGGTTTGTTCGAGGAAGGGAATTGATTGGGCGATGTGCCCGGCCATGTAACGCGCCAGCCCCAAAGCCTGCACGGCCTCGCGCCGCTCAACCGAATCCGGCGGCAGCTTGTCAACAACCGCAGCCAGCGTCTCAATCGCGCGCGGCAGATCGCCCGCGTGGTAATACGCGACGCCCAGCAGATGCGCGACGCGAATCTCCTTCACGTCAGGCAGCGATTGCAGTTTGGCGATGGCCGCTTTCGCATTGCCTTCGTTGATCAACGCGCGCGCTTCGGCGAGCGGATCCGATTGCGCCTGGGCGAGCAATTGAGCGGCGAAACTGCAAGAGAGAATAAAGGCCAGGATCAACTGTTTCATAGCGGATTCCATCAATGAAGATTGGGATCGTCGGTGTCGAAGCCTTCGGCTTGCGCGGCGGTCAGGAGACGGGTGTCGGCGGAAAGAAAGACAAGAGGAGAGGCTCCCGCAGCCTTCATTTCTGATCGACTGTAAATCGCCGAAGCCAATTGCGCTGCATCGTAAGCGCGCAGCGGATGTCGCTCAAGCAACCCCCTCGTTTCGCCAATTACAGTTTGTGAGAGCGGAACGATGGCGTACTGCGAGTTAAAGATGAGATCGAGATCAATCATCACCAGCGCATAATCCGCCTGTGTAAGCGTGCGCTCCCGAATGCGCCGGTTGAGCGCGCTGTAGAGTTCGACCAGGCTGATTTGCGCTGTGATGATTGTGTTGTGAGCCGAGGGATCAGCCAACGTGGTGAACCAGGCGGAGCCTGTCTCGGCGACGTGCCGTTTAACCAGCGCGCTGCTGTCGGCGTAATAGAATGCCATCAGCGCCCCTCACGTTCCTCGATGATTATTTCGGAGAGAGGTTTCCCGACTGATAAAACTTTGGCCAGTCTCTCTCTCTCCTCAGATGAAATCGGGCTTGGTGGAAATGGCTCCAGCGGCAGGTTGATGATTACACCGGCGTCAGCCAGCGCCTGAATCACGCGCCTCCGCTCATTGACCCGATCAATTTCCGGCTCTGTCACCTGTTTGACTTCGATCTCCACCTGCGCCTGCTCCGGCAAATCCAGCGGCGTGACCGGACGCAAAACTCCATTCGCATAGATTGCAGTAATCGTTTGACTCATTCGCTACCTCCTTGCAGTTGCAAGCATATCACTCTCAGAACTTGAATTTGAGCGCGAACTGGAAATTGCGCATCGGGTCGGCGCCGAAAAACGCCGTCGTGTAAATGCGCCCCAGGCTCGGACTCGCGTTCAATTTTCCGCTCTGATCGAACGATCCGATGAAGGAATCGGGATTGCCGAGGTTGACGTGATTGAAGACGTTCACCGATTCGACTCGGAACTCAAGCTCCTTCGTTTCAGCGAAGCGGAATTTTTTGAACAGCGACGCGTCGGTGCGCCAGTAGCCGGGGCCGCGTAGCGCGTTGCGTTCCTGATTGCCGAATTTGCCTTTGCCCGGGTTCGAGAACGCCGACGTGTCGTAAGAATACTGCGTGCCCGACAGGCGCGGCTTCGGATCGCCGCTGACGTTCGGGCGGCAGGGGCCGGTGTCAATGTTTGCGCCCGCGTCGTAGCAATTGCTGTACGGCAACCCGCTCTGGATCGTCGTGTTCGAGTTGATCTGCCATCCGCCGATCAGCCAATCCAGCGGGCGCGAAACTCCGCCGAAGATTCTTTTGCCTTTGCCTATCGGCAACTCCCAGATTTGCGAGAAGACGAAGCTGTGCGTGCGATTCCAATCGGCGACGCCGCGATTGAGCGCCTGGTCGTGGATGAAATAATCCTGCGCGTCCTGCAACGATCGTTGCAAAGTATAATGCGCCAGGATCGCGTAGCCGTCCGAAAACCGTTTGGTCAGTTTGAACTGCGCCGAATCGTAGCGGTCGTCGGCGCAGTTGCAGAAGAAATCAATTGATTGCGTCCAGCCGAATTTGTTGAAGAGCGGGCGACGTTGATCGCGCGTGAGGCTGCCGAATCCGGCGAGCGTCGGCTGGTTCACGTCGAATTGCGGCCCGTCGCCCGCGAAAACGTGCGTGCCTTTGTTGCCGACGTATGCCGCCTCGACGGCGATTGTGTTGGTCAGTTGATATTGCGCCGTGACGTTGTAAGCGTCCACGCGCGGCAAACGCTGCCTGTCAGGGATCGCGCGCGCGAAAACTCCATCGGGCAAAAAGAAACGACCGTTCGTTGGCAATGTCGTGTTCGGCTTGCCGCCGTTTTTCGGCGTGTTATCCAAACCGAAAAACGCGGTGAACGCGGGCGGCCCTGATGCGAGCGTAAACACGCGGTCGAAATTCGACGGCGCGTTCAACCGCTGCACGGCCAGCACGGGCAGGTTCTGCGTCACCGTGTGGCCGAAGAGCGAACCGAAAACGCCGATGTCGTAGCTGCGGCCATAACCGGCGCGGATGACAAGCTTCTCGGCGGCCTTGTAGGCGACGCTCACGCGCGGGGCGAAATTCAAATTGTTCTCGACATTGCCGCTGAGCGACGTGTCGCCGACGCCCGCGACTTTGATTTCGCCTGTGTTCAGATCGAGAAAGCCGCCATTGCCGGGTTTGTTCACGGACTGCGGATTGATCACGTCCAGACGCAGGCCGTAATTGACGGTCAACTTCGGCGTCGCGCGCCACGTGTCCTGGCCGTAATAAAAATGCCGCCACTGGCGTTCGCGCGCGTCGGTGTTCGAGCTGATGTAACGCCCGAACTGCGTCACATCGCCGAGCAGGAACGTCGCCAGACCGAGTCCGCCTCCCTCGACGCCGCGCGTGCGTCCGGTGTCGAACGTCAATTCGCCCGAACGATGCAGGTCTGACGGCACCCGCAGGTTGTAAGCGCGGCGAACGTCCGCTCCGAATTTGACGGTGTGGTCGCCGTAAAATTTCGTCGTGTTGCTGACGAATTGAAACTGGTTCTCTTCCTGATCGAGCGGGCAGCCGCAGCGATTGACGAACTGGCCCGAACCGAAATTGAAACCCTTCCTCAACTCATCCGAGCCGAAGCCGAAGCCGCCCGCGATGTTTTGCCGCCTCGGATCAATCACGAAACCGGCGAACAGACCGGAACTGAATTCGTCCAGATTCAATCCGGGCACGCCGACGTCGCTCGCGGTCTTCCTGCCGAAATCGGACGGCAGCACGTTGAGCGCGTATCGGAAATAGCCGAAGCGAAAATCCGTGATGAGCGTGTCGTTCAAGGTGTAATCGAATCCGTAAGCGAGGCTCTGATTGCGGACTTTCGATTGGCCGCCGAATGAAACGATCTCCGGCCCGCCGCCTTCGCCGAAAGCCGTCGGGCCGGTCAGCCTGAAATCGGCGAAGCTGTAACGGCCAAACATGTTCAACCTGTCGCTGTTGCGCGCGTCAATGCGAATGTCGAAGCTGTCTTTGTCATAACCTTCGCTGCCCGACGCGACGAAATTGTCGAGCGTGCCATTGGCGGGCGCATTCGACACGTTCGGCAGCGGGATCAGCTTCAAGATGTTGAGCGCCTGCGGCGACAGGCGGTTCTGCGGGATGATGTTGCCGGGAAACCGGTCTCGACCGATGAGATTGCCCTGCGCGTCAACGACCGAGGTGTTCGGATCGAAAATCATGCCGACCAGACTCTTTGGATCGTTGGACAGGTACTCGCTTAAATCGCCGGTGCGGGCTTTAGCCGTTGGAACTATCAGCAACCGCGAACCGCCGATCTTGCCTCGCCAGCCTTCGTAATCGCCGAAGAAGAAAAGCTTGTTTTTGATGACCGGGCCGCCGATTGCGCCGCCGAACTGGTTGCGCAGCGTGTCGGGAATGAATTTGCCTGTGGTCGGGTTCTTTTGAAATTGCGAGAGCGGATTACGCGCTTGCAGCGTGTCGTTCTGGCGGAACAGGAACGCAGCGCCGTGCAGTTCGTTCGCGCCGGATTTGGTTGCGACCGAAACCACGCCCGCGATGGCCTGGCCGAACTCGGCGTCATAATTTTGCGAAGTGATCTTGGTTTCGCCGATGGCCTCAAAATTTGGATTGATGACGATCAGGCCCAGGATCGGATCGCGGTTCTCCGTGCCGTCCAACTGAAAAGCCGTGCCGCTGAAATGCTGGCCGTTGACCATCGTCTGCGTCGAGCCTTGCGGATTTTCAGCCGTCGTCTGTTGCCAGCCCAGTTGCTGAGCGCCGGGCGTGAGCAAAACGAATCTGGTGAAGTTGCGGTCGAGGATCGGCAGGTCGGTCACCTGACGAGTTTCAAACGTCACAGATACGTCGGAGCGGTCGGTTTTGAGCAGCGGTGGCGGCTCGCTGATCGTGATCTGTTCGTTGATCTGGCCCGGCTGCAAAACGACGTTCGACTCCGAAGCCGTGTCAACATTGACCACGACTGTTTCAATCACCGCCGATTTGAATCCATCGGCTTCCACTTTGATGCGGTACTTGCCGGGAATCAATCGCGTCTGGGTGAAATAGCCCGATCCGCCGGTCTGAGCCTTTTCGCTGACGCCAGTGCCGGTGTTGGTGATCGTCACCTTCGCGTTCGCCACGGCGGCGCCTCGCGCGTCGGTTATCGTTCCGAAGACGCTGCCGTAAACAGCCTGAGCCATAGCCGACGCTTCGATCGAGCAGCAG
>WBZO01003783.1_pt1 | contig 17135 bp, 14 predicted proteins | sample 5204261 | NCBI WGS metagenome assembly WBZO01 (sample SAMN12412400, study PRJNA552823) | activated sludge metagenome | isolation source: activated sludge from anammox sidestream of wastewater treatment plant... | place: USA: North Carolina | collected 2017-09 | reverse complement strand
TGGGCCGCCTCGACCTGCGACGCCACGCGCACCAGCACGTCTTCGCGACCGTAGGCGGCCACGAGGTGCACCCCGATCGGCAGTCCGTCGGCGTTCTCCCGCCACGGGAGCGAGACGGCCGGCTGCCCGGTCGCGTTGAACGGCGGGGTGAACGGGGTGAACGCACCGGCCCGGAGGAAGCCGGCCAGCGGCTCGTCGGGTGGCGAGGCGAATGTGCCCAGGGGGACCGGCGGCTCGGCCAGCGTGGGGGTGAGCAGGAGGTCGAAGCCGCCGTCCCACCACGCGGCCACGTCGCGCCCGAAGCGCTCCATCGAGGCGACCGCGGCCAGGTACTGCTCCGCGGTGACGGCCCGGCCGGCCTCGGCCATGGCCCACGTGAGGGGCTCCACGTCGTCGGCGGTGATGGACCGCCCGATCGCCGCACCGAACGCGTCGAGCCCGGCCGCGGCGCCGGCGAACCAGGCCACGCCGAACTGCATGACCAGTTCGGGGTTGGCGAGAGCGGCGGGGAACGCCGGCTCCACGGCGTGGCCGAGCGCCTCCAGGGCTCGGGCCGCGTCCTCGGCGGCGGCGACGCAGTCGGCGTGCACCGGCCCGGTGTCGAGGGGGTTGGCGGTGAGCAGCCCGATCCGCAGGCGCCCCGGGTCCGCGCCGACCTCGTCGCGCGCCGGGCGGGGGAGCGCGGGGGCGATCACCGGGTCGCCGGGGAACGGCGCCGAGATCACGTCGAGCGCGGTGGCCACGTCGCGCACCGACCGGGCGAGGAGGTTCTCGACCGGCAGCGGCGACGAGATCTGGCCGACCCGCGGGCCGAGCGACGACCGGCCCCGGCTCGGCTTGAGGCCGACGAGCCCGCAGCAGCTCGCCGGGATGCGGATGGATCCGCCGCCGTCGTTGCCGTGCGCGACGGGCACCATGCCGCTCGCGACCGCGGCCGCCGAGCCGCCGCTCGACCCGCCGGTGGTGCGTGACGTGTCCCACGGGTTGCGGGTGGGTCCGTAGGCGGGCGGCTCGGTCGTGGGCACGAGCCCGATCTCCGGCGTGTTGGTCCGGCCCACGCACACCAGGCCCGACGCGAGGAGCCGCCGGGCGAGGTTGTCGGTCGCGGGCGCGCGGTACCCGGCCTCCTTCAGCGGTCGTAGCCCCTCGTGGTAGGGCTCGCCCTCGATCGCGCACATCAGGTCCTTGAACAGGGTCGGCACCCCGCGGAACGGCCCGTCGGGCAGGTCGCCGCCGGCATCGCTCCGGGCCGTCTCGAACCGTTCGTGGATCACCGCGTTGAGCTGCGGGTTCAGGGCCTCGATGCGGGCGACGGCGGCGTCGACGAGCTCGGCGGGCGACGCGTCGCCCCGCCGCACCAGCTCGGCCTGCGCGGTGGCGTCGAGGAGGGAGAGGTCATCGGTCATGACCGGGGACGCTAGGCCCTGGGCCGGCGGAGCGTCGAGAGACCCACCGGCCTGGCATGCTGCGGGCGATGGCCGTGTCCGAGGTCGCCTCCCTCCCCACCCCGGCGCTGGTCGTCGACGCCGCCGCGCTGGCCCACAACCTCGACACCATGGCCGGCGCCCTCCCCGGCGGTAGGTGCCGGCCGCACGTCAAGGCCCACAAGTGCACGGCGCTAGCCCGCGAGCAGGTCGCCCGTGGGCACCGGGCGCTCACCGCCGCCACGACCAGGGAGGTGATCGGCCTGGCCCGGGCCGGCCTCGGCGACGACCTCCTCCTCGCCAACGAGACCGTGGACCCCGCGCGCCTCGCCGGCCTGGCGGCCCTCGTCGCGGCCGGATTGGCCCGGGTGACGGTGGCGGTCGACAGCGAGGCCACGGTCGACGCGGTGGCTGCCTCGGGCCTGCGGGAGGTGCTCGTCGACGTCGACGTGGGGATGCCCCGCTGCGGCTGCCCGCCCGGAGACGCCGGCGGCCTGGCGGAACGGGCCCGGGCTCGTGGTCTCGAGGTGAGAGGTGTGATGGGCTACGAGGGCCACGTGGTGGGGAACCCCGACCGGGCGGCCCGGACCAGCCAGACCGAGGCCGCCATGGGCCTGCTCGCCGCCGCCCACGCCGAGGTCGGCGGCGAGGCCGTCTCGGCCGGGGGGACCGGCACCTTCGACGTCAACGTCTGGTGTACCGAGGTCCAGGCCGGCTCGTACGCGTTGATGGACACTGCCTACGCCGCGCTGGACCTGCCGTTCCGGATCGCGCTGGGCGTCGAGGCCACGATCGTGTCGGTGTCGCCGAAGGGGTGGGCGGTGGCCGACTGCGGGCTCAAGGCCCTGGGCATGGACCACGGCAACCCGTCGGTCGACGGCTACGAGGTGTTCTTCTGCTCCGACGAGCACGTGACCCTGATCCCCGGCGACGGGACCCGGCCGGCGGTGGGCGACCGGGTCCGGGTCGTGCCGGCGCACGTCGATCCCACCGTGGCGTACCACGAGGTGATGCACGTCGCCGACCCCGACGGCCGGATCCTGGAGTCGTGGCCCGTCGACCTGAGGGGCTGGTGACCGGGCCGGGCGCGCGGCCGTAGGCTGCCGCCGACGCCGTCAGCGAGGGGGAGCGATGGCCCAGGTCCAGACCGTCCGCGGCCCGGTCGAGGTGGGCGACCTCGGCGTGACGCTCATGCACGAGCACGTCTTCGTGCTCAGCCGCGAGCTGATGGACAACTACGCCACGGGTTGGGACGAGGAAGAGCGCGTCGCCGACGCCGTGGAGCGCCTCCGGGCCCTCGCCGGGGTCGGGGTGTCGACGATCGTCGACCTGACCGTCGTCGGCCTCGGCCGCTACCTCCCCCGGATCGAGCGGATCGCCGCCGAGGCGCCCGTGAACATCGTGGTGGCGACCGGTCTCTACACCTACAACGACCTCCCGATGTACTTCCACTACCGCGGTCCCGGGACCGTCCTCGACGGCGACGACCCGTTGGTGGGGATGTTCGTGACCGACATCCGGGAGGGGATCGCCGGCACCGGGGTGAAGGCCGGGATCCTCAAGTGCGCCACCGACGAGCCGGGGGTCACGCCGGGGGTGGAGCGGGTGCTGAGGGCCGTGGCCCGGGCCCACCGGGAGACCGGGGCGCCGATCTCGACGCACACCCACGCCGGGACCCGGCGGGGCCTCGAGCAGCAGGCGATCTTCACCGAGGAGGGCGTCGACCTGTCGCGGGTCGTGATCGGGCACTCGGGCGACACCACCGACGTCGCGTACCTCGAGGAGCTGATCGCCAACGGCTCGTACCTCGGCATGGACCGGTTCGGCATCGACCTCGTCCCCTTCGAGGACCGGGCCGGGATCGTCGCCACCATGTGCGAGCGGGGCCACGCGGACCGGATGGTGCTCTCCCACGACGCCTCGTGCTTCATCGACTGGCTGCCCCACGACCTCCTGCCCGTCGTGATGCCGAACTGGCACTACCTCCACATCCACCACGAAGTCCTCCCGGCCCTGCGCGACCGCGGCGTGACCGAGGAGCAGATCCGGGCGATGCTCGTCGAGAACCCGAGGCGCATCCTGGAGAACGGCGGGCCGTACTGAGCGGTACCGAGCGGACAGGTGCCGAAAGGGCTCAAGGTTCGGCGTCGACGTGCCGATCAGGGGTCCATGAGCCGGAAGAAGATGCGCCTGCTGCGGTACCGGGTGCGCCGGATGATGACGTCCCGCTCGGTGCGGGTCCCCTCCGGCCTCCGTACCGCCTGAGCCGTACGCCTGAACCCGGTCGCCTGAGCCGACCGGCGAGCCCCGCCCCGGCTATCCGCCGGTGAGGCGGCGGATCGGCTTGCCGTTCGGAGTGCGGGGGACGGACCGGACCACCACCACCTCTCGCGGGAGCTCGGCGGCGCCCAGGCCGGCCGCCCGCCCGTGCTCCCGCAACGCCGCCAGCGTCGGCTCGTTCGACGGATCGCGCGGCACGACGTAGGCCGCCACCCGCTCGCCCCACTCGGGGTCGGGTCGCCCGGTGACCATCACGTCGGCGACGTCCGGATGGGTGGCCAGCGCCGCCTCGACCGCGGTCGGGCTCACGTTGACGCCTCCCGTGATCACCAGGTCGTCGAGGCGGTCGACCACGGTCAGGCGCCCGTCGGCGTCGAGCTGCCCGGCGTCGCGGGTGTGCCACCACCCGCCGGGCGAGAGCCGGCTCCGGGTGGCCTCGGGGTCGCGCAGGAAGCCGGGTGTGACCACCGCCCCCCGAACGAGGATCTCGCCGGTCGCTCCGGGCGGTCCGTCGACGCGGACCTCGACCCCGGGAAGCGGCCGGCCGTCGTGCACGCACCCACCGCCGGTCTCGGTCTGGCCGTACGTGGTGGTGACGGCGGCCCCGGCGGCCCGCCCCTCGGCGAGGAGCCCGTCGGGGACGGGACCGCCGCCCAGGAGGATCCGGCGGAACCGCGCCGGCGCGTCGGGGGCATCGGAGAGGAGCCGCCGCAGCATCGTGGGCACCAGCGACACGAGCGTCGCCGGTCGTCGGGACGCGCTGCCGGCGGCGGCGGCGACCGCCCCGGTCTCGAAGCGGCGGAGCGCCACCACGTCCTGGCCGCCCACCTCGGCGCGGGCCACGATCGCGAGCCCGGCGATCGACGACAGGGGTACGCAGGCCAACCAGACGTCGTCGGGGCCGGCGGCCAGGACCGAGCTCACGGCCCGGGCCGACGCCTCCAGCGACGCGTGCGTGTGGACCACCAGCTTCGGTTCGGCGGTGGTGCCCGACGTGGCCACGACGGCCGCCGTCCCGGCCGGTACGGGCAGGGCATCGGCGCGGCGCGTCCGCCCGTCGTGGTCCACGACGAACTCCGGGCGGAGGGCTTCCAGCCGGGCGGCGACGGTGGCCGCCGGGGCCGCGGGGTCGACGACGGCGACCGCCTCCCCGGCCGACCACGCGGCGCGGATCGCGTCGAGCGCCGCGGGCCCGGCGAGGACGACGGCGACCAGGCGGGACTCGTCGCTCACGGGCATCGTCCGGTAGCGTAACCATAGGAGTGATCGCTCCTATGGTCGGATGGGGCCGGTCGTCACAGGCAGCCGATCCGTGGAGAGCCGGGCCCCGGGAGCACCTCGATTGACCACCGCCGCCGAATGGATCGCCGGGGCGCGGCCCCGCACGCTGGGGGCCGCCGTGGCGCCCGTGGTCGTGGGGACGGCCGCCGCGTCGACGGTCGGGCCGGTGGTCGCGTGGCGGGCCGGCGCCGCCCTGGTGGTGGCCCTCTCGCTACAGGTCGGCGTGAACTACGCCAACGACTACTCCGACGGCGTCCGCGGCACCGACACCGAGCGCCGGGGCCCGATGCGGCTCACGGCGTCCGGGCGGGCGGCGCCGGCGCGGGTCAAGGCGGCCGCGGCCCTGGCCTTCGGGGTCGCCGGCGCGTTCGGAGCCGCGCTGGCGCTGGCCGTCGACCTGCGCCTCCTCGCCGTCGGTGTCGCCGCGGTCCTGGCCGCCGTCCTCTACACCGGCGGCCCGAAGCCCTACGGCTACTCCGGTCTCGGCGAGGTGGTCGTGCTCGTGTTCTTCGGCTTCGTGGCGACGGTGGGGTCGGCCTACGTGCAGCACCGGCACATCCCGGCCACCGCGTGGTGGGGATCGCTGGCCGTGGGCCTGCCCGCGTGCGCGCTCCTCCTGGTCAACAACATCCGCGACGTGGAGACCGACGCTGCGGTGGGCAAGCGGACCCTGGCCGTGCGGCTCGGCGACCGGCCGTCGCGCCGCCTGTTCGTCGCGGTCCTGGCCGGCGGTTTCGTGGCCGTGGGCCTCGCGGCCGTCGCCGCCGGCCCGTGGGCGCTCCTGGGTCTGGCGGCGGCCCCCCTGGCCGTGCGCCCGGCGGTGCTCGTGGCGCGCGGCGGCGGGACCGCGGAGCTCGTGGCCGCGCTCGGCGCGACCTCCCTGGTCGAGGTCGCGGTGGCCGTGCTCCTGGCGCTCGGGCTCTGGTTGTCGTGACCGAGCACCGGCTGCGGATAGGCGGCCGCCGCGTGGTGCTGATCGAGGGCCCGGCCGGCTGGGGCGAGATGTCACCCCTCCCCGGCTACCCGTGCGACCCGGCCGCCGCCCGGCGGGCCGCGGAAGAGGCCGCGTACGAGGGGTGGCCCGCACCGCGGCGGCGGCTCGTCCCCGTCAACGCGCTGCTCGACGACGACGGCGACGACGGCTCCGGGCCGTCGGCCGCGGCGTCGCGGGCCGGCGAGCTCGTCGCGGCGGGGTTCGGCAGCCTGAAGATCAAGGTCGGTCGCGGCGAGCCCGCCCGCGACGTCGACCGCGTGGCCGCCGTGCGGGGGGCCGTCGGAACGTCGGTCGCGGTCCGGCTCGACGCCAACGGAGCGTGGGACGTCGACGTCGCGGTGCGGACGATCCACCGGATCGAGCGCTACGAACCGGAGCTGGTCGAGCAGCCCGTCGCCGGCCTCGACGACCTCGCCCGTGTGAGGCGACGGGTCGCGGTGCCGCTCGCCGCCGACGAGGCCGTCCGCGGCCTGATGGACGCTCGCCGCCTGCGCGCCCTGGCGGCGGCCGACGCCGTGGTGCTCAAGGTCCAGCCGCTCGGCGGGGTGCGGGCGGCCCTCGCGGTGGCCGAGGAGGCCGGTGTGCCGGCCGTGGTGACCTCGATGCGCGAGACGTCGGTCGGACTGGCCGCGGGGGCGGCCCTGGCCGCGGCGCTGCCCGCGCTGCCCTTCGCGTCGGGCCTGGCCACCCTCGGATCCCTTGCCGGCGACGTGACCGCCGATCCGCTGGTGCCGGTCGACGGCTCGATCGAGGTGCGGCCGGTCGTGCCGTCGCCCGATCTCCTCGACCGCTACGCCGAGCGCTCGGAGCCGACGCGCCGGTGAGCGGAGGCCCGCACCTCGGTGGCCAGGGCGGCCGGGGCCTCGAGCGGCACGGCGTGCCCCCCCGGCACCGACACCCGCAGCGCGCCGGGGATGCGCCGCGCCATCTCGGCGGCGATCGCCCCGTACCTGGTGTCGGCGGCCCCGGTCACGAGCACCACCGGGAGCTCGAGGCTGGCCAGCTCGTGGAGGCGCTCCCACAGCGGGGGCTGGGCCCCCTGGCCCAGGGCGCGGAGCTGGTGCGCGAGGCGCCCCGGGGCAATGGACCGGCGCTCGGCGAGGCCCGGAGCGTCGGCGGGGACCGACGCGAACATGGGTTGGGCGAGCCACCCGTCGAGGAACCGGTCGACCCCGCCCTCCTCGACGGCGCGCGCCAGGGCGTCGTCGGAGCGGCGCCGGGCGGCCCGCTCGGCCGGGTCGGCGATGCCCGCGGTGGCGCTCACCACCACGAGCCCGTCGACGACCCCACGGTGCGCGAGCGCCACCTGCAACGCGAGGCGCCCTCCCATCGAGTACCCGACCCACAGGCCGCGTCCCGCGCTCGAGGCGAGCGCGCCGGCCGTGGCCTCGAAATCGAGGCCCTCGGGGACCTCGACGGCCTCGACGTGGAGCGGCTCCTCCCAACCCGGCGCGTCGTGATCGAGGGCGGTCACCACCGCGGCCCACGACCCGGCCGTCTGCGTGAAGCCGGGCACCAGGATCACTCGCACGCGACGATCTTCGCATGACCACCCCCGGCGGACCCCGCGACGTCAACACCTCGTTCGGGCGCACCCTCGTCGACGAGTGGGCACGTGGCGGGGTATGCCACGCCGTCCTGTCGCCGGGATCACGCTCCACCCCGGTGGCCATGGCCCTCGCCGCCGACGGGCGCCTCGAGCTCCACGTCGTGCTCGACGAACGTTCGGCGGCGTTCTTCGCGCTCGGCCTGGGCCGCGCCACCGGCCGGCCGGCGGTGGTCCTGTGCACGTCGGGCACCGCCGCCGCGAACCTCCACCCCGCGGTGCTCGAAGCGCACCACGGGCGGGTGCCGCTGCTGGTGGTCACCGCCGACCGGCCGCCGGAGCTCCGCGACGTCGGGGCGGGCCAGACCGTGGACCAGGTACGCCTGTTCGGGCCCGTGACGCGCTGGTTCCACGACGCCGAGGTCCCCACCGACCGGTCGGGTGCGCCGGCGGCCTGGCGGTCGCTGGGCGCGCGTTCGGTCGCCGAGGCCCTCGGCCCGCCGCCGGGCCCCGTCCACCTCAACCTCCCGCTCGCCGAACCGCTGGTGCCGACGGGCGCGCCGCTGGTCGAGGCGCCGGGGCGCCCAGGCGGCGTGCCGTGGATCCGGCACCGCGCCGGGGCCGGGGCGCCGGGCGCCGGGGTGGCGCCGGTCGCGGCCGAGGCCCTCGCCGAGCGGGTCGCGGCAACCGAGCGGGGTGTCGTCGTGGCCGGGTGGGGAGCCGGCGAAGCTCCGGCGACGGTGGCGCGGTTCGCCGAGGCCGCGGGTTGGCCGCTGCTCGCCGATCCCCTCTCGGGGCTGCGGGAGGGTCCGGCGGTCGTCTCGACCTACGACGCCCTGGCCCGCCACGCCGCGTTCCGCGACGGACACCGGCCCGACTTCGTGCTCCGGCTGGGCGCACCGCCGACGAGCAAGGCCCTGGCCCGCTGGCTGGCCGACCCGGGCGGCGACGGGCCGGTGCCCGAGATCGTGATCGGCGCGCACCACGGCCGGCTCGACCCTGACCGCCGGGTGGCCGAGGTGGTCGACGTGGGCGCCGGCGGCGACGGGTCGGGCACCGCGCTGCTCGACGAGGTGGCGGTCCGCCTCGGGCCCCGGTCCGGCCGGTCAGGGTGGGTCGCGTCGTGGGCCGACGCCGACAGGGCCGCGCGCGTGGCGATCGACGCCCATCTCGACGCCGACGACGAGCCCTTCGACGGGAGGGTGGCGCGCGACGTCCACGACGCCTTGCCCGGGGGGACCACCCTGCTCGTCGCGTCGAGCATGCCGGTGCGTGACCTGGAGTCCTTCGCCCGCCCCCGGCGGGGGGTACGGGTCCTGTCGAACCGGGGCGTGAACGGCATCGACGGCTTCGTGTCCACGACTCTCGGCGTCGCCGCGGGCGCGGCCGGCGAGGCCGGCCCCACCGTGGCGCTGCTCGGCGATCTCTGCTTCCTCCACGACGGCGGCGGGTTGTTGGCCGCGGCCGGGGCCGCGGTCGACGCCGTGCTCGTGGTGGTCGACAACGACGGCGGGGCGATCTTCTCGTTCCTGCCCCAGGCCGGCCATCCCCGCGACTTCGAGCGCCTCTTCGGCACCCCGCCGGAGGCCGGGGTCGCCGACGTGGCGGCGGGGTACGGGATCCCCGTCGCGTCGGTGAACCGGGCCGCCGAGCTCGACGGTGAGGTGAGCCGGGCGATCGACGCCGGCGGGGTGCGGATGGTGCACGTCCGCACCGACCGTCGCACGAACGTCGCCCGTCACGAGGCGGTGTGGGCCGCGGTCGCGGCCCGCCTGGGCTGATCGGCGGACCGGCCGCGCTCAGCCCGCCGGCCGGGTCACGCCGAGGGCGCCCCGCATCGGCTCGAGCTTGGCCTCGGTCTCGTCCCACTCGGCGTCGGCGTCGGACCCGGCGACGATGCCGGCCCCGGCGAAGAGGCGCGCCCGCGGGCCGGAGATCTCGGCGCTGCGGATCGCCACCGCGAACTCGCCGTCGCCGCGGGCGTCGACCCATCCGACCGGCCCCGCGTAGCGCCCGCGCCCGCCGGGCTCCAGAGAGGCGATCAGGTCGAGGGCGGCGCCCACGGGCGTGCCTCCCACCGCGGGCGTCGGGTGCAGCGCCAGCATCGCGTCCACCACCGTCGGCACGGCCGGTGCCTCACCGCCACTCCGGCTCGCGGCCCGGGCGGGGCCCGCCGGGCCGGTCGGCCCCTCCACCCGGGTCGCGAGGTGGGCGACGCTGGCCAGGCGGGCGAGGGTGGGCCCGTCGACCCGTACCGGCACCGCCCCGAGCCGCTCGAAGGCCTCGACCACGGCCGCCACCACCAGTTCGTGCTCCCGCCGGTCCTTGCCCGAACGGAGGAGCGCCCCGGGTCCGGCGGCCGGTTCGTGCGCACCGACCGCGACGGTGCCCGCCATCGGCCGCGAGACCAGCCGCCCCGCCGCGCGGCGGACGAGCAGTTCGGGGCTGGCGCCGACGAAGTGGCCGTCGGCGAAGAGGAAGCAGCCGTGCTCGGTGGTGCGCAGGCGGCGAAGGACGGCGGCCCGGTCGACGGAGGTGTCGGCCTCGAAGACCGAGTCGCGGGCGAGGACGACCTTGCTCAGCCGCCCCGACGCGATCTCGGCCAGGGCCCGCCCGACCGCGGTCCTCCAACGGGACCGGTCGAACGTCTCCGGCCCTACCTCACCGGGGGGCGCCGACGCCGCGGCCCCCTCGCCGTCGGGAGCGCCCGGACCGATCTCGGTAAGCCACGCCCGGCCGTCGGCGGTGAGGCGCTCGATCCGGGCGGGAACCACGAGTCGGCCGTCCCCGGGATCGGTGAACGGCAGGGCCCCGACGGCGACCGGGCCCGGGTCGGCGCGGCCGTCGGTGGCGATCGCGCGCAGGAACGCCACCGCGTCGCCCGGAGCCACGCGGGCCACCACCCCGCTCGTCACCAGGCCCGGCGTCCAGGAGTCGCCGGTGCCGTCGAGCCACGCGAAGCCACCGGCCCCCAGCGCGTCGAGGAGGTCCGGGCGCGGCTCGACCTCCCGGGTCCGGGCGCTCAGGGCGGCGGTGGTCGAGGTCCCGGCCGTCATGATCCGCCGCCCCCGCGGGATGGGTTGCGGCGCGTGCCGGTCAGGAGCTGGACCGCGCCGGCCGTCATCGTGGCGCGTTGCACGGCGTCGAACCCGGCCCGCCCGAGCCGGGAGACGAGCTCGGTGCCCGACGGGAGGTACGCGGTCGACGCGGGGAGGTACCGGTAGGCGTCGGCGTCGGAGAGACGCGCGCCGATCCACGGGACGACACCCCGGAACCAGACCCGGTGGCCGGCCCGGGCCAGCCGCCCCGCGGGGTCGGCGGCGTCGAGCAGCGCCACCCGGCCGCCCGGCCTGAGCACCCGGGCGCACTCGGCGAAGAAAGCGTCGAGGTCGACGAGGTTGCGCAGCGCGAAGCCGCAGACGACCCCCGTCGCCGAGCCGTCGGGGAACGGCAGCGCGAGTACGTCGCCGCGCACCATGGGCGTGCGGCCGGTCGAGCGGGCGAGCATCCCGGCCGAGAGGTCGACCCCCACCGGGACCAGGCCGGCATCGAGGAGCTCCTCGCACAGCTCCCCCGGTCCGCACGCCAGGTCGAGGACCCGGGACCGGTCGGGCAGGCCGAGGCTCCGCACGGTCCGGCGCCGCCAGCGGCCGTCCTGGCCGAGCGAGATGATGCGGTTGAGGCGCTGGTAGCCGGGCGCGATCCGGTCGAACATCTCCTCCACGGCGGCGCGCTTCTCCGGCCCGGTCGGGAGCGCGACGCCGGTCCGGTCGGCGGCCGTCACCCTCCACCTCCCGGCTCCCCGTCGGGCCGGAGGCGCTCCTCCGCCGCCTGGAGCAGCACCCGGCGGAAGTGGTGGGCGACCAGGGTCGTCACCGCGGGGAGCATCGCGCGGAAGCGCTCCACGAGGAGCTCGGCCCGCTCCTCGTCGCTCATGGCGGCTCCGGCCAGCGGGCGCCGCACGAACGAGTCGAACAGGGCGACGGCCTCCTCGGCCACCTCCCGGGTGGCCCGGTGGTGGGCGCCGGCGAGGTCGATGAGCTCGGCCACGGGGAGCCCGGCGTCGACGAGGGCCCGCCCGGCGCGGACCGCCTCGACGTCGGCCGCCGTGAAGCGCGGCTCGCCGCCCACGGCCATGGGTACGAGCAGGCCCTCGTCCACGAGGCGGCTCACGATCTCCGGCTCCACGCCGGAGCGCGCCGCGAGCTCGTCGAGGTCCAGCGGTGCCTCGCCGCCGGGCTCGGCGGTGCCGGCGGCGGACACCGCGGCCGCGAGCGAGGCGTCGGTGGACCGGAGATCGCCGTCGAGCAGGCGCCGGATGACCGCGAGGGTGAACCCCTCCCGTTGCAGGGTCTGTATGCGACGGAGGCGATCGGCGTGCCCGGTGCCGTACCACACGACGCGGCCCTCACGGACGGGCGGGGGCAGCAGGCGCCGCTTCTGGTAGAAGCGGATGGTGTCGACGGAGACGCCGCTGCGCTGCGCCAGCTCGTCCACCCGCCAGCGCTCCGGCGACGGGGCGACGACCGGCGGAGCCGGGGGCGACGGGCTCGACGACACCACGGCCCGATTGTAGGAGTGATCGCTCCCGCGGTCAGGATCGGGTCGTCGCCGTCGCCGTCGCCGTCGCCTCAGCCGCTGGTCCAGCGCGGCGGGCGCTTCTCGGCGAAGGCCCGGGGACCCTCGCGCGCGTCGGGGTGGGCCATCACCTCGGCGGCCAGGGCCTTGTTGAGGGCCCAGGCCTCCCTCTCGGTCACCTCGGCGGCCTCGCGCACCAGGGTTCGGGAGTTGCGGACGGCGAGCGGCGCGTTGGCGGCCACCGCCGCGGCCAGGGCCAGCGCCTCGTCGACGACCCGACCGGCCGGGACGAGGCGGTTCACCAGCCCGGCCGCGAACGCGCGCTCGGCGCTGATCGGCGCGCCCGTCATCGCCACCTCCATGGCGAGGGGCAGCGGCACCCGGCGGGGCAGGCGGACCAGGCCGCCCGCGGCGGCGAACAGGCCGCGCTTGACCTCGGGGAGACCGAGCACGGCGTCGTCGGCCGCGACGACGAGGTCGCAGGCCAGGACGATCTCGAAACCGCCGGCCATGGCGGGGCCGTTCACCGCCGCGATCACCGGCTTGGGGAAGTCGCGGTTGACGAAGCCGGCGAAGCCTCCGCGGCGGGTGTGGAACCGGCGGGAGTCGGGCCCCGAGATCTTCTTGAGGTCGGCGCCGGCGCTGAAGACGGGCGGGGTGCCGGTCAACACCACCGCCGACACCGCCCCGTCGGCCTCGGCGGCGTCGAGCGCGGCCTCGAGCGCCTCGGCGACGTCGCCGTCGATGGCGTTGCGGGCCTCCGGACGGTTCAGGGTGAGGACCTCGACCGCCCCCCTGCGCTCGCTCAGCACCACCGCCACGGGCGTCCTCCTCCTCGGGCCACCGGGATGTCTACCCGGCGCCCGGTCACGGCTCCAGCCCCAACTCGACGCCGAACGCCCCCGGTGCCGTCTCGTCGACGGGGCTCTCCACGGCCCGGGCCAGGCCCGGACGCGTGACCGCCAGCACGGCCAGGACGGCCAGCATCGCCGCGCCCGATCCGGCCGTCACCACCCGGAGCCCGAAGTGGTCCGCGAGGCGGCCCTGGACGATGCTTCCGACCGGGTAGAGGAGCCCGAGGACGACCATGAGGAGGCTCATCACCCGCCCCCGCACCGCGGCCGGGGCCCGGAGCTGGATGATGCTCGAGAAGCTGGAGAACGCCCCCAGGTAGAAGAACCCCACCACGCACAGGAGCACCGCGGCGACGGCGAGGTTCGGCGCCCCGGCGTAGGCCAGCACCGCCACCGGGGAGCCCACCAGCGACGCGGCCATCGTCCGCCGGGGGCCGAAGCGCGCCGCGAGGGGAGCGAGCGAGAACGCCATCGTCACCGCGCCGATCCCCTGGGCGGTGATGAGCACCGAGACCCCGCCGCGCCCGGCGTCGAGGACCTCGAGCGCCATCGGGGCGACGAGCGCGATGAACGGCGCGATCAGGAACGCGACCGCGGCGGCGTAGGCGATGATGACCCGGATGCCGGGCTCGCGCCGCGCCGCGCCCATCCCGGCCCGGATCGACGACCGGACCGATTCCCCGCCGTGGTGCGCGGGCCGCGGCAGGCGGAGGGGGGCGATCACCGCGATCACGGCGAGGAAGCTCAACGTGTTGAGGGCGAACGCCCAGGCGTAGCCGCCGAGTCCGATGACCACACCGGCGAGCGCCGGTCCGATCACGCGCCCGAGGTTCCACTGCGCCGACGACAGCGCGACCGCGCCGAGTATCTCCGAGGGCGGCACCAGATCGGGCAGCATCGCCTGGTAGGCGGGGAACCCGATCGCCATCGCGCACCCCGAGGCGAGGACGATCACCGCCACCGAGGCCGGGTGGGCGCGGTCGAGCGCGGCCAGGACGGTCAGGAGGCCGGCCATCACCATCTGGACGGTGCTGGTCGTCATCAGCAGGCGGCGGCGGGGTAGCCGGTCGGCCAGCGCCCCGCCGAGAGGGCCGAGCACCGCGTTGGGCACGAAGCCGGCGGCGAACACCAGGCCCGTCCAGGCCGCCTGCCGGGTGCTCTCGGTCACGAGGATGCCGACCCCGACCGTCTCCATCCACGTCCCGACGTTCGATGCGAAGGCACCGCTCCACAGGAGGGCGAAGGGCCGGTGCCGCAACGGCGTGAGGGAACGGGGCAGCTCCACGTCGCCGGTCACGGTACCGGAGCGGCCAAGATGTCCGGCATGGCGAGGAGGCCGCGCCGGAGGCGCCGAGCGCCCGAGGGTCCGGGGCCGGGATCCCGGGCTACCGGGGGCGCCCGCGCGGCCGTGGTGCTGCTGGTGGCCGCGCTCGGGGTCGCGGCCTGCTCCGGCTCCTCGGGATCCTCGGGCGACGGGTCCCTCTCGCGCGACGGCGGGCCGGGCGGCGGCGTCCGGCCCGTCACGACCACACCGGACACCGCCACCACCACGACCACCGGAGCCCTCCCGGGGTCGACGGGTACCACCGCGACCACGGCTCCTCCGGCCACCGCCGCCCCGAGGCCCGCCCCGGCCCGGGTCCCGGCCGGCACCGACGCCGTGGTGGAGAAGCACGTCGACGGCGACACGATCGTCGTCTCGGGGGGTCGCAAGGTGCGCCTGATCGGGATCGACACCCCCGAGACCAAGGACCCGCGAAAGCCGGTGCAGTGCTTCGGGCGGGAGGCGGCGCTCGTCACGGCGTCGCTCGTCCCGGTGGGGGAGCGGGTCCGCCTCGTCGCCGACGTGGAGCCCTTCGACCGCTACGGGCGCACGCTCGCCTACGTCTACCGCCTGAGCGACGGGCTGTTCGTGAACGCGGAGCTGGTGCGACTCGGCTACGCGTCGGTCTACACCTACCCGCCGAACGTGGCCCACTCCGAGGAGTTCGTGGCCCTGGGCCGCCGGGCCCGCGAGGCGGGCGCCGGCCTGTGGGGCGCGTGCGGGGGCCCGGGGGTGCCGGCGGGGACCCCGGCCGGGTCGGGCGGCGGTGGGACGGGTGGGGGTGGCGGTGCGTGCTCGCCCGCGTACCCGACGGTCTGCATCCCGCCGCCTCCCCCCGACCTCGACTGCGGCGAGGTGGCGGCCCGGCGCTTCCGGGTGGTCGCCCCCGACCCGCACCGCTTCGACCGCGACGGCGACGGCGTCGGCTGCGAGTCCTGACGGCGACCTCGTCCGCCGGGTGAGGAGCCACCACCGGAGGCCCGCCGCGCGCGACCCTTGGCATCCATGAGCCCGTCACGCAAGGAGAAGACCCCCCGGCCCCTGCGGCTCACCACCCGGCGGCGGCGGCACCCGGTCCTCAAGGGGTTCGCGATCCTCGCCGTGCTGGCCCTGGTCGGCGGCCTCGGCGTGGCGGTCGTGCTGCGCTCGGGGGTGATCAGCAGCACCAGGAAGGACACCCCGGAGTCGGTCACCGACGACTTCCTCGAGGCATGGGAGAAGGGCGACTGGACGGCCATGAGGGCGTTGGCGGCCGACCCTCCGCCCGAGATGGTCCCCACCCTCCAGGCCATGATGAAGGACCTCGACGTCGGCGACGCGTCGTTCCGGCGCGGCGCCGCGGTCCCGGCCTCGCCCGGGCGCGACGTCGAGTTCCGTGCCCGTCTCGACCTTCGGGGCCTCGGCCGCTTCTCCTACACCGGGTCGCTGCACCTGGTGCCCCACGGCGACGGCTGGGCGGTGGCGTGGACGCCCGCCGCGGCGCACCCGAAGCTCACCGCCGGCCACCGCTTCGCCGTGAAGCGGAAGTTCGCGGCCCGCGCGGCGATCCTCGGCGCGCGGGGCGTCCCCCTCAACCAGGACGCCCCCGCGGTGACGATCGGCCTGCACCCGGAGCGGATCACCGATCTCGCCGCCGTCGTCAAGGCGTTCGACGAGCAGCTCCAGGTCCGCCCCGCCGAGACGGCCCGGCTCCTCGCCCAGCCCTGGGTCCGGCCCGACACGTTCGTGCCGATCGTCACCGTCGCCCGGTCGCGCTACGAGGAGGTGAAGCCGGTCATCTACCCCTTGCCGGGCGTGGAGTTCCAGGAGTCGACGCAGCGCGGCAGCGGGTCGCCCGGGTTGCAGGCCCACGTGGTCGGCACGACCGGTCCGGTGACCGCCGAGCAGCTCCAGGAGCTCGGCGCCCCCTACCGCGAGGGCGACACCGTGGGCCGGCGCGGTCTCGAGGAGGCGTTCGAGCGGCGCCTGGCCGGGAGTCCCAGCTGGTCGGTGACCGTCGTCGACGCCGCCGGGCGGAACCCGGTGGTGCTGTCGAGCACTCCCGGCGCGCCTCCCCGTGACGTCACGACGACGATCGACCCCACCGTCCAGGCCGCCGCGGAGAAGGTCTTCGCCGGCGTCGAGGCCAAGGCGGCCGTCGTGGCGCTGCGGGCGTCGACCGGGGAGGTCCTGGCCGTGGCCAGCACGCCGCGAGACGAGCCGTTCAACCGGGCGCTCGGCGGTCGCTACCCGCCGGGGTCCACGTTCAAGGTCGTGACCGCGGCCGCCCTGCTGCGCGACGGCACCCGGGCCGGGCAACGGGTGCCGTGCCCGTCACGGGTCACGATCGGCGGCGCCCGCTTCCACAACTTCGAGGACACGGCGCACGGGACGATCACCTTCGCCGAGGCCTTCACCCGTTCCTGCAACACCGCGTTCGCCCGCCTCGCCGACGGCCTGCCCGACGGAGCCCTCGACTCCGAGGCCCGCCGCTTCGGCTTCGGGGCGAAGCCCGCGCTGGGCCTGGCCGCCGCGGGTGGGCGCTTCCCGCGCCCCGAGGACCGCGCCGAGCGCGCGGCCGCCGCCCTCGGCCAGGGGCGCGTCACCGCGAGCCCGCTCGTGATGGCCGGTGTCGCCGGCGCGGTGGCGAGCGGTACCTGGCACCCCCCGGTGCTGGTCACCGAGCCGCGTCCCGGCGGGGCCGGGGCCGGGCGCCCGCAGGAGCTCGATCCCGGTGTGGTCCGCACGCTCCAGGGGTTCATGCTCTCGGTGGTGGCCTCGCCCGACGGCACCGGCCGGGCCGCCGCGGTGCCGGGCCCGGTACCGGTGGCCGGCAAGACCGGGACGGCGGAGTTCGGGACGGGCCGGCCCCCGC
>WBZO01003780.1_pt1 | contig 17139 bp, 17 predicted proteins | sample 5204261 | NCBI WGS metagenome assembly WBZO01 (sample SAMN12412400, study PRJNA552823) | activated sludge metagenome | isolation source: activated sludge from anammox sidestream of wastewater treatment plant... | place: USA: North Carolina | collected 2017-09 | reverse complement strand
GGCGTGCCATCCGGCAGGATGATCTCGTTCTGCGTGGTCATCGGGGCTCCCTTCTGTGGTGGATTGCGGGGCACAACCCCCGCCCGCTGCGCTGGCGCCGGATGGGGCGAGGACCCCCCCGCTCGCTGCGCTGGCGCCGGATGGGGCGAGGACCCCCCCGCTCGCCTTGCTCGCGACCCCCCTGCTAGGGGGGTGAACAGGGGCGCCTTGCTCGCGATCCCCCTGCTCGGGGGTTACTTGGCGGCGGCCCGCCCTCCTGGTAGTCCCCCCTAGCAAGGGGGGATGCCCGCAGGGCAGGGGGGTCCGGTCTGCCTTCTGGGGCGCTGGTTGACGCGCTACTGCGCGAGCACGCGGCCCAGGTCCAATTGGCGATCCCCCTGCTCGGGGGTTACTTGGCGGCGGCCCGCCCTCCTCGTTATCCCCCCTAGCAGGGGGGATGCCCGCAGGGCAGGGGGGTCTGGTCTGCCCTTTTGGGCGCTGGTTGACGCGCTACTGCGCGAGCACGCGGCCCAGGTCCATCAGGCTGAGGTCGAGCGTTTTCTTGCAGGTAACCACCTCCTCCAGCGGGGTGGCGACGATCTCGCCCTGGCGCAGGCCGAGCAGGGCGCCATGCTGGCCGCGTGCCAGCCGGTCGACCGCGGCAGCGCCCAGGCGGGTGGCGAGCAGCCGGTCGAAGACGCCGGGGGTTCCGCCGCGCTGGACGTGGCCCAGCGTGGTGACGCGCAGGTCAAAGCCTAGGCGGGCCTGGTGCTCGGTGAAGTAGCGGGCCAGCGCCTCGGCGTTGTAGGCGGCGCCCTCGGCCACCACTGCCAGGGCATGGGCCTTGCCGCGGTCATAGGCGCCGCGCAGGCTCTCCGCCACCACCTCCGGGTTGGTGTCCACTTCGGGGATGACGATCACCTCGGCGCCGCCGGCGATGCCCGCCATCATCGCCAGGTAGCCGCAGTCCCGCCCCATCAGCTCCACCAGAAAGGCGCGCTTATGGGAGGAGGCCGTCACCTTCAGCCGGTCAATCGCCTCCAGCGCGATGTTGAGCGCGGTATCGACGCCGATGGTGATATCGGAGCCGTACAGGTCGTTGTCGATGGTGGAGGCGATGCCGGCCACGGGGAAGCCCATGTGCGAGAGGGCGTAGCTACCCTGCTGCGAGCCGTTGCCGCCAATGACGATCAGCCCCTCGATGCCCTTCTCCTCGAAGCGGGCGAGCGCCTCGCGGCGGATCTCCTCGTCTTTGAACTCCGGGCAGCGGGCCGTGCCCAGCAGCGTACCGCCCACGTGGAGGATGCCGCCGACATCGCGCGCCCCCAGCCGCGTGATATCCCCGGCGATCAGGCCGGCGTAGCCGTGGCGCACACCGAACACTTCCCAGCCGCGGCTGATGCCGGTGCGCACCACGGCGCGGATCGCCGCGTTCATCCCCGGCGCATCGCCGCCGCTGGTCACCACCGCAATCCGCTTCATACGCCTTCTCCCGGCTCCCGGCCACCTCTAGTGTAAGCCCGGCTCCGGTATCCGGCACCCGTCCTGGTGAGACGTCCGGCTTCCCCTACTACTGCCCGACAGACACGGAGCAGGCCGCGTGCGACACTGGGCAGAGAGCGGGTGAACCGATGGATGCAAGAGGGTTACGGATTTACTTGATAGGCGCGGTGATCGTCTGGGCCGGCATCCTGCTCAGCAGCGCCGTGCTGCTGGCAGGCTCGGGCGTCTTCGCAGAGTTGCTGCCCATCCTGGCCGGTGGGGCGGTCTGGTTTGTACTGATTGTCCCCAGCGCCCTGCGGCGGCGCTGAGCAGCGGAGGACCGGCCATGGCGCAGCATGCTACAGCCGCTATCGAGACAGAGGGACTGATCAAGGATTACGGCTCGATTCGGGCGCTGGACGGGCTCAACCTGCGGGTGGAGCCGGGAGAGATCTTCGGCTTTCTCGGGCCGAACGGCGCCGGCAAGAGCACGACCATCCGCCTGTTATTGGACTTCATCCGCCCCACCGCCGGGCATGCCCGCATCCTGGGGCAGGACTGCCAGCACCACCCGGAGCAGGTGCGCGCACAGACCGGCTACCTGCCCGGTGACCTGCGCCTGTACGACAATCTCAGAGGTCGCGAGCACGTGGCGCTGCTGGCCGGGCTGCGCGGCCGGCGGCCGGATGCGGCGTATCTGCGGCGGCTGACGGAGGCGCTCGATCTGGATCTGGAACGGCAGGCCGGAGCGCTCTCCAAGGGCAATCGCCAGAAGCTCGGTGTGCTGCTGGCGCTGATGGCACGGCCGCCGGTGCTGATCCTCGATGAGCCCACCTCCGGCCTGGACCCGATCGTCCAGCACACCGTCTGGCGGCTGCTGCGTGAGGAGGCAGAGCGCGGTGTCACCGTGTTCTTCTCCTCCCACGTGATCAGCGAGGTGGAGCACACCTGCTCGCGGGTGGGCATCCTCCGTGCCGGAAAGCTGGTGGCGGTGGAGCCGGTGGCCGCGCTGCTGGGGCGGGCGCTCCACCGGCTGGAGGTGACCTTCGCCGCGCCGCCGCCGCCAAGCGCCTTCGCGCTGCCCGGCGTGCGTGAGCTGCGCCGCGAGCACGCCACCGTCTGGCTGGAGACTGCCGGCGGCATTGATGCCACGCTCAAGGCTGTCGCCGGCTTCCCCGTGGTGGACCTGCGTACCGAGCAGCCCAGCCTGGAGGACGTGCTGCTTACCTACTACCGGCAGGAGGCGGCGGTATGATCGCCCTGATGTGGAAGACGGTGCGCGACCACCGCACCGCTGCCCTGTGGGTGGGGGTGGCGATGTTCCTGATGGCGCTGGTGGATGTGCTGATCTACCCCGAGTACAGCGCCCAGATGCAGGATTTCGAGCTGCCCGAATACCTGGAGGGCTTCATCGGTGAGGCGGGCGACCTCGCCTCACCCGCGGGCTTCTTCGCCGCCGAGTACTTCTCGTGGATCGTGTTGCTGCTGGTGACGGTGGCGATCATCGGCGGGACGGCCACGCTGGCGGGGGAGGAGCGGGCCGGCACGCTGGAACTGCTGCTGGCCGAGCCCATCGCCCGCTGGCGGTTGGTGCTGGCCAAGGCGGCGGGACTAACGCTGGTGGTAACGCTGGCGGCACTGGCCGGGCTGCCGGGCTTTGTCCTTGGCTACGCCTTTGTCGATGTCGATCTGTCGCTGTGGCGGCTGGCGGCGGCAACGCTGTATCTGCTGCCGGTAACGTTGCTGTTCCTGATGCTGGCGCTATGGCTGAGCGCGGCGCTGCCCTCGCGCGGGGCGGCGGCCGGGGTGGTGATCGCTGTGGTGGTGGCCGCCTTCTTCATCAACACCATCGGCGCCGCCGTAGACCTGCTGGCAACGCCGCGCAAACTGTCGCCGTTCTACTGGTCCGACGCCTCGCGCGTCCTGGCCCATGGCTTCCATGACTGGGGCCGGTCGCTGGTGATGCTGGCCGGCGCCGCGCTGTTCCTGGCCCTCGCCGTCCGCTCGTTCCAGCGCCGTGACCTCTCCGGCGGCCGTGCCGAGTGGCGGTGGAGACGCGTGACGCGCAGCGGTGAGCGGGCAACCGGAGCGCCCGATGACGCGGAGCGGCTGGCCGGACGCGGTGGCCGCCCGGTGACGCGGAGCGGCTGACCGCACGTGGTGGCCCCATGCGGATTGCGCATGCCCCCGTCTCCGGCGGCCGCGGGGGCCGGGAGGTGTGCGGGTTACCCTGCGCCCCGTGCCTGTTCTATCCGCGCCGCGGCGGCCTCCGGGCTCTCGCCGTCAATCTCGATGACGATGCGCTTGTAGCGCTCGTCCACGAGGTCGAGGGCGATGCAGCGCTCAGGGTGGTGGACATCGTAAAAGTACCGGCCTTCGCCGTAGTGGTAGAACGTGCCGGCACGGATCGAGCCGGGTAGCTCTGCCCCTGCCAGCCGGATTTCTTCCTTGATTGAGGACAGGCCCATGTTGATGTCGGGCCGCGCCTCCACCCGCTGGATGTGGCTGAGCGGGATATGGAGCGAGGACCTGAGCGCTAAGAAGCGGTCAAACCCCTCGATATGCACGGTCAGGCTGCCATCCGCAATCTCGATTCTGGCCATATGGCGCTCCGCTTCGCTCTGCGCGTGCGCCGGCAACTGACGGGCCCGCACGCCGTGATGGGGCGGGGGCGCGGGTGATCTCCCGCTAGTCCCCCGGCGTGCCCGCCATCTCGCCGGCTGCCCGTTGCCGGATGCCGGTTTCCGTCGTATACCGTTCAACCCACTCCACCACGCGGCGGCAGTAATCGACACGGTGGCTGGGGCGGCCCTGGCCCAGGAACAGGTGCGAGCCGCCGGGATAGCGGACGAAGCCGCAGGGCACCCGCCCGGCCGCCACCAGCCCGACATAGAACTCCTCCCCCTGGCCGATGGGGCAGCGGTCGTCTGCCTCACCGTGCAGGATGAGGGTGGGAGCGGTCACCTGGTCCACATAGTTCACGGGCGACAGCCGCCGGTATGTCTCCCGATTCTGGGTGAGCGTACCGCCCATCTCACCCTCGCCGAACCACAGACCGATATCCGATGTGCCGAAGAACGACTCCAGGTTGGTCACCGGGGCGCCGATGATGGCGGCGCGGAAGCGGTCCGTGTGACCTACCACCCACGAGGTCATGTAGCCGCCGTAGGAGTAGCCCGTCACCGCCAGCCGTTCCGGGTCGACCAGCCCTTCAGCGATGAGCGCATCGATGGCGGCGTGCTGCTCTGGCAGGTCGTATTCGCCCCAGCGCCCCAGCAGCGCGCGCATGAACGACTCGCCGTAAGAGCCGGAGCCGGAGGGGTTGAGCGCCAGGGTGGCCCAGCCGCGCGCCGCGAGCACGTATTCGTAGAAGCCGCTGGTCTTGAAGACATTGCCATGGAAGCCGTGCGGCCCGCCGTGAATGTGCACCAGCAACGGCGCGGGGCCGTCTGCCGCCACCGGGCGGATCAACCAGCCGTCGATACTGCCGCCGTTGGGGCTGGGGAAGCGGCGCCGTTCCGCCCGCGGCAGCAGCACCTCCGCCCGCAGCGCCGCGTTGATATCCGTCAGCCTGCGCTCGCCCGTGCCGTCCGCCTCGGCCACGTACACATCACCGGGGTCCGCCGGATCGGAGGCGGCAAAGGCGATGCGCCCGCCGGGGATGCGGGAGGACATCGTGATCTGCCGCTCGCCGCCGAGCACCGCACGGACGCCGCCATCGGCCCAACGCGCCAGGTGGACGTTGCCCGCATCCGCCACCAGGAAGGAGATGGCGGCGCCGTCCGGCGACCACACCGGCGCCGGCGGCGGGCCGGACGGGGTGACGAAGGGGGTGCGGTCGTAGTCGCGCGTCAGGCAGGTGGCCTCGCCCGCGGGTGAGACACGCCACAGGCGGAGCATGTCGCCGCCCATCTCCCGCTGCTGGCGCTCGGCGCCGAAACAGGCGATAGCCGTCCCATCCGGAGACCAGGCCGGTAGCGTGGCGCGGCCGATGTCCTGGGTCAGCGGCCGGGCGTTGCCGCCATCCGCGTCGCACAGCCACACATCGCCGATGTTGTAGTCATCGGCGCCGGTGCGGGTGCGGATGAAGGCGATGCGGCGGCCGTCTGGCGACCAGGCGGGGGTACGGCTTTCGCCGTCGCCCTGCGTGATCGGGGCAGGCGCGGCGGAGCCATCGGCGGAGACGGTGAACAACTGGGTGACCGCGTCGAAGGTGTAGCCCTGGCCGTCGTCTTTGTAGTGGGCGCGGGTGACCTCGCGCGGCCGCTGTTCCCAGCGCTTGCGCGCCTCGGTGTCTTTGGGCGGCTCGTCCTTGGAGACGCGCGCGGCAAAGAGGATGGTCTGGCCATCGGGCGACCACACCGCCGCACCGGCGCCGCCATCCAGCGCCGTCAGCTTACGCGGCTCGCCGGCGGCCAGCGGCAGCAGATAGAGCTGGGGCTTACCTCCGTCGCGGTCAGACAGGAAGGCGAGGGTGCTGCCGTCCGGCGACCAGCGCGGGGCCGTGTCACGCTTGGGGCCACGGGTAAGGCGCACCGGTTCGCCACCGTCCGCCGCCACCAGCCAGATGGAGGCGCGTACCTCGTCCGCCTCGGCGTCCAGCTCGGTGAGCTGATAGGCGATGCGCCGCCCGTCAGGCGCCATCTGCACATCGCCGATGCTCTTGATGCGCAGCAGGTCCTCCGGCCGCGCTGCCCGTGCCGTCATGGCATTTCCCCCCACCGTGGTAGTCTGCCTCAGCATACGCCGTCACCGGCGCGTAGGGGGACAGGCGCGGGCCGGAGACAGGAACCGCCGCCCTGGCATACGGCACGCTCCCGCTCTTGCGGGAGCCGGGGGAGAGCGGAGCCGGTCCGCTCCCCGTTGTCCCGGTTACGGTGTGGGGGTGGCAGACGGCGTGGCGCCGGCCATCTGCGTGCCGGCGACGCCGGGGCCGGGCTGCACGCCGGAGCCGCTGGGGTTGGGTGTCACGGCACCCGGGTCGGTGGAGGGGCCGCGCGCCTCGACGACGAGCGATCCCTGCCGGTCCTTGTCGCCCTCGCAGCCCATATCGACGACGTTCGCCCCTTGCAGACCCGTGTTGCGGGCCACATCCGGCGTGGTCAGGTTCACCGTTACGGTCTGGCCAGGCGGCACCTCGACGGCGAGAATGTACGGCGGCGCGGCGAAGCGGCAGGCTGTATCGCCGGCGTTGGTTACCTGGAGTTGCTGGTTCACCCCGGCGGCCACCGCCAGCTGGTCCGGCGTCACGCCGTCGCGCTCGATGGTGACCCGGTGCCGGCGCGGCTCGGTATAGGTCTGGTTCGGTGGAATTTGCTGCCCAACGTTGACATTATCGCCGCCGGTGTCGCCGGTGCGGTCGGTATCATCGCAGGCAGCGGCCAGCAGCAACAGCGCCGCGGCCGGTATGGTCACCAGAATGCGCAACATCAGCCCATCTCCTCAGTGTGCAGTGCTCCCTTTGAGCGTAGCGACCCCTCGGCTGCACAAAAGACACTCATGCGAGCTATCCCCAACGGAGGAAGGTGGCAGGCACGGGCGGGGGTTGGGGGGGTGAGGGCCAGCCGGAAGGGGAGGGCCAGACCGGGTGGCGGGCCGAAAGCGGAAAGCGGAAAGTATACCGATGAACGATGACCGGCCGGCGATGGCCAGTGGGACAGCGTATGAGGCGGCGGGGCCGGCGCCTTCGCCACCTCCGCCCGCTGCTCCCCAATCCCCGCTGCCTGTCCTGTGGGTGGCGCTGCGGCTGGGGTTGACCTCCTTTGGCGGTCCGGCCGCGCACCTCGGCTACTTCCACGAGACGTACGTGCACCGCCGTCGCTGGCTGGATGAAGCGACCTACGCGGACCTGGTGGCGCTGTGCCAGTTTCTACCCGGCCCCGCCAGCAGCCAGGCCGGCATCGCCATCGGCACGCTGCGGGCGGGGCTGCTGGGTGGGGTGCTGGCGTGGGTGGGGTTCACGCTGCCCTCGGCGGTGGCGCTGGTGCTGCTGGCGGCGGGGGTGCGCGCCGCGGGGGTAGACGCCGGCGCCGGCTGGCTGCACGGGCTGAAACTGGCGGCGGTGGCCGTGGTGGCGCTGGCCGTGTGGAGCATGGCCCGTACCCTCGCCCCGGACCGTCCCCGCGCATCGCTGGCGATTGCCGCTGCCATCGCCGCCCTGCTCGCCCCCCATCCGCTCGTGCAGGTGGCGGTGATCCTGGCCGCGGCGGTGGCCGGCCGGTGGCTGACGCCGGCGCCGGTGGCCATGCCGGTGACACACCACGAGCTGCCCGTCAGCCGCCGGGTGGGGGCGGTGTGCTTGGCGCTGTTTGCCCTGCTGCTGGCGGCGCTGCCGCTACTGCGTGGGGCGGGGCACGACGCGGCCGTGTTCGATGCCTTCTTCCGCACGGGCGCGCTGGTCTTCGGTGGCGGTCATGTCGTGTTGCCGCTGCTTCAGGCCGAGGTAGTGGAGCCAGGCTGGGTGAGCACGGAGGCCTTCACCGCCGGTTACGGCGCGGCGCAGGCGGTCCCCGGTCCGCTGTTCACCTTTGCTGCGTATCTGGGCGCGGTGATGGATGGCGTGCGGGGCGCGGCGCTGGCGACGGCGGCGATCTTCTTGCCCTCGTTCCTGCTGGTTTGGGGGGCAATGCCCTGGTGGCAGGCGCTGCGCGCGCGGCCCGCCCTCCAGCAGGCGCTACGTGGCGCCGGCGCGGCGGTGGTAGGGCTGCTGCTGGCGGCCCTGTATGACCCGGTGTGGACCAGCGCCGTGCACGCGCCGCGCGACCTGGCGCTGGTGCTTGCCGCGTTCGCCCTGCTCGCCTGGTGGCGGCTCCCCCCTTGGATGGTCGTGGCTGGCTGTGCCCTGGTGGCGGCGCTGTGGTGATGGCCACCGCCATCCGGCCCGGCGCTTAATATACCGTTGCGCTTATATAATCCTGTCGGTATAATCGGCGGGATGGATGTCTTCGAAGCCGTGGCTGAGCCCACCCGGCGTGCCGTCCTGGACCTGCTCGCCGGGCGCGAGCGTTCCGCGGGGGAGCTGGTCGCCGCCTTCCCGGCGCTGACGCAGCCGGCCGTCTCTCGCCACCTGCGTATCCTGCGTGAATCGCGCCTGGTTGATGTCCGCGTGGACGGGGCGCGGCGAATGTACTCGCTCCGGCCGGATGCGCTGGCGGAGCTTGACCGCTGGCTCGATACCTACCGGCGCTTCTGGGCCGGGCGGTTGGACCGTCTCGCCGGGCACCTCGATGCGAAAGCCGGCGGCGGGCGGGAGGAGGATACAACGTGACCCAGGCAGATGGCACACTGGCCGTCTCCGGCGAGGTCGCCGTGATCGCCTTCGAGCGCCGGCTTGACCACCCGGTAGAGGCGGTGTGGGCGGCGTTGACGGAGCCGGAGGAACTGGCGGCCTGGCTGGGCCCGGGCACCGTGGAGCCGCGTGCGGGCGGCCGGGTGGCGATCCGCACCGGCGCGGGTGACCGGCCCGAGCAAGGGCGGCTGCTCTCCGGCCGGGTACTGGCGTGGGAGCCTCCGCACCTGCTCGAACATGAATGGCTCCAGCCCGGGCTTGACCTCTCCGTCGTGCGCTACGAGCTCGAGGCGGATGCTGGCGGCACCATCCTCAGGCTGACGCATCGCAGAAGCGTGGCGCCGGGGGCAACCGGCGGCCGGGCCGGCTGGCACGCGTACCTCGACCGGCTGGCCGCGCATCTCGCTCGGCTGCCGGTCCCCGCCTGGTCCGAGCGCCGCGCGGCGGTCCAGGAGGTGTACGGAGAAGCGCCGCTCCCCGGCGTATAGGAACCAGGGCCGGCGCAGGATCACCGAACCGGCGGCATCACGACTGCGGGAGGACACGGATGGAAGACATGGTCCATGTCCGTTACATGGTAAGCGACGTGTCGAAGGCGCTGGCCTTCTACACCGGACACCTGGGATTCACGGTCGAATCCGACTACGCACCGGCGTTTGGTTCGGTGCAGCGCGGGAAGCTGCGCCTGTTGCTGGCGGGCCCGCAGAGCTCGGCCGGCCGGCCGATGCCGGATGGCGCCGTGCCCGGCCCCGGCGGCTGGAACCGCATCCATCTCATCGTCCCTGACCTGGCAGCGGAGGTCGCCCGGCTGAAGGGCGAAGGGTGCGCCTTCCGCAACGACATGATCACCGGCCCGGGTGGCTCCCAGGTCCTGCTGCTCGATCCTTCCGGCAACGTGATCGAACTGTTCCAGCCTGCCGCTCAGCGGTAACCGGGGACCGGCGGGGCCCCGCCCCCTGCTCCCTTCCCCCTTCCCCCTGCTCCCCGTATGCTGGCCGCGCGGACGGTGACCAGGGCGACCGTAGAGTCCAGGAGGTATCGACATGACCGCGGCGACGCAATCTCCGGTGCTATTGGAGCGGCGCGGGCGGGTCGGGCTGATCACGCTCAACCGGCCCGAGAAACTCAACGCGATGGACACGCCCACGCAGCACATCCTGCAGCGCACCATCGAGCAGTGCAACACCGACAACGCCATCGGCGCGATCGTCCTCACCGGCGCGGGGCGCGGCTTTTGCTCCGGCTGGGACATGGGCGGTCGTTCCAGTGCCGAGACGGAGACCGCTCCCGCCGCCCCTGTCTCCAACTGGAAGGGAGAAGAGGGCGACTTGGCGCGTGTGCTCACGTCCTCCAAGCCGTTGATCGCCGCCATCAACGGCGCCGCCGTTGGCTGGGGGCTGACACTGACGCTGGCCTGTGATGTGCGCCTCGCCTCCGACCGCGCGCGCCTGTCCATGCGCTTCATCCGCGTGGGGCTGACACCGGAGCTGGGCAGCACCCACTTCCTGCCGCAGATCGTTGGGTTAGGTCAGGCGCTGGAGCTGGTGCTGACCGGCCGTATCATCGGCGCCGAGGAGGCCGGGCGGATCGGCCTGGTCAACCGCGTGGTGCCGCACGACGATCTCGTCGATACCGCGGTGACGCTGGGCGAGGAGATCGCCTTCAACCCCACCACCCACGTCCAGTGGGCCAAGAAGCTGATCTACGCCAACGCCGCCAACGACAACTTCCGCTCCGTGATCACGGCGGAGGCGGAGGTGTTCGTGCAGTCGGTGCGCTCGGAGGCGTACTTCGAGGCGGGCCGCGCCTTTGGTGAGAAGCGCGAGCCGAACTACCACGCCTAGGCGGCCGCGAGGGTGCGCTTGATGGCGGCGAGCGCCCGTAGCTCGTCGCCATCCATCGGCGCGTGGGTGCGTTCGCGCACCTGCTCCAGCGCAGCGATCGCCTGTGGGGCGACGCGCGGCAGATCCATCGCCATTTGCAGCAGTATCGGCAGGGCGCGGCCGTCGTGGCTGTCCGCCACCAGGGTCAGCACCTGCTCCAGCACCGACGTAGGCACCGCCTGTGGCGACAGCAGCACCGGTAGGAATGGGTCAATCGTCCCCTGGGCGATGGTGCCCAGCGCCGCCAGCACCGCCGTGCGCACGTTCGGCCCGCGCCGCATCAGCGCCTCCAGCAGCGCCGGCGCAGCCGCGCCCGGCTCGGCCGTCTGCGCCAGGGCGATAGCCGCCTCACTGGCGATGGCGTCCTCGGGCGTGCGCAACGCCTCAATCAGCGCCGGCACGGCTGCCGCGTCGCCGATATCACCCAGTGCCCGCACGATCTCGACGGTCACCGCCAGCCCGCCGCCGCCCTTGCGCTGGCTGCGATACAGCGCGCGGGTGAGCGGCTCCACCGCCGCCGCACCGGCCAGCACCGCCGCCTCCCAGTTGCGCTTGGCCACGGCGAACAGCGCCTTATCTGTCGGGCTGATCGCCTTCCAGCTCATCGCTGCCAGTACCTGCAGCGTCTGCTCCATCACCTCGGGGCTGTCGTCTTGCAGGGTGCGCACCAGCGCTTTCACCGCGCGCGTTCCGCCGATGCGCGCCAGGGCGATGACGGCGGCGGAACGGATAAACTCGTCCGAATCGGACAGCGCCGTCATGACGCTGTCGAGGCTACTTTCATCGCCGCAGTTGGCCAGCGCCATGGCGACGGCGCTGCGTACGGCCCAGTCTTTGTCACGGAGGGCTTTGACCAGCGTCTCGGCGGCGATGGCATCGCCGATCATGCCCAGCGCCTCCGCCGCTGTCCGCCGCACTTCCCATACCGGGTCGTCGAGCAGCGCCACTGCCAGGGCAGGCACGGCCCCCCGCCGCCGCCGCTGCCCCAGCCGGAAGGCGGCGCGGCGCCGGATATCGGCGTTCTTGGACCTGAGCTGGCGGACAATCCACCACTGCATCGCCCTGCACTCCCGTGCGGGTCCTCACCCACGTGTACCCTGCCTCCCACCTTAGTATCGGGCTGCCGGGCGATTGCCTTAGTGTCGAGACCGTCCGGGCCCGGACGGTCTCACGGCGCTTACAGGATCGTGACCTCATCCAGCAGGCGGCCATCGGCCCCGAGCAGCCGCAAGACGTTGCCCGGCGGTAAGAGTGGCACGCTCTGGGCGCCGGCATCCATCCCCGGGCAGGGAACGGTGGCGGCGGCCCCTAGCTCGCAGCGGGCGCCGGCGGCCAGCGTGGCGCCGGCGGGCAGCGGCGGCCCGCCCGGCAGCGTCACCCCGGCCAGAGAGGCGGGCGCGGCGCCGAGGTTGGCCAGTTCCACCGCCATGACCCGCCGTTCATCCCCCCGCCCGCGCAGCCGTACACGCGTGATCAGCACCAGTGGCCGGCCGGTGGCGCGGGCAAAGTCAATCTGCGCCGCCGGGTCACCCGCCCCCAGCCGTAGGGCAATGGTCGCTACCTGCGCCTCGGCGGGGCTGGGTGGCGGGCTACCTTGCAGCGCCGCCCATTGCCGCCACGTCTCCAGGTCTCCGGCCCACAGCCCGGAGCGCAGCGCATCGCAGGCTGCCGCCCCCGGAACGGGAATGCAGCCCCCGGCCAGCGAGCGCAGGATAACCTGGTCGGCGGTGGCGGTGGCGGTGGCGGTAGTGAGCGCCGTGGGGGAGGCCGTGGCCGGGCCCGTCACGCTCACCGCCGCTCGGGGCGCCTCGGCGCCGCCGCCCCCCAGCACCACCGCCAGCAGCGCCAGTGCCGCCAGTGCCGTCAGCGCCACCGCCAGCCCGACAAACGGGGAGACAGCCCTGCTGGTGACCGTGGTATCCGGCGTCCGGCGTGCGATGCCCGGCAGCGGGGACGCGTCCCCTGTTATCCCTCCCGCTTCCGGCACCCCTTCGTCCCCGCCCGGGTCCGGCGCGGCCCTTCAGGTGGCGGCGTCGCGCTGGTCGGGGGAGAGGCGGGAGCGGGCCAGATCCAGTGCTTCTTCCAGCGAGCCGGCCTCGTCGCGCGTGGCGATGCCGCTGCTGAGGCGAACGGGGACGGTGCTGCCATCGGGCAGGGCGACGGCCGGGACGGCGGTGGCGACGCGCTCGCAGAAGATGCGCGCCCCGGCCGGCGAGGCGCCGAGCAGGAGCACGGCAAAGGTGGCATCGGTGCAGCGGGCGACGACATCGGAGGCGCGGCCGCTATCCTGGATGGCGGTGGCAACGGCGCGCACGACGGCATCGGCGGCGGCCTCGCCCCGCGCCTGGCGCAAGGGGGACAGCCCCTCCACCACCAGCAGCAGCGCCACGACCGAGGCGCCGAAGCGGCGGGCGCGCGCCTCCTCGCGGGCCAGGTCGGCGGTAAAGCCGCGGGCGTTGAGCAGGCCGGTAACGGGGTCAAAGCCGCTGGCGCCAGCCAGGCGCTGCTCCAGCTCCTGGTTCTGGCGGCGCAGCTCGGCCACGGTGCGGCTGCTTTCGCGCATGACGGCCAGGAGTTGCTCGGTGGCCGCCAGGCCGCGCTCGTTCAGCGCCATAATGCGCCGCAGGGGCCCGTTGCCGTCGGGGCCGTCCGGTGGCTCGCTGGTCATGCCGCTATCCTACCGTGCGAGAAGTGGTGAGGAGCGCTGGCTGCAAGCGGCCGGCACGCTATGATCGGCGCGGAGATCTCCTCAGTGAGGATATCGTGCAAACTCGCCACACGGAAATCGGGTCCCGCCCCGATGCGATGACGTGGACATACCGGGCGTTCCACTATCTGCTGACGCCGCTCATCCTCCGGTTGTGGACCCGCACCCGCGTCCACGGGCGCGAGCATCTGCCCGCCACCGGCCCGCTGATCGTCATCACCAATCACCGCGATAACTGGGATACGTACCTGGTGGCCGGCTGCCTGCGCCACCGCGTGCTGCATTTCCTGGCGCGGCCCAGCGGGCTGGAGGCGCGGTTTTTGGGCTGGTACTGGCGGCGGCTGCACGCCATCCCGGCCGACCGCGAGGGGGTGGCAGAGGCGCTGCGGCTGCTGCGCGCCGGTGGGGCGGTGGGTGTGTTTGCCGAGGGGGTGATTGCCGGAGAGTTACAGCGGGCGCTGCCGGGGGGGGCGGTGCTGGCGCTGCGCTCCGGCGCGCCGGTGGTGCCCGCCGCCATCACCGGCACCGAACGCATCCGCCCCTGGACGTTCCTCACCCGCCCGCGCGTGACGGTCACCTTCGGCCCGCCGCGCGTGCTGCGCCGCCACGGGCGTGACTCGCAGGCCGTCATCGACGAGCTGATGTGTGAAATCGCCGCCATGCTCCCGGAGTGCAACCGCGGCATGTACGGGTAGCGGGGGCCGGGAGGTGGGGGACACACCGCTGCAGCGCCTCGGAATTGGCCGCAGCGGTGCGCCAGTTCAATGGCGGCGTAAAACCCGGCGACAACCTGCGGCTGCAGCGCCTCGGAATTGGCCGCAGCGGTGCGCCCCACCTCCTACACGTCCTTTTCCTTTGTCCCCAGCGCGGCCTGGCCGGCGGCGAGGCGGGCGACGGGCACGCGGAAGGGGGAGCAGGAGACGTAGTTGAGCCCCGCCTCGTGGCAGAAGACCACGGAGGAGGGGTCGCCGCCGTGCTCGCCGCAGATGCCGACGGAGAGATCGGCGCGGACGGCGCGGCCCTCGGCGGTGGCGAGCTTGATCAGCCGGCCAACGCCGGTGCGGTCCAGCTCGGCGAAGGGGTTGACCGGCAGGATGCCCTGCTCGATGTACTCGGTCAGGAACTTCTCCTCGGCGTCATCGCGCGAGAAGGCCAGGCTCATCTGTGTCAGGTCGTTGGAGCCGAAGGAGAAGAACTCCGCTGTCTGCGCCAGCTCACCCGCCACCAGCGCCGCCCGCGGCGTCTCCACCATCGTGCCGTAGGGGACGTGCAGGTCCACGCCGGCATCACGGATCAGCCCCTCGACCAGCGGTACCAGCCGGTCACGCAGCCGTTCCAGCTCCGCCGCGAAGGCAGTGAGCGGGATCATGATCTCTGGGCGGGCGTCGATGCCGCGCCGCTTGAGCGCGATGCCGGCGTTGGTGATGGCGCGTGCCTGCATCTCGTACAGGCCGGGGAAGGTAATACCGACGCGCAGGCCGCGATGGCCGAGCATCGGATTGGCCTCGTGCAAGCGCTGCACCCGCCGCAGCTCCTCTTGCTTGGTGGCGGCGGCGCCGCCGGACAGGCCACGGATCTCCCGCTCGAGGGCCTCCTCGCGCGGCTTGAGGAACTCGTGCAGTGGCGCATCGAGCAGGCGGATGATGACGGGCTTGCCCTGCATCGTCTCCAGGATGCCGGTGAAGTCCGCTGTCTGGAACTCCTCCAGCTTGGCCAGCGCCGCCTGATAGCTCTGCCACACGGGCGAGGATTCGCGCGCCGCCGCATCGCCCGCCGCCAGCCGTGCCGCCTCGGGGGCCAGCATCAGCATGTCCTGGACATGGGGGAGGCGGTCCTGCTGGAAGAACATGTGCTCTGTGCGGCACAGGCCGATACCCTGGGCGCCGTGGGCCAGCGCTGCCTGGGCATCGGTTGGGTAATCGGCATTCGCCCACACCTGCAACCGGCGCACGCTGTCCGCCCACTCCAGCAGGGTGAGCAGCTCGGCGCTGTCGGATAGTTTCTGCTGGACGGTGTCCACCGCGCCGGCGTAGACCTCGCCCGCGCCGCCATCGATGGAGATCAGGTCCCCCTCGTTGATAACGTGGTCACCGGAGGTGAAGCGGCGGGCAGCCGGGTCCACGGCGATACCGGTGGCGCCGACGATGCAGGGCTTGCCCAGCCCGCGTGTGACGACGGCGGCGTGGGAGGTGATGCCACCGCGGGAGGTGAGCACCCCGGCCGCCTTGAGGATGCCGTGCACGTCGTCCGGGTTGGTCTCCGGGCGGACCAGGATCACGGTCTCGCCGGCGTTGGCCATGGCCACGGCGCGATCCGCGTCGAACACCGCCTTGCCGGAGGCCGCGCCGGGGGAAGCGGCGAGCCCGGCGCCGATGCGGCGGCCCTCCTCCAGCGCCTGCTGCTTGGCCGCCGCCACAAACCGCGGCAGCAAGAGCTGAACGATATCGCCGGGGGGGACACGTAGCAGCGCCTCGTTGCGGTCGATCAGCCCTTCAGCGGCCATCTCCACCGCCATCCGCACGGCGGCCGGGCCGGTGCGCTTGGCGCTGCGCGTCTGGAGGATATAGAGCGTGCCACGTTCGACGGTGAACTCAATGTCCTGGGCGTCGCGGTAGTGCTGCTCCAGGCGGCGGGCGATATCGGCCAGCTGCTCGTACAGGTGCGGCTGCTGCTCGTGCAGTTGCTTGATCTTGGTGGGGGTGCGGATACCGGCAACGACATCCTCGCCCTGGGCGTTCGTCAGGTACTCGCCGTACAGCTCGTTCTGGCCGGTGGCGGCATCCCGCGTGAACAGTACGCCGGAGCCGGAGTCCTCGCCCATATTGCCGAAGACCATCGCGACAATATTGACGGCGGTGCCGAGGTCATGAGGGATACGGTTGAAGTTGCGGTAGGTGACGGCGCGGGGGTTGTTCCAGGAGTTGAAGACGGCGAGTGAGGCGAGCTGCAGCTGTTCCCAGGCGTCGTCCGGCACGCCGCGGCCGGTCTCGCGGGCGGCGATCTGCTTGAACTCCGCCACCAGGCCCTTGAGGGCGGTGGCAGACAGCTCGGCGTCGGTGGCGGCGCCGGCCCGCTCCTTGGCGTGATGCAGCACCTCCTCGAACAGGTCAGCATTCACGCCGAGCACGACCTTGGAGAACATCTGAACGAAGCGACGGTAGGCGTCGTAGGCGAAGCGCTCGTCGTTGGTCAGCCGCGCCAGTCCCTGGGCCGTCTGATCGTTGAGGCCGAGGTTGAGGACGGTGTCCATCATGCCCGGCATGGAGAACTTGGCGCCGGAGCGGACGGAGACCAGCAAGGGATTGGCGGCGTCGCCCAGCGTCTTACCGGTCTTCTGCTCCAGGTCCGTTAGGTAGGCGCGAAACTCCTCCCAAAAGCCGTCTGGGACGCGGTTGCCGAGGGCGATGTACTCGCGACAGGTCTCGGTGGTGACGGTGAAGCCGGGGGGGACGGGGAGGCCGAGGCGGACCATCTCGGACAGGCCGGCGCCCTTGCCGCCGAGCAGGTCGCGCATGGAAGCGTCGCCTTCTTCGAAGCGATAGATGTGTTTGCGCTCCGTGGTGGTGGCCACGCGGTGTTGTCTCCTTCGTTGTGATCCCATTGTCGTGCCGCGGCACGATCGACCCGGCGCGAGGGCCGGGCGCATTCCTTGTTATTGTCCCCCCACCACACCGCTGGGGGCTACCTGAAGTGGATAGTTTCCCAGCCCTCCGGTTTCGGAAGACGTCAATTGTCGATGGTATTGCCACGTAGCTATCGATAGCGCTGATACCATCGCCCGCCTGCTCGGAATCTCCCTC